>Ga0126309_10000024_pt1 | contig 50475 bp, 57 predicted proteins | sample Plot56_FD_92541 | JGI IMG/M metagenome (GOLD analysis project Ga0126309, IMG submission 92541) | Serpentine soil microbial communities from UC McLaughlin Reserve, CA, USA - Plot56 | ecosystem: Environmental > Terrestrial > Soil > Grasslands | place: USA: UC McLaughlin Reserve, Lake County...
AGCCGTCTCGGCTTGGCGCAGCCGGCCCAGGCCCACGTGGATCTTGCCCTCCAGCCAGCGCAGCTTGAGGAGGTTCAGCGGCTCGTCCGCGAACGCCTCCCGGAGGCCGCTTTCGAGGAGGAGACGGCTCGCCCGGCGGTAGTCTCCGCTGAGCTCCAGGTTGTAGATGTAGTTGTATTGACCAGTCACTGCCAGCTGCGGATCGCTCGCGATGTCGAGCCGATCAAGACCTTCCTGTAGGATCTTTGCCGCCTCTGCATAATGGCCCGTATGTGCGATATGGATTCCCTTTGTCACCAAAGCCTGGCCGGCGAGGTGGGTCTCCCCAACCGTGCTGTAGATCTGGTACGCGGCGTTAAGCGCTTCGATTGCTACATCGAGGTGACGTTCAGCGGCCCGGAGTGAGGCTCCGACGGACAGGATGCGCGCGAGGACGAGAGGATCTCCTGTACCCTCCTTCTGCGCCGCATAAGCCTGATTGAGCAGGCCGGTCGCTTCAGCAAACTGGTCGTTGATCCGGAAAGCATTGGCGAGCTCGCTCAGGGCGCGGGCGTGCAGGTCCGCGGCCAGGGCGGACGCGTAGAGGCCGCTTTGCCTGAGCTCCTTGGCCTGCGCTTCGGCTGACAGGGCCAGCATCAGCATGTGCTGAGGGTCGCGGTATCGCTCCGCCGGAATGACTTGCAGGAGCGTCTCCACCCACGACCACGAGAATTCATCGGGCGTCTCCTTCGGCAGGTCGAGGACGCCACGCGGATGTTGAGGGGCCTCGGCGAGATTGCGGGTCACCCGAGAGGCTTCTTCTCGCCAGTGCGGGACGGCGGTCTCGGCCGCCGCGAGCGCCCGATCGATTGCCAAGTCGTACCCGGGATCTTCGAAAGGAGCGTCTATTCCTTCGTCACCCTCATCGCTCAGGATCTCGGCGATCAGCTCCAGGTGCTTCCGGCAGAAACGGCAGCGGCTCAACAGGTGACGGAGGAGGACTTGCTCCTCGCTCGATTCGAGACGACCGCTCAGCAGTTGCTCCATGTCCGCGTCGGTCACGTGGCGCATGCGGGACCCCTTCCCATGTAGGCGCTTCTTCATCTGGATTCTCGCACACGAGATTCCCGAAAGAAAGCACGGGAAAGAGGCACGGGGGCCCGGCGGGGGTGCCGCCCCCCGGTGCCTCGGAAGATTCTAGCCGTTCGGGTCGATAAAGCCGGTGTAGTCCGGGCTCTGCAGGCCGTCCGGATCGATATACGACGTGTAGTCCGGGCTCTGAAGGCCGTTCGGGTCGATGTGCGAGGTGTCGTCCGCGCTCTGAACGCCATTCGGGTCGATGTAGGTCGTGTGGAAGAACGTGCTTCGCAGCCAGTCGCCGATGCGACCGAGCTGCTCCCACAGATCCCCGACCGCTGTGGGATTGCCGGCCTCGCCGGGGCCGGCCGCGAGAGCGGGCGCGGCCGGGAGCGCGAGGGCTGCGACGGTCAGCGCGATTGCGACAGATCTTCTGCCTCTCCGAAACATGAGTCCTCCTCAACCCGCGGCTCGCCCACCGGCCGACATGGCTCGGGGCGGCCACGGTTCTTTGCAATGTCGCCTAGTGTGCCGTGCTTCGTGAGCTCTGGCGCCGCCATTCGTTGTTCCGCGAACAACGCGCCGCCTTGAGGCGACTTCAGCCGGCGCGCGGCCTCGGTGACGCCTCTCCACAAAATAGAACGCCGATGCATGACGGGGCAACCTGTGTTCCCCAGGACGCGGATGCGAGGCGCCCCGGCCTCCGTCTCACGTCATCCGGAGCCATTCGGTAGGAGCTGCCGCAAGATGCGCGATTCAGGGTTGACATACAGCCGAAACTCGGCAGAAGCTACCGCGCATGGCTGCCACAGAGCGAACATTCAATCCAAATCTGCCGAACGACGAAACGCTGATGCAGGGTCTTGGTCCCCGGATCGTGGAACACCGGAGGGTGCGCGGCTGGAAACAACGCGAGCTGGCCCGCCGCGCGGACATTGAGCCGGGACGTCTTTCCCGGATCGAGCGCGGGCTCGCTCTGCCGAAGCTGGAGGAGCTGGCGCGGCTCCGGGAGGTCCTCGGAGGGAGCCTCGACGAGCTGATCCTCGGCGAAGGGGCGGCCGGGCCGGAGGTGAGCCTGGACCAGCTCGCCCGGGATCTCGACCGGCTCGCCGCGCGGGAGGAGATCGCCATCCTCCGGCGCCTGTTCCAACTTTTGGTTCTCGGCTACCGCCACCAACAGAACCCTTCCTCGCGAGGAGACCGCGATTGAGAGACGAGACAAGCACCCTGTCCGTGCAGGAGCTCGATCACCTGCGGAGGCTCACGTCGGAGCTCTGCCGCCTGCGCCGGCAAGGGCGCGCTCTGGTGGCGCGGCTGGAAACGGCGCGGAAGCCTTCGATCCGCGCTCTGGTGAGAGATCGCCTGCTCTGCGTGCTGCACGACAGCCTCGGACCCGCCGTGCAGGATCTCGACTCGATCCAGGCGGCGGCCTGCGCGACGAAGCGGGAGACGAAGGGAGCTCTGAAGTGAGCACAGGGCGGCGGAAAGAGCCAAGACAAGGCCGCGCAACCAAGGAGCAACCGGAGCCGCAGCTCCTCTCGGCCGCCTTGCCGGGCAGCCGGCCGGGGGAGTGGGACGACCTGCAAGGGCTCCGGGAGACGGTCCTGCTGTGGTTCCCCGTGGAGCTGGCGGCGGTGTTTCGCTGGGTGATGAAGAAAGCCGCCGCCTACGTCCTCGAGAAGTGCAGGTTCGGAGAGACACCCGCCGACGCGGGGGCCACCAGCCAGCTCCGCGCCGCGATGTTGGACCTGCGCTTCACGGCGCGGTTCCTGGCCTACACCGCGCGAGAGGTTCTCGAGGTCACCGCCTCGTCTCGCTCCGAAGAGACGCTGGGCCGCTTGGCCGACGAGCTCGCGGTTGAGGTGGAGAAGATCGCGGACCGGGTGGAGGCGCGGCTCGCGCGCACCCGGCCGGGAAGGCGGAGGTGACGCCGTGGGGGCTGAGAGATCACAAGACCGGGCCGAGGTGCGGCGAATGCGCGAGGCGCTGCGGACCGCCGCCCGGCAGAGCCCGTTGCGTTACGCGCAGATCGAGCAGGCGCTGGGCGTCCAACCGGGATATCTAAAGGCCCTCTTCGCGGGCAAGATCGATCTGCGGGTGGCACACGTCTTCCGCATTCTGCGCGTCCTCGGAATCGAGCCCTGGACGTTTTTTCTGTGGCTGCTGGTGACGGAGAGGGGCGAGCGGCGGGGCGCCAGGCAGGTGAGTGGCCACCCCGTCCGGCCCAATGGGCATTGGGTTGCTACGGCTGGACACGAGTCGTGACCACGTCCATGCCTACAAACGGACTTGTGGTACGGCGGCGATAAATGACGAGCTTTCCGGCACGAAATCCTTGATCCCGGAACTCTACCTCCTCATCATATGCCGCAGGAAACCAAGAAGCTTTCACAATCGGAGCCATGCGGCCTCGCGAGTGGAAAATTACGTAGTCCGTCGGCTTGGTGAGAAAGCCGCCAGCCAGATCGTTCCGTCCGACGAAGGGAAGCACCCGGGGAGTGACCAGTCCCATCAGGTCTTCGATAGGTCGGTGGCTGTAGTAGCCGAGCACTCCGATTTCCACGTATGCCACCGATTCGTTTGGCTGCGAATTGCGCTGAAGCCATTCCGCCGCTTGCTTGTAGATCGTGAGCCGCGCGGGCGGAGCGAACTCCTGGTAGGACTGCAGAGAGGTGCGTAAGGCGTGGCCGCCGAGCAGCACCACAAGGACAGCCGCCAGGGTGGTGCTTGCCGCGGTTGAGAAGGATGCCCACCTCTGTGGGAAGGAGGACGTTAAGGATCGCGCCAAGCCTACTAGGCAAAACGGCAGACCATACAGCAGGACGATGATGGGGAGTAGGATGTACCACGAAAAGAAGGGGACCCCGAGCCACGGGTAGAGAACCGCCATGATGCACCCGGTGAGGGCTGTCAAACGGCCAAGCCTCCGCATACTTTGAGCAAACGGCCAAAGGCCTGCGACTCCGAGCGCAACCAGCAGGAGCCAAGCCGGTCCGAAGTGGCGCTCAAGAGGAATCACTCCGCGCCGCCAGAAGCCTTCCGCACCGGTCGCGGCATCTGGATTGGCCTGCGCCATCTCGATCTTGGCCCCCAATGTGTCTGGCAACATCGAGGCGAACCATCCCCAGGCAGCAAAGAGCCCGAGGGCGATCACAACCGTAGCGGCGAGGCCTGTCTTCCACGGAATGCGTCGCTTTTCGATCAGGAGAAGAATCAGGAGGATGACAACCCCCACACCGGCATCCGGCCGGATCCAGACCGCCAAGCCGGCCAGGACTCCCGCGCTCCAGGGAGGCCGGCCAGCGATTGCCGCCGCGGCAAGAAGAGCCAGGAGAGTCATGGGCGCAGCCGCTCCCTGGTTCGCCCACAGAAAGGACGACACCACCAAGAGGCTGCCACCGAGAATCGCTTCGCAGAGGCGGCGGCAATCCGCACCTTCTTTGAGTAGGAGGACGGCAATGCCGACCAGAGCCAACCCAAAGAGAGCGCTGGCGAGCCAATGAATCGGAGCCCGCGTCACCACGTGAAGCAGCCCCAGGACGAGCCCCAGCCCAGGATCGAAACGCCGAAGACCCGCTCCCCCGGGTTATAGACGAACCCGCTGCCTTGCGCCAGGTTCTCTGCGTACCGGTAGGTGATGTAGAAATCGTCCACCGTCCAGCCTTGGAATCTGACCACGGCGGCGGCGGCGATCAGAAGCCAGGGCAGGGCCAGAACGCCGAGAACTATAGGGAGACGCCAAATGCCGCTCCCTTGAGTAGGGTATTCCATGGAAGACGGTAGCCTACCAGACAACGTCGCCGCAACCGGAACACGGCCCTCCCCTACCCCGCCGGCTCCTCGGTCACCGTGAGCTGCTCCCGGCGCAGCGAGGAGATCGCGCCGGCCAGCCCCGCCGCCGCTCCCAGGCCGATCAGGGCCGCGACCTGGGCCACGGTGAGGGGCTCGGCGGCGAGCACCTGGGTGAGGAGCGCTTCCGGGCTGCGGAGGCGCAGGAACGTGGAGCCGCCCCAGAGGGCGCCGGTCGCCAGCAGGCCGCCGAGCAGGCCTTGCAGGAATCCCTCGGCATAAAACGGACCCCGGATGTAGAACTCGGTGGCTCCGACCAGGCGCAGGATCGAGATCTCGTCGCTGTGCAGGTAGGCGGTGAGCCGGATCACGCTGCCGATCGTGAAGAGCGCCGCCGCCATCAGCCCCAGGCCGAGCGCGAGGCCGACCGCGCGCAGCACCGCCACCACGGTTTCGAGCTGCCCCAGCCACTCGCGGTCGTCGTCGACCATGGAGACCTCGGCCCGCCGGCGCCAGGCGTCGAGCCAGGGGCCCAGCTCGGGAGGCCGCCGCGCCGGATCGCTCAACGCGATCTCCAGCGAGGGCGGGAGCGGCTCATCCCCCAGCCCTTCGACCAGATCGGAGAGACTGGGAAACGCCTCCTGGAAACGGCGGCGCGCCGTCTCCGCCGACACCATCTCCACGGACGCGATCCCCGGCCCCCCGCGGGCTTCGGCCGCGAGCGTCCGCACCACCGCGTCCGGCGTGTCCGGCTGTAGATAAATGACGAGCCGCATCTCCCCGCGCCAGCGCTCGACCGAGGCGAGCAGGTTGCCGCTCACCACCAGGAAGGCGCCCCCGACGAACAAGCTGACCGCGATCGTCAGGACCGCCACCAGGCTCACCTTCCAGCCGCGGGCCAGGTTGACCAGGGCTTCCCGGAAGAAATAGATGACCGCCTGGAGGAAGCTCACTCGGGCTCCTCGAATCCAGGCCCCTCGAATTCAGGTGGAACGTCCGGCTCGAAATCGAGCTCCGGCCCGCGCTCGGAGGCGGGCTCGTCGAGCCGCGGCGGCTCGGTCCCCGGGAGCTCCTGGTCTGAAGACAGGCGCCCCGCCTCCAGCGTGAGGACCCGCCGTCCCACGCGGTGGATCATGTCGCGGTCGTGCGTGGCCAGCAGCACGGTCGTGCCGCGCAGGTTGACCTCCAGGAAGAGGCGGAGGATCTCCCAGGAGAGGTCGGGATCGAGGTTGCCGGTCGGCTCGTCGGCGATCAGGATCTCGGGCTCGTTGATCAACGCCCGGGCGATCGCCACGCGCTGCTGCTCACCGCCCGAGAGCTCCAGAGGGAACGCGTTGAGGCGGTGGGCGAGCCCCACCCGCCGCAGCGCCTGGTAGGCCATCTTCTTCCGGCTCGACAGATCGGTGCCCAGGATGCGCGGCAGATAGGTGACGTTCTCGAAGACGGTCTTGCGAGGGATCAGGCGGAAGTCCTGGAAGACGACGCCGATGCTCCGCCGCAGATACGGGATCTTCTGGAGCGGAATCGACGAGACGTTGCGGCCGTTGACCAGGATCTGCCCCTCGGTGGGCACGTCCGCGCGGAAGATGAGCCGCAGCAGCGACGTCTTGCCGGAGCCGCTCGCGCCGGTGAGGAAGACGAACTGGCCGCGCGGGATGTCGAAGCTGACCCGTTCAAGGGCAATCTGCCCTCCGGGGTACCGCTTCGTGACCTGGAAGAACTGGATCACGCGCTGGCCGCTATCTCAGAAGCTCAAATGCTCGGCGTCGGCTCGCGCTCCAGCGCCTGCCGCAGGAGCTGCTGCACCGATTTTGGCTCGGCACGGCCGCCGGAGCGCTTCATGACCTGGCCGACGAGGAAACCGAGGAGCTGTGCCTTGCCGCCCCGGTACTGCGTCACCTGGCCCGGATGCTCACGGATCACCTCGTCGATCCACGACTCGATCTGCGACGTGTCGCTCACCTGCCCGAGCCCGAGGCGGTCCATGGCCGTCTCCGGCTCCTCGCCGCTGTCCCAGACGGCGGCCAAGACCTCCTTGCCGGCGCTGTGCGAGATCCTGCCCGCGTCGACCAGGGCGACCAGGGCGGCCAGCCGGGCCGGCGGCAGGGCATCCGCGATGTTCGCGACATCGGCCCGGCGCTCTTTGAGCATCCGCAGCACCTCGCCTTGGACCCAGTTGGCGATTCCCTTGGGGTTCGACGTCTTGGAATGGGATAGATATGCGGCCGCCGCCGCTTCGAAGTAGTCGGCGAGCTCGCGGTCGCCGGTCAGGACGAGGGCGTCGGCCGGCGGCAGGCTGTGCTGCTCGACGAGCCGCGACCGGCGCTGCCAGGGGAGCTCCGGGAGCTGCCGGCGGAGATCCTCCATGCGCTCGGCCGTGACCACCAGCGGCGGCAGGTCTGGATCAGGGAAGTAGCGGTAGTCGTGCGCCTCCTCCTTGGTCCGCATCACGCGCGTCCCACCGGTGTCGGCATCGAAGCTCCGCGTCTCCTGAACGACCCGGCCGCCCGCCTCCAGGACCTCGATCTGGCGGGAGATCTCGAACTCGATGGCGCGCCCCACGTTGCGGAACGAGTTGACGTTCTTGACCTCGGTCTTGGTGCCCAGGCGGGTCTCCCCGCGCTTGCGCACCGAAACGTTCGCGTCGCAGCGCAAGCTCCCCTCCTCCATGTTGCCCGTGCTCGTGCCGGTGTAGAGGAGGACCTGATGGAGCGTCTGCAGATAGTCCTGGGCCTCGGCGGCCGAGGACATGTCGGGCCGCGAGACGATCTCGACGAGCGGCACGCCGCAGCGGTTGTAATCCACCAGGCTCTGCCCCGGCAGCGCGCCGCCGCCCGGCGCCTCATGGAGGAGCTTGCCCGCGTCCTCCTCGAGATGCAGCCGCTCGATGCGCACGGCCTTGTCCTGGACAGTCAGCGGCAGCAGGCCGTCCTCGGCGAGCGGGCGGTCATACTGGCTGATCTGATATCCCTTGGGCAGGTCGGGATAGAAGTAGTTCTTGCGCGCGAAGATCGAGGTTGTGCGGACCGTACACCCGAGAGCCAGGGCCAGCTTGACCGCCAGGTCCACCGCGCGCCGGTTCGGCACCGGCAGCGTGCCCGGATACCCCAGGCAGACCGGGCAGACGAGAGTGTTCGGCGCCGCGCCGAAGCGGTTCGGGCAGCGGCAGAACATCTTCGTCTCGGTGAGGAGCTGAACATGGACCTCCAGCCCGATCACTGCTTCGTAGACGTCGTGCGACATGCGGGAGTTAGTGTAGCGCAAGGGCGTCTGCTCATCTCGGCTGAAACGCACTGGTGCCTGGCCCAAAAACAATTCTCGAAACGTCTCTACTGTGGTTGGTAAATTCTTCGACTGGACATTGAGGACCGGCGGGGAGCACGACGCGAAAGCCTTGGTCCTCGTACACGAGCTCCGGGTTCCCGTCGTACCTACACGCCGCACGCGCCCAGTCGGCGGAATCCCAAGAGCTACCACCACGCATCGCACGCCCCGCGCCGCGGGATGGACCCCAAGGATCCACCTGAGGCTCGGCTGAGTACTGGGCGTACCAATCCGCCACCCACTCCCACACGTTACCGTGCATATCGAAAAGCCTTCAGGGATTCGGTTCCAGTTGCTCGACGGGGTGTAGCCGCTGGCCTGAGTTGCCAACATACCAGCCCACCTTGTCGAGGGTGGTCGGTGAGCCCTTTCGATCGTAGTAGCCGTGCTGGCAGCCCGCCCGCGCCGCATACTCCCACTCGGCTTCCGTGGGCAGGCGCCCTCCCAACCAGGCAGCGTAGGCATAGGCCTGGGACCAGGTCATTCCGGTGGCCGGTAGGCCGGCGGCTCCCGAATGCCCCGCAACCAGTCGGCGGTACATGCCATTGACCACCGGAAAGATCAGGAGCCGAAAGGGCGTTAGCGTAACCGGGTGAGCTGGCCGCTCATCTTCGTGTCCCGGTTGGCCTTCCGGTGTCCCCATCAAGAAAGTCCCACCCGGAATGGCAGCCCAGGCTGGATCGTCGACATCCGGCGCTGGTGGTGGAGGAAAGCGCTCTCGCAGACCCTCAAGAGCAGCGTCCCGCAATCGCCCCGCGGCCTCTCGCTCGGCCCATGAGGGGCTCCTCCCCGGAAAGTAGTCAAGTGCCCATGCTACGAGGCCCAGAGTTCCTAAACCTTCGGGATCGATCGGCAACGCTTCTTCGATCCTGTGGAGAACCGTTTCCGCTCGTTTAGCCACTGGTAGGTCGGTCACCTCTTTCTCAAGCAGCTTGGTCAGCAGAATCTTCTCGCTCTTGGTTACCCTCCGAGTCCGCATCGTCCCGCCTGTACTCTCGGCCGCCACCCACTCAGCGTGGCCTTCTGCGAGAGCCCGTGCAAAGTCGGCGACCGACAAAAACCTGTCCTCTGGCTTCTTCCAAGCCGCAGCCTTCCGAAGAACCGCCTGGACGCCGGCAGAAAAGGGTAGCCGACGCATGAAAGAGCCGGCATCCCGCAGCACGTCGACAGGCAGGTCCGCCCCCGACACGCAGAAGGCCACCGTCATCGCCAGGGAGTAGAGATCCGCCGCTGCTCCGGCTTCCTGCGGTGAGTTCATTGCCTCAGGAGCGGTGTAGAGAAAAGTCCCCATCCCTCCACCCAGAGTGGTGCCGCCGGTGGTGTCCGCCGCTCGCACTAGATCGAAGTCAGTGAGCTTGGGGTGGCCCTCAGCGTCGAGCAGGATGTTGGCGGGTTTGATGTCCCGATGGAAGACATTGCGCTCATGGGCGAACGAAAGCGCCGCCGCCACCTCCTGAACCAGCGGCAACACCGCCGCCCGGGCCAGCCGCTTCGCGAGCACCGCCTCCCGAAGATCGCCTCCAGGGAGGTACTCCATGACGAAGAAGTGGAAGCCGCCGTCGTCCAGGCGCTTTTCGAGCACCCGCACGATCCCTGAATGGTGTAGCTCCGCCATCTTCCTCGCACCCCGAAAGAAGCGCTCAAACCGGCTACGGTCCTCGGCGTGCTGGCTGTGGAGCACCTTGATGGCCACCAGCTCGCGCTCCTGTCGGTCGAAGGCCTTCCAGACCGTCGAGAACCCGCCCCGCCCGACCTGCTCGATCAGGCGGAAGCGCTTATCCGCCAAATCATCACCCGCCTGGAGCCGTCCGCCCTCCCGGAGTTGGCGTCGGATGTCCAGGATCTCCCGGCGGACCCCAGCGGGATCACCGCCAGTGGAAACTACTTCCTCCTCCTGCTCGTACAAGTGCCTGAGCATCTCCGCTAGGCTTCGGGAGGATTCGTCGGACCAACGTGGCTCCGGGCTCGATCCGGCATCCGCGCTCCGATCTGGTCCCTGACGGAGGGCCGCGAGGAGCTTCTTCAAGGGGTCCACTCGGGCATTCGGATTCGTGAAATCGATCCCGACGATGTCGTACAGCCACACTGGTCTCTGCACAGGCTCCAGGGTCAGCGGGATCAGGCGACGCCGGCGTTCTCCCATGTCGAGGACCTTGCAGAGGATCGCCTCTTCCCGGGTGTTGCCACTTTCAAGGTACCTAGGGGAGAGCACCGCCAGGGTAAAGTGGCTTTCCCGGATGCAGCGCTCCATCTCTTCGAGGAATGTCTGTTCCGGCTGGAAGTCCCGGTCATCGATCGCCACCCGGAACCCGGCACCTTCCAGGCGTTCGACCAGACTCCACGCAAAGCTCCGGTCGGGCTCCTCGTGGCGGTAGCTCAAGAAGGCGTCGTAGCGGAAGGTATCCGGTGGCGCGGTCATCGAATATCGAGGCAATGAGAAGAGATTTCGATCAAGCCTAGCATGCCCCCTGCATCCCGCTCGACATCCGGCACAGCAACCCAGAAATGCTCCGAGAGAGCCCGGAAGCCGGCTCCTTAGTCAGTCGGAGCCCCCACCCTAGGCAATTTTCAGGAATTCCGGTGGAGCCAGGAGGCCGCGGCGCCTGAGCGGTTCCGGGCCTTCTTGCTCGCAAAGAGACCGCAGGCGCGGCATGCTGGTCGCCGCGCGGACCAGGAAGAGCTTTTCCGGTGCCGAGGGGACACCCGCCGCCCAGCTCGGCGGGCGCTGGCCCGTTCGCTCCGCCAGAAGCTCCGCGACTCCGGCGGCGGTCGCAAGCTCGGTGGCATCCAACCCCTCGGGAGCCGGTACCTCGGTCCATACGAAGCCCGAGCGTTGGGCATCGGCGAGCCATTGTCGTGCCGACAGCGCATCGAAGCGGAGGAGCGCGCGTACCAGGTCTTTAAGATCCATGCAGAGACTCCCAGAGGTCATCGAACGCATATCGCGCCTTCAGCTCGCGACCGGGAACAAGGAAGGGCTCGACCGCACGCCATACATCCTCACGGCTTCCCTGGAGTTCAGGAAGAAGGAGCCGGGCGTCACTAATGTCCACGTCATCACGCCAGGCGCTCAGCTTCATGGCAAGAAGTTGCTGAGGCCCCAAGGCTCGCACCAGGAGCGCGGGCCTCTCCAGCAGCACATCACCGGGAAGAAAGCCCCTGAGATATCCCTTGGCTCCATCATTGAGCCAGTCTTCAGGCAGCTCCAGAGTGGCGGCCACTCGGCGCGCCGCCTCCCGAAGCGAGGCGGAGCCGGCTGAGCCAACCCAGCAGACATCGACATCTCGAGTTGCATCGCGGGCGTTGTACATCAAGACGAGAGCGGCTCCTCCCGCAAGCACGATCTCTTCTTGCCGAGTCATCCCCATGGCTTCGAGCTCGCGTGCCAGCGCCTCCAGGGCGGTGAGGATCATGGCACGGGAGAGCAGACGCATCGCGAGTATCTTACGCGCTCCTGGGAAAATGGTATTCCGGCGCGGTAAAGCCTCGCCCGGGTCGGCGGCAAAGACCCAATGCCGCGGCGGCACGCTCTCAACGCCCGGGTACAATGCCCGCCGTGCGACGAACTGCTTTCTTCTTCCCCCTTCTCGCTCTCCTCGCCGGCTGTGACGGTCCCGCTCCGGCCGACGTGCCGAATCTCGACTCCCCGGGGAAGACGATCGTCTGTCTCGGCGACTCCATCACCTCCGGCGTCGGCGCGGAGCCGGGGCAGCCGTATCCTGCCCTGCTCTCCTCTCAGCTTGGGACCGAGGTGATCAGTCAGGGCGTTCCCGGGGACACAGCCGAGGAGGGCCTCGCCCGCGTCGATCAGGCGCTGGCGGCTGATCCCTGGCTGGTTGTGGTGGAGCTGGGCGGGAACGACATCCTGAACCGGGTCCCGCCGGAGCGCACCGAGGCGGCGCTGCGGCAGATCGTGCAGCGCCTGCTCGCGGCCAAGGTCGCCGTGGTCCTCGTCGAAGTCGAGGTCCCGTTCGCCGGGCGTTACGCGGAGATCTACAGCCGTCTCGGCGACGAGCTCAACGTGCCGGTCCTGGACGACACCCTGGGCGAGATTCTGACCGATGCCTCCCTCAAGGCCGATCCGATCCACCCGAACGCGCGCGGCCATGAGGTGCTGGCCGCGGCTCTGGCCGAGGAGATCGAGCCGATCGTGGAAGCGCGGCGGGAGATCGGCAAGTGAACCCCATCAGCGGCCCGGAATTCGTCGGTGGCCACTGGATCTGGCGGTCCCGCCGCGGCTCCGTGGAGGTGGTCTTCGCCGGGCGCGGTCCGGACGGAGAGCGCGATGAGGTGCTGCGCCGTGTCGCGCCGGACGCTCCGGCGGACCTCGCCGCGGCCAAGCAGATCCAATCGGCCACGGTCCTGCCGGCACGGGCCGGCGCGTGCGGCGAGGGGGACGCGCTGTGGACGGACCGCTCCGGCCTGGCTCTCTCGGTGATCACCGCCGACTGCGTGCCGGTCGTTCTGGCGGGTCCGGGCGGGATCGCCGCCGTGCATGCCGGGTGGCGCGGCCTGGTGAACGGCGTGATCTCCGCCACTCTCTGTGAGCTCCCCGGCTCGCTCTCCGCGTGGACCGCCTGGATCGGCCCGGCGATCGGCGCCTGCTGCTACGAGGTGAGCGAGGACGTGGCTGCGCAGGTGATCGCGGCGGCCGGCGATCCGGCGGTGGCGGTCCCCGGGCCGGCGGGCAAGCCGCATCTGGACCTTCCCGGCGTGGCCCGCCGGCAGCTCGAAGCCGCAGGGGTCGGCGAGATCCTCTGGCTGGTGCGCTGTACGCGGTGCGACGAGGAGAAGCTGTTCAGCTACCGCCGGGAAGGCAAGGGGGCGGGCCGCAACATCGCATTTATTTGGAGGGGGTAGGGCTGGAGAGGGTCGGAGGCGTCCGCTTCCCCCGGAAGCCCCGCGGGTCCCGCCCAAAGGCCCGGAGCTGGCCGCACGCCGCGCTGACGTCGTCGCCGCGGCGGCGCCGCACGGTGGCGATCAATCCCTTCTGGCGCAGCCTCTCCTTGAACGCATCGATGCGATCGTCCTCTGGCGGCACCATGCGGTCGCCGAGGACCTGGTCCGGATTGATCGGGATCAGGTTGACCTTGGCGCGCAGGCCGGAGAGCGCGCGGACGAGACGGTCCGCGTCCGCCACGGCGTCGTTGAAGTCGCGGATCAGGATGTACTCGAAGGTGATCTTCCGCCCCTTCTCCAGCGGGAAGCGGCGGAGCGCCGCGAGCAGGTCGGCGAGCGGCCAGGTCCGGTTGACCGGCATGATCTCGCTGCGGCGCGCGTCGTCCGGCGCGTGGAGCGAGATCGCCAGGTTCGGCCGCCGCTCCCAGCGCGCCATCTCCTCGAGACCGGGCAGGAGGCCGACCGTCGAGACGGTGATGCGCTGCGGCGAGATCCACTCGGTCAGGATGTCCAGGGCGGTCCTGACGTTCTCCAGGTTGAGCAGCGGCTCGCCCATCCCCATGAAGACGATGTTCAGTCCTTCCATGGCGAGGCCGCGGTCGGCGCGGATGGCGAGGACCTGGGCGAGGATCTCGCCCGCGGTCAGGTTGCGGCCCGCGCCCCAGTAGCCGGTCACGCAGAACTTGCAGGCCAGGGCGCACCCCGCCTGGCTGGAGATGCAGAACGTGCGGCGGCCGCGGTCGGGGATGTCCACCGCTTCGATCGTGGCGCCGTCGGGGAGCCGGAACAGGTACTTGCAGGTGCCGTCCGCGGCGAGGCGGCGCTCGGTGATCTCAGGTGTCCCGATGCGGAAGCGCTCGGAGAGGCGGGTCCGCAGCTCCTTGCTCAGGTCGGTCATCGCCTCGAAGCCCGGCAGCGCCCGCTCGTAGAGGGCCTTGTAGATCTGCTCGACCCGGAACGGGCGGTCGACGACCGGAGCCAGAGCCTCGGCGAGGCGCTCGCGCGGCAGACCCAGCAGGTCGACGGCGTCGGTTGCGATGAGAGTGGTCATGACGAAAGCGCGGGATGACCGGCCCGGATGGAACCTACTCGTCGAGCGGGATCGGACGGCGGCGGCGGGAGCGCCGGGTCGGATCGATGCCGATCGACCGCAGAAAGTGGAGGTCGGTGCCGTTGATCTGGAAGACCGGCTCGCGCTCGCGGCTGCGCTCACGATCATGGTCCCGCTCGCGCCGCATCCGCGCGGCCACCGGCAGCGGATCGTCGTCGCCGAACGCGTCGCGCTTGCAATCCACCAGAAGGTAGAGGGAGTACCCCTCTTCACGGATCCGCCGCAGCGTCCGGCTCACCTCGGACGAATCGGAGATCGCCTCGGAGAGCGCTCGGCGCAGATCGCGGAGCATCTGGTGGAGCCTGTCGTCCAGAACATTACCTCCCGGCCTTCTCAGGGGGCCCCCTCGGGGCCGACGGGGTCGGCTAATGGGTCGGATTATCGCCCGCACCCGCCGGGGTGTCAAACCGCGCACGGCCTGCAACAGAACCCGTGCGAAACCCATTCCCGCAGCGGTTTGCGGCGCGTCCGGCATGCTAAGCTTCCGGACTTTCGAAGGATGCAGCCGATGTCTCAGCCCCTGTCGATCGAGATGCCGCCGGCCGGCGTGGACGCTTGGCTGTCCGGCGCCGGCTACCCGCCGCGCCAGATCCTCTGCCTGACCGGTGACGTTTCGCCGCGCCGCTACGCCCGCGTCGTCCTCGCGGACGGCACGACGGCGGTTTTGGCGACGTATCCGGACGAGGTGCGCGACGTCTGCCCGCGGTTCCTCCGCACCGGCGAGCTGCTGGACGGCGCCGGCGTGCGCGTGCCGCACATCCTGGCGGCCTCCTGCGAGCAGGGGTGGATGCTCCTCGAAGATCTCGGCCTGCAGACGCTGGGCGACCAGCGGGAGCGGCCGTGGAGCGAGCTGCGTCCCTATTTCGCGCGCGCCCTGGAGGTGATCGGCCGGATTCAGGCGCTGCCCGTGGACATGGTCGCCGGCCTCAATCCGGTCCTGGGGCGCGAGCTGTTGCGGCGGGAGCTGGCGCAGACCTGGGATCTGTTCCTGGCACCCCGCGAGCTGACCGGCGGGCGCGCCCTGACCGCGGCCCTGGCCGCCGCCCTGGACGCGCTGTGCGACTACCTGGGCGCGGAGACGCCCGTGCCCTGCCACCGCGATTTCATGGTGCGGAATCTGATGCCGCTCGACGAGGGCACGGTCCCGGCGGGTGGCATTGTGGTCCTCGATCACCAGGATCTGCGGCTCGGCCCGCCCGCGTACGACCTGGCGTCCCTGCTGAACGACACGCTCTTCCCGCCGGCGGAGATCGAGGAGGAGCTCCTGGCCGCCGCGCTCGGCGGCGCGGACCGCCAGAGCTATCACCGCGCCGCGGCCCAGCGCACGCTCAAGGCGGTCGGCACCTATACGAAGTTCTCGCTGCGCGGGGCGAACCGGCATCTGCCGCTGATCCCACCGACCCTGGCGCGCTTCCTCGACCATCTGGCCTGGATCCCGGAGGGCGCGCCGGTCGCCGGCGACCTCCGCCGCCTCTGGGAGCCGGTGCTGCAACCGGCGCGGACCTGATCTGCTACACTCCCAACGACCCCCTTGGGTCTGATTGGAGACGCGACATGCCTTCTCTCGGAGTGCCTGAGCTCATCATCATCTTTCTCATCGTCATCCTGCTCTTCGGCGCCAGCCGCCTGCCCCAGATCGGCAAGGGACTGGGCGAAGGGATCCGCAACTTCCGTAAGGGAGTCAAGTCGGACGACGGCCCGGCCGAGCGCCTGGAAGAGAAGAACGAAGCGCGGCACAGCTAGAGCCGGCTAGACGCCGGCTCTCGGCAGAGCGGAGTCGCCCAGGCTCCGCTGGTGTCTCTCATACAGCCGCATCACCTTCTTCACGTACTCCCGGGTCTCGCGGAACGGCGGCACGCCGCCGTAGCGCTCCACCGCGGCCGGCCCGGCGTTGTACGCGGCCAGCGCCAGCTCCAGATTTCCACCGTAGTCGCGCAGCAGCTGGCGGAGGTAGCGGCTCCCCACGTCCAGGTTGACGTGCGGGTCCGACAGGTTCCGGGCACCGTACATCGCGCCGGTGGCCGGCTGGACCTGCATCAGGCCGACCGCGCCCCGCGGAGAGACCGCGTTGGGCACGAAGCGGGACTCCGCCTCGACCACGGCGGCCAGGAGGAGCCCGTCGACGTCATGGCGCTCGGCGGCGACCGCCATGGCGCTGCCGAAGGGGAGATCGCTCAGGAATTTGCGGCGGGCTTCCGGAGCGAGCCCCTCCGGCAGCAGGGTATGACGCTGAGGCTGGGGCTTCGCCGCGAGCGCGGCGCGCAGATCGCGATGCGTCACCACCGGCACATGCCCCTGCCGGGATGGCACACCGACCGCCCAGCGCGCGAGATCTTCGAGGGCCCTTTTCTGAGATCCAGGTTGTTGGGGGTCAGGGATCGCCGGGTCGGAAGGAACAGGGAGCAGGGAAAATCCCACGAACAGAAGAGTCGAAAACAGGGAGAACCGGAGCCGCTGCTTCATCGGCCAAACCCTCTCGTTCATCCGCTCCCGTACGACGGGCCGGAACGCCGCCGGACAGGCGGACGATGACCCTGGTCGCGGATTTGGTCTAGAAGCACAAAGCCCACCCCGAACCACGGGGTGGCTTCACGAAAAACTGCCGATTTTTATTGCAGGAAAGATGCCAGGGCAGGAACAAGCCAGCCCCCGAGGGGGCTGGCGGAGGTCAGGGCTCCTGGGTGGGGTCGACCGTCTTCCGGCGCGCCGTGCGGCGTCCGGGAAGGTCGTAGTCCTCGACGAGGATGCCCAGGTCCGAGACCTTGTTGCGGAGCGTGTTGCGGTGGACCCCCAGGGACCGGGCGGAACGGCAGAAGTTGCCTCGATTCGATTTGAGAGAGGCAACGATGAACTGCCTTTCGAACTCCCGCCTGGCCTGCTCCAGGGTCAAGCCGCGCCGCACGAGCTCGTCGACGATCTGGTACAGGCGTCCGTTGAGGTTTTGATCAGCCAAAACAGGGTCCCTCGAAAAAGCCGGAAAGAATCAGAATAACACGCCACGGGGTCGGCCGCCCCACCAAAGAGGCGGTCAACCCGTGCCCGACGTTACTTCAACTCGATCGGATCGCCGATGAAGACGGCGGTCTTCGACTCGATGATCTTCGCCGCGGAAGACTTCTTGTGGACGGAGAGGACGGCGATCTCGCCAATCGGGAGAGGCGGGAGGCCCGGGCGGTTCAGTCGGTAGATGGTGTAGATGTCGCCCGGCGTCACGTCATCCTCGGCGCCGCGGTCGATGAAGACCACGTGGTCTTCGAAGAGCGAGACGAGCTCGTCCTGCGAGAAGAGGATGATCGGAGCCTGCTGGAGATTCTCGGCCGGCGTGGGGTAGTTGATCGGACGCATGGCGGTGGGACGGCCGAGAGGAACCGGCTCGGGCTCGAACGGCTGCAAAAAGGCGCCGACGATCACCGGGTCGCACGCCTGGACGATCTCCGCGATGGCGGTGTCTTCCTGGACCGAGAGGATGCGCACGCGGCCCGCGTAGTGGTAATAGCGGCCGAAGAGGTCGTGGGTCTTCGGGTGGACCACCTTCTGCCGGGGGCTGATCACCGTGAAGACCTGCCCGGCCGAGAGGCCGCCCTGACGTCCCTGGTTGAGATAGATGATGTCGCCCACGGTCAGGTTGTACCGCGCCGTGTTGACGCGGCCATAGCGGCCGGTGATGGGGACGTCCGCCACCGCGCGGTCGAGGTCCGGACCCAGGTTCTCGAACTCGGACCCGATGATCTGGACGGAGAACCGCTTGTCGAGCTCATCGATGTAGCCCGAGCAGTACACGTCGCTCTCGTACCCGAGCGGCACGGGCGCGCCGGCCGCCTCGGCCGAGGTCTGCACCCCCTCGATCGGCTCCTCGCCAGGAGCCCCGTCGGCAGGACCGAGCTCCCCGCCGTCTGCCTCGCCGGCGAGCTGGTCGACCGGAGCGACCGCCGGCCCGAGAACCAGCGGGTCCCCCGGGTAGATCCAGTGCGCATCCAGGATGTAGCGGTTGTTCTCCCAGAGCTGCGGCCAGAGATAGGGGTCCTGATAGAGCTTCGCGGCCAGGTCCCAGAGGGTGTCTCCGGACTGGATCACGTGGACCTGGGTACCCTCCGGAGGAGTCGGGGGATTCCAGGCGGTCCAGTGGTCGCCCACCTGATGGAGATCCTGCGGCGGACGGTCCGCGGCGAAGAGAGCCGGGGAAGCGAGCGCAAGAGCCGCAAGAACGTAACCCGAAAGCCGTGCTCTCATCAGAGCCCTCCTGAGCGCCAGGGGAGAAAAGATATCGCGAGTTCTCTATGCTTTAAGCTACCGGTTTCGCTCGCGCCTGTCAAGAGACGTCTACGGCAGCTTCGCCCGCCGCTCTTCGGCGACGGCGGCGGCGGTGGTGCCCGCGAAGCGGCGCCCGACCTCACGGTAGGTCACGCGCGCGCCTTCGATGTCGCCCATCGCCTCCAGGCACTGGCCGGCCTTGAGCAGGGCGTCCGGCACCTTGTTCCCCTTCGGGTATTTCTCGATCACCTCGCGGAAGGCGACAAGAGCGCTCCGGGAGTCGTTGCGGGCATAGCGGCACTCGCCGATCCAGTACTGCGCGTTGTCGGCCAGCTCGCTCTCGGGATTGGTCTGCAGGAAGCGCTGGAAGCTGGTCTCGGCGTCCACAAAGCGCCCCTGGTGGTACAGGGTATAGCCGCGGTCGTAGAGCGCCTGGGCGCTGAGCGAGAGGAGCTCCGCGTCGTCGCCGCCGGCCGGGGCCGCGGGGGCCGGAGCCGGCGTCACCGGGCGCTGGGGCGCCGGAGCCGGCGCCGGCACGTCCAGATCCTCTTCCTCGATCGTCTCGCGGCGCGGCGCCGGGGCGTCCGGGTCCGCAGAGTCCGCGCGCTGGGCCGGCGCCGTGGCGACCGGACGCTGCGGCTGCGGCACCGGCCGCGCAGGCGCCGACGTCGTGACGGACGACTCGCGCTGCGGAGCGGGGGCCGGCGTCGAGGGGCGCACGGGAGCCGGAGCCGTGGTCCGCGGAGCGGGTGCGGGGCGCGCTCCGCCGTTGCGCGCTTCGAGCTCCGCCACCTGCTGCCGGAGGCGGGCCATCTCGACCTCGTTCATCCGGGCCTCGCGTTGCAGCTCGACGATGTGTTGCCGGAGCTGGCGGACCTCGTCGTCGAGACCGGCGTCCGGCCGCAGCGGATTGCTGGCGCAGGCGCCGGCGGCGGTGAGGGCGAGGGCCAGGAGGAACGGGTAGGTGCGCTTCATTACTTGCTCGCTCCGTTCTTCTGTGCGGGGATTTCGGAGATCCAGGGACTGTCGGGGGCCTCGGTGCGCAGGCGGTCGAACGCCTTCCGGGCCTCCTCCGTCTGGTGCATCAACACGTGGGCCACACCCAGGTGGTAGTAGATCTTCCCCTTGTCCGGATATTCGGGGTAGGTCTCGAGCAGGAAGTTGAAGCGCTCCACCGCGGCGGGCGGCAGGCCATAGCGCAGATAGAAGCGGCCGATCTGGAACTCGTGCTCGGCGAGGTTCGCCTTGACGAGCTTGATCTGCTCCTGCGCCTGCTGCGCGTACTCGCTCGTGGGATAGAGCCGGATCAGCTCCTGGTACGCCTCCATCGCCTTGCGCGTGCCCGACTGATCGCGGTCGGGCTTCTCCATCCGCTTCGCCAGGCTGTTGGCGATCTGGAACTGCACGTAGGGCGCCTGGGCGCTGGTGGGGAAGCGGTTCAGATAGTCGCGGTACTTGGCCTCGGCCTGCACGTAGTTGGCCGAGCTCCCCTCGAGATAGTAGGTGTCCGCGGCCAGGAGCAGGCTCTCGCGGCCGATGGCCGAGTTGGGCTCGACCTCGAAGGCGTGCGAGAAATAGGGCCGGGCTCGCTCGTACTTCTTCTTCGCCATCAGCTCTTTGCCCTGGGCCAGGGACTCCGCCGCCGCGAGGCGCAGGATCGGGTCCTCTTTCGGACCGCTGCGGCACGATGCCACCACCAGGGCCAGCGCGACCGCGGTCAGCGGCAGGAATGCTCGTCTCATAGATTCTCCGGCCGAGCGCGATCTCGCAGCTCGGACATTTGGGCAACCGGGTCCGGGGCGGCGAAGATTCCCGACCCGACGACACAGGTGTCGACGCCAGCCGTCACCACCCGTGCAATATTATCGCGATCGATGCCTCCGTCCATCTCGATCTCGACCATCCCGCCGCTCCGGTCGATCAGCTCGCGCAGGCGGCGCGCCTTGTCCAGGGCCCGCGGCAGGAACGCCTGCCCCGTGAAGCCCGGGTTCACCGACATGAGCAGGACGAAATCGAGCGACGGCAGCACGTCCACCAGGACCTCCACCGGCGTCGCCGGGTTGAGCGCCACGCCCGCCTGCGCGCCCTTCTGGCGGATGTGGGCGAGCAGCCGGTCGAGATGGACCACCGCCTCCTGGTGCACGGCCACCCGCGCCGCGCCGGCCGCGAGGTACTCGTCGATCAGACGGTCGGGGTTGCTGACCATCAGATGGAGGTCGAGCGGCAGCCGCGTCCGGCGATGGAGCGCCTGGAGCACCGGAATCCCGAAGCTCAGGTTGGGGACGAAGTGGCCGTCCATGACGTCGACGTGCACCAGGTCGGCCCGGCCGGACTCGCAGACCGCCAGGGCGCCGGCCAGGTCGGCCAGATCGGACGCGAGGATCGACGGAGCGAGCCGCATCAGATCCCTTCCGTCCCCTCCGGCAGCGGGAGCGTCCCCGTGACGGTGTCCGGCAGGTTGTCGGCCGTGGCGACCACCAGCGAGACGGCGTCGTCGCGCGTAACCGGATAGCCAGGAAGAGGGAACTGCCGGAGGATGATGCCGGCGGCGACCCCCTCATAGCGCTCGAACTTGACGCTGCCGAAGTGGAAGCCGCTCTTCTCGAACAGCGGCCGGACGCTCTCGTAGTCGCGATAGATGAGGTCCGGCATGATGAAGCGCTCTCCCTGGGCCGGCATGGCGAGGAGCAGGTCGACCCCCGTGGTCGGCGCGATCTCGTCGCCCGGATCGGGGTCCTGCTCGAGGACCGTGCCCGGCTGGACGCCGCGCGCGAAGGCGCCGAGGATGCGTCCGAGCCCGAGACCGCTGCCCGACAGGGCGGCTTGCGCCGCCGGCAGCGAGCGGCCGTCGAGCTCCGGGACCTCGACGCGCTGCGGGCCGAGCGAGAGGATGACGGTGACGTTGCTCCCCCGCTTGACCAGGGTGCGCGCATCCGGGCTCTGCTGCACGATGTGCCCGGCGGGAATCTTGTCGTCGTAGCGCCCGCGCCCCTCGACTCCCCGCAGCTGGAGACCCTGATCGGCGAGCCGGTGGGTGCCCTCCGTGCGGGAGAGGCCCTTGAGCGGCGGCACGGTGGTCACGCCGCTCCTGACGAACAGGCTGAACGACGAATAGGCCGCGAGACCGAACACGAGACACAAGAGCACGGCATAGGCGAGAAAACCGAGCCCGCGGAAAAACCTGGACGCCATGGCCCGGAGTGTAGCAGGGTTGCTCCCGCCGTCCCCAGAGCGTTCGCCTTTCCATACAATCCACCGCCATGGCCAGCCTCCCCCCTCTCGGCGTCCACGTCTCGGTGGCCGGAGGCTTGTCGACCGCGTTCGAGCGGGCGGCGGACCTCGGCTGCACGGCGGCGCAGATTTTCGTCAAGAACGGCAACCAATGGCGCGGCAAGGAGCTGGCCGATCCCGAGGCGGACGGCTTTCGCGCCGCCCACGCGGCGAGCCCGGTCGGCCCTCTCCTCGCCCACGCGAGCTATCTGATCAACCTGGCGACGGCGGATGCGGTGCTCGCGGAGAAGTCGCGCGAGGCCCTGCTCGACGAGCTGACGCGCTGCGCCCGCCTGGGCGTCGGCGGCCTGGTGGTCCATCCGGGAGCGCACCTGGGCGCCGGCTGCGACGCCGGGATCGAGCGGGTCGCCGCGGCGCTCGACCAGGTGATCGCGAAGTCGCCGGAGACGCCGGTGCGCATCCTCCTGGAGAACACGGCGGGCCAGGGCTCCTGCCTCGGCGACCGCCTGGAGCACCTGGCGCAGATCCGTTCCCTGGTGGCCCGCCCGGAGCGCATCGGCGTCTGCCTCGACACCTGCCACGCCTTCGCCGCCGGCTACGCCATCCACGAGCCGGCCGGCTCCGAAGAGTTCTGGGGCGAGGCGCTGGAACGGTTCGGGGCGGCGCTCGGCGGGCTGCACTTGAACGATTCGGTCCGCCCGTTCGGCTCCCGGCGCGACCGCCACGCCCACATCGGCGAAGGGGAGATCGGGCTCGACGCCTTCGCGCGCATCCTCCAGGACCCGCGGCTCAACGCCATTCCAATGGTCGTGGAGACCGAGCCCGGCGACGGCATGGTAGGCCACCGGCGGGACCTGGAGGTGCTGCGCTCTCTCAGTTCACGATCTTATCGACCAGCTTGTTGATCACGCTCTTCGGATAGCTCTTCGCCGGTGACGGCTCCTTCTCCAGGGCCTTCTCCACCTGGGGCAGAGCCTCGGCGACCGCGTCCACCGGATTGGCCAGCCAGAGGATGCGCTGCTTCCGGCTCACCACGACCAGCGCAGGGTCGCCCGTCACGCCGTACGCGGCGGAGAAGCTCCGGTCGTCGTGGAGCAGGGGGAAGAGCAGCTTGCGACCGGCCTGGAGCTTCTTGAGGGCATCGAGCGGAGCCGGGGAGACCGCGAGGACCCGCGCGCGCAGGCGGGCCAGACGGTCCAGGTGCTGGCTCAGCGCATCGAGGTCGCGGTGCGCGCCCGCATTCGTGGGATCAGCGAAGAAGTAGACGACCACGGACGTGCGCGCCACCTCGTCCCGCAGCATGAGGACGGCGTCCTCGGTGGAGCTGAGGTCGAAGTTCGGCGCTTCGTCGCCGATCGAGAGACTGGGCATAACCTAATCTGATCAGGTCAAATCAGGAGCCTGGCAGCAGGCCGCTCTTCCCCAGGTCGAAGTAGATCACCATCACCATCAGCGCAAGGATCATGAAGAACCCGACCTGGCTCACCACCTCCTTGACCTGCAGGGACAGGTCGCGGCGGATCACCTCCTCGATCAGCAGGATGAAGATCTGGCCGCCGTCGAGGATCGGGATGGGCAGCAGGTTCATGAAGGCGATGGAGATGCTCAAGAAGCCCATCAGGTAGACGAGGTCCTTGAAGCTCCGGCGGGCGGCGTCGCCGCTCTGCTTGGCGATCTCGATCGGGCCGGCGAACGCGTTCTTCGCCGAGACCTCGCGCGTGAAGATCTTGCCGAGGATCGACAGGGTCTCTTGGACGATCAGCACGTTGTACCGGGCGCTCATGACGAACGCCCGCGCCGGGCCGTACTTCTGGAAGACCCCGATCTCGACGCCGATCTTGCCGGTGCCGTTCTCGTTGCGCGGCACCACGGCCAGGTTGAGCGGCTGGCCGTCGCGGACGACCTCGATCACGACGTTCTTGCCGCCCTGCTTCTCGATCTGGGCGATGAAGTCCTTGTTGTCGGCGATGGGCCGGCCGTTGATCGTGCGGATCTCGTCCCCCGACCGGAAGCCGCCCGCCTGCGCCGGGCTGCCCTGCAGGACCTTGATGATCTGCGGACGCAGCAGGGGGAAGAGGCCGGCCGAGTCCCGGCCCTGGTTCTTGATGTCGTTCGGACGGATGAGCTTCTCGACCCGGGTGCCGTTGCGCTCCAGGGTGAGCCGGACGTCGCTGCCGGTCGGCGAGGTGATCAGGCCCATCAGCACCTTCTGCCAGTCCTCCACCGCCCGGCCGTTCACCGCCAGGATGCGGTCGCCGGCCTTGATGTCCGCGGCGGCGGCCGACGATCCGGGCTCGACGATCCCGACGACCGGCGGGACGTCGGGCAGGTACGGGATCCTCATGCCGACCATGAAGAGGACGGCGAAGATCAGGAGGGCCAGGACGACGTTCATGGCCGGTCCGGCCAGGTAGACCAGGACCCGCTGCCAGCGCGGCTTGCTCAGGAAGTCGCGCGGATCGCTCGTCGCCTCCTCCGGGTTCTCGCCGCTCAGCCGGACGTAGCCGCCGAGGGGGACGGCCGAGACCCGGTATTCCGTCTCTCCCCGCTGGATGCCCCAAAGGCGCTTGCCGAATCCGACGGAGAAGGTCAGGACCCGGACGCCGAACGCCTTGGCCACCAGGAGATGCCCCGCCTCGTGGACCACGATGATCACACCCAGGGCGAAGAGGAAGGAGAGAATGGTTTGGAGGACGTTGATCATAGCTTCGCCTTTCGAGAGCCTGCGATTCTACCAAACCGGGGTTTGCCCGAGCCGCATTCCCTCCGCTAGCGCGGGATCGCCAGGCCTTCGATGCGCAGGAACCAGAAACCCAGGAGCATCACGGGGGCGGCGAACAGCATGGCGTCCATGCGGTCGAGCACTCCGCCGTGCCCGGGCAGGACGTGCCCCGAATCCTTGACCCCGGCGCCGCGCTTGATCAGCGACTCCATCAGATCGCCCAACTGCGCGGCGGCGGCGGTCAGCGCCGCGACGCCGAGGAGCCGGAGATCGAGACGGTCGAGACGGCAGACGCTCCAGACCGCCGCCGCGATCAAGCTGAAGAGGAATCCGGCCGCCGCCCCCTCCCAGGTCTTGTTCGGGCTGACCACCGGCGCCATCTTGTGCCGTCCGAGGCGGCGCCCCACGTAGAAGGCGCCGGTGTCCCCCAGCCAGACGATGGAGCACAGCAGGAAGACCAGCCAGGGGTCCGCCACCTTCAGATGGTGCACCGCCGCGATCGGCGCCGCGAAATACGGCACTCCGAAGCAGAGGATGCCGAGCGCCGGGATGACCTCCTCCAGCGGAGTGCGGGCCAGAAGGACGAGCGTGCCGATGCCGACCGCCAGGAGGACGGCCGCGGCCATCAGGTGCTGCTCGGCGATGAAGGCCCCGGAATCCTCGACCATCGAAGCCGAGAGAGCCAGCGCGGCGGCCGGCGCGAGCACCAGGAGCGCCCAGAGGGGGGCCCGCGGCACGCGCGGCCGGACGATCGCCAGGTACTCCCAGACCGCGAGCTCGATAAAGATCACCACGAAGGCGAAAAACCAGGGAGACGGCAGCAGGAACAGCGCCGCCAGCGCCAGGGGTGTTGCGATGAGGGCGGTCAGGACGCGCTGCATGAGAGGGCGAGAGCCTCAGCGCGGGGTCTGCCCCGAAGCGAACAGCTCCACGCCCTCGGAATCCGGCTGGAGGACGCCGCCATAGCGGCGCTCCCGGTTCTGAAAGGCCAGGACCGCCTCGATCAGGTCCTTGCGCCGGAAGTCGGGCCACAGCGTCTGCGTCACCCAGATCTCCGCATAGGCGATCTGCCACAGCAGGAAATTGCTCACCCGCAGCTCGCCGGAGGTGCGGATGAGGAGGTCGGGATCGGGCTGTCCCGAGGTATAGAGATACCGTCCGAGGGTCTCCTCGTCGATGTCCGCCCGCTTGCCCGCGGCCCAGTCGGCCACGATGCGCCGGCAGGCGTCGACGATCTCGCAGCGCCCGGAGTAGTTCAGGGCGATGTTGAAATGCATCCCCTTGCAGTGCGCGGTCTCCTCCAGCGTCTGCTCGATCTCGCGCACGACCGACGGGTCGAGCTCGCGCCAGCGGCCCAGGACGTTGAAGCGGATGTCGTTGTCGGCGAGGGCCTTGCGCTCCTTGCGGACGTACTCCTTGAGGAGGTTCATCAGCGTCCAGACCTCGAACCGGGGGCGCTTCCAGTTCTCCACGGAGAAGGCGTAGAGCGTCAGCACCTGAAGGCCGAGCTGGGCGGAGGCTTCCACCGTGTCGCGGACCGCGGCGACGCCTGCCCGGTGCCCCTCGACGCGCGGCATCGATCGCGCCTTGGCCCAGCGGCCGTTGCCATCCATGATGATGGCGACGTGCCGGGGCACCCGCGTCCGGTCGATCCGGCGGGCGAGAAGCTCTTCGGGAGAGCCAGGGTCAGCGAGCTTGGAGAAGTCGGCCATGGTCCAAAAACCCCCCTAAAGTACCACATCCGTCCGCGCGCACCCGCCCTCGGGTTGCCACTCGGGAGGATAGAACACCTCCTCCAGCACCAGACCATGCGCCGGTGCCGTTGGGCCGGCCGCCTCCCGCGGAGCGCCTGCGAGGAGCCTGGCGAACACCTCCGGGGTCCGCCTCCCGGTCCCCACCTCGATCAGCGTCCCCACCAGAGCACGAACCATGCCGCGCAGGAAGCCGTCGCCGGTGATCCGGAAGACGAGCTCCGCTCCCCGTTCTTCCCAGAAAGCCGCCTGGATGGTGCGGAACGGCTGGCCGTGGGAGCCGCCGGCCAGGGCGAACGCGGAAAAATCGTGCCGGCCGGGCAGGCTCTCCGTGGCGCGCGCCATCCGTTCCGGATCGACATCCCGGGGAACACGCACGGTATACGGGGCATCCAGAGGGGAGATCACAGGCGCGCGGCTCAGACGGAAGCTGTAGGTCTTGCTCGCCGCGTGCTTCCGGGCGTGGAACCCAAGGGGCATGCTGCAAGCGGCCATCACCCGCACGTCCTCGGGCAGATGGTGGTTGGTCCCATGGACGAGACCCCGGGGAGCGAACGGCGCCTCGAGCTCCAGGCTCACCGCCTGGCCCCGGGCGTGAACCCCGGCGTCCGTGCGGCTGGCGCCCGCCACGCGCACGGCCCGGCCGAGAAGCCGCTCGAGAGCGATCTCCAGGACTTCCTGGACGGCCAGGGCGTTCTCCTGCCGCTGCCATCCGGCGTAGCGCTCGCCCCGGTAGGAGACAAGGAGATGGTAGGAATTCATTCCGCCGTAATGAAAAACGGGTGGGCCAGCCGTGGAGCCGGTCCCACCCGTTCTTTGGATCTGCGGACCTCTGCCAGGATCAGTTGGCCGCGGCGCCCGCCGCGACGTTGACCGGCAGGACGACGCCACCCGAGATCGCGGTGTTGGCGTTGTCGAGCTGGATCGCGTCGAAGCCGACGCTGAACCGGCCCTCGGCGTCCATCACCGTCGTCACCCAGGCCTGGGCGATGTTGATGTAGCCCGGTCCGAGCGTGGCGTCCCGCGTGGTCGCGTGGTTCAGGTTGAGATACAGCCAGCCGAAGTCGGCATTGGTCTGGATGCCTTCGCCACCGACCTGGACGCGCTGCGCCTCGTCGCAGAAGGTGCACTGCGCACCCGGCGTCGGCTCGCCCGAGGGGCCACCGGTCGTGACCGTGAGCGGGTTCTCGAACTCGTCGAACACCACGATCTGCTGCTCGAACAGCTCACCGTAGTTCGGACCGGCCGCGCAGGTGGCGCCCGGAGGGAACTTCGAGTCGCGCCAGACGACCAGACTGGTGCCGCCCGTGAAGCCGCCGCCGCTCAGGTAGCGGGTCGCGAAGGTGGTCGCCAGCGGCTCGCGGTTGTCGATCGCCGTGCCGAGAACGTAGCGGCCGTAGAACGTGTACTCGCCCGGGGTGGTGAGCAGCGGACCGTAGTTGCCTGTCGTGGCGTTCACGCCGGCCCCAGGCGCGGCCTCGACGTGGACCAGGGTCTCGCCCTGCGCGAAGTTCTCGCCCGGATTGACGTAGAAGTAATCGCCCCAGAGCACGTTGTCGTTGGCGGCGATGCCGCCGCCGCCGTTCACGAAGTAGCCGACGTCGCTCGGGAACAGCTGAGAGCACGAGTTGGAAACGTCGACCGTGACGTAGCCGCGCGCGATGTTGTCCCCGTAGTTCGTGCCGGCGCAGGTGCCGTTGACCGGAGACTGCCGGCCGGTCAGGAGCGCCCGCAGGTGGGCGCGGAACGCCTCGCTCACCGCCGGGACCCGGTAGGGCAGGGTGCCCGTGCAGCTCGCGAAGTTGATGTCCTGCGAGATGGGGCCGTGGTTGCTGATGGTGTCGCCCGGGTCCTGCCCCACCGACGCGGTGTTCGGCAGAATGCCGTCGACGAGGATGTTGCGCAGGTTGATGCTCTGCACGTCGAAGCCCGTCAAGTAGACATCAAAGTCGATCACCGGGATCGACCAGGTGCTCCAGATCGTAACGTGCGCGAGTTCCGCCGCGACTGACGCGTTGTTGATGGAAAACAGCGTCTGCACTCCGAGGGAGTTGTCGAGGTCGACCTCGAAGTAGGGCAGCAACAGCGTGGCGGCAGGGACGTCGTCGATCGTGCCGATCACCGCCGCCGCCGGGCCGGTCAGCCCCACCAGGCAGAGCAGACCGAGAACCAGAGAGAGCCACTTGTTCACGAGCTTGATCTCCTCTTTCGCCGCCCCTCCCTGGCTTCGGGCCTGAGCACGGCGAGCTCAATGTTCGCTTCTTGGACAAAGACCAGAGAATCGTCGGCGTAGGATACTCCGATTCGAGGCAGTTGGAAGCCTCTTTCCCGACAAATCGGCAAATCAATCTTTCCTGGACCCGGCCCTGCGTCCGGCAAGACTCCCCCAAAACGGCCCCCAAACGAGGAGGAAGACCCCCGGCATCAAGGGGATTCCGGCCATCTGGGGGAGATAGACCAGGGGGATCAGGGCGCTCAGCAGCAGCCAGGGCACCCGGCGCTCCAGAGCAGCAAAGGGCAGAATCCAGAGAAGATACCAGGGATAGACCGTGGCCGACAGGAGCAGGAGCCGGCCCAACAGCCGTCCGGTCCCGGCCGCCAGGTCGGTCTCCCGCAGCGAGGCGGCGACCGCCGCCAGCATGCCCGCGCCGAGGATCGCCTTGGCGATGAGCCGCGGATAGAGATAGGAATAGAGGAAGTCGAGCCCGTAATAGATCCCGGTCAGGCGCTCGAGGCGTTCGAGCCCCGCCTGGAGGAGCCGGTCGGCGCCGGCCGCGTCGAGCAGGCGCCAGAGCGGCTCGTACAGAGGCCCGTTGAACTCCCAGGAGATGCCATAGCGGATCAACCCGGGAGGAATGCCCCCGGTGGCGGTCAGCACCGGCAGGAAGGCGACGGCGACCAGGCCGAGCGAGGCGCCGAGGAAGGCCAGCGGCCGGCCGCTGCGCCGGCTCCACAGCGGCAGGAGGGCGAGGGGCGCCAGCTTGGCCAGCACCCCGGCCGCGGCGCAGAGAGCTCCTTTCAGGGGAGACGCGCGGCCATCCTCCGGCCGGGGCGTCAGATAAAGGACGGCGCCGACGACCGCCGCGACGCCCAGAGCGTCCACATGGCCCATCCCGGCCACCTCCAGAGCCACCAGGGGATTCCAGGCGTACCAGGCGGCCCGGCCCGCAGGCAGACCGCGGCGCCGGGCCAGGCGGAGGAGGAAAATGCAGGCCAAAAAATCGGCCGCGGTGGCGAGAATCTTCCACCCCAGGAGCGGAACCGGCAGCAAAGTCGCTATACTGAACGCCGTGATCGCGAGCGGCGGGTACACCGTGGGAACGTCTCGATGAGGCAGCCGCCGCCAGATCGCATCGTGCAGAGGAGCGAGCTCGGGAGCCGCCGGCGGCAAGGCGTAGGGGTTGAGGCCGGCCCGGGCCACTTTTCCATCCCAGATGTAACGCAGCGCATCGTCGGATAGAGTCGCCGGGAGCGGCAGCAGCAGCAGCCGAAGCAGACACGCTCCAAGAAGAAGGACCGCCCCCGGGTGCGCGACGGCTTCGAGCCGCCACGCCGCGAAGGCGAGCCCGACGAAGGCCAAGGCCAGGAGAGCCAGGGTCAGAACCGGATGATGAGCCAGGTCGAAGACCACAAGCAGACCGACGTGCGCCGCCACCAGCGGAGCCGCCAGGAGCATCTGGCGGCTGCGCGTTCCCTTCTCACGGGCCGGCTTCACTGCTGACCATGAGCGTCCCGGGGGCGCCGGCTCTGCTGGCACTCTATTACCTCGTTCTCGGGGTTCTCGCCTTTTTCGGGCTGCACCGCTTCTATCTGGTGGTGTGGTATCTCTGTACCCGCCACCGCCGCCCTGAACAGCCGCCCGATCCAGCCGAATGGCCTGTCGTCACGATCCAGCTCCCACTCTACAACGAGATGTACGTCGCGCCGCGGCTCATCGCGGCGGTCTGCGACCTCGACTATCCGCCCGGCCGGCTGGAGATCCAGATCCTCGACGACTCCACGGACGAGACCTCCGAGATCGTCGCCCGGGTGGTGGCCGAGCAGCGGGCGCGGGGGATTGACATCGTCCATCTGCACCGCACCGACCGCACCGGCTTCAAGGCCGGCGCGCTGGCGGCGGGCCTGGAGAAGGCGCGCGGCACGCTGGTCGCGGTCTTCGACGCCGACTTCGTCCCGCATCCGGATTTCCTGCGCCAGTCGGTCCCCTGGTTCGCCGCCCCCGATCTCGCCCTGGTCCAGGGGCGCTGGGCGCACATCAACCGCCCCTATTCGCTGCTCACGCGGGTCCAGGCGATCCTGCTCGACGGCCACTTCCTCATCGAGCACTCGGCGCGCAACCGGAGCGGCTGCTTCTTCAACTTCAACGGCACGGCGGGGATCTGGCGGCGGGCGGCCATCGAGGACGCCGGCGGCTGGCATCACGATACGCTGACCGAGGACCTGGACCTCTCCTACCGCGCGCAGCTCCGCGGCTGGCGGTTCCTCTATCTGCCGGACCTGGCGGTCCCCTCCGAGCTGCCGGTGGACATCAACGGCTTCAAGAACCAGCAGTACCGCTGGGCCAAGGGCTCGATCCAGACCGGCCGCAAGCTCCTCGGGCAGGTGCTCCGGACGCCGCTCCCCTGGCGGGTGAAGATGGAGGCCCTGATCCACCTGACGAACAACTTCAGCTATGCGCTGATGGTCCTCCTGGCGCTCCTCGTCTTCCCGGCCATGGTGATCCAGAAGAAGACGACCCTGGCCTGGGTGCTGATGGTGGACATGCCGCTGTTCTTCGGAGCGTCGGTGTCCGTCCTGATCTTCTACATGGCGAGCCAGGCGGCGCTGGGACTGGATTGGCGCAAGCAGCTGCGCTATCTGCCGACCCTCATGGGAGTGGGGCTCGGCCTCTCGGTGAACAACGCCATCGCGGTCCTCTCGGGCTTCTTCAAGATGGGCGGCACCTTCCACCGGACGCCCAAGTACAAGATCGAGACGAAGGGGGAGGACTGGCTGGGGAAGCGCTACCGCTCGGGGCGCAACCTCTCCTTTCCGATCGAGGTCGCCTTCGCCCTGTACTTCTCCGGCTGCACGGTCTACGCCCTGGCGAATGGGATGTGGCCGTCGGTCCCCTTCCTGGCGCTCTTCGTCTACGGCTACTCCTACATGGCCTTCCTGTCGATGATTCCGGCGCTGGAGGGGCTGCGCCAGCGCTGGGGCCGCCGCCGCGAGGGTCCCGCCGCGGACGCGGAGCCCGCCGGATAGCCTCTGGACGCAGGCCGGCGGGGCGCTACTGCGGCTAAAATAGCTCCATGGTGTCTGTGGAGCGTTCCCTGCCCCTCTCGATCACGCTGAGGCCGGCGGCTCCGCGCGATGCGGATCTCCTCCGGCAGTGGCGCGCCGAGCCGAGCGTCCGCCGTTTCCAGCCCCTCAACGAGCTGCCCACCGCCCAGCTCCGCGCCGACGTGGCGAGCCAGCGCATCGCCGACCTGTACCGGGGCCGCGGCGAGAAGTTCCAGTGGATCGTCCAGGTCGATGGCCATCCGGCGGGGTGGATCACTCTGGTCGTCAGCAACTGGGAGCACGGCCTGGCCGAGGTGGGCTACGCGCTCTCGACCGCCTACCAGGGCCGGGGGATCATGACCGACTCCCTCCAGGTCCTCCTGGACGATCTCTTCCACAACACGCTCCTCGAACGGATCGAGGCCCGCTGCGCAGTGGAGAACTACGGCTCGCAGCGCGTCCTGGAGAAAAACAACTTCCTCCGCGAAGGCCGCCTCAAAGGCTACTTCAAGCTCCGCGGCCGGCGGGTGGACAACTACGTCTATGGCCTGCTCCGCGAGGACTGGCTCGGGCGGGGGCGGTAGGAAATGAGAGATCGCTTGGATGAGATCGTCCGCCGCGCCCGTGAAGCTGAACACGGTCAGCCTCGTGAGACGACGACTGAGACCCGCTTGGAGGCGGTTCGCCGTCTGGCCGAGTTGTCCCTGCCGGTTGGAGATCCCTACGAGATGGAGAGGGAGTCAGTCCCCAGCCCCGACGATCTGCTCCCTGCATGAGTCTGCAACGGATGGAGCCCTGACCCATGTCCATCCTCTGGCGCCGCCTCGACCGGCCGGGCCACGAGTCGGCCCGGATCTTCTCCCGGGACTCCCGCTGGCATCTGACCGGTACCGCGGTGTTTGCCCATGAGGGTCAGCCGTGCCGGCTGGACTACTCGATCGTATGTGACGAGGATTGGCAGACCCTGTCCGGCCGGGTGGCCGGCTGGGTCGGACAGGAGACGATCGAGATCGACATCGTCGTCGACTCCGACCACCGCTGGTGGCTCAATGGGGCGGAGTGCCCCAACGTGGCAGGCTGCACCGATCTCGACCTCAACTTCAGCCCGTCGACCAACCTGCTGCCAATCCGCCGCCTGAATCTAGCGGTCGGAGAGGAAGCGGCCGTCCGTGCCGCCTGGCTCCGCTTCCCGAGCTTCCACCTCGAGCCGCTCGACCAGATCTACCGACGGATCGATCTTACGACCTATAGATACGAGAGCGCGGGCGGCCGCTTCGTCACCGAGCTCCCGGTGAACGAGGCGGGGTTCGTGACTCAGTATTCCGGGTTCTGGCAGGCCGAGGCAGGACTCGCACGCTGACCATGGCCCAGAATCAATCAAATGGCGCGCCGCTTGAAAAGAGCTCGCCACGTCTCGCTCTCATACCATAAAATCGGTAGGCTGTTGTTTGGGCAGCCGTGTTTAAAGGCTAGGAGAAGTCCACACCCTCCGAATCCCCGCTCGTATCGCACACCACAACCAGTCCGCTGGCATTGGGCAAGAAGGTGCTCCTTGTCTGCCTCGGTAAAGTCCTTATTTGCCCCGGCGAATAAGTTGTGACTCTCATCGAGTTCCTCAACTGCCAAAACAGCTTCCGCGAACCCTTCGATTCGACCGCGAGCACTCTCATTCAAAACCAGCAGGCCGACAAATATTTCCGCATTAGCGGGCCGTACGGTGGGCTCTACGTTTTCCCACCACTTCTCCAAGGTAAAACCCGTCCCGCTGAAATCGTCAACAAATACCAATGCATCACAGTCACCTTGAAGCCGTGCCACTTCAAGCATTGAGAGGAGGCGGCAGTTTGCGTACTTCCGACCTCTCAGGATGTCCTTAATTGCCCTCGCGACAGTTCCTGAACCGGAGCCAGCATCGCCCACGGGAACGAATCCGATTGCGTTAAAACCGCGATCCTCGAGTTCGACTCGAATAATATCAATTAGCTGCTTCGCCATGCCTCGAATATTGGCCGCATTCAGATACTTCACCTTTTTTATTACACTGAGCGCCAGAGGAATACGACTATCCTCAAACTGCTCAAGCCAACCTACTACTTGAGCAGCGGACATTCCTTCATGGTCAGACCAGCTTTCCACTGCGCGATCAATCTCCTTCCTATAAGTTGCCTGAATCGTCGTCAACCGCTGTCGCATCCTTAGCTCCAAGCAGCAAGCTGCCGGTCAATTTGTCATTCAGAAGCTGCATCAAGACCTGCAATGTCTTGATTAGATCGGTGTTTGAAGAGATCATGTCAAAGTCGATGTTTTCTACTTGGGCAAGAAGTCGCTTGGCCGATCTATGTATCTCTTTCGATTCTTTTGCGAAAGTTGCTCCTGGGACATTAATGTCGTCAATCTCTCTCTTCGGTTCGTCGAGAAACCTGGAGAATTCGTTTGCCAGCCTCTTCTGTCGGCGTCCCTTGGCAGCCCGATAAATTTCCGCTAGTTGCCTGAAGTCAGTCACTGCTTTGATCACTTCGGACTGATATTTATTCAGTAGAATTTCTACGCACCGATCGTCACCCCTCGAAATCCAGGGCTCAAACCCGTCCTCCATGGCGGGACGCCGAATTCTGTCGAGCTCGATAAAGAAGTCTGCTTTCATGCGCGCTGTTGGTGGAGCGAGCATCATCTCCTGAAATCTATCTGAATAAGTGAGCAATATCTTGCAGCGCCTGATCTGCGCCACGGAAAGCTTTGTCAATTCTGAAAGCTTGCGCTCGTTTGTCTCTCCGAGCTGATTCATCAACGTTTTGAGCTTGAGCGCAGTTGGCATAAGCTGCCAACCCTCACGAACGTTATGTATGTGAAACATTGTGAGGATATTTTGTGTATCGCTGGGGCGCTCAACAATGATTGCTGGGACCTTCGATATCTCAAGCTCCTTTGCACACCTCCAGCGACGCTCGCCATCTAAAAGAATGAACTTTTCCCTTGCAGGCCGGTGGCCGATAGGAGCTTTATAGACTGTTACCGGCACCAGAATTCCGAGCTTTTTCACCGACTCCCGGAGCACACTCATAGGCTCTTCGTCGAAGAGCCTGCGTGGATTGTGAGGGTTAGGCCCTATGTCTACAATCTGAATGTTGTTAACCTTCGCGACCTGCACGGACCATGCCCTCCCGAGTCGAATAGTTAGTGAGAACTAATTCTTTTACTTCGCCCCGATCGCTGCCATTGCAGGAGATGAGAGACTTGGAATGGGCTACGTGCCTTCTCATGTGCTGAGGATAAATCGCTTCGAGCTGCTGGTCGTAGGCTATGGTCAACATGACCTTTATGCCTCGGTCCGATAGAGAGTCAACCAGCCGAGAAAGGCGTCTGTGATGGGAAAGCTCGAAGAAATCAGCCGAATAGCGATTGAAGCCCAAGTCCGCCTTCGCGCCTCGCGGATAAGGAGGATCGAAAAATACAAAATCACCTTCTTTTGCCAAACGGGCAGTTTTGCCGAAGTCTGCGGTTAGTAGTCTCGCATTGCGCAAGGATTCGTTGGCCCTATCAATATCATTCGCGCGCCACATGGCCTGTGGCAACCTGTCTCCGATCGGAACATTAAACCGCCCACTTCTGTTGACTCTGTACAGACCATTCCAGGACAAACGATTTAAATAGGCAAAGCGAACCGCTCTCTGGAGATCTCCTTTCGGAGCAGCATCTCGCAATTCGTAGTAGAGATCGCGAGATGCTGCGAGTGAAAGAAGTCTGGTCTTCAGCTCGGCGCAACGGAAGCGTAAGACACGATAGAAATTGATAAGTTCGCTATTGCTGTCGGCTAGAATTGCCTTTTCGGGTCGCAGGTGGAAGAATAATGCCCCGCCCCCCACCATTGGTTCGATGTATGTATCCCACTTAGCTGGGAGGAGACCCGTAATCGACCCGATGATCACGGTCTTACCCCCGGCCCAACGAAGGATGGGGCGTCGACCGATACCGGGGTCTCGTCTGCTCAAGTCGATGGACATAGTTCTAGGAAATCATACTAGAAATTTCTTCCTCCGTAACGCTGTCTCAGTCCTCCATCTCCTCCGCTGTCGCGCACAGGCTCATCCGCCGATACGTCCCGCTCGCCTCCACGTTGTGCCCGAAGTAGCAGTCGCCCGTCTGGTCGATCTTCACGGTATCGCCCGCAAAGGTCATTTTCAGGACGCACTCGTCCTCTCGATAGACGGCCCGGTTCTTTTCCAGCTTCACGACCCCGGACGCCTCGCCGATGTTTGGGCCGTACTCCTTCCAGTTGGCTCCCTTCCAGAGTGCCAGCAGATGGAAGCGCAGGCGGCCGTCCGGCAGTTGCAGGATCTCGATGGTGCTGTCCGGATCCTCGACGAGGCCGTAGGTGCCGGTCAGCCCCTTGGGCTCCACCGGGTGCGGTTTGCCTTCGACTCCGACCTCCAGCGTGTAGGGGAAGCTCTTCGAGGCCGCGTAGCCTGACACTGTGATCCGGTAGTCGCCCGCCTCGGGGAGCTCGAAGCTCCAGGGCGAGTCTCCGGCGTCAGTCGAGCCGTTGCCGGGACAGGCGACCGCGTAGGCCGCCTCGGGCTCCGGGCTGGTGAAGCGGACGGTCATCCGCTGGCCGGCGCTCGCCTTCAGGGAGATAGGTGTCGGTTTCCCACTCATCCACTTGTTGGATCTTGATCGTGCCGCGGAGCTCGGCCGAGCTTTTTCCCTTCTGGAACTGGATGCGCTCGGCGTCCTCCTCCTGGGCCAGAGCCGGGAGCGATCCCGCCAGGAGTAGAAGGAGAGCTGGAATCTGCCACTTCTTTATCATTGCTGGGCTCCTTCCTGTGTCGGCGTAGTGGCCAGGGCCGACAGCTCCGCGATCGAGCGCAGGGCGCCTCCGCGCATCACGTATCGCACCTGGCGAAGGTTCTTGGCCTCCGCGGTCGGATCGGCACCGAGGATCAGCAGGTCGGCCTGCTTGCCCTTCTCGACCGTCCCGAGATCCTTCTCGCGGCCCAGGGCGCGGGCGCTGTCCCGCGTGGCGGAGAGCAGCACCTGCGGTGGCGTCAGCCCGGCGGCCTGCATGGCTTCGAGCTCGGCGTAGACCGACGGGCCGTGCAGCGTCAGCGGATTGCCCGCGTCCGTGCCGAGCGCGACGGGAATGCCGGCCTCCACCACCCGCTTCAGGTTGGCGGCGCCGATCTGCTCGCGCCGGGCCAGGCCCGCCTGCCGCCTCACCATGTCCTCGTGCGTGACGCCCGCATCGAGCGCGGCCGTCTCAGCGAGCTTCGCCAGGGTGACAGGATCGGCGCAGTGGTTCGGGTCGTCCGCGGCGGGCGCCTGCCGGGTCAGGGTGGCCTCGGACATTCTGAGATAGCCGCGCGGCACGGTCAGGGTCGGGCAGTAGACCGCGCCGTTCTTTTTCAGGAGATCGAGGAATTCCTGGTCCACCGGCTGGTCCCAGACGCTATGCACCAGGAGCTTCGCGCCAGCGCGGAGGGCGTCCTTGGCGCCGTCCAACTCGGTGGCGTGGACGATCAGCGGCAGCCCCTTCTTCGTCGCCTCCTCGCCCGCGGCCTGAATCAGCTGCGCGCGCTCCGCGGCGGTCTGCCCCTCGCGCTCGATGTACCAGACCTTGATCGCGTTGGAGCCCTGGGCCTTCAGGTAATCGACGCCGTCGCGCGCCGTCTTCTCGTCGGCGACGTAGAGGAACTGCCTCTCGCCCGGCACGTTCACCCAATGGTCGAGGGTCGAGAGGAGGAGGCCGGCGGCGGCCACCCGCGGCACGTCGGTGCGCGGCTCGGCCCAGGCGGGCAGATTCAGCGTCCAGGGGTAGCCGCCGACGTCGAAGACCGCGGTCACCCCCGAGCAGAGCCAGGAGCGGCCGAAGCGCTCAGGGTGGGTCCGGAGGTCGGCGACGACCTCTTCATAGGGATGCTTCGCGCGGACGTCCATCGAGTCGGGGCGGCCGTCCGCCCAGCCGGTCTGCGAGAAGTGGACGTGCGCGTCGATCAGGCCGGGGGTGATCCAGAGCCCCTTCAGGTCGACGACGTCGACTCCCTCCGGCACCGGGCAGGCGGACCGCGGGCCGGCGCAGTCGATCAACCCGTTGCGCACCACGACGACCGCGTCGCGCACCGGCTGGGCGCCTGTGCCGTCCACCAGCGTGGCGCCGGCCAAGGCGCGGGGCGGCGGCGGCACGCCCGGCAGGGTCGGGAAAGCGGTGCTCACCGCGATCTTCCAGCCCTGCGGCGTCTCGAGGAAGACGCGCTCGGAGATGCCGGAGACCTCGTTGGCGCCGTAGCGCACCCGGTAGCGGTAGGTGCCATAGACCACCCCTGGGCGCACCGGGGTCAGCCGCAGGTCCTCGGCGTCGATGTGGTCGGGCCATCCCTGGCCGGCCGTGGCGGCGAGACCGGCGTAGCCGAGATCGAAGCCGGTGGGGCCGGTGCGCGCCAGCCGGTCCGACTCCAGGTAGCAGGAGAGGTAGGCGTCGCGATCCTTGTCGCGGATGCCTTGCAGATTTTTCTCGAACAGCCGCCGGGCCGAGGCAAGATCTGCCGCGTCGTCCGCCCGCACGGCGGGAGCGAGCAGCAGGAGAGCGACGAGCGGCGGGAGGATGGCGCGCAGCCGTGGGAACATCTTCTTCTCCTTCTCGCGTCCTTTTGGAGATGACAGCGGCCCCATGCTAACTCACTGCCGGGCGAGACTCTCATTGCGCCGGATCAGCCCTTGGCTTAGAGTGTGCACCTTGTGAGCGCGTCGTCCCGACCGTCTCGTTCGCCGGACTGAATCGAGGAATTCTACCGACATGGAACCGAGCTACCGCCGCTCTTCAGGTCTGGTCGACGTTCTGGACCGCGTCCTCGACAAAGGTCTCGTGGTCGCGGGCGACATCCGTGTCTCTCTCGCCGAGGTCGAGCTCCTCACGATCCGCATCCGGCTCCTCGTCTGCTCCATCGACAAGGCGGAGCAGATCGGGTTGGATTGGTGGCGCCAGGACCCGCACCTCTCCGTCGGCGCCCGGCGGCTGGCGCTCGAGAATGAGGCTCTCCGGGAACAGATCCGTCTGCTGGAGACCCGGGTGGCCTCGCTGACCGTGCAGAACGAGCCGGAGGCGCCGCCCAGCCGGCCCGCCCGGTCGAGCAGAAAGAAGACAACCAGGGGGTAACGAATGCCGGTCGAACGTGCTTCCGGTGGCACCAGTCTCATCGACGTCCTGGATCGCGTCCTCGACAAGGGGATCGTCATCGATGCGTGGGTTCGGGTCTCTCTGGTGGGCATCGACCTGCTCACCGTGGAGGCGCGGGTGGTGGTGGCCTCGATCGACACGTACATCAAATATTCGGAAGCCGTCGGCCAGGTCCCGACCGTTTCGCGTCCCGCGCTCGAAGGCAGGACGTCGGAAGAGCTCCTGGCGGAGAACGCGTCGTTGCGGGCTCAGCTCGCGGCGTCGACGGCTCGGGAGGAGGCGGCGGTGACCCGGGTGACCCGGAGGACGCGGCAGACTCAGAAGAAGCTGTAAGTCATGGCCCGCCTCGCCCAGATCGATCCCTCCCCCGAATTCCGGGGTGGCGCCGGTGCCGGAGCCAAGGCCAAGCTCGCGCTCGTCGAGTCCCTCCTCGCCGAGCAGGAGGCCCGCCCGTGCGCGCTGTTCGTCCTGCGCTGGCTGGTCCGCCATGCGGGGATCGAGCGGGGCTTCTGCGCCGTCGTCGACGGCGACATGAGCCGCATCACCGGCCTGACCGGGATCGGCGTCCCCCTGGCCGCTCTCGATTCCTTCACCCTCCCTCTCGACGACCGGGCCCATCCGCTGGTGGTCGCGCTGGCCGGCGCGGAGCCGGTGGCGTTCCACAGCTCGGGCCAGGGCCTGTTGCGCCCGTTCGACACCCCCCTGGGCGCAGACTCGTTCCATGCGGTCCCCCTGTCCCGCTCCGCCGAGCACGGCGATTTCAGTCCCGGCCTCCTGCTGCTGACCTCGCGCGGGGACGGCCCGCTCGGCGAGGACGTGCGCTGGGCCGCCGAGATACTGGGCGTCCGGCTGGTCTCCCTCTGGTACCGCCGGGCCCAGATGGACGAGCGGCGCCACAAGCGGGAGCGGAGCTGGCTGTTCGGCATCATCAACGCGGTCACCGATCCGATCCTGCTGACCGACTCCGATGGACGGATCCTGATCGCCAACGCCGGCGCCGAGATGCTCTTGACCGCCGACGACCAGAAGAGCGAGGGGCGGCGGCGCGCCGTGGCGCTGAACAACATGCTGTTCTCGGCGGCGCTGTTCAACGCCGAGGGGTCGGAGCAGTCCCGCAAGGAGCTCCTCCTGGTCGACCCGACGGACGGCCAGGACCTCCTCTTCGAGGTGCTCAGCACGCCGGTCAAGATCCGCTTCGGCGAGGCCGGGGTGGTGTCGATCCTGCGCAACGTCACCGACCTGCGCCGGGCCAGCGAGGAGATCGAGGAGAACTACCGCAAGCTGCGCGCCGCCGAGGTCGAAGCCCGCGCCGAGCGCGACCGCCTCGACCTGATCCTCAACTCGGTGGTCGACCCCATCCTGGTGACCGACCCGGCGGGGAACATCATGCTGATGAACCCGCCGGCGGAACGGATGTTCACGGTCCGGAACAGCGCGGGCAGCAGCACGGAAGCCGAGCGCCGGGTGCGGGCCAACGACGCGGTGTTCACCTCGTTCGTCTCGACGAACATCTTCGCCGGAGCGTCCCGCCACTGGCGCGGCGAGCTCACCCTGGTCGACCCCGAGACCGGCGCGAACGTCCCTTTGGAGGCGATCTCGGGCCGGGTCAGCTCCCAGCGCGGCGAGGAGACGGCCGTGGTGACCATCCTCCACGACCTGACGGATGCGGTGGAGAAGGCGCAGCTCTACGAGCAGGTCAAGCGCCACTCCGAGGAGCTGCGCGAGAAGGTGCGCCTCGCCACGGCCGAGCTCGCCGAGCAGAACGAGCTGCTGCGCCGCCAGGCCTTCCAGCTCGAGCAGGCCTCCGCGGCCAAATCGCAGTTCCTGGCGAACGTCTCTCACGAGCTGCGCACGCCGTTGAACGCCATCATCGGCTACACCCATCTGATGCTCGAAGGCGTGTCCGGCGCCCTGAACCCCGCGCAGAACGAGAAGCTCGGCCGCGTCGATTCGAACGCCCGCCACCTGCTGTCGATCATCAACGACCTGCTCGACATCGCGCGGATCGAGTCGGGCAAGCTGCCGATCCAGGTGGAGCGGGTGGTCGTGCCGGACCTGGTGGACGAGGTGATGACCGAGGTGGAGCCGCTGATCGCCGGCACCAGCCTGGCCGTTGCGCGCAGCATCGCGCCGGACGTGCCGGAGCTCCGCACGGACCGCCAGAAGGTCAAGCAGATCATCCTCAACCTCCTGTCGAACGCCTTGAAGTTCACGCCCCAGGGGTCGGTCTCGATCGTGCTCGACTACCATGCACCGGACGAGGAGGTCTCGGTGGCCGTGGCGGACACGGGCATCGGCATTTCCGACGAAAATCAGAGTACGATCTTCGAAGCGTTCGGCCAGGCGGACAGCTCGTACGCCAAGCGGCACGGCGGGACCGGTCTGGGCCTGTCCATCTGCCGCCGTCTGGCGACGATCCTGGGCGGACGCATCACTCTGGTCAGCAAGCTGGGAGAGGGCTCGACGTTCACCCTCTATCTCCCCCGCCGGACGAGGAAATGATGAGCCAAGAACCCGAAACGGCGGCGGTGCTGCCGCCCCTGGTGCTGATCGTGGACGACGTGGACCACGGACGCGAGATCTGCTCGGAGTACCTGGAGTTCCGGGGCTTCCGGGTGGCCACGGCGGCGGACGGCCAGGAAGCCCTGGACAAGGCGTTCGAGCTCCTGCCGGACGTGATCCTGATGGACCTCTCCCTGCCCAAGATCGACGGCTGGGAGGCGACGCGCCGGCTGAAGAAGGACGAGCGCACCCGCGCCATCCCGGTCGTGGCGCTCACCGCCCACGCGCTGGCGGACGCGCACGAGAAGGCCCTGGAGGCCGGCTGCGACTCGGTGGTGACCAAGCCCTGCCTGCCCAAGGATCTGGAGGCGGAGGTCCGGCGCCAGCTCGCCGGGAGGACGCGATGAGCAAGACGGACAAGCCGGCCGGAAAGACGCCGCAGGCCCGCAAGCCCGCGAAGGCCGCCGCGGGCAAGGCCGCCGGCGCCGGTAAGGCCAAGGCTCCTGCCAAGGCCAAGCCCGCGGCGAAGAAAGCCGCACCGGCCCGCAAGGCCGCCGCCCCCCCGCCGCCCTCCCCCCGCGAGGATCGTCTGGCGGCCCTGGCCGCGAGCACGGCCGATCCCCGGACGCTCCCCTTCCGTGGCGCCGAGGACCTGCGCGAGTCCCCGGCCGACAGCGGCAAGTACGTCTACTGCATCATCCAGACGACCGAATCGCTCCGCTTCGGCCCGATCGGCATCGGCAGCGAGCCGGCCGACGTCCACACCGTCAACTTCAAAGACATCGCCGCGGTCGTCTCCGACACCCCGCTGGAGGTCTACGACCCGACGCGCGAGAACGTGCTCGCCCACGAGCGGGTCAACGAGGTCGTGATGCGCGACTTCACGGTGCTCCCGATGTCGTTCAGCACCGTGTTCAAGACCTCCGAGGACATCGTCGAGCTGCTGCGCACCGCCTACGACGCGTTCCGCGACGTGCTGGTCAAGATGCGCGACAAGGTGGAGTTCGGGGTCAAGGTCCTCTGGGAGCCGGAGATCGTCATCCGCGAGATCGAGAAGGACGACGAGAACCTCCGCCTGCTGCGCCAGGAGATCTCCTCGCAGCGCGGGTCGACCTACTTCGCCCGCATGCAATATGGCCGGCTCGTCGACTCGCTGCTGCAGCAGCGTTCCGAGCAGCTGGTCACCGACATCTTCAACACCCTGGGGAGCGTCTCGGTCGCCTCGCGCGCCAACAAGCCGATCGGCGAGAAGATGATCCTGAACGCCGCGTTCCTGGTCGCCCGCAACAGCGAGGCCGGGTTCGACGCGAAGGTGAAGGAGATCGACGCCCGGTACGAGAACCTCAAATTCAAGTACACGGGTCCGTGGCCGCCCTACAACTTCGTGAACATCCGCCTGAAGCTGGAGCGCGCGGCGGAAGCCGAATAGCCCGTCTCCAGGACTACCATGGTCATTCTCGACCGGCTCCTCTTCGGCGGCCTGCGGTTCGTTCTCGACAAGGTCGCCACCGCGGTCGACACCGAGCTGAACGACGAGGGGCGGCTGCGCGAGGACCTCCTCGGCGCGCAGATGCAGCACGAGCTCGGGGAGATCGACGACGAGGAGATGGCGCAGATCGAGAGCGACATCCTCGAACGGCTGCGCGAGATCCGCGCGGCCCGCGGCGAGGAGCCGGCCGGGCTGCGGCCGGGGACGCGGGTGGTAGGGGTGGATATCTCGATGGATGGCTCCGAGGACGGGGGGTGACCTTCCTCTTCTTCGGTGGCAAAGGAGGCACCGGCAAAACCACCTGCGCCGCCGCCACCGCCCTGCGCCACGCCGACGCCGGCCGCCGCGTCCTCCTGGTCTCCACCGATCCCGCCCACTCCCTCGGGGACGCCCTCGGCGTCGGCCTCGGACCCGAGCCGCGAGAGATTCCGGCCCGCCGCGGCCGCCTCGCCGCCGCCGAGCTCGACGCGGGAGGCGCCCTCGAACGCTGGCTCGGCGAGCGCCGCGCCGAGCTCGAGACCATCGCCGAGCGCGGCACCTACCTGGCCAAAGAGGACATCCAGCGCTTTCTCGACCTCGGCCTTCCGGGGGTCGACGAGCTCGTGGGCCTCGTCGAGCTGATGCGCCTGGCGCGCGACTTCCCGGGCGACGAGGTCGTGGTCGACACCGCGCCCACGGCCCACACCCTGCGCCTCCTCGCCATGCCCGACGAGCTGCGCCGCTTCGCGTCGGCCCTGGACCGTCTGCAGGAGAGGCACCGCGCCGTGGCCACGGCCTTCGGCGGCGCCCGGCAGCCGGACCGCGCCGATGCCCTGATCACCGAGATCGAGACCCAGGGGCGCGATCTCCAGACCCTGCTGCGCGATCCGGAGCGCACCGCGTTCTTCTGGGTCCTCCTTCCCGAGGCTCTTTCCGTTGAGGAGACGAAAGACGGCATCCGGTCGCTCGAAGAGGCGGGGATTCCCGTCCCCGAGTTGATCGTCAACCGGATGACGCCGCCGCCGACGCCGCCAGACACCCCCTGCGCGCGCTGCGAGGCCCGGCGCCAGGCGGAGCGCGAGGCGGTTGAAGCCCTGCGGGCGGCGTTCCCCAAACGGCCGGTGCGCTTTTTGCCGGCGCTCCCCAAAGAGCCGCGGGGGCGGACGGCGCTGCGGGCGGTTGGGAGGCTGTTGGAAGGCAGCAAGGACTCAAAGGACCCAAAGGACAACAAAAGACAATCTGGCTTGTCCTTGGAGTCCTTTGGATCCTTTGAGTCCTTGGAATCCTTGCTCCTCCCCGACACCCTCCGCCTCCTCTTCGTCGGAGGCAAAGGCGGGGTGGGCAAAACCACCTGCGCCGCCACGCTGGCGCTCCTCCTCGCCGAAGCCCGGCCCGGCCGGCGGGTGCTGCTCCTCTCGACCGACCCGGCCCACTCGCTGGCGGACGCTCTCGACGTCCCCCTGGGGGACGATCCGCGGCCGGTGCCGGGAACGCCGGCCGGCCTGCGCGCCCGCGAGCTCGACGCGCCGCGCACCTTCGCCGCCTGGCGGGCACGCCACCTGGTGCAGATCGACGAGTGGCTGGCCGGCGCCGCGGAGGACGATCGGGACCAGGACGCCTGGCAGGGGCTCCTCGACCTGGCGCCGCCCGGGCTCGACGAGCTCTCCGCGGTCTCGGCGCTGATCGATGCCCTGGAGGGGACTTCGCGGGAGCCGGCCGACGACCTGGTGATCGTCGATACCGCCCCGACCGGCCATGCGCTGCGCCTGCTCGAAGCCCCCGGATTGATGCAGGCCTGGGTGAAGGAGCTGCTGAGCCTCCTCCTCGAATACCGCGAGGCCGTCCACCTGGGGCGCCTGGCCGAGGAGCTTCTCGAGCTGTCCCGCGCCCTGCGGCGGCTCGGCACGACTCTCCACGATCCCGCCCGGACACGCTTCCTCGCGGTGACGCGCGCCGCCGAGCTGCCGCGGCGCGAGACCGTCCGCCTGTTCGCGGAGCTGGAGCGGCTCGATCTGGCGGCTCCGGCGGTCCTGGTCGACGCGGTGACCGCCCCGGGCTGTGGCCAGTGCGACGCGGCTGCAGCCATCGAGCAGGCCGAGATCCGGCGGCTCCGGCAGGACCTGGGCCGCGCCGGCCGGGAGCGGTGCGCTATCATTTCGGCTCCCGCTGTATACCCGCCGCCGCGCGGTGTCGATCCGCTGCGCGACTGGGGGCGAACCTGGACCCTTTGGGATAACGAAGCGACCCGCGAGCCGTGAGCCGATCCACCGCCACCTACGTCTACTGCCTCGTGCGGAGCGCCGCGCCGCCGTCCCTGGAGGGCGCGCCCGACGGGCTCCCGGGGGCCGCTCCCCCGCGCCTCCTCCCGCTGGACGGTCTCTGGCTCGTGGTGGCCGATGCGCCCCTGCCGGAGTACGGCGGCGACGCGATCGAGAGCCGGCTGTCCGACCTCTCCTGGGTCTCCGACCGGGCTCTGGCCCACGAGAGCGTCGTGGAGCACTTCGCCGCGGCGGTCCCGGTCCTCCCGATGAAGCTCTTCACCCTCTTTCACGGCGACGAGCGGGCGGTCGCCCATCTGCAGGAGCAGCGCGAGGAGATCGGGAAGATCTTCGATCGGATCGCCGGCCGGGTCGAGTGGGGCGTGCGCATCCTCTTCCGCGAGGACGAGGCGCGCCGCCGGGCGGCGGCCGCGGCGGCCGGCGAAGGGGAACGTCCCACTTCAGGGACGACTTCAGGCACCAGCTTCCTCCTGCGCAAGAAGGCGGAGAAGGAGAGCGTCCGGGACCTGACCACGGGCCTCCGCGCCGAGGTGGACCGCGCCTACGAGGAGCTGGCGAGCCGGGCCGTGGAGGCGCGGCGCCGCCAACCGGAGCCGGGCGAGGCGGGCGCGCGCCTCCTGCTCGATGCCGCGTTCCTGGTGCCGGCCGGCGAGGACGAGGCGTTCGACGCCGCGGTCCAGCGCCTCGCGGAGCGGCTCGCCGAGCGGTCCTGCGAGGTCACCCTGACCGGCCCTTGGCCGCCCTACAACTTCCTTGGAGCCCTGGCGTGACCGAGCCGGACCGCCTGGACGTCCTGGAGGGCCCCGAAAGCTCCCTCCTCGACCTGCTCGACAACCTGCTGAACCAGGGGGTCGTGGTCTCGGGCGAGGTGATCCTGGGGCTGGCCGGCGTGGACCTGATCTACCTGCGCCTCTCCGCCGTCCTCTGCGCCGCGGACAAGCTCCTCCCTCATTTGACCCCGAAGCCCAGGGCTCCGGAGCCCCGGAAGTGAGCCGCGGCCTGTATCTCTACGCCCTGGCCCGGGCGGGAGACGAGGCCCCGCTCGGCGAGGGGCTCGCGGGCGAGCCTCTGCGCCGGCTGGACGCGGGGCCGGTGGCGGCCATCCTCGGAGAGATCGCCGCGCCGCCCGTGACCCCCGAAGCGCTGGCCGCCCACGACGCCGTGGTACGCCGCCTGGCCGACAGCCTCCCCGCCCTCCTCCCCGCGCGCTTCGGGCAGACGGTTCCGGACGAACAGACCCTGAGCGCCTGGATCGCCGCTCGCGAGCGGGACGTGCTGGAAGCGCTCGCGCTGGTCGAGGGGTGCGTCCAGATGACCCTGCGCGTCTTCGCCGGACCGGACGCACCGCACGTCGAGCTGCCGGCGGCGCCGGTCCCGGAGGATCTCGGCCCGGGAGCCCGCTTCCTCCACGCTCGAAGGGACGCCGCGGCGCGGGCGCGCGCCCTGCCGGAGATCGCGCCGCTGCGGGAAGCCCTCCGCCCCTATCTGCGATCGGAGCGCGTCGAGCGCGCCGCATCGCCAGGGCGGCTGCTCGCCACCGCCTACGACCTGGTCGCCCGGGGAGAGGCAGACGCCTATGCCCGCACCGTCGCTGAGGCGGCACCCCACCTGGCCGGCTGGAGAGTCACCGCGAGCGGCCCCTGGCCCCCCTATGCCTTCGCGCCGGGGTTGACCTCCGGGAGCGGCAAGGCATGAGCACGCGGGACGCCATCCGCCTGGAGATCGAAGAGCTGGACGCCCTGCGCGCCGAGCTCGAGCGCCGCACCGCCGAGGAAGCGCCGCGCTGGAACGCCGACCCCGAGGACGTGCAGCGCTCCGTGGCGCGGCTCGTCCTGACCCTCGTCGAGTTCCTGCGCAAGCTGATGGAGCGCCAGGCGATCCGCCGCATGGAGCAGGAGACCCTCGCCCCCGAAGAGCTCGAAGCCGTGGGCCTGGCGCTCATGCGCCTCGAAGAGACCATCCACGACATGGCCGGCCAGTTCGGCCTCGCCCCTGAAGACCTGAACCTCGACCTCGGTCCGCTCGGCCGGCTGCTCTGAAATCAGGTCGATCTGAGGTCGAGAATTGAGGACCGGCGGGAAGATCGAGAAGGTCGCGCAGTACACCGTGACGGACGCGGCGCGCCTGACGCTCTGGAGCCTGAGGTAGGCGCTCAGGGCGCTCTTGTCAATGAGGTAACGAGTTTCTATGACCGCCAGGCCCTGGCCATGACTTCTGGATCGGAGAGATCCGATCCTCGCATCGCTGCCAAGGCCTCCACCTCCGCGCGGCGGGCCTCGACGCGCAGAACCTCGCGGAACGCCTCCTCAATGGTGTCCTTGATCGTCGCGGTGGCGAGGACACGCTGGACTTTCGACAAAAGATCTTGGTCGATCTCGACACTGGTTCTCCGGGTGCTCATGAAGATTCCTTCCTGGCCGAGGATATCTTGACTCCCTACCCGCCGGGTCGTCCGCCAATCCGGCCTGCCGTGGCAGAATAGCGCCGCGGATGACCGGTCAACCGGGGAGGTGACATGACAAGACGTGTCTTGGTTGGTGCCTTGGTGGGTGCCCTTGCGGGCGCGGGATGCGCGGCGGCGCAGTCCGCCGACGCTTCGCACGCGGCGCCGGTGTCGAGCGGCAGCACGTTCATCGACCTGCTCTTCGTGTTTGTCCTGGCCACGTTCATCGGGTTGGGCGTAGTCACGCGCGTGTCGCGGCTCCTGCACACGCCGCTCATGTCTCTCACCAATGCCATCTCGGCGATCGCCATCGTCGGCTCGCTGGTCATCGCCGGCCAGGAGCACCCGACGCTCATCAACATCCTCGGGGCGGTGGCCATCTTCGCCTCGATGACGAACATCGTGAGCGGCTTCCTGATCACCGACCGCATGCTCAAGATGTTCAAGGAGCAGAAGGAGCGCGGCCTGAAATGAGGTTCCAGCTCATCCAGGCCGCCTACCTCGCGTCGTCCGTCCTGTTCATCTTCTCCCTCTACTGGATGAACCACCCGCGGACCGCCCGCCGCGGCGTGTTCGCCGGCGTCGCCGGCATGACGCTCGCCATCCTCGGCACGCTGCTGCAGCCCGGCATCTCCAACTGGGGCCTCGTCGGCGGCGCCGTGGCTCTCGGGTTCCTGGTCGGCATCCCGCTCTCCTGGGTGCCGCTCACCGCCGTGCCGCAACGGACGGCGCTCTCGCACGCGTTCGGCGGTCTGGCCGCCGGCCTGGTGGGCATCGCCAAGTACTATCTCACCCTCGGCGAGCACCCCGCGAACCTCACGCCGTTCCTGATGACGGCCATCGTGGTGGAGGTGATCCTCGGCTTCCTCACCTTCACCGGCAGCCTGATGGCCGCGGGGAAGCTCCAGGAGATCCGCTGGATCCCCCAGCGGCCGGTCACCTACACCGGCCAGAACGCGGTCAACCTGGCGCTCCTGGGGATCGCCGTGCTGGCCGGCATCGGTCTCATCCTGCGCCCGGAGGAGCTCTCGCTGCTCTTCCCGGTGGTCATCGTCCTGTCGCTCGTCTTCGGCGTGCTCCTGGTCATCCCGATCGGCGGCGCCGACATGCCGACGGTGATCTCGCTCCTCAACTCGTACGCGGGTCTGGCGGCCGTGGCCATGGGCTTCGTGCTCGACAACAAGCTCCTGGTCGTCGCCGGCGCGCTCGACGGCTCCTCGGGTCTCATCCTGTCGATCATCATGTGCCGGGCGATGAACCGCTCGTTCACCAACGTGCTGTTCGGCGCCTTCGGCCAGGTGCAGGCCAGGGCCGCCGCCGGCGAGGCCAAGACGGCGAAGGTCGAGACGCCGGAGGGCGCGGCGCAGATCCTCGAAGAGGCCCAGCTGGTGGTGATCGTCCCCGGCTACGGCATGGCCGTCGCCCAGGCGCAGCACCGCGTGCGCGAGCTCTACGACCAGCTCACCAAGCGGGGCGTCGACGTGCGGTTCGCCATCCACCCGGTGGCCGGCCGCATGCCCGGGCACATGAACGTGCTCCTCGCCGAGGCGGACATCCCCTACGACAAGCTCGCCGAGATGGACGACATGAACCCCGACATGCCGCAGGTCGACGTGGTCCTGGTGATCGGCGCGAACGATGTGGTGAACCCGGCGGCGCGGCACGACAAGGCGAGCCCGATCTTCGGCATGCCGATCATCGACGCCGACAAGGCCCGCATGTGCTTCGCCATCAAGCGCAGCATGAACCCCGGCTTCGCCGGCATCGAGAACGAGCTCTATTTCGCCGATCACACCTACATGCTGTTCGGCGACGCCAAGGCCGTAGTCGGCGAGATCGTGAAAGAGCTGTCGGGGCAGAGCGGCGGGCACTAGCCCCCCGTTGACTTCTCCGCCTCCCCTCGCTACCATCCAGGAATCAGGACCGCCCAGGTCCTGTTTTCTTCTGGGGAAGGACCGGGGGGCCTGGCAGCATGATCCGCATCACGAAGCAGACCGACTACGGGATCGTTCTCCTGACCCATCTCGCCGCCGCGCCGGAACGCCATGTGAACGCTCCGGAGCTCGCAGGCGAGACGCATCTGCCTCTCCCGATGGTGAGCAAGATCCTGAAGCTCCTCGCCCGCGAGGGGCTTCTCGCCTCGCACCGGGGGGTCAAGGGCGGCTACAGCCTGTCGCGGGCTCCCGAGGAGATCTCGATGGCGGAGGTGGTCTCGGCCCTGGAAGGGCCGATCGCCATTACCGAGTGTATCGACGATCAGACCGGGTGCTCGCACGCGCCGGTCTGCCCGGTACGCGGCCGCTGGCACCGGATCAACGCCGCGCTGCGCGACGCTCTCGCCGGGATCTCCCTGGCGGAGATGGCGGAGACGGCGTGGCCGGAGCCGAAGCTGGTCACGCTGGGCGGACGCGCGGCGCTCGCCGGCCTGCCGCTTCGCCCCGGGCACTGAGATACGACGCAAGAATTCGAGGGAATCATGGAGACGACTTCCACCAGCACCATCGAGCAGTTCGCGAGCCAGGAGTACAAGTTCGGCTTCATCACCGACGTCGAGCAGGAGATCGTGCCGCCCGGGCTCTCCGAGGACGTCGTCCGGCTGATCTCGGCCAAGAAGGACGAGCCGGAGTGGATGCTCGAGTGGCGGCTCAAGGCCTACCGCCATTGGCTCACCATGAAGGAGCCGCGCTGGCCCAACGTCCACTATCCGCCGATCGACTATCAGGGGATCAGCTATTGGGCGGGACCCAAGAAGAAGGGCGAGGGGCCGAAGAGCCTGGACGAGATCGATCCCGAGATCCTCGAAACGTACAAGAAGCTGGGCATCCCGCTCAAAGAGCAGGAGATCCTCGCCGGCGTGGCGGTCGACGCGGTTTTCGACAGCGTCTCCGTCGCCACGACGTTCAAGGAGAAGCTCGGCGAGATGGGGATCATCTTCTGCTCGTTCTCCGAGGCGGTGCACAACCACTCCGAGCTGGTGCGCCAGTACCTCGGCTCGGTCGTCCCCTACACGGACAACTTCTTCGCCACGCTCAACTCGGCGGTCTTCTCGGACGGCTCGTTCGTCTACATCCCGAAGGGGGTGCGCTGCCCGATGGAGCTGTCGACCTACTTCCGGATCAACGCCAAGAACTCCGGGCAGTTCGAGCGGACGCTGATCATCGCGGACGAGGGCGCCTACGTCTCCTATCTGGAGGGGTGCACGGCGCCGATGCGCGACGA
>Ga0126309_10000025_pt1 | contig 50361 bp, 38 predicted proteins | sample Plot56_FD_92541 | JGI IMG/M metagenome (GOLD analysis project Ga0126309, IMG submission 92541) | Serpentine soil microbial communities from UC McLaughlin Reserve, CA, USA - Plot56 | ecosystem: Environmental > Terrestrial > Soil > Grasslands | place: USA: UC McLaughlin Reserve, Lake County...
AGGCCGGCGGCGCCCGCCAGCTTGGCCAGGCCGAAGTCCAGGATCTTCACGATCCCGTCGTCGGTGATCATGATGTTCGCCGGCTTGATGTCGCGGTGCACGATCCCCAAGCGGTGGGCCTTGGCGAGGCCTGCGGCGACCTGCTTGGCGATGTCCACGGCCTCCTCGATCGGCAGCGGCCCGCGCTCGATCTGCTTCTTGAGCGTCTCCCCCTCGTAGCAGGTCATGGCGAGGAAGAGCTGGCCGTCGTCCGTCTCGCCGACCTCGTGGATCGTGCAGATGTTCGGATGGTCGAGCGCCGAGGCCGCCCGCGCCTCCTGGAGGAAGCGCGCCTTGGCCACCGGATCGCGGGTCAGCTCGGGCGGCAGGAACTTCAAGGCGATGGTGCGCTGGAGCCGGGTGTCCTCGGCCTTGTAGACCACGCCCATGCCGCCGCCGCCGAGCGGCTCGCGGATCTCGTAGTGGTCGATCACGCGGCCGATCAGGCCGGCCGGGCGGCGCGCCCCCGTCGCGGGCCGCGGCTGCTGCTGGACGCGGGGTCGGGTGGCGGAGCCGGCGGACGGCCCCTGCCGGCTCCGCGGAGAGCCGGTGCCGGCGAGAACCTGGAGCTCCAGGAGGAGCTCCTCCATGTCCGCGGTCCGGTTTTCGGGGACGGGCGCCAGCGCCCGGGCGAGGAGGCGGGCGAGATCCGGTCCGCCGTCCGCGGCCGGCAGCGGCTCCGGCCCGTCCGGACCCGGCGGCCGGCCGGTGAGCATGGCATAGAGGAGTGCGCCCACGGCCCAGACGTCGGACCGCGCGTCTCCCGGCGCGCCGGCGCGCTGCTCCGGCGCGCGCCAGGGGGAGCCGGCCGGCCCTGGATCCGATGAAATTCCCACGACGGCGGCGAGCCCGATGTCGAGGACCTTGACCCACCCGCCCTCGGCGAGCAGGATCTTCCCCGGATCGAGACAGCGGTGGACGAGGCCCCGGCTGTGCGCCGCGGCCAGGGCGGCGGCGATCTGCGCGGCGAGATCGGCGGTGTCCTGCGGGTTGAGCGGCCCCTCCCGCAGCCGGTCCGCCAGGGTCTCCCCCGCGCTCCAGCTCCAGGCGAGGACGAGCCGGCCGTCGACCTCCCCCACCTCCTCCAGCGCGCACAGGTTGGGGTGGACGAGCCCGCGGGCGATCGCCGCCGCGCCCGGCTCGGCGCCCGGCCGGCGTTCGGCCACGCGCAAGCGGACGAGCCGGCCGGTCCGCGTGTCCCGCGCCCGCCAGACCTCCTCCTCTCCCTCACCCAGGGCGTCGAGAAGCTCGTAATGGGAAAGGATACGCCCGCTCAAGAGATCATCCGCGCGTCGCCGCGGTCGCAGGTCCTCGATGTGTTCCGGCTGCTGGCAGACTATATAGCAGAACCACTCCGATCTCATCCCCCATCCCTGACCCCGCCCAGGTTTGGCCAGGCTGTCCTGCTGCTCGAAGATCTGCTACCCTAAGCAGGGCTCATGAGCAATTCGTCGTTTGCCGAAGAATTCGAGTTTCACCACTTGGCCCAGCGGCCCTGGTACAAGCGGTGTCCCGAGTGGCTAGTCGAGAACTGCGGCATCGAGTCCCCGTCGATGCTCGTGGACCTCGGCTGCGGCTCCGGATCGCTCACCCAGATGCTGCTCAATCGATTTACAGCGGGCGATGGCCTCCGGATCGTCGGGATCGATCCATCGGAGCCGGAGCTCAAGATCGCAAGCAAGGCGGTGACGGACGAGCGCGTCCAGTTCGTCCAGGGGCGCGCGCAGGACCTCCCGCAGTTGGTCCAGAACGTCGACTCCGTGCTGATGTGCAACGTCCTTCACCTCATTCCGGAGCACGAGCGACCGGAGGTCTTCCAGCACATCTATCGGGTCCTCAAGCCGGGCGGGACGTGTGCCTTCAACACGCTCTACTACGAGGGCGACATTGTACCGGAGACCAGGAAGTTCTACTCGGCATGGATGCTGTGCGCCTTCGAGACGCTCCGCCGGCAGGGGATCCACGCCCGAGCGGACAGACACGGGGTCTCAGCGCTCCAGCGACTGACGCCGGAGCAGCACCGGGACCTCCTCGTCGCGGCCGGATTCGGGGAGGTGCTCATCGAAGAGCCGATCTTCCAGTGGACCGTCAATGATTGGAAGGCATTGAGCCGATACTCGATCTTCATCCAGAACACGCTGAGGAACATCGATCTCGACAAGGGGAGCACGGCCCTCCAGGTTGGGGTCGCGGCCGCCTATCGAGAGCTGAATCTCGAGGTGGTGCCGCGTCGTTTCCTGCATGTCGCCGCCCGTAAGATACAATAGGAAACTTTGTGACCGCATCGACAGACTTCGACGTGGGGATCATCGGTGGCGGCCCGGCTGGCGCTGGAATGGCCGGGTATCTCGCGAAGGCCGGGGTGAAGTGCGTCGTGTTCGAGCGGGAGCTCTTCCCGCGCCCACACGTCGGTGAGTCGCTCGTCCCTTCCTCCACGCGAGTATTCCGCGACCTCGGCTTCCTCGAGACCATGGAGGCCGAAAGGTTCCCGCACAAGTACGGTGCTATATGGACGGCCACAGACGAGTCGAGGCCGTATACGCACGACTGGGATCGCCTCGACGCCAGCGATACCGCCTCAATCGAGTTCGCCGAGCGCGACCAACCCGGCGTCAACATGAAGTACACGTACCACGTCGATCGCGGCAAGTTTGACTTGTTGCTCCTGCAGCACGCCTATCGCCTGGGCGCCACGGTCTACGAGGGCGTTCGCGTTTGCGGCGTCGATTTCTCCGGGCCGAACCCGGAAGTCCGGTTCGCCATGGGCAAGCGCGAGTTCGGGGTCAGCTGCCGCATCGTGGTCGACGCGAGCGGCCGGCAAACGATCCTCGGCAGGCAGCTCAAGCTCAAGGTGAACGATCCGGTCTTTAACCAGTTCGCGGTGCACACCTGGTTCGAGGGCTATGACCGGCACAGCGTGCTTCAAAAGACCTCGCAGTACAGCGATTACATCTTTGTCCACTTCATCCCGGTCTCGAACACGTGGATCTGGCAGATCCCGATCACCGAGTCGATCACCAGCATCGGGGTCGTGACGCAGCGCCAGAGCTACGTCAAGGCGAAGGGGGAGAAGGAGGCGTTCTTTTGGGAGCTCGTCGGCAAGCGCCCGATCATCGCGGACGCGCTGCGCAAGGCGAGCCGCATTCGCCCGTTCAAGGAGGAAGGCGACTACAGCTACGCCATGACGCAGATCACCGGCCACGGCTGGCTCATGATCGGGGACGCGGCCCGCTTCGTCGACCCGATCTTCTCGACTGGGGTGAGCATCGCGCTCAACAGCGCTCGCTTCGCTCACAAGGACGTCATCGGCGCGCTCGAGCGGGGCGACACCTCACGCGCCTCGTTTTCCAACTTCGAGAAGACAATCCGGCGCGGCACACAGAACTGGTACGACTTCATCACGGTCTACTACCGGCTCAACGTGCTCTTCACCTATTTCATTCTCGACAAGCGCTATCGGCTCGACGTCCTAAAGTTGCTGCAGGGAGACGTGTACGACGAGGAGCCGATGGAGGTGCTCGGGAAGATGTGCGAGATGGTCGCCAAGGTCGAGCAGGACACGAAGCACCCCTGGCACAAGCTACTGGGGGATCTCACCTCGAACGCCTTCCGCCCGAGCTTCTGACCGCTGGCTCTACTCCCTCTTGAGGGCGATGACAGGCGAGATCTCGGCGGCCCGGCGGGCCGGAAGGTATGCCGCGACGAGCGCGACCACCAGCAGGACCAACGGAACGGCCGTATAGGTGAGCAGGTCCATGGAGCCGACGCCGAACAGCAGACCGGAAAGCAGGCGGCTTAGGAGGAAAGAGGCGATCAGGCCGCCACCGATCCCGAGGGCAGCGAGGCCGAGGCCCTGGCCGACGACCAGTTTAGTGATCTCGGTCGGGCGGGCTCCCAGAGCCATGCGGATGCCGATCTCGTGGCTCCGCCGGGCGACGGTATAGGCGATGACGCTGTAGATTCCCAGCGCGGCGAGGATCAGCGCGATGCTGGCGAAGAAGGTCACCAGGGTCGTCGAGAAGCGCTGCCGCGCGAGCACTTGCGTGACGTGCTGCTCCAAGGTCCGGACATCGAACACGGGCTGTTCCCGGTCGACGGCCCAGACTTCGCGGCGGACGGCTGGGGCGAGAGCCGCCGGGGCCGAGTTGGTGCGGAGAGACAGCACCATCGAATGGCTCGGCTGCTGAGAATAGGGCAGGTACATCGCCGGCCTCTGTTCCACGTCGAGCCCTTCCTCCCGGATGCTGCGGATCACCCCCACGATCTCGAACCAGTCATCCCGCCCGAGATCGATCTTGATGCGTTCTCCCACGGCGCGGCGACCTTGCCAGATTTTGTCGGCCATGACCTTGTTGATAACCACCACCGGTGGAGAGTCTTCCCGATCGCGGGAATCGAAATTCCTTCCGTCGACCAGAGGGACGCGCAGGCTTTCGAAGTATCCCGGATTGACCGAGATGTACTGCGCCAGCAACGGCTCCCCCGGCAGCGCCGGCACGCCCTGGGGCTGGAAGGCAGTGCCGCCGGCCTCGTCGGTCAGGGGAAGAGCGCTGGTCATCCCCACCGACTCGACATTGGGAAGCGCGGCGAGGCGCTCCGCCAGACGGTTGTAGAAGCCGATGACCTGATGGTTCTCCGGATACCTCCTGGAGGAGAGGGAGATGCGCAGCAGGAGGACGTTCTTCGCATCGAAGCCGGGATCCACCGCGGTCAGCCGCGAGAAGCTCCGGATGAGCAGACTGGCGCCGATCAGGAGCATCAACGCCAGTGCGATCTCGGAGACGACCAGCGCGCTGCGCAGGCGCCGCGTGGACCTGGCCGTCCCGCCGGCGCGGCCGAGGCGGAGCGCCTGAAAGTTGAGCTGGGAGCCCTTGAGGGCCGGGAGCAGGCCGAAGAGCAGGCCGGTGAAGAGCGAGATCAGGATGGCGATCCCGAGCAGGCGGACATCCAGAGAGGTGTTCGCCTGGAGCGGGAGCTCGAGAGGCGAGAGCTCGCGCAAGGCGACGAGCGCCAGGACCGCCAGCAGAAGGCCGGCGAGGCCGGCGAAGCAGGCCAGCAGGACGTTCTCGAGGAGAAGCTGCCGGAAGATCTGGCCCCGGCTCGCTCCGAGAGCGATGCGGACGGCGATCTCGGATTCGCGCGTCGTCGCCCGTGCGAGCTTCAGGTTCGCGGCGTTGGCGCAGGCGATGAGCAGGACCAGAAGGACCGCGCCGAGCAGCAACAGGAGCGCCGGCCGGACCTCGCCGACCAGCTCGCGGTGGAGGGGCACGAGGCTCACGCCCCAACCGGCATTGGTCTCGGGATATTGCTCGGCGAGCTGCGCCGCGACGCCCGTCATCTTCTTCTGGGCCTGCTCCAGGGTGGCTCCCGGCTTCAGACGCCCGAGGACGTCGAGGAAGTGGGCTTCCCGGGGGGAGGCCCAACCACTACTGGGGAGCGGAACCCACAGCTCGGCGTCGGAAGGGTACCGGAACTGCGCGGGCATCACCCCGACGACGGTATAGCTCTGGTCGTTGATCTGGAGCGACTTGCCGACCACCCCCCGGTCGCTCCCGAAGCGCCGGCGCCAGAGGCCGTGGCTGAGCACGACGATCTTTTCGTCCGTGTTCTCTTCCTCGAGCGTGAGGGGGCGCCCGACCAGCGCGGGCATTCCGAGAAGAGAGAAGAAAGAACCCGAGACGGCGCTCCCCTCCACCCGTTCCGGCTCGCCCTCGCTAGTGAGGTTGAAGCTCCGGTCCTGATGGGCCGCGAGCTCCTGGAAGACGTCTCCGCTCTGCCGCTTCCAGTCGGCGAAGTTCGGAGGGGAGGCCCACATCCGGTCCATCCCCTGGTCCGGCCAGTTCTCCCAGAGCACCACGAGCCGGTCCGCTTCGGGAAAGGGCAGCGGGCGCAGCAGGATCTGTTCGACGAGGCTGAAAACGGCAGTGCTCACGCCGATTCCAGCTGCCAGGGTCAGGACGACCACGGCACTGAAGCCGGGGTGCAGGAAGATCGTCCGCAGACCATGGCGAAGGTCATGAATCCAGCCATTCACGATGGCCCTCCTCTGGGCGCCACGCGCCAGCCAAGCAGCGAGACGACTTAGGATAAACTAATTTTGTCGCCATCGCGAGGTAGGGGAACCAACCTTCTTCCGGCAGGGGGGCGGACGTCTGTGAGCCAACTGGTGATGTACATGTTCGGAGACCGGAACCCCGAGATCGCAGCGCTTCTCCGGGAGCAGAGCTTCCAGCAGCTAGTCGGCCAACTCTTCGTGGCCGAAGAGCCTGGTCTCCCGGCCGAGCTTCCCCTCTTCTGGGACGATGCGGTGCGTCTGGATCTGCTGGCCTCGAACGGCGAGAGGTACCAGGCAGGAAGGCGGCTGGTCCTGATTCCGGCCGTCGCCGAGCGAGGCGTCGCCGACCTGCTGCGCCCGGCTTTGGCGCGCTACGTGGAGGTAGCCGGCGAGGTCGGAGCCGAGCTCCGCGCGGTCTATGGTCAGACCGCTGTCGCCGAGCGCTTTGCATGGTCTCAGGTGAGCCACTCGGTCCTGGCGGGCCTGTTCCTCGACCTGGCCATGGGACGGTCAGTCCTCCACTCCAACCGGATTTCGCGCCGGCCCACCGGCGATACGACTATCTGGGCATTTCAGGGAATCTCCGCGGACAACGCCTATGGCGTCGGCGCGGTCCCGGCGGATCCGCCTCACCGGGCACTCTTCGCGGAGCTGTGGCATCACCGGACCCGCCGGAGCGAGCCTCGGCTGAGCCTGTCTCTCGTGGGAGCCCTGGTCCGGATCGCGCAAGGCGAGCCGGCAGGCAGCGTCAGGGAGTTGCTCTATCTGAAACACCTCAAGCTGGTGCGGACCGTGGGGAGATCGCTCCAGCTCCAGGTGCCCGCCTTCGCAGCGTCCGATGCGGAGCGGCTGCTCGTGCCATTGACCGAGGGAGCCCGGCGGCTCGTCACGGACGCGATCCTCCCGGCGCTGGAGCTCCTGAATCGCCATCCCTGGTGGCGGGAGGGAATCCGCCACGAGCCCTGCCGCCACGCGGCCGTCCGGCTGATCCTGGAATACGGGATCGACCGCGTGATCTCCGCGGGTGTGTGCGATCCGTTTCCCGAGGCCGGGGACCTGCCCGTGGCATGGGGCAGGTGGCTCTGGGAAGAGCCGGAGGGCCCGAGGACGGTGATGCCCCATCTGGCTTCGTGTCAGAGCGAGGGCTCCTCTCTCCCATGAGCAGCTTCGATCTGGGGAGGGCAGGGGCCGTCGCTCTGATCACCGGAGGCGCGTCCGGCATCGGCCGAGGAGTCGCCGAGGTCTTCGTCGAGGCCGGCTACCGTCTGGTGTTGGCCGACGTCGATGCGAGCACCGGGCGGCAAGCTGCGGACGAGCTATCGGCCCTGGGCCATGAAGTGGAGTTCATGCCCTGCGATGTGGCCGACGAGAGCCAAGTCGCGGCAACGATTCAGGCCGCGGCACGACGCTGGCAGAGACTCGATTTCCTGATGAACAACGCCGGAGTCGTCGGCCACCAGACAAGCATCGAGAATCTGGAACACGAGGAGCTCGATCGGGTCCTGGCGATCGATCTGAAGTCGGTCTTCTACACGTGCAAGCACGTGATTCCGCTGATGCGACAGGGCGGAGGAGGCTCGATCCTGAACGTGGCCTCGATCACTGCCGACACAGGGTCCGCCTATTACACGGCCTATAGCGTGGCCAAGTCCGGCGTCATCGCGCTGACCCGCGGACTGGCGCGACAGATTGGCCGTTTCAACATCCGCATCAACTGCTTGAGCCCGGGCTCGATCGGAGGTACGGGGCTGATGCAAGAGTACTATGCCAGCCATCCGGAGCAGCAATCCCAGGATCGACTGGGACTGATGAAAAAAATACCGATGGGACGTCCAGGCAGGCCGCGCGACGTGGCCCATCTTGCCCTGTTTCTCGCCTCGACCCTGGCTGAGCACATCCAAGGCGCCATCCTGACGATCGACGGCGGTGAAAGCCTGGGATCTCAGTAGGCACGGGATGACGACTGCGGCTCCGGCGCAACTTGTTGACCAGGAGAGTCGATCCTCCGAGGGTGACAAGAGGCTTGCATTTTTGAATGAGGCTGCTAGCATACAGTCGTTAGTTAGGTATTGGGATGGTAGCGCCGGGCACCTAATTGGCTTTCTAGGGTTTTTCTGATTCGAGATTTTCTCTCATTGGGAGCTTGTCTGCCCAAAGAATAGAACTGAAATCGCCGATCAAGAGCCGAAGGACTGGTCCTTGGCTCTTCAAGGGAGGATAATGTATGGACGAGAAGATCCGTGATGAGAAGCAGCCGGAGCAGCAAAACGACGAGTATGCAGAGCCTTCACTCCTCGACATCGAGGATCTGGAGAGCGTGTCGGGCGGTGGCTGCTATACTGGCGGCACCATTGTCGCTCAGCCCGCCGAGGATAGCGCGGGGTAGTAGAGCCGGTGCTGTGGCGTGATGCGGCAAGGGGAGTGGCCGCCTGAGTCGTTCTGCTCTTCTTGTCGCATCGCATTTGGTTTACGGCCTGGAATCTGGAGGCTCTCTATGGATGTTGATCGTGGAAATCCGAAGCGGATCGAAAAGCTCATCATCAACGACGATGACAGGCAAGCGCCCGTGCTGCTCAATCCGACGACTGGCCAGATGCTGATCACGAATCCTGTCGGGAAGCGGATCGTGGAGTTAGCAGATGGAACTCGCGGTCTCGAAGCCATCGCAATGCAGATTGTCAGTGAGTTCCGTGGAGCCCAGATTCCCGAAGTCCGCCAGCAGGCCGAGGCATTTCTCGCCGAAGGGGAGAAGAAGGGAGTCGTTACATGGACAGGGCAGAGTCAGAGTTAGCCGCAGAGCAGACGCCCGCGGCGCAAGGAGGGCCGGTGCCGGTCGGCGCCGGTCTCCAGGACCGGGTCCACCGACTCCGAGTCATCGAGGAGGAGCAGCGGCTCTTCCGGCCGATGATCTACTGGTACCTGACTTTCCGTTGCAATCTCGCCTGTGCCCATTGCTCCGTCCATTCCTCACCCTGGGTCGATACTTCAGAAGATCTCACTACAGATGAATGCCTGCGCGTGGTCGAGCAGATGTTCGAGCTCAACGTGCGCATCGCCCTGCTGACGGGCGGTGAGTTCCTGATCCGTCCCGACTCGCTGCAGATCCTGCGCGCTCTCGCCGACAAGGGCATCGAGGCCGGGGTCGAATCCAACGGGATTCATTTCCCTCCGGGATTCATCGAGCTCGCCAGGAGCATGCAGGCGAAGAACCTGCTCTCCATGACCATCAGCCTGGATGGAGGTACGGCCGAAACCCACGAACGGCTTCGCGGCCCGCGCAGCTTCGAGCGGACCGCCGCAAATCTGCGGCTCCTCAAGGAAAACGGGATCAAATTCAGCATCCAGTGCGTCCTGAACAACGAGAATCTCGGCACGATCCCGAATCTCTATTCGTTCGCCCGGGAGCTGTATCCCGAGTGCATGTCGGTCCAGTGGGCCATGCTGAACCCGGTGGGCCGGGGGGTCGGGCTGGTGCAGGAGCTCGGCCTGCGCCCCGAGAGTATCCCGGTGATCTTCGAGACGATCAAAGCAGCCGAGCCAGGATTTCCGGGGACGACCTATATCAAGGTCCCTCCCGCCGTGGTGCCTCCCAAGTACCTGTCCATGATCCTCAAGAAGAACAAGATCAGGACGTTCACCACCTGTGAGTTCCCGCTTCTGGGCGTCCTGCCGAACGGCGATGTATCGATCTGCGCCCTGTCCCGGGACAATCAGGACCTGCACTTCGGCAACGTGCGGGAAGAGGGCTTCCGCCTCAAAAGTGTCTGGGAAAAGACCCGGATGGACCTGCTCAGGAGCCGCTACGTCGTGGCCGAGGATCTGGCGGGGATCTGCGGCGATTGCGTGTGGAAGTATCAGTGCAAGGGATCTTGCAGGGCCTGGGCCTATGAAGAGGGGGGCAGCTTCGACGCTCCTTTCCCCATCTGCGAGGCTCTCGACGATGCAGGAGCGTTCCCCAACCTGTATCGGCTGTCCTCCCAGAACGCGGCGGCAGCCGCGGCCTTCCAGCGCATGAGCGTCGGATGTGGTTGCTCGCATTGATCTGGAATGGAGAGCTCGCGGAGCCGCCTGGAAAAGGCATTTGATCGCTTCTTCCAGGCCGGCTCCAGAGACGGCTCGGTCCAGGCGCTGGAAGTCGGGTGTGGCGATGGCCGGGGCAGCGAGCTCGTGCTCCGGCACCTGGTCCGGTGCTACGGCAGCTCCGCGTTCGACTTCTGCGTCCTCGACATCGACATGGAGAGGGTGGTCGAAGCTTCCCGCCGCCTGCAAGGGGAGCCGTTCCGCCGCCGCCGTGTGCTGCGCGGCGACATGTATGACCTGCCGTTCCCGGCGGCCTGCTTCGATTTCCTGGTGGCTCTGAACGTCTTCTTCTGGGCCGAGCGACAGAAGCTCCTGGCCGAAGCGGCCAGAGTGCTCAAGCCCGGAGGGGGCCTGCTGGCCTGCGATCGCCTGCCCGCTGCCTCGGAGGAGGAACGGCTGCTGATCACGACGAGCCTGAGCCGGGAGCAGATCCTCGGCCAGCCATGAGCACCACCATGGTCCAGCCGCTGCCGCGCCTGTTGGCGGACCTGCGCGTGCCGGCCCGCGACGGCTCCGGGCTGGCCACCGACGTCCTCCTGCCGGAATCACCCGGCGCACACCCGACGATCGTGGTCCGTACTCCCTACGGCCGGCGCCGGCCGTTCCTGTACGGTTTCGCCCGCCATCTGAACGCCGCCGGCTTCAACATCCTCCTCCAGGACTGCCGGAGCTCGGCGGACGGCGACGGCGGGTTTCTGGAACACGAGGAGAGCGACGGGCTCGCGACCCTGGAGTGGCTGGCCGGGCAGCCGTGGGCCGACGGGCAGGTCGGCTTGCTCAGCCTGTGCATCTCGAACCTCTCGAACTTCCTGGCGTTGACCGCCTCGCCGCCTCCCGGAATCGAGATCCGCACCGTGGCCAACGTGATCGGCGTCACCAGCATGCACTCCTCCTTCTATCAGCAGGGAGCTCTGCGCCTCCACCACAGCCTTCCCTGGGCCGTCATGCTGGACCCCCGATGGGCCTCGGCGCAGGCCGCCTGGCAGCAGCTCCCCTGGGACCATCTGTTCCGTCATCTACCGGTCGCCGGCACGGCGGAGGAAGCGGGCGGGGCGTCCGTGATCTGGCAGAGGCTGGCGCTCGCCCAGCCGGCCTACAGCGCGGACTGGGAGACCTTCGACGTACGGCACCGCCTCGCCGGTCTGCGCACGCCGGTCCTCCACCTGTCCGGCTGGTACGACATCACTTTGGATCAGGTCCTCGATCTCTACGGGCGGCTGCGCTCGGCGGCGCCCGGAGCGCCGGAACAGCGCCTGATCGTCGGACCCTGGGACCATAGCTCGATCTTCGCGTCCTTCCTGCGCAACGGCATCGCGGCCACGGAGCTCGGCGCGCGGGCACCGATCAATCTGCTGCCGGTCCTCCGGCAGTGGTTCGAGCGGTGGTTCGCCGGCCCGCGCCAGCAGGAGGCTGCCGCCTGTTTCGCCGCGCAGCCGGAGACCCTCCTGTTCGTCATGGACGAAGAGGCCTGGATCGGCGCCGACGGTTTTCCACTGGCCCAGGCCACGTTCCAGGACTTCTATCTCGCGACCGGCGCGGATCGCCGCGGCGCGCTCGTCCCGCGGCCGGCTGCCGCCGGAGAGGACAGCTTTCTCTATGATCCCGAGGACCCGGTGCCCACCCGGGGAGGGTTGATCTGGCCTTTCGCCTCCCAGGGGCTGGTGCCCGGTCCGGCCGACCAGTCCGAGCTGGAAAATCGGCGCGACATCCTGGTCTATGACAGCCCGCCGCTCGCGGAGGACCTCGTCATCGCCGGCCCCGTCGAGGTCGATCTCTGGGCGGCCACCTCGGCCGTGGACACCGATTTCACGGCCAAGCTGGTCGACGCGGCCCCGGACGGCACCGCCCGGGTGATCCAGGACGGTATCGTGCGCGGCCGCTTCCGGCAGGGACCCGTCCGGGAGGAGCTCCTGGAGCCCCATCGGCCCTACCTCTTCCGGATCTCTCTGCTGGCGACGGCCCACCGCTTCCGGGCCGGGCACCGCGTGCGGCTCGAGGTTTCGAGCAGCAACTTCCCCAAGTTCGACCGGAATCTCAACACCGGGGACCCCCTGCACACCGGCACCGCCGGCATTCCGGCTGCGCAGACGGTGTTCCACGGGGGCGCGCGGCCCTCCCAGCTACGCCTGCCGGTGCTGTCCGGGCCGACCCTGGAAGCCCTGCGCTGGACCCCTCCGGCGGAATGGCGGGTCATCTCGAAGGCGGAGGGGGAACGTGTCGCTCGCACTGCCTGATCCGGGCTCGGGCCGGCAGGTGCTCAGCGAGAAGCTGGTGGTCCGCGCCCCCGACCGGACGGAGCTGCGCACCGACGTGTACCGGCCCACGCGAGGGGCTCCCTTCCCCACCGTGCTCGTGCGCACGCCCTATGACGCGGCCGATCCGGGCCACCTCCAACTGGCGGGGGCTCTGGTGCGGCGCGGCTTCGCCGTGGTCCTGCAGAACGTCCGCGGGCGCTATGGCTCCGAGGGGACCTTCTCGCCCTTTCTCCATGAGCGAGAGGACGGTGCCGCGACGCTCGGCTGGCTCGCCGGGCAACCCTGGTGCGACGGCAGGGTCGTCCCTTTCGGCCTCTCCTACTCCACCTATACGGCCTTCGCCCTCGCCGCCGGGCCGCGCCAGGGGCTGATTCTGCCCGGCCTCGTGGCGCTGGCCGGCATGGCAACTCCCTACGACTTCTTCTATCGAGGCGGGGCCCTCGTCCTGCACTGGGCCCTCCCCTGGTCGCTCCTGGTCGCCGGGGACCGTCAGCGGAGCCTGCATCCGAAAGAGCTGCGCCAGCGGCTGCAGGAAGCGCTGGGCGGCGGCCCCGGCTGGCGCGAGTGGACCAGTTCCCGCCTCCCCGCGGAGGAGCCCTGGCGCGAGATCGACCTGGTCCCGGACCTGCCCTCGCCGCCGCCGGTGCTCCACGCCGGCGGCTGGGGCGATTTCGCCATCGATGCGGGCCTGGCCCTCTATCACCGCCTGGCGCAGGTGGCGACGCCGGGATCGCAGCGGTTGATCGTCGGGCCGTGGACGCACGAGCGGATCCTCTCCGCCCTCCTGGCCGGCCTCGGAGTGGGCGGCACGGTTCCGGATCCCGCCGACTCCGGCCTGGCGGAAGGCGTGCTCGCCGCGTTGGAGACCTGGCTGCGCCCCGGCGACTCCCGGCGCGCCGGGGCCTCCGTCCGGCTCTGGCGTACCGAGGGGAACGAGGCCGAGGGGAAGTGGCTCTCTTTTCCGGCGTGGCCGTCCGCCGCGCGCCGCGCGACGTTCCACCTCGCCTCCGGCGGCCGCCTTGGGGAACACCCATCGGACGACGGTGGAGCCGACCGCTGGCTCCATCGCCCGGACGATCCGGTTCCGACGCATGGAGGGAGGTGCTGGCCCATGGCCGGCTGGAGCGCTGCCGGTCCGCTCGACCAGACGCCAGTCGAGGAGCGCCCGGACGTGCGGGTCTACACCAGCGACCCGCTCCCCGCGGAGCTCGACACGTGCGGAGCACCGGCCGCCGAGCTGTGGGTGGCGGAGCCGTCCACCGTCGCGGCAGAGCCGGTGCACTACCATGCGAAGCTCGTAGACGTGCAGCCGGACGGCCGCGCTCTCTTTGTCGCGGACGGCGTGGAGCGAGCCGGCGCGTCGGCGGTCGCCCGGCAGATCACCGTTCGCATCGGTACCATATGCCACCGCTTCCGGGCCGGCCACCGCGTCCGGCTGGAGGTGGCGGCCAGCGACCACCCCCGGTTCGCGGGCGCCGGGAGGGAGGGGAGGCGCACACTCCATTTCGGCTCCCCCTTGTCGTCCCGGCTCCACCTGCCGCTCGGCAACTGAGCCCCGGGCTGAGGTACTCAGGATGAAAGAGACACTCCTCCCCCTGCTTCCGGAGGTGGCCCGATGAGCGCCTCGCATGGTGACCTGATCCGCCAGATCCGGGAGTTCATCGTCTTTTCGTTCGTCCGTGGCGAGCAGCCGGAGGCGCTCGATCCGGATCTGAATCTTATCGAAGCCGGAATTCTCGATTCCCTCGCGATCATCGAGGTGGCCGACTACCTGGAGAGTCTGTCGGGAGCCCCCGTGCAGGGTCACGAGATCAATCCCGAGACCATGGGCACGATCTCGGCGATGGCCCGCTTCGTCGCGGCGCGGAGGAAAGCGGGGGGCGTCGCATGACGCACCGGCTCTCCGATCTCCTGGGTCAGCGGGCGGCAGAAACCCCGCAGGCCGTGGCCCTGGAGCTGGAAGAGCGCAGCGTGTCGTACGGCGAGCTCGCGGCCTGGGTGGCCCAGCTCGCCGGAACCCTCCGACAGTCCGGGATCGGGCGCGGCGACCGCGTCGGGATCCATGCTCCGAAAGGCCTCCTGGCCTATGCGGGGATCTTCGCCACCCTGCGGGCCGGAGCAGCCTACGTGCCCCTCGACCCGCAAGCACCGCCGGCACGGACCGCCCGGATCCTCGACGACGCGGCGCCACGGGCCCTCTTCGCCGATCGCTTCCCGGAGACAGCTCCTGCTCCCGAAGGCCTGGAGCTGATCATCCTGGACGGCGCCCCGCCCGCGGGGGATTGCGCCGGCCGGCGCGTGCTCGGCTGGGACGAGGCCCTGCGCGAGGGGCTCTCTGCTCCGGTCGAGCTCCCGGCGGCCGGAGACGATCCGGCCTATGTTCTCTACACCTCGGGGTCCACCGGCCAGCCGAAGGGTGTCGTCCATTCTCACCGCAGCGCCCTGGCCTTCATCGACTGGGCCGTCGAGGCCCTGACGATCCGCCCGGACGATCGCGTGGCAGGGGTGGCCGGCCTCCACTTCGACCTGTCGACGTTCGACCTGTTCGCGACCATGGCGGCGGGAGCGACCCTCGTGCCGCTCCCGGAAGGGGTGCTCTGGCGTCCGCGGGAGGCGAGCCGGTGGATCTCCCGGCAGCGGATCACGACCTGGTACTCGACGCCATCGACCCTGGTCCTCCTGCTCACCCGCGGCGGTCTGGCCGAGGCGGCGCCGGACGCCCTCCGCCGGGTCCTGTTCGCCGGCGAGGTCTTTCCGATCAAGCACCTGAGGCGTCTGCGCGAGGCGATCCCGCCGGAGACGGCGCTTTTCAACCTGTACGGCCCGACCGAGACCAACGTCTGCACCTGGCACCCGGTCTCCGCGCTTCCCGGGGAGGGGGAAGATCTGCCGATCGGCCGTCCCTGCTCCGGCGACGAGGTCCTGGTCCTCGACGCCGAGGGTCGCCCGGTCCCGGAAGGAGAGGAGGGAGAGCTGTGGGTGCAAGGTCCCTCGGTCATGCTCGGCTACCGGGGCGCCCCGGAGCTCACCCGGCGGGTCCTGCGGCAACGGTCCGGGGCGCCGGAGGGCGAGGAGTCGTGGTACACCACGGGCGATCTGGGCCGGCGGGATGGACGCGGGGACCTCCACTTCCACAGCCGCCGGGACCACATGGTCAAGGTCCGCGGATACCGGGTCGAGCTCGGAGAGGTCGAGGTGGCCCTGTACAGCCATCCGGACATCCGCGAGGCCGCGGTGGTGGCCGTCCCCGACGAAGACCAGGGCGTCCGCCTGCGGGCCTGCGTGGTCACCGAGGAGCCGGCCAGGTGCTCGGTGCTCGAGATCAAGCGCCACCTGGGAGGGCTCCTGCCGTCGTACATGCTGCCGGCCGAGATCATCCTCCTCGACACCCTGCCGACCACCCCCTCCGGCAAGGTGGACCGAGCCAGCCTGGCGCGCGCCGAGGTGCAGGAGGCGACCTGATGGATTTCCGTCCGACCGCCGAACAGAAGAGCTTGCAAGAAGAGATGGCGGCCCTGGCCGCCCGCCTGCCGGACACCGCGGCCGGGGACCAGTTCCCGGCCCAGTCCTGGCGTCTGTGCGGCGAGGCCCGGCTGCACGGCCTGCCGGTGCCGCGGGAGCACGGTGGGCGGGAGGCGGACCTGCTGACCACGGCTCTGGCCCTGGAGGCGTTCGCCGCCGCCTGTCGCGACGAAGGGCTCGCGTTCTCCGTCTGCGCGCATATGCAGACCTGCGCTCTCCCCATCGCCCGCTTCGGGTCGAACGAGCAGAAGCGCCAGTACCTCCCGGATCTCTGTTGCGGCGCTCTGGTGGGAGGCAACGCGACCACCGAGCCGGAGGCGGGCTCGGACGCCTTCTCGATGCAGACGACCGCCGTCCGGGACGGGGAGGGGTATCGCCTCCAGGGCCACAAGTGCTTCGTCACCAACGGCCCCGTGGCCGACCTCCTGGTGGTCTACGCCGTGACCAACCCGAAATACCGGCAGTTCGGAGGCATCTCGGTCTTCCTCGTCGAGACCTCCCGCGAGGGAGTCCACCGCGGCGCACCGATGGACAAGATCGGCCTGCGGACCGCTCCCTGGTGCGACGTCCGGCTCGACTGCTGCTGGGTGCCGGCGGCGCACCGGCTGGGCGAGGAGGGGGCGGGGACCGAGATCTTCTCCAGGGCGATGGAATGGGAGCGGCTGCTCATCCCGATGATCGCGGTGGGGCGGATGGCCGACACCCTGGAGCGCTGCCTGGAGCACTGCCGGGTCCGCCATCAGTTCGGGCGTCCCCTGGGCAAGCATCAGGCGGTGGCGCAGAAGCTGGTCGACATGAAGGTGGACCTGGAGATCTCACGGCTCCTCCTCTATCGGGCCGCGTGGCTCCAGGACCAGGGGGAGAAGGCGCTCCTCGAGACCGCCCTCGGCAAGCTGGTGGCGACCGAGAGCCGCCTCCGCTCCTGCCTCAACGCGATCCAGGTACACGGAGCCCGCGGCTGCATCCCGGACTTCGGGATCGAACGCGAGCTGCGCAATGCGGTGCCGGGGACGATCAGCTCGGGAACATCGGAGGTGCAGAGGATGATCATCGCCCGCTTCCTCGGGCTCTGAGCGCCGGACGCTACTTCCGCACGCGCACCCGCTCCTCAAGGTGCTTCCCGAAGAGCTCGCGCAGCGCGGGGTGCTAGGATCTCCAGCAAATGTTCCGCACCAAGCGCGCTCCGTTCCTGGCCGCCGCCCTCCTCACCGTCCTCCCGGCTGCCGCGCAAGAGGCCCCGCAGGAGCAGGAAGAGACCTTCTTCGAGTCGATCGACGTCCAGGTGGTCAACGTCGAGGTGTTCGTCACCGACCGCCAGGGCAAGCGGGTCACCGGACTGTCCCGCGACGATTTCGAGATCCTCGAAGACGGCAAGCCGGTCGAGATCTCGAACTTCTATGCCGTCGACGGGGGACGCAGCGAGCTTCCCAGGGAAACCGAGACCGCCGCGGCGCCTGCACCCGCGGTGCCCCGGCCGGAGCCTTCGGGTGAGATCCCTCCCGAGCAGCGGCTCCACTTGGCCATCGTCGTCGACGACCTCACGCTCGCGGCGCAGAGCCGCAACCGCTTGTTGCAGTCCCTGGAGAAAGAGGTGCTCCCGCGCCTGCGGCCGGACGACTTCGCCATGGTCGCGGTGGTCGGCGGCAGCTCCGTCCGCATCGTCCAGGGTCTGACCGCCGATCCGGCCCAGATCCGGACGGCGCTGGAGGAGGCGACCCGGTCCGCCCCCCAGGGCACCGCGCGGATGATGGACAAACGGGAGATGCTGAGCCGGATCGACAACGTCGGCCTCCAGATGCCCGGCGAGAACCAGGGCGCCGACTTCAACGCCGGGGTGGTCGAGCAGCTCTACCACGACCTCCAGTCCTACGCGGCGCAGCGCGGCATGGAGGCACGGGCCAGCCTGAACGCCCTGGAGAGCTTCGTCGACTCCCTCTCCGGCCTGCCCGGCCGCAAGGCCGTGCTCTACATGGGAGGCGGCCTGTCGACGCGGCCCGGCGAGGCTCTCTTCCAGGCCTGGCAGAGCAAGTTTGGAACCCTCGCGCGGGTCCGCGGGGTCAACATCAGCACGTCCTCCTTCGACGGCCAACGGGAGGACCTGTCCAAGAACTTCCACGACCTGGTCGAGCACGCCAATGCCAACCGGGTGACCTTCTACACTCTGGGCGCTCTCGAAGAGCTCTCCGGGGTCGGCGCCGACACCCGCACCAGCGACAGCTGGGGCGTCACCCTGGAGAATCTGGAGAAGATGAACCTTCAGCAGTCGCTCGAGCGGATCGCCAGCGGCACCGGCGGCCTCGCCGGAGTCGACCTCATCGATCCCCGCTCGCTGTTCGACCGGATGCGGCAGGACTTCGACTCCTACTACTCCCTGGGCTACGTCCCGGTCCGCCGGCGCGACGGCAAGAACCGCAGAATCGAGGTGCGGATCCGCGGCCAGCAGAACCTCCAGGTCCGCACCCGCGAAGGGCGCCGCGACCAGAGCAACCGCGAGCGGATGACCGCCCGGACCCTGGCGGCCCTGATGCTCGATCCGGGAGGGAACGCGCTGGAGCTGGCGGCCGATTTCGTCGGCGAGACGAAGCAGAAGGACGAGTATCTGGTGGACGTGCTCGTGAAGTTCCCCCTGGCCAAGCTGGTCCTGCTGCCCAAGGAGCGCTTCCACGAGGGGAAGGTGACGCTCTTCGTCGGAGCCCGGGACAGCCGCGGCCGGATGTCCCCGATCCAGGAGATCGACGTGCCGATCCGCGTGCCCAACGACCAGCTCCTGACCGCCCTCGGCCAGACCGCCGCCTATAAAGCCACCCTCCGCCTGCGCGGCGACGCCCACACCGTGGCCGTGTCGATCCGCGACGAGCTGGGCAACGCGGACTCGGCGATCGCGGTGCCGTATACCCCGGGGGGGAAGGGGTAGGGGCCCCCTAGAACGCGTCCACCTCCAGCCCGCCGCAGTACTTCCCGGCCGCGTTGCGGTAGGTCTTCACCTGGCCGGTCAGCGTGTCGGTCACGTTGATCGTGTACTCCAGGTCCGACAGCGCTCCCCAGAAGAAGTCGATCCGGTCCCCCTGGTCGATGATCTTCGCCATCAGCTCCAGGTTCGAAGCCTGGCCGAAGTGGAAGGCGCCGGTCAGCTTGGAGAAGGGGACGGCCACGCCCTGGCCCGAGGTGCCGTTGCCGGGGTTGCGCCAGTCCACCTTCACGGTGAAACGGTCGTCCAGGCAGAGCTCCTGGCCGCTGGAGCGGCAGCCCGCCGCGGCCGCCACGGCCCGGCCGGTGGCCGAGGACGGCGGCGCCAGCAGGTCGACTCCCACGCCTCCCGGGAAGGCCCCCTGGTCGATGCCGCCGCAGTCTCCCGCCGTATTCTGGTAGGTCTTCGCCTGGCCGGTCCTCAAGTCGGTGATGATCAGCCGGTACTTGAGGTTGGTCAGCTGGCCCCAGAAGACCTTCACCACGTCGCCGAAGTCGAGCAGCTTGACCATCAGCTCCAGGTTCGACGGATCGCCGAAGCTGAAGAACCCGGCGGCGTCCGTGCGCGGCAGCGCGCGGCCGATGCCGGAGGTGCCGTTGAACTGGTTGTCCCACTGCACCTCGACCTGGAACCGCTTCTTCAACAGGCAGAGCTTGTCCGCTCCGGCCCGGCAGACCGCGCCGGGCGCCGTCCGCACGGCATAGCGCGAGTGCGTCGCCTCGACGACCCGGACGTTGTCCCGCTGGTTGGCGATGCCGACGGGGTGGCCGTCGAAGGTCGCGTTCGGGCTCGAGAAGTGGTCGATGCGCGGGCATTCGGCGCTCGAGCCGCACTGATTGGAGTAGGCCATGATCGTCCGGAAGCTGCCGTTGACAAGGTGGCCGAAGGCATAGGGGAAGAGAGCCTCGTTCGGCGGATCGGCGTTCGGCGGGTCGTGCTGAGCTCCGAGGTTGTGCCCGAGCTCGTGCATCAGCACCTGATCGTCGAGGCAGGCCCGGAGGACGAGCGAGACGCCGATCGGCGTGGCCCGCCCCTCGTACTCGTCGCGGTCCATGAGGTTCGCGATGCCGCAGATGCCGGGGGAGCTGAGCGTGATGATCGAGATCAGCGGCGCGTTCGCCTGCCGGCGCAGCGCGACCATCGCCGGATCTTCGTACAGAAAGATCAGGTCGTCGACCGGGTTCTTCTGCTCCTGGTGGCTCACCTCGCGCATCAGGACGAGGTCGATGCGGGCGTTGATGTTGCCGTTGGCGAGGGCCGTGTTGGCGTCGTCCACGGCGGCCCGGATCTGCAGCTGGAGCCGGTTGGGGTCGCCCAGCGTCGAGGCACGCGGATAGACCACGACGAGCCGCAGGCGGGTGAACCCCCCGGCCGTTGCCACGGCCGCCGGAGAGGTCTCCAAAACCGTGGCACCGGCCGCCTGTTTCATCACCAGCGGCACGATCTCGGACTTCTCGTTCGTGCCGCACGGCAGGTCGGTCTCGACCGCCTGGACCAGCCAGAGCCGTCCTGCCTCGGGCACGATCTTGAAGATCCTGCCCGGCGTGACGATCCGCCCCTGGACCATGTTCTTCCAGACGGTCAGGGTGACGTGCCCGTTGACCTCCCCCTTCGCATTGACCATCCGTCCGCGCCAGGCGTAGTCGCGCCGGCCGCGCTTCTCGACGTCCGTGCGCTCGACGTGGAGCAGCCGCCCGTCCGGGAGGGGCAGCGAGAGCCGGCGCCCGTCCGGATTCGCCAGCGCGGCGAGGTCCAGGCGGACCGGCGCCACCATCGGCGAGGACGCCAGGGCCGCGGGGATCTTCACGGACGAGGCGTCGACGAGGCGCAGCATGGCGACCTCGGCCGCCGCCGCCGGGCGTTCAAGAGTGAGGACCGCGAAGAGCGCGGCGAAGAAAACGGCGAGGGTGCGGCGGGAAGACATTGGGACGAGCTCCTTTCAGAATCGAAAGACGAGGGACTATTCTAGCAAAGACCCGGATCTCCCCATGCTACGATCGCGCTCTCGACTCCGGAGACGACGCCGCACCGTGCCTCGACCGATGCTCCTCCGCCCTTTCGCCGCGAGCCTGATCGCCGCGCATCTGCTCGCCGCGGGAGGCGCCGCGGCACCGCTGCGCGTCCTCCCCACCGGCGGCCTGCGCGTCGAGAGCGCCGCTCTCCTGATGAGCGGGCAGGAGGGCGGGACCATCCCCTTCGCGGCGCTCGCGCTCCCCTTCCCCGGCGAGGGCGACCGGGCGCGCGTCCCCGTCATCGTCGAGATCGACGGCACCGACCTCCTGGCCGGCCAGAGCGATCCCCTGCTGCGGATCGAGGTCTCCCTCTATGCCCTGACCGGAACCGGCAACGTCCAGGGCTCGCGCATGGACACCGTCGAGATCGACCTGGAGCAGCTCGGCACCGGGGTCGGCGAGAGCGGCGTCCGCTACGTTGGCGAGCTCGCCCTGCCGCCCGACATCTATAGCCTGCGCATCCTGGTGCGCAACATGGCCACGGGCGAGCTCGGGCTGCGCACGCTGCCGGTCAACGTGCCGCCGTTCCGCAAGAGCTCCGGCATCCTGCTGCCGCCGGCCTTCGCCGATCCGGGGGCGGATCTGTGGATCACCGCGCGCCCCGCCGCGGCCTCCCCCCTGGCGGTCCTTGGGCCGGCCGATCCCCCCTCGGCGCGGCCGATCCTGGCGCCGAACGAGGAGGCGTCCCTGGTCCTCGCCGGCTGGAAGCTCGGGACCGACAACCTGCGCGTCGAGCTCATCCGCCACTACGAGGAGGAGCATCGGGAGAAGCAGGAGAAAGTCGCCGACCTGCCGGTCAAGATCATCGAGCGGCGGCCGGGGCCCGACGGCCTGGAGATCTTCACCGTCACCTTCAGGCCGGACCGGATCTCTCCGGGCGAATACGACCTGCGCGCCACGATCCCGCGCTCCGCGGCCGACATCCGGGCCGACGCCTTCTCCATGACGACCCGCATCGTGATCTTCCCCGGCGGCGCGCAGGGCTCCGTGTGGGCCGCGCTCAACTCCGGCGGGCGGAGCGCCTCGACGCAGACGGCGCGCAAGGTCGAGCCCGCCCCCGAGAAGCGGCGCAAGCCCTCCCCCGGCCCGATCCGGCGGTCCTACCGCGAGGCCCTGGCGCGGCTCGCCGCGGGAGATCCGGCGGCGGCCTCGGCGGCGGTCAGCGCGCTCGAGACCTCGCTCCTCACCGGGAAAGGGCGCTATGCGAGCGAGGACGTGGCCGAGATCGAGGCCGATGTCGCCAGAGAATTGGCGCGCGGCCTGGCCCGCGCGCACCCCGAGATCCTGGAGCCCGTCTTCATGCTGCATCAGCGGCTCTACCGCGAGGCCTCGGACGCGCGCAACTACCTCCTGGTGAGCCACGCGCGGGAGGTCAGCCTGCAGATCGCCAACGTCCACGCCGACCTCCACCGCACTCCGGAAGGCCGGGCGCGCACCGCCCGCCTCCTCCTCGGTCTGGCCGCGGACCTGCTCAAAAGCGCGCCTCCCGGGCTGCGTGATCGCACCTACCAGCGCATCCTCGATCTCGACGAGACGAACGCGGAGGCCCTCCTCTGCCGGGCCGTGGACCTGGAGCGGCAGGGCAAGTACCCGGCCGCCGTGGACGCGATCGAGCGCCTGCTGCGCGCCCACCCCGAAAACGCCGAAGGGCGGCTCCGCCTCGCGGTCAACCTCATCCGCCTCGGCAACTCCAGGGAGGGGAGGCGCCTGCTGGAAGAGCTGATGAGCGCGCCGCCGGATCCGACCGAAATCAACCCGGTCCTGCTCGCGCGCGAGGAGCTGGTGCGGCTCCTGATCACCCAGAACGAGCTCGCCGAAGCCGAGCGCCTGGCCCGCGAGGGGCTGGAGCGCGCGCCGGGGGAGGAGAAGCTGATGCTTCAGCTCGCCCTGATCCAGGACCTGAAGCGCGACGCCCGCGGCGCCCGCGCCACTCTGCAGCCGCTGGAAGAGCGCCCCCGCCCCTCCGAGCCCGTCTCGGCGCGGCACCGCTACAACGCCCTGCCCCTCGACCGGCTCGCAGCCATCCGCGACGAGCTCACCTCGAACGCCGCCGGGCACTTCGCGGAGCTCGCCGTGGCCCTGGGCGGAGGGGAGGCGCCGTGAGGAGGCTCTTCGCTCTCCTGCTTCTCCTCCTCCCCCTCTCCGCCGCCGCCCAGCTCCCGCCGCGGGTGGTCATCCTGCTGCCCCTGGCCGGCCAGCCGATGTTCGGGGGGACCGAGATCGTGCTCGACGTGGAGCGCGGCGGCTTGCCGATCGAGAAGGTCGAGATCTTCTTCGACAACGTCCGGGTGGCGGTGCTCGGGCGCCCGCCCTGGCGGACGATCGTGGATGCCGGCCAGGAGAACTCCGAGCACCACATCGAGGTCATCGTCCACGACACGCGCGGCGCCACCGCCTCGGCCGAGGTGCGCACGCCCCGGCTCCAGGTGGACGACGAGATCGACGTGGACCTGCAGCAGCTCTTCGTCACCATCGAGAACAACGGCCGGCGCCAGGAGGGGCTGACGCGCGAGGACTTCACCATCTTCGACGACGGCGCGCCGCAGACCATCGCCACCTTCGAAGGCGGCGACATCCCCTTCACCGCCGTCCTGCTCCTCGACGCCAGCTCCAGCATGAGCGGCCCCCGGCTGCGCACGGCGGTCGACGGCGCGCGCTCCTTCGTGCAGTCGATGAACCGCCTCGACGAGGCCAAGGTCCTCCTCTTCTCCGACCAGGTCCGGAAGGAGACGCCGTTCACCAGCGTGCCCTCGATCCTCACCCTCGGCCTGGGCGACGTCGAGGCCGGCGGAGGCACCGCGCTCAACGACGCGCTCTACGTCGGCCTCAAGCGGCTGGAGGGGCGGCTGGGCCGCAAGGTGCTGATCCTTCTCTCGGACGGCGTCGACGTCGAGAGCGTGCTGCCGATGGAGCAGGTGCGAGCCATCGCCCGCCGCGACCAGGTCGTCCTCTACTGGCTCTGGCTGCGCCGGGAAGGAGAGACGACGGCCGATCCCGGCGCCGGCCCGCAGTACTACAGCGCCTGGCGCGACGCCGAGGGGCACCACGGCGAGCGCACCCAGCTCCGCGACGCCGTCCTGGAGAGCGGCGGCCGCATCGAGCCGCTGGACGGCATCGAGCAGCTCCGGTCGAAGCTCGATTCCATCCTCCACGAGCTGCGCGACCAGTACGTCCTCGGCTACTCGCCCAACAACCTCCGAGGCTCCGGCACCTGGCACCGCATCGAGCTGCGCCTGCGCAACAGCGGTCTCAAGGTGCGCACGCAGGAAGGGTATGTAGAGAAGTAGCGCTGTGCTAGCGTTCTCGGCCCATGCGAACCTCCGCCGTCTGGGCCGCGGCGCTCGCGCTGACGCTCGCCGCCTGCTCGCAACAGCCCGCTCCGCCAAAGCGGGTCCCGGTCGTCCACAGCCTGGCCACCGAGCTGCCGGCGGCCGAGCTGCACCGGGAAATCGGGACGATCGACTTCGGCACGGCCGAGGCGCGCCCGTTCCTTGTGGACGGCTGGTATCAGAATGAAGGGGGCGGCGCGCGCCCCACGATCGTCTGGAGCCGCGGGCGGTCGTCGGCCCTGGAGATCTGGCTCGCGGCGCCGCGGCCGCTCCGCGCGGAGATCCGCTGCGCGCCGTTCGAGCCCCCGGACGGCCAACCCCAGGTGGTCACCGTCGAGCTCAACGGCCAACAGGCCGGCGCCCTCTCCCTGAAGCCCCGCCTGAACGACTACACGATCGAGCTGCCCGTCGCCGCGCAGGTGTCCGGCCGCAACCGCCTGCTCTTCCGGTACCGCAAGGAGACCCGCTTCGACCGCCGCCACCTGGCGGTCTCGTGGGACCTGCTCCGCCTGCGCCCCGGGCGTCCATCGCCCGCCGGCCTGCCGCGCGCCGAGCAGCGCACGGGCGGCAAGGCGACGGCCCTGTTCATCCCGGTGGGATCGGAGGCGACGTTCTACTTCCCGGTCGAAGAGACGGGCACCTTCTCGATCGACGGCGTGCGCGTCCAGGGGAGCGGCGGCAAGCTGCTGGTGATCGCGCGGAGGGACGGCGGCGCGGAGGAGGTGCTGGAGACGATCGAGGGGAGCCGCGGTCCCCGCTCCCTCGAGCTGCCCGGCCAGGGCTCGCGCCTCGTGGAGATCGCCCTCCGCGCCGTGCCCGGCTCGGCCGCCGCTACCGGCGGCTTCCAGCTCCTCGCCCCCGCGGTCCGCACCCTGGAGATCCAGCGGACGGCGGCGGCCGGCGCGAGCGGCAGCGGCGGGACCGAGCGGCCGAACGTCATCATCTACCTCGTCGACACCCTGCGGGCCGACCACGTCGGGACCTACGGCGGGGGATCGCTCACCCCGAACATCGACGCCTTCGCCCGTGACGCCACGGTCTTCGAGAACACCGTGGCCCAGGCCCCCTGGACCAAGCCGTCGGTCGCCGCCATCTTCACCGGCCGGGGGCCGCTCTCGCATGGAGTGCGGCTGCTCCACGACAAGCTGCCGCAGGAGGCCGTCACCCTCGCCGAGCTGCTCAGCGCCCGCGGCTACCAGACCGCCGCCTTCAGCACGAACTGGCATATCCGTAACGAGACGGGGATGGACCAGGGGTTCGGCTTCTTCGACTTCTCCCCGGACGAGGCGGAATCGAACAAGCTCAACCAGCGCCTCTTCCGTTGGCTCGACAATCAGGCGAAAGCGCCGTTCTTCCTCTACGCCCACGCCCTCGATCCGCACGAGCCGTACACGCCGCCGAAGGAGTACCGCGACAAGTACGCGCCCGACGTCCGCCCCGAGGCGGGCTATGACTTCGACTTGAAGCGGGTCGACGTCTCCCGCGGCAAGGAGCGCCGGCAGTACATGGCCGAGATGCGCGAGCTCTATGACGGCGAGGTGGCCTTCAACGACTTCAGCTTCGGCGCGTTTCTGAAGACCCTGCGCGAGCGGGGCCTCTACGACCGCTCGCTGATCCTCTTCGTCGCCGATCACGGCGAGGAGCTCGACGAGCACGGCGCGCGCGGCCACACGAGCCATCTCTATGCCGAGACCCTGAACGTGCCGCTGATCGTGAAATGGCCGGGGCAGCGGCACGGCCAGAGGGTCGCGTCCATCGCGCAGCACATCGACATCCTGCCGACCCTCCTGCGGGTCGCCGGGGCCGAGGCGCCGCAGGGGCTGCCAGGGATGGACCTGGCCGCGGTGGCGGCCTCGGGCGACGACCCGGAGGCGCTGTCCGGGCGCTGGGTGCTCTCGCACTTGAGCCATCGCGACCGGGTCGGCTTCAGCCTCATCCACGCCGGATGGAAGCTGGTCTATCCTCAGACGCCGGCCCTGGCTCCCGGGATCGAGCTCTACCACCGCGCCGACGATCGCGGCGAGACCCGCAACCGCATCAACGAAGCGCCGGTGCGCGCCGGCTGGCTCTCGATGCTGATCCGCGCCGAGTCCGAGCGCAGCCGGAAGTCCGGCCTCAAACCCGAGCACGTGAAGATCGATGAAGAGACGCGGCGGGCTTTGGAGGCTCTGGGGTACCTATGAGGGCTCTTTGCGCCGCCGCCCTCGCTCTGGCCCTCACCGCCTGCTCCCCTACCAACCCAAACATCCCAGTCGTCCACGACCTCGTCGCCGAGCTGCCCGCCGCCGAGCTGCACCGTGAGGTGGGGACGATCGACTTCGGCACCGCCGCGGCGCGCCCGTTTCTGGCCAAAGGCTGGTACCAGAACGAGGGGGGTGGCCGGCATGGCCCCACCGTGGTCTGGAGCCAGGGGGAGAAATCGGCCCTGGACTTCTGGCTGGCGGCGCCCCGCGCGCTGCGGGCCGAGATCCGCTGCGCCCCCTTCGAGCCGCCCGACGGCCTGCCGCAGGTGGTCACCCTGGAGCTCAACGGCCGCCGCATCGGCGAGATCTCCCTCCGGCCGAAGCTGAACGGCTATGCGATCGATCTGCCGCGCGACGCGCAGACCGCCGGCCCCAACCGTCTGGAATTCCGCTACCGGCGCGTGACGCGCGCCCAGCACCGTCAACTGGCCGTCTCCTGGGACCTCCTGCGCCTCGTGCCCAGCCCTGCGGTTCCGGCCGAGCTGCCGCGGGCCGAAGCGCGCCCTGGCTCCCCCGCCCTCCTCCTGCCGTTCGGCACCGAGGCCGGCTACCACTTCGCTTTGAAGGACGGAGGGAAGCTCTCGCTCCAGGGTCTCCGCGGGCAGAAGAGCGGAACGCTCCAGGTGATCGCCCAGGAGGAAGGCGGACGCGAGAAGCTCCTGGAGACGTTGCAGCCCGGTACGGGTCCACGCACGCTGGAGCTTCCCGGACGCGGCGAGCGCCTCGTCCGCCTCGTGCTGCGCGCCGTGCCGGACGACGCCGGATCGACCGGCGGGCTCGTCCTCCTCGGCCCGGCGGTGCGCTCCCTCAGGGGCACCCGGAACGACCGGACCGCCGACCGCGGCGGCCCGGAGCGGCCGAACGTCATCATCTACCTGGTGGACACCCTGCGGGCCGATCGCGCCGGCGCCCGCCGCAGCGGAGCTTCCCTCACCCCGCGCCTCGACGCCTTCGCCCAAGGGGCCACCGTCTTCGAGAACACCGTGGCTCAGGCGCCCTGGACGAAGCCGTCCGTCACCTCGATCTTCACCGGCCTGGGACCGCTCACGCATGGCGTGCGGCGCATCCACGACAAGCTGCCGCCGGAGGCGGTCACCGCGGCCGAGCGGCTCCACGCCGCCGGCTATCAGACGGCCGGCTTCAGCACCAACTGGCACGTCAGCCACGACACCGGCCTGGACCAGGGCTTCGGCTTCTTCGATTTTTCACCGAGAGAGACGGCCTCGGACCTCCTCAACCGGCGCGTGGTCCGCTGGCTCGACGGAAAGCCCGGATCTCCCTTCTTCCTCTACGTCCACGCCCTCGATCCGCACGGCCCGTACGAGCCGCCCCCGGAGTACCGCGCGCGATTCGCACCGGGCGTCCGTCCCGACGCGGGCACCAGCCCGGAGCTGCAGCGGATCTACAAAGCGGGCGGCGAGGTGCGCCGCCGGCTGATCGCCGAGCTCCCGCCCCTCTACGACGCCGAGGTCGCCTTCAACGACCACAGCTTCGGAGCCTTCCTGGACGCCCTGCGCCAGCACGGCCTCTACGAGAGCTCATTGATCCTCTTCGTCTCCGACCATGGCGAGGAATTCAACGAGCACGGCGACCTCGGGCACGGCAACAACCTCTTCGACGAGACCCTGCGCGTGCCCCTGATCGTGAAGTGGCCGCACCAGCGCCAGGGCCAGAGAGTCCGCTCGCTCGCGCAACACGTCGACCTCCTCCCCACCCTCCTGCGAGCCGCCGGCCTCCAGCCGCCCCAAGGCCTGCCGGGAATCGACCTGGCGCTCGTCGCCGCCTCAGGCGAGGACCCGGAAGCCCTCTCCGGGCGCGCCGTCCTCTCGCACCTGAGCCGTGAAGGACGCGGAGGGATCAGCGTCATCCAAGCCGGTTGGAAGCTCATCCACCCCCTGACCCGCGAGATGGCCGAATCCTCGAAGCTCTACCACCTCTCCACCGACGGCGCGGAACGCACCAACCGCCTCGGAGACGTCCCCGTGCGGGCCGGCTGGCTGGAGTCGCTGATCCGTCTCGAACAGGCCCGCAGCCGCGATGGGCTCAAGGCGCAGACGTATGAGATGGATGAGGAGACGCGGCGGGGTCTGGAGGCGCTGGGGTATCTGTAGGTATCTGTAGGAATGCGCGCTCTCAGGAGAGCCGTCGATAGATCTCGGCGTTCTTCCGGACCACGTATTGGGCGGCCCGTGTGAGGTCTTCCTTGGGCTGAGCGAGCATTGCTTCCACACCGGCATGGAGAAGCTCCTCGGGAGCGACTCCTGCCTCTCGGGCGAGCTCACTCAAGCGGAGAGCCTGCTCGTCGGAGAGGTCAATCGTAATCATCGTCATGTAGGGCTCCAATTCCAGGGGGAGGTCCCATTCTACCTCAGCCGTCTGGGATTAACTTGAAGCCGATCTCGCGATCCGAGCCTTGGGGGCTCCGAGCTCCTCGCGAAGAACACGGCGGAGGGTCGCCTCCAAGGACTCCCGGTCGATGAGCTCTCGGAGCGCCTGGTTCATCAGCGTCTGATAGTTGCCGCCGCCCTGCTCGTTCACCTTGCCGCGAAACCAATCCAGGATCTCGTTGTCGATGCGGATTGTGATCCGCGTCTTTCCTGAAGGAGTCGGCTCCACCGCCCCCCGTTCACCCTGACTGAAATCGTATTCTCTCTTCATTAGCATTCTCCCCATAGGATCTCCGTTCGTGCGGTGTCGCCTGACGTGCTGAGATGATGCGAATCCGGTCACCTCGCCACGTGTAGACCGTGGCCGCGTCAGCGAAGTGGACGCCATGCTTCCCAAGATTGATCGCGGCCTTGTTCGCGTCCCACTCATAGCCCTCAATGGTATGCATACGTGTACACCGTGTCAAGCCGCAAGAATCGGATGGCCCCCTCCCTTGAGGCCGGCCGGCTTCCCTCATCTCGTGAGGGGGCTTTACAAGCCACGCCCTCTTCCCCTACTCTTCCCCTCACGACATGAGGGGAACTCTGATGTCCAAAAGCTCTCTCGACCTGTTGCATGGGACCGTGGCGGTCCTGATCCTCAAAGCCCTCACCTGGGGGCCGATGCACGGCTATGACATCTCGCGGACGATCCGCCAGCGCAGCGAAGGCGCCCTTGGGCTGGAGGATGCGGCGCTCTATCAGGCGCTCCACCGGCTGGAAAAGAAGGGGTGGATCGACGCGGAGTGGGGCCTGTCGGAGAACAACCGGCGGGCCAAGTTCTACCGGCTCTCCGACGTGGGACGCCGCCAGCTCGAGACCGAAATGACGAGCTGGCGGGCTTACGTCGAGGCGGTCTCCAAGGTCCTGGAGACGGCTTGAGAGCCCGATGAGATCCAACCGCCGTATCCCCGGCCGGCGCCTCTTCCGGTTCCCCTGGCGCACCGCCGCCCAGGTGGCGGCCGACGTCGACGAGGAGCTCCAGCTCCATCTCGACCTGGCCGCCCAGGAGCTGGTGGACGCAGGCTGGCTTCCGGAAGCAGCCCGCGTGGAGGCGGTCCGCCGCTTCGGCGATCTCGAAGGTACCCGCAAGGCCTGCAGCGCTCTCGATCGGAGCAAGGAGACGCAGATGAAGTGGATGCAGATGCTCGAAGCGCTCGGACAGGACGTCCGGTTCGCCGGCCGGCAGCTCGCGAAGAGCCCCGGCTTCACCTTCGTGATCGTGTTGACCCTGGCCCTGGCCGTGGGCGCGAGCACGTCGATCTTCAGCGTGGTCCACGGAATCCTGCTGAAGCCGCTCCCCTTCGGCCAGTCCGACCGGCTCCTCTGGGCCATGGCGCTCAGCAACGGAGAGGAGTCCACCCTCTCCTATCCGAACTTCTCCGACTGGCGCGATGCGAGCAAGACGGTCGCGCAGGCCGCATCCTTCCATCCCGGCTCGATCAACCTCTCGGGGGACAGCGGTGATCCCGAGCGGTTGATCGGGATGTACGTGAACGCCGAATTCTTCTCGGTCCTGGGGATCAAGCCCCTGGCCGGCCGGTGGTTCGCTCCCGGCGAGGACAAGCCGGGCGGACCGGCGGTCGCCGTGATCTCGGAGGTCCTCTGGGAGCGGCGGTACGGCCGGGATCCCGGGCTGATCGGCCGCAGCATCCGCCTGAACGGCACGCCGTTCACCGTGATCGGCATCGTCCACCGGAAGGAGCAGTTCTTCGACGTCGCCGAGGTCTGGATCCCCCTCGGGTTCACCTTCGAGAACCTCCAGGAGCGCAACAGCGTCTACCTCGGCGCCATCGGCCGCCTCGCCCCGGGAGCCACCCTGAAGGAGGCCCGGAGCGAGGCCAAGGCGATCGGCGAGCGGCTGGCGCGGCAATATCCCGAGGCGAACACCGGCTATTCGATGGACATGGAGCCGCTCCAGACCTATCTGGTGGGCGAGGTCCGCACCCAGCTCCTGGTCCTGCTCGGGGCCGTGCTGTTCGTCCTTCTGATCGCCTGCGCGAACGTGGCCAACCTCCTGCTGGTCCGGGCCACCGCGCGGGAGGGGGAGGTCGCCATCCGCTCGGCTCTCGGCGCCCGGAAGGGGCGGATCGTGCGGCAGCTGCTGACCGAGAGCATCGTGCTGGCCGCGCTCGGAGGCGGCGCGGGCGTGGCGCTTGCCATCTGGATGACGAAGGCCCTGGTGGCCCTGGCTCCGGCGCAGACGCCGCGTCTCGACGAGGTGGCGGTGGACGGCCCGGTCCTCCTCTTCGCCCTGGGGATCACCCTGGTGACTGGCCTGCTGTTCGGGCTCGCCCCCACGCTCCAGGCCTCCCGGCCGAATCTGACCGTGGCCCTGAAGGAAGGAGCGCGCGGCTCGCGCGGCCGGGCGTCCACCCGGGCGCGCAACACCCTGGTGGTCGCGGAGATCGCCTTGGCCGTGATGCTCCTGGCCGGAGCGGGTCTCCTCCTCCGCAGCTTCGCGCGGCTCCAGGAGGTGCCCCTGGGCTTCCAGGTGGAGAACGTCCTGAAGCTCCACGTCAGCCTCCCCTCCTCTCGGTATGACGACGACGCGAAGCTCCGGGCTTTCGTGGACGGCCTCGTCGAGCGGCTGAAAGCTGTACCGGGAGTTCGGTCGGCGGGGGTGACGGTCTACGGGCTGCCGCTGACCGGCGGCGTCAACGTCTGGTCGTTCACCATCGCGGGCCGTCCGCCGGTCCCCCAAGGGCAGGAGCCCGTCATGCGGGCCGGCGTGGCGACGCCCGGGTTCTTCGAGACCCTGGGCATCCGAGTGGCCCGCGGCCGGGCGCTGGACGCGCGCGACCGCGAGGGAGCCACGCCGGTGATCGTCATCAACGAGGCGGCGGCACGGCGCTACTTCCCGAACGAAGAGGCTCTGGGGAAGCGGATCATCCTGAGCCCGGACAACCCGGACGGCTTGGAGATCGTGGGAATCCTCCGGAACTTCAAGCAGAACGCCCTTGCGCAGGAGATCGAGCCGCAGATGTACCTGCCCTATGCTCAAGCTCCCATGCCGTCACTGGCCGTGGTCGTGCGCACGGCGTCTGATCCGGCGGCCGTCACCGCCCCGGTCGCGGCCAAGGTGCACGAGCTCGATCCCGAGATTCCCGTCTATGCCGTGCGGACCATGGAGGAGGTCCTGGCTCTGTCGTCGGCCCAGCCGAAGTTCTACATGCTCCTGCTCGGCGCGTTTGCGCTCATCGCGCTCCTCCTGGCGGCCGTGGGGATCTATGGCGTGATCGGCTACACCGTGCGCCAGAGGACGCAGGAGATCGGCATCCGCATGGCGCTGGGCGCTTCGCGGGAGCGGGTCCTCCGGATGGTCGTGCGGCAGGGATTGACGCTGGCGGCGCTCGGCGCGGTGGCGGGTCTCCTGGGAGCGCTCCTCGCGACGCGCGGGATGCAGAGCCTTCTCTATGAGGTCAGCGCCACGGACCCGGCGATCTATCTGACCGTCGCTGTCGTTCTGGTCGCGGTGGCCGCCGTGGCGTCCTGGCTGCCGGCCCGGCGGGCGGCAGGGACAGAGCCTTTGCTGGCGTTGCGGGGGCAGGGGGCATAGGCGCTCACTTTCCAATCCCGGAGCACGGCCCCCTGGCCCGGAGTCCGGACGATCTGGCCCAAGGTCCGAACCAGCCGGCCCGGAATCCGGGCGAGCTGGCCCAAGGTCCGGATGACCTCGCCGCGGGCCGAGCCGTCCGGCCCGAAGTCCGGACGACCTGGCCCAAGGTCCGGATGATCTGGACCAAGGTCCGGAGGATCCGGCCCGGAATCCGGGCAACTTGGCCCAAGGTCCGGAGGACCAGGCCACCCGCCGAGCCGGTTGGCCCGAAGTCCGGGCGGCTCAGCTCTCGGGCCGGTTGGTCCGGAGTTCGGGCCAGGCGGCTCAGCCCTCGGGCCGATGGGTCCGGCCTTCGGGCCGGACGGCTCAAGCTCTCGGGCCGGTTGGCCCGGACTTCGGGCCAGGTGGGCCTGCCTGCGGGCGGGGCGCCTCAGTCTCGCGGCTGGTTGACTGGGCCCCCGGGCCAGGGGAGTCAGCCTTTGGGCGCGCTGATCCAGGCGTCGGGCCGGTCGACCTGGCCTTCGTCTATGGGGGCAGGGGGGGCCTTTCTGCGCTCCAGGTAGAGCTCCCGGTCCTCATCCAGCTTGCGGCGGGCGGCGTCGAAGGCGTCCCGGATCACTAGATGCAGGTCCGGGTCTTCCTTCTGATTGATGACGTACTCGTGCCCGGGTACGGTCAGGTCGATCCGCACGGCGTACGGCCCGCCATGGCGGTGGTGCTTGCTCGGTCCCTGGACGATGACGTGGCAGCCGATGACCCTGCCGTTGAACTTCTCCAGCTTCGTCGCCTTGTCCCGGATGATCGCCTCGATCGGGTCGGTGAGGTCGAAGTCCTGCGCAGCGATGGTGAGCGGAAGCTTCATAGCGTTCTCCTTGGAACGATGACAGCCCTCCAAGGCGGCATTCGCCTCGGCGCCGGTCGTTGAGACCGCCGTCGCTCCGGCGAGAGTCTTGGTTTTGGCTGTCATGCCACTGAGTCGATTATGGCGCAGATTGCGCCGCTCGTCACCAACTTCTTTCTCACCAGAGGATGCGCGTCGAGTGTCCGAGGCCGAGCAGGGCCACCCCCAGGCAGGCGGCGATCAGGCAGAAGAGATTCCACCGCGGATGCACGCCGAGCAGCGCGCCCGCGCCGAAGAGGCTCGCGTAGAGGTTCGGGACAAACATCAGGGGTGAAGCCCCGACCCGGGCGATCCACCAGACGTTGAACGGGTTCGCACAGGCGTCGTTGGGCACGAGCAGCAGGAGATCGAGGACGAAGAGGCCGAGGAGAGCCCCGGCGCTCCGTCCGCCCTGATAGAGAACCGCCAGCCCCGCCGCCGCCGCGAAGCCGACCCCGGTCACGATCAGGTTGAAGCGGAGCACAGGATCGAGCCGCAGGAAATCCTCGGAGGAGAGGGCCCGGAAGGGATAGAGCTGGTGCACGGTCGAGGTGGCGACGAAGGAGAGGACCAGGAAGAGCCAGACCATCCCCCCCAGAGCCCCGGCCGCCGGCCGCGCATACCGCCGCGCCCGCCAGATCCCCCGGGTCACCCAGGCCGCACAGAGGACCAGGCCCGCGAGGCCGGTCACGAAGAGCGGGACGAACCAGGAGGGGAATGCATCCCGCTGCGGCAGCAGGTCCAGCGCGGTCTTGAGCGACAGGAGCGCCGCTGCGGAGAAGACCACGATCGCGAGACCGGCAGCCCGGCGGGTCGGGAGCTGTTCGTCGGCCGGCATGGCACGGCTCTCATCAGAGCCGGACGACTGTGATCCGGCGCCCCCTATGCTCCATCTCGCTCTTCGAGCAACGTTCGGGGACGGAAGAGTTTCCTTTTTCGGCGAGGGCCCGTAGGATGACGTCCTGGTAGATAGGGCTGGAAATTTCCAGGCCTGCCGGTCCTGAAACGAGGAACCCCAAAGACTTCACAAATCGAAACTCGTCCTCAAGATCCGGAGAAAGCAGCTCCCCTGCCAGGATCGGCTCGATGACTCGCCGGACCCGTTCCTCCCGCAGACGGTCGATCAGGGAATCGAGATGCGTGTCGCGGCGCTCGATCAAGATCTCCTTGGCCCGTTCGATCTGAGGAGCATCGACCGGATGCTCCGGGTCAGGGACGACAGTCTCGACGGCCTGACGCGCCAGCGCGTTGACCAGCCAGGGCTGACCCCGCGTCAGCTCCCAGGCTCGGACCTTCGCCTCGGGGGTAAAGACCTGCCCCGTTTCCTCCGTGTGCTGCTCGTAGAGCTCGGCGACCTCCTCGGAGGTGAAGTTGCGGAGCGTCAGCGACTCCACCTTGATGTTGAAGGGCGAGGAGGTACCGAGGCTGACCGCTTCGGGGCGAACTCTGGTCCGATAATCCCGCACGTCGCGCAGCCCGATCAGGGCGATGGATTGCGGGAACCGCCCGGGCCGGTCGGAGTACCCGGCTCGAAGCTGTCGCAGCACCGACAGCAGGGTCTCGTCCTGGAGGGCATCGATCTCGTCGAGAAAGAGGACCACAGGGAGAGCAGAGCGCTGGCACCAGGCGGCCAGATAGGCGCCGAGACGACTTTCGGCCTCGACCGATTCGAAGCTCTCCAGAGACTCGGGCCGAAGCTCGGCAGGAAGCTGGGTGGCCTCCATCTCGATATCCCGCAGGACGGCCCGAACCCCACGCTCGACGTCGCTCCCGGCGGTCTGCCCCTTTTCACAGGTCGCGTGGAGCGCGGCATACTGCCCCCTGGCGGCCAGGTCCCGAGCCAGTGTCTCGAAACAGGTTGTTTTCCCGCTCTGCCTCGGTGCATGGATGACGAAGTAGAGCTTCCGGTCGATCAACGGCCGGACTTCGGGCAGACGCCGCTCCGACGGCAGCATGTAGTGATCGGCCGGGCTGCAAGGGCCAGCTGTGTTGAAGAACCTCATCTCGACAGCGCACCCCTATCCACCACTCCCCGGGCACTGCACCTCGATCCAGCAGCCTTCGCTGGTGGCGCCGGTCGCCAGAGCGATCCCGAGCTTCCACTTCTTGCCTTCGCCCGCTTTGGTCTCGACGGCCGGTATCCGCTTCAGATCCACCGACCAGGGGCCGTCGCCGCTGACGACCTGGACCATCCCCTCGCCGACGGCGACTTCGAGCGGCAGGGTCATGCCAGAGTCGGAGAACCGGGCCTCCCCGACTTCCAGCCGCCACTCCCCGTTCTTGTCGCGCACGTTGCGCAGCGAGTACCGCCGGCGCGGCTTGGGCACGTCGTTGGGGCAGGTGGACATCCACTGGATGCAGATCGTGTTTCCCGACGCCGGAGCCGCATTCAACGACGCGAGATCCTGGACGACCAGATTGTTCGACGAGTCCGTGCTGAAGGTCCAGACGTTGGCGGCTCCGCTCGGCCCCGAGCTCTGTGCCGCCGCCATTTCAGGAATGGCCAGGAATGCGGCAACGAGCGAGAAGGCCAGTTTGTCGAGCCTCGGCATGATGATGTCCTCCTGTCTTCCTCCAAGTGTATCGGAGAGACGACACGTTGCACCAACCGGATTCGCTCAATCGATGGCGGTTTCCGCTTTCTCTCCCGTGTAGGGCTCCATGTGGACGAGCACGCCGAGCACGGTTGGGACCTCACGGCGGATGGAGGTCTTCACCTTGCCGCTCACGATGTGGGCCTCGCGCAGCGGCATCTCGGGGTCGGCCTCGACGTGGATGTCGACATAGAGCCCGAGACCGGAGCGGCGGACTTTCAGGGTTTCGATGGCCCGCACCTCGGGCACCGCCATGGATGCGCCGTGGATGCGCTCGATCGTTTCGCGGTCGGGCGTGCGGTCCATCAGGTCCGCCACGGCGGGCCGCAGGATGCGCACGCCGTTGAAGAAGATCACCGCGGCCGCGGCCAGAGCGGCCACGTCGTCCGCCTCTTCCCACCCGGGGCCGCCGATCAGGGCGACCGCGATGCCCAGGGCGGCCGCGCCCGAGGTGATGGCGTCGCTCCGGTGGTGCCACGCGTCGGCCTGCACGGCCGCGCTCTCGACCTCCTGTCCGACCGCAAAGACCCGGCGGAAGAGGATCTCCTTGACGAAGACGACCGCCAGCACGACCACTAGGGTGAACGGCGCCGGCGCATGGTGAGGAGTGAGGAGCTCGCGGATCGCCTGGACGGCGATGCTCACCGCGCCGCCGAGCAGCAGCAGGGCGACGACCACCGTCGCCAGCGGCTCGGCCTTGCCATAGCCGAAGGGGAACGCCTCGTCGGCGGACCGCGAGGAGATGCGCAGCCCGCCCCAGACGATCAGCGAGGAGAAGACGTCGAGGGTGGATTCCAGCGCGTCGGCAACCAGAGCATAGGAGTGGCCGATGATCCCGGACAGGAGCTTGATCAGCGCGAGCGCGGCATTGACCAGCAGACCCGCCTGCGCGGAGCGCATCCCCCGGCCGGTCCGCTCCTGGAGATCCACCTACAGCTCGATCCTCCGCCCGCCCACGACCGTGGCGACCGGCCGGCCGCGCAGCGTCCACCCGTCGAACGGTGTGTTGCGCGATTTGCTGCGGAAGGCGGCGGCGGCGATCGTCACCTCGCCGTCGAGATCGAAGATCGACACGTCCGCCGGGCTCCCCTCCTTGAGCGTGCCGCCCGGGATGCCCAGGACCCGCGCCGGGCCGGTGGACAGCAGCTCGACGAGCCGCGGCAGGCTCAAGATCCCCGCGTGCACGAAGCGGTCGAGGCAGAGGCTCAGCGTGGTCTCCAGGCCCAGGATGCCGAATGGCGCCTTGTCGAACTCCACGTCCTTCTCGTCCCGGTGGTGCGGCGCGTGGTCGCTGGCGATGCAGTCGACCGTGCCGTCCACGAGCCCCTGGATCAGCGCCTCGCGGTCGCGCTCGGAGCGCAGCGGCGGCTTCATCTTGCAGTGGGTCGAGAAGCCGGTCTTCGCGACCTCCTCATCGGTCAGCACCAGATGATGGGGCGTCACCTCGCAGGTGACCCGCAGGCCGCGGGACCTCCCCAACCGCACCAGGTCGAGGCTCCGCGCCGTGGACAGGTGGGCCACGTGATACCGGCCGCCCGTGTCCTCGGCGAGGAGGAGGTCGCGCGCCACCATCACGTCCTCGGCCGAGCCGGGGATGCCGATCAGGCCCAGGCGGGTCGACCACTCGCCCTCGTGCATCACCCCTTTGCCGGTCAGGGTCAGGTCCTCGGCGTGCTGGATGACCGGGATGTTGTAGTGCTGGGCGTAGAGGAGCGCCCGGCGCATCAGCTCGGCGTTCATCACCGGCAGACCGTCGTCCGACACCGCGGCGGCGCCGGCGGCCGCCATCTCGCCGATCTCGGCCAGCTCCTGCCCCTGCATCCCCTTGCTGATCGCCCCGATCGGGTAGACGCGGGCGAAGCCGGCGCGCTGCGCTTCGAGGAGGATGTGCTCGGTGATCGACCGGTTGTCGTTGACCGGCACCGTGTTGGCCATGCAGGCGACGGCGGTGAAGCCGCCGGCCGAGGCAGCCATCGTGCCGGTGCGCACGGTCTCCTTGTACTCCTGGCCCGGCTCGCGCAGGTGGACGTGGATGTCGATGAGGCCGGGGGTGACGACGAGGCCCTTCGCGTCGATCGTCTCGGCCCCCTTCGGCTTCTGGATCTTGCCGCCGATGCGGGCGACGGCGCCGTCCTCGATCAGCAGGTCGTTGAGGCCATCCAGATCCTGGCTCGGATCGACGATCCGGCCCCCGTGAATCAGCAGGCTGGGCATCTCAGGGCTCCTCGCTCGTCACGCCGGAGAGCAGATAGAGGACCGCCATCCGCACCGACACCCCGTGCGTGACCTGCTCGAGGATCACCGAGTCGGAGCCGTCCGCCACGTCGCTCGCGATCTCCACGCCGCGGTTCATCGGGCCCGGATGCATGACGATGACGTCGTCCTTGGCCAGCCGGAGGCGCTCGCGGGAGAGGCCGAAGAGGCGGAAGTATTCCTTGACGGACGGGAACGACATCCGTCCCTGCCGCTCGAGCTGGATGCGGAGCATCATCACCACGTCGGCCTCGCGGATCGCGTCGTCCAGCGTGTAGGCGACCTCGACGCCGAGCTTCTCGATGTCGACCGGCATCAGCGTGCGCGGGCCGCCGACCACCACCGTGGCGCCCATCTTGGTCAGCAGGTGGATATTGGAGCGGACGACCCGGCTGTGCTCGATATCGCCGATGATGGCGACGCGGAGCCCGGCGAGGCGCTTCTTGTGGCGGCGGATGGTGAAGGCGTCGAGCAGAGCCTGGGTCGGATGCTCGTGGGCGCCGTCGCCGGCGTTGATGATGCCGGCGCCGAGCCGCCGGGCGAGCATGTGGGGCACGCCCGGCGAGCCGTGGCGGATCACCACGAGGTCGGGCGCCATGGCCTGAAGGTTCAGGGCGGTGTCGATCAGGCTCTCGCCCTTCTCCAGCGCCGAGCCCGACGTGGAGAAGTTCAGGTTGTCGGCCGACAGCCGCTTCTCGGCGATCTCGAAGCTCGACCGGGTGCGGGTGGAGGCCTCGAAGAAGAGATTGATGACCGTCTTGCCGCGGAGCGTCGGGACCTTCTTGATCGGCCGCTCCCCGACCTCGCTGAACGATTCGGCGGTGTCGAGGAGGAGCTCGATCTCGGCCGGAGACAGCTCCGCGATTCCCAGCAGGTCCTTGCGGGTCCAGCGGATGGTCTCGGTCTTCATTTGGGCGGCTTGCGCTCCAGGATGCGGACCTGTTCGGTGGCGTCGGTCGAGAGGAAGGTGACCTCGATGACCTCGTCCTTCGAGGTCGGCACCTTCTTGCCCACGACGTCGGCCTGGATCGGCAGCTCGCGGTGGCCGCGGTCGATGAGCACCGCCAGCTGCACGGCGCGCGGCCGGCCGAAGTCGATGAGCTCGTCGAGGGCGGCGCGCACGGTGCGGCCGGTGTAGAGGACGTCGTCGCAGAGGACCAGGACGCCCCCTTCGATCGGCCGCGGCAGGTGGGTCCCCTTGACCTCCGGCTGGGCGGCGATGGTCGACAGGTCGTCGCGATAGAGGGTGATGTCGAGGATCCCGACGGGGACCTTCACACCTTCCATCCGTTCGATTTCGGCGGCGAGCTTCTCGGCGAGAGGCACGCCACGGGTGCGGATGCCGACCAGCAGAAGGTCCGAGAGGTCTTTGTGCGTCTCGGTGATCTCGCCGGCCATCCGGCGAATGATCCGGGCCATCTGCTTGGCGTCGAGGATCGTGTTCTTCGGCGTCAGATTTTCGTGCATGGGGTGGGGGCGGGCCCCCTGCGTGGGACCCGCGGCATGCTATCCCAAGGACCGAAAGGTCTGCAAGGACATCAAGGACGGGCAAGCCGGAGCGTCCTTGCCGTCCTTTGCGTCCTTGCGGTCCTTTGCCCTAAGATTCCCGCACTCCACGTGAGTCTTCCGAGAGGTCGGTGCTATGTCGTCCCGCAAGCCTGCTCCTGCCACGCCCCCGTCTGCCGAGCCGTTCCGGCGGCGCTACCGGCGGGAGATCACGTTCCTGGCCGTGTTCCTCGTGTTGCTCGGCGGCAGCTTCACCCTGATCTCGGTGCAGTGGGTGAACGACCATGCCGTCGAGCCGTTCACCGCCGGCATCGCCCGCGTGAGCGGCGCCGTGCTCGACCTGCTCGGCCAGAACGTCACGATGCAGGGGACGATCATCCGCAATTCCCGCTTCGCCGTGAACATCCGCAACGGCTGCAACGGCGTCGAGGCGATGCTGATCTTCCTGGCCGCGGTCCTCGCCTTCCCGGCGTCCTGGCGCTCGCGCCTGCTCGGCCTCGGCCTCGGCATCCTGGCCATCCAGGTGGTCAATCTGATCCGGGTGGTGGCGCTGTTTCTGACGGGCATCTACTTCCCGCGGCTCTTCGACGCGTCCCACACGGTGATCTGGCAGACCCTGGTGATCCTCTCCGGCGTGCTGCTCTGGATCTTCTGGGCCAACCGCTTCGCGGCCCCGGCGCCGGCCGAGCCCGCTGCCTGATGGCCCGCCGGGCATCCACCAGGACCGTCCGCGGGAGCTGGGCGGGGCGGCTGATCCGCAACATCCTCCTCTGGATCGTGCCGGTCTGGCTCGTCTGGATGGCGTTGACGCCGCTCTACAACCGGTTCCTGGCGACCGCCGGAGAGAACCTCCTGCTGATGGCGGAGAGCCCGAACGTCACGGACCTCCTGGTCCAGGGCGCCCACACGGCGCACATCCAGAGGCGCGACTTCCCACCCTCGCGGAGCCTGGTCAGGAGCATCCGGCTCACCGACCTGCACTTCCATCTGGTGCTGCTCGCGACGCTGTTCCTCGCGGTGCCGGGGGTGCCGTGGCGGGAGCGGCTGTCGAACCTGGCGTGGGCGGTGTTGATCGCGGTCTTCTTCCACCTGCTGCTGCTCTTCTTCTGGGTGAAATTCGTCTACGCCACCCAGCTCGGCTCCTGGAGCGTCGCCCACTACGGACCGGTGGCCCGCAATCTCTTCGGCCTGGGCAAGCACCTGCTCGATCTGCCCTTCAAGCTCTCGCTCCCCCTCGTGCTCTGGGCGGCGTTCTATATCGGACGGATGTTGGAGGAGCTGCGGGGGGAGTAAGCTCCCATCCGCCGGCGAGAGCAGCTGTGGTAGCCTTCCGCGTCACTTTCATCGATGAGACAAAAGGAGGCGCTTTGCGGCGATCCATCCTGGGGCTCCTCGCGGCACTGCTCGCAGCTCCGCTGTCAGCCGCCGCCCAGGAGCCGGCGACAACGACAGATCCGGGGTTCACAGAAGTCCAGATCGATCTCGGCAGCCGGTCGTTCGGCCAGGTCCTGCCGTTCGACGTCCCATTCCAGATCACCGGGGCCGTGCCCACCGGGGCCCGCAGCATCCAAGTCCAGCTCGCCAGGTCGCGGCAGCCGATCGACGTCCAACGGCCGTCTCCTGCGCCGGACGATCTGGACGCCCAGTGCCAGGCGCGGGCGCAGGGAAAGGTGGATGGGCAGATCCCATGGGAGCCGGTGCCGGCGCTGCGCTGGGACCGGGTCGACCTCATCGACACCGGTGCGAGCCCGCGCTTCCGCATCACCGTCCCACCGCTCGATGCAGAGCGGTATTACCTTTTCCGGTTCGACGTCCTGGTCGACGCCGATCCAACCCAGGCGGACGCCTTCAAGAAGAAGGCCGAGCCGATCCTCGACGAGCAGTTCCGCAAGGTGAGCTCGCTCGAGCTCTCGCCCGCGCAGAGCAAGAGCCTGCGCCTCGCCCTGATCCGGGCGCTGCGCGAGGTCGTGGGGCCGGGGAACATCATCGCCCAGGGGACGCTGTTCGATCCGTGCACCGATCATGAGACGATGCGCAACGAGTTCAACCGTGACTTCCGCGCGATCATGAGCCAGCAGCAGTTCCGCAACGTGATCTCGCTCAACCGTCTCGGTGACCTGCAGCGGCAGATCGGGCCGCAGCTCGATGCGCTGAGCTCCCCTGCCCTCGTCGGGCTCGTCCGGCGGGTACAGGAGAAGGCGCAGACCGATGCCACCGCGGCCAACCTCCTGCAAGGAGCGGCCGGCGACGCCGTGCAGCTCGCGTTGCTCGCTCCGGGCGAAGCCGGCGACCTCGCCTCGGGCGTGGCTCCGCAGGGAGGCCAGGCGGCCGGCGACCTCTTCACCACCTGGTCACCGTCCGTGGTCGACCAGTTTGCCGCGAACTATGCCGACACCTTCCAGAAGCTGCAGACGCTCCAGGGCTGGCTCGAGGCCCGGCTGGAGCCCACTCCCGATCCCGGGCTGTTCGCGGGAGTCCCGGAGGCGGAGATCGAGCAGCTCCGTGCCCTCATCGCGCCCGACGGGGCCGTGGAGCAGGCGCGGCAGACCGCGGACAGCCTGCAGAGCGGGGCGGCTCAGCTGTCGAACGCTCTGGAGGAGCGGCAGACCGCTTTCCAGAGGATGGCTGCGAAGTATCGCGAGCAGGTCGCGGCAGACGTCCTGGTGGAGTCGTCCACCACGGGCAATGCCAATACGTTCCAGGGGTATTACGTGAGCGCCGACCTCGGGTTCGTCTACCTGCCCGACATCGACGAGGGGGTGCCCTACATGGGCACCAACATCTACTTCCGCCCGGTCAACAAGAACGCTCCGCTGAGCCAGCGCAGCAGCTTCGGACGCCGCTTCGCCGTGACCCTTGGCGTCACCCTGGACAGCATCGCCGACGACAACCAGACGCGGCAGGACCTCACCGGCAATCAATCGCTGGTGGTGGGCGCGGGGTACCGCTTCACGGAGTCCCTGCGCTTCGGCCTCGGGGCGGTGGTCTTCCTCAAGAAAGACCCGAACCCCCTGGTCGATGACGAGACGACGGGAGTGACCCCCTATGTCTCGGTGTCGTTCGACTGGAACGTCGCCAAGACATTCAAGGGCCTCAGCACGGCGTTTTTCGGCAACGCGAACTGAGCGCAGAAAGGGAGAATCCGCTCATGGGTGCAGTGATCGTCCAGCGAATGACCTTGGATCCCGAGGAGATCCCGCAGAACGGCTTGCCGGCCCTGATCCGGTTGCGGCAGACGCTGCGGTCGACCAATCCGGCCGGGGAGCAGATCCGCGTCGCATACACTCTGGAGCCGGACAACGACGTCTGGTTCCAGCAGTCCCCGGGCTCTCCTCCCACCAAGCGGTTCGAGCTCCTTGCGCCGCGCCAGCTCCCGCCCACGCCGCACGTCTTCGTCGACGCGGTCCAGATCGTGCGCGGGCCCGGCATGCCCATGGACGTGATCCAGATCATCCAGATCGTCTGCGATCCCGTATGCTCGTCGTTCGACGTGAATGGACTCCAGTTCGTCTGAGGTGGACCATGCAGCACCGTGCGCTTCTCTCTCCGCTTCTCGCCCTCCTGGTCGCCACCGCCGCCTGCTATGACAAGGACGACTACGTCATGACCCCCGGCGCGGTCGAGACCCAGCTCGTGCTCCTGTCGAAGAGCGGCGCCAACAAGCTGCCGGCCGACGGCTTCTCCCGGTTGGGATTGATCGCCCGGATCTCGCCGCGGGCCGACGCCGACCGCCGGACCGTGGTCTTCTCCACCTCGGCCGGGACGCTGGTGGGCGGCACCGCCGAGGGCACCACGCGGGAGGTCGCGGCGGACGCCTCCGGCGAGGCGTTCATCGAGCTGCAGAGCTCTCAGCGCATCGAGACCGCGGTCGTGAGCGCCAGCGTCAAAGGCGTGTCCGGGCTCAGCACCAACCTGGCGGTCGCCTTCGAGCCGCTCGACCCGAACAACATCCTCAACTTCATCGGCGGGCCCGCGGGCCCGCTGCCCGCCGACGGCGCGACGCTGACCCCTTTCTCCGTGATGGTGGGCGGCTCCGTGCCGCCCGACGCGACCGGCCAGCGTCAGGTGCAGTTCACCACCACGGTCGGCAAGCTGGGCGCGGACGGGCTCATGACCCTCAGCGTCCCGGTGGACGCAGGCAACGTGGCCACGGTGGATCTCGAGAGCCCGGCCCAGATCACCACCGGCCACCTGCGGGCCACGATCAACGGCGTCACCCGCGACGTTCCCCTGTCGTTCGCCCGCGCCCTGCCGCAGCGCATCACACTGATCACGGACGTGTTCACCGTGAATGCCGACGCCACGGGCCAGGCCAACCTCACGGCCACTCTGTCGCGCGACATCGGCCAGGTGACGGACGGCACCACGGTGATCTTCAGCGCCAAAGGGGATGACGGCGATCTCCCCTCGACCTTCTTCCAGAACGTGACCCTGACCAGCGGCGGCACGGCCACGGCGGTGTTCCGGCCAGGCGCCACCACCTACGAAGGGCCGGTGACCATCACCGCCCGGGTCGAAGGCTCGGATGCGTTGGGGACAGTACGGCTGGAGATCGTGAAGCCGGAGTGACCGGCGGCGCCAGCGCGAAGACCTATCGTGTTGTGCCCCTACGTCCGGGCCTCTACCACATCTAGTGGCTTGATCCAAGACTTCCCCAAGGCTTGGTATTCGGGTTAGTCTTTTGTCGACCTGAGGGGAGACTCCACCACATGCTCAAGCTCGAACGTCTCGAGATCTCCGGGTTCAAGTCCTTCGTGGATCCAGTCGCCGTGGAATTCGCCGGCGGCACCACCGCCATCGTCGGACCCAACGGCTGCGGCAAAAGCAACCTGTCCGAGGCGATCACCTGGGTGCTCGGCGAGCAGAGCGCGAAGAGCCTGCGCGGCGGCACGATGGAGGACGTCATCTTCAACGGCTCCGAGCAGCGGAAGCCTCTGGGGATGGCCGAGGCCTCCATGATCCTGCGCACCGACCCGGGCTTCCCGCGCTCCGATGACGGCCGGATCACCATCACCCGCCGGGTCTTCCGCGGCGGCGAGAGCCAGTACCGGCTGAACGGCAAGCTGGTCCGTCTCAAGGAGATCAAGGACCTGCTGATGGACACCGGCCTGGGCATCCGGGCCTACTCGGTCATCGAGCAGGGCAAGATCGGCATGATCCTCTCCGGCAAGCCGCAGGAGCGGCGCAAGCTGATCGAGGAGGCCGCCGGCATCACCCGCTACAAGGCGCGCAAGAGCGTGGCCGAGGTGAAGCTCCAGGAGGCCACCGCCAACCTCCTGCGGATCGACGACGTCATCTCCGAGGTCGAGCGCGCCCTGCGCTCCTTGAAACGCCAGGCGAGCGCCGCCCGCCGCTATCAGGAGAAAGAGGTCGAATACCGGCAACTTCTGGAGCTGGTTCTCCTGGGCCGCTGGGCCACCCTGGCCGCCCGCCTCGCCGGGCTCAAGGAGCAGATCGAGGAGACGAGTGCCCGCGAGGCCGGGCTGGCGGCCGACCTCCACCGCGACGAAGCCGCTCTGGCCCAGGGCCGCGAGCGGCTCGACGCCGCCGCCCGCCGCATGGCCGAGCGCCACCAGAAAGCGGCCGAAATCGCCGCCACGATCGAAGGCCGGCAGGAGTTCCTCAAGGCCAACCGCCAGACGCTGATCGATCTCGGCGAGCGGTCGGCCCAGGGGCGCGCCCTCGCCGAGCGGCGCGAGCAGGAGATCGGGACCTGGGTCGACATGCTGGCTTCCCTCGAAGAGCGCCGCCGCGAGCTCGCCGCCGAGCGCGAGCAGGCGGCCATCGCCGTCGACCAGGACGAGCAGCAGATCGCCGCCGCCGAGCGCGACCTCCGGCAGGTGGCGGCGCGGGTCGACGCCATGCGCGGGCAGCTCGCCGGCTCCGTCGACGAGATCAACGGCTTCCGCCAGCGCGCCCAGCAGGCGCAGATGGAGCTGGAGCGCGGCAACTTCCGCCGCCATCACCTGGAGCAGGAGATCGCGCAGCAGTCGCACGAGCTCAAGCAGGCCACCGAGGCCTTGGAGATGGCGCAATCCAAGGTGCAGTCGACCGAGGTGGCCCTGGAGACCAAGAGCGACGAGCAGGACCGCGTCGCCGAGTCGCTGGAGATCACGATGCGCCGCGAGGCCGAGTCCACGGACCGCAAGCGCGGCCTGGAGAGCCAGCTCTCGGGCGCGCGGCAGCGGCAGAAGATCCTGGCCGAGCTCTCCCGCGCCCACGCGCAGCGCCGGGCCGCCCTGGAGAAGGCCCTCGCCTCGGCCGGCATCTCCTCCCCCGCCTGGCTCGCCGGCCAGGCGCATCCGCTCGAAGGCTGGGAGCGCGCCCTCGACGTCTACCTGGGCAGCCTCGCCGACGCGGTCATCCTCGATCCCGGCCAGAAGGCCCTCGACCTGGCCCAGGCGCTGGCCGGCCGCGCCGCCGCGATCCTGATCGAGCGGCACCCGGCCGGATCGGACGGCGAAGGAGCAGCGCCCCTGGTGGACGATCCGGCGGTCGTCCTCTCCCTGGGCGAGGCCCTGGGCCTCTCCGAGGAGCTGTCGGCCGCCCTGCCGCCGGCCTTCCTGGTGCGCACGGCCCAGGACGCCGCGCGGCTCGCCCGCCGCCATCCCGGCTACGCCTTCCTGAGCCGCGAAGGGGTCTGGGTCGACGCCGGCACCTTCCACGTGGAGGGCGAGGTGGCGACGCCCGGCGTGCTGGAGCGCGAGAGCGAGCTGACCGCCCTGGCCAAGAACATCCCCGAGTTGGAGAGCCAGCTCCGCGACGCCACGGTCGAGATCGAGCGGCTGGTGACCGAGCGCGCCGCTCTGGCACGGGATTCCAACCGGCTGCAAGGCGAGATCTCGCAGCTCCGCCAGGAGCTGGCCGTGGGCCGCGCCCGCCAGGAGGACCTGGCCGCCCGCCACCGCCGCCACACCGCGCAGCGCGAGACGCTCACCTCCGAGCAGGAGGCGATCGTCCGTGAGCTGGAGCGGATCGACGAGAAGCGCCGGCAGATCCAGGAGGAGCTGGCCGCTTCCGAAGAGCGCAGCGCCGCCCTCCAGGAGGGCTTCGACCGCGCCCAGGCCGAGCTCGAAGCCGCCAAGAACCAGCGCGAGGCCCTGCGCACCGAGAGCGCCGGCCGGCGCGGCCGGCTCGAGCTCCTGGACGAGCGGCTGGAGTCGCACGGCCGCGAGCAGGCGCGCGTCCAGGGCGAGATCGAGCGCGGCAAGAAGCAGGTCGAGCTCTGGCGCGAGGACGCCGACAAGCTGGCCGCGCGGCGGACCGACCTCGAAGCAGCGATCGCCAAGGCCGAGGACGACCTGCAGATCGCTCTGGAGCAGCGCACCGCCGCGGAGGAGGGAGTGCTCGGCGAGCAGCAGCGGGTTGATCGGATGCGCGGTGAGATCCGCGCGTTGGAGGAGCGGATCGCCCAGATCCGCGAGCAGAAGGAGGCGCTGCGCTCCGAGATCGAGAACTACCGGGTCACCCACGCCGGCCTGCGGCAGGACGCCGAGCACCTGTCCGTCAGCTTCCAGGAGCACTTCGAGCGTCCGCTCCCCGAGGAGCCGGGCGAGGCGCGCGCCGACCTGGCCGAGCAGGAGGCAGAGCTGGCCCGCTGCAAGGCGGCGCTGGAGCGGCTCGGACCGGTGAACATCCTGGCCGTCCAGGAGCACGACGAGCAGGAGACCCGCTTCAACTTCCTGACCGAGCAGCGGGCCGACGTGGCGAGCTCGGTGGACAGCCTGCGCAAGACGATCAAGGAGATCAACGAGGCCTCGGCCGAGCGTTTCGCCGCGACCTTCAAGGAGGTCAACCAGGCGTTCGGCGAGACCTTCGCGCGCCTGTTCCGCGGCGGCGAAGCCGAGATGCGCCTGCTCGACGACGAGGACCCGCTGGAGAGCGGCATCGAGATCCTCGCCCGCCCGCCGGGCAAACGGCTGCAGAACCTGATGTTGATGTCCGGCGGCGAGAAGGCGTTGACCGCCATCGCCCTGCTCTTCGCCCTGTTCAAGAGCAAGCCGTCGCCGTTCTGCATCCTCGACGAGGTGGACGCGCCGCTCGACGACGTCAACACCGCCCGCTTCGTGGACGTGCTGCGCGAGATGTCGACCTCCACCCAGTTCATCGTCATCACCCACAACAAGCTGACAATGGCGGTGGCGAGCACGCTCTACGGCGTCACGATGGAAGAGAAGGGCGTTTCGAAGCTCGTTTCGGTGGAGATGGAAGAGCTCCAGCCGGAGGAGGAGCGGCGGGCGACGGCGTAGGCCCTCACCTGGGCGTCCAGGCGAGCGTCAGGTAACGGACCTCCACGTCCTTCTTCCGCGGCTTCAAGCCGAGGACCTCCAGCTCTTCCGTCGTGGGGTCGAGTCGCGCCTCCAGGCGGTCGATCTCCGCTTCCAGCTCCGCGTTCAGATCGGCGAGCTGCTTCTGAACCGCCCCCAGGTTCTCCTCGGCCCGCGCGACGTCCTGGCGCTCCTCGAGCGTCCTTCCGAAGCCGCGCGCCGCTGTGCCGGCTTTCGAGAAGGCGCTCCCTCTCCTCCGCCCTCCTCCGAAGAGAGCGCCGAGCACCGCCGTGCCCGTGGAGATCACCGCGTTCCAGGTCTGGCTGCGGGCCTGCTCCGCCTGCTTGTCTTTCACTTGCTCGGCGCGGCGGATGCGGTCTTCGAGCTGGGCGACTTTCGGTGCGTACTTCTTGCGCAGGGCCTCGACCTGCTCGTCCCGCCTCTGCCGCGCGAGGTCGCCGAGACGGATGCGGAAGTCGCGCTCGCTCTCGCCCGGTTGCGACAAGGCATCCAGAGACGGGCTGCGGAACAGCTCGCAACGGCGCGTGCGGAAGAGGGTGTCTTCGAGCTGCTTGCGCCAGCCGTCGTAGCTCCGGGCACGCACCGCGGCGTCGGTCAGCGCGCGGAACGAGGCTCCCTCGACCGGCTCCTCCTCCAGGTCCTCTTTGCCCAGATCCACGGCCTCGGCCGCGGACCAGTCCACCTCGTCGTCCAGGGACGCCAGGAGCGACAGCTCCTCGGAGTGATCGATCCCCTTCTTCTCGTCGACGAAGTGGACCGCGGCCGCCGCGAAGAGGGCCGGCTCGTAGACGATCCCGGCCCGCTGCGAGCGCACCGGCAGGAACCGCTGCGGGATCTCGGGCGGCAGCACCGGCGCGGCGGAGGCCAGATCGGAGCCGGCCGGGGAGACCGGCTTGGGCGCGGGGCTGGGCGCAGCGGCCCCTGAGGGGCTCGCCGCCGCGGGAACGGCCCGCTTGAGGGGATCCATGAGCCGCTTGATCTCAGGACGGGTGAGCGGTCCACGCAGGTAGGAGAGGGCCCAGCGGCACTGGAAGACCACCGGGGCATCCTCGTGCACGTCGTGGAGCAGGAAGATGCGGTTGCCGAGACCCGACAGGATCTTCTCCAGCGTCGCGCGGTCGAGGCCGCCGCCGGCCGCCCCTTCGAGACCGTCCATGAGCCGCTGCTTGTCGCGCTCCGTCTGCAGGCGCCCGAGGAACCAGGTGCCCACGTTCGAGAGGCCCTTGTAGTCCAGGTCCACCGGGTTCTGGGTGGCGAGGACGAGCCCGAGGCCGAAGGCGCGCGCCTGCTTGAGCAGGGTGAGAAGCGGCCGCTTGGACGGCGGGTTCGCCACCGGCGGCATGTAGCCGAACACCTCGTCCATGCAGAGGAGCGCGCGAAGGCTCGTGGTACCCGGCCGGCTGCGCATCCAGCCGATCGCCTGCTCGAGGAGCAGGGAGACAAAGAACATCCGCTCGCGGTCGGACAGATGAGAGATCGAAAGGATGGCCACCCGCGGCTTGCCGGCCGGCGTGTACAGCAGGCGGTCCACGTCGAGCGGCTCCCCCACCATCCAGGCGCCGAAGCCGGGCGAGCCGAGCAGGCTGTTGAACGCCATCGCCAGCTCGAAGCGCTCCTTGGCGGGATAGAAGGTCTCCAGGCCGAGAACGCCGATGCGGTCCACCGGCGGCTTCTGGATCTGCTGGATGAGCCCGGCGAGATCGAGCGAGCGGCCGGCGCGCCACGCCTGGTCGAAGATGTTCGCGAGCAGGATGTGCTCGCGCCCGCGCATCGGATCGGATTCGATCTCCAGGAGCGCCAGGAGGCTCGAAACCAGCGTCTGCACCCGGTCGCGCAGCAGGTCGCCGTCGCTCACTACTTCCGGAGGAGGCGCCGTGAGGGACGACAGGATCGAGATCGGCAGGCCGGCCTCGCTCCCCGGGGTATAGATGGCGAAGTCCGCGGCCTCGCGGAGGCGGGCGATCCGCTCGCCGCTCTGCCCCCATTGCGCGAGACCGCTGCGCCAGGTGTCCGCCTGCCTGGCCGCGAACTCTTCGGGAGTCACGCCCGCGCGGGCCGCCGCGTCGGGATCGACCCAGGGAGCAAAATCGGCCGGCCGCAGCTCCGGGAAAGTCAGCAGGAGGTTGGCCAAATCCCCCTTGGGATCAATGACCAGGGCCGGAATCTTGTCGATCGCCGCCTCTTCGAGAATCGACAGAAGGAGGCCGGTCTTGCCGCTGCCGGTCATCCCCACGGCGACCGCATGGGTGACCAGGTCGCGCGAGTCGTAGAGGAGCGGCTCCGCAGCCGCCGTGCCTTTGTCGAGATCGTAAGGGCGTCCGAGATAGAAAACGCCGAGCTTCTCGTACGCCG
>Ga0126309_10000026_pt1 | contig 50207 bp, 44 predicted proteins | sample Plot56_FD_92541 | JGI IMG/M metagenome (GOLD analysis project Ga0126309, IMG submission 92541) | Serpentine soil microbial communities from UC McLaughlin Reserve, CA, USA - Plot56 | ecosystem: Environmental > Terrestrial > Soil > Grasslands | place: USA: UC McLaughlin Reserve, Lake County...
ACTGAGGCCGAGGGGATGTACGACGAGCTGGTCGACCTTATTTATAAGCACAGCCGGTGAAAACGGGCGGCCCGCTTCCCGGAGCGGGCGGTTCGCTCCAGGAAGTGGGCGGTTCGTACCGGGGAACGAGCGGCTCGTTCCTGGAGGGCAGCAATTCCCCCCGAGGAATGGGCGGTTCGTTCCAGATTGTGGGCGGTTCACGCCGTGAGGTGAGTGATTCGTTCCGGGGGGTGAGCCATTCCGCTCGCGGTGCGAACCGCTCAAACCTCGGAACGGGTCATCCACATCCCGGAGCGAACCGCCCGTTCCGGGATCGCGGAGAGCTCACTCCCCGAACGGGACCCAGATGTTCTTGACCTGAAGCCCCTCGCGGAGGAATTCCTCCCCTGCTCCCTGCTCGGGATCGGCCCAGTCCCGAGCGTGGCCGTTGCTCACCCAGGTGCGCTTCAGGTTGCCGATCGAGGCGCGCTCGACGGCGGCGCTCCCTTCGTGGCTGCCGAAGTACCAGAGGCAGTCGACGTCGTCGTGCGCGGCGAGGACCGGCGCCAGGGTGTCGCGGCCGCCGGTGACGATGTTGACCACGCCGGCGGGCACGTCCGACGTATCCAGCACCTGGTAGAGGTCGGTCGCCGCGAGCGGCCAGCGCTCCGAGGGAATAGCGACCGCGGTGTTGCCCATGGCGATCGCCGGGGCCACCGTTGAAATGAAGGCGAGGAGCGGCGACTCGTCCGGACAGACGACGCCGACCGTGCCGATCGGCTCGTGGACGGCGAAGGTGAAGTTGCGCAGCGGGGTCGCCTGCACGGTGCCGGCGTACTTGTCGGCCCAGGCGGCGTAGGTGAAGAGGCGCTCGACGGAGAGATCGACCTCGCGGCCAGCGGCGTCCTCTCCCCCGCCGGTCATCTCGGCGATCCGCCGGGAGAATTCGTCGCGCCGCGCCGCCAGGTTCTCGGCGGTGTAGTAGAGGATCTGCGCGCGGTTGTGCGCCGTGGCCTTCGCCCAGCCGGGAGCGGCCTTGCGGGCGGCCTCGACAGCATTGCGAATGTCCTTGCGGTTCCCCTCTCCCACCTCGCCGACCAGCCGGCCCGCGGGAGAGACAATCTTCCGCGAGAGCTCGCCGTCCGGCCGGGCCTGCTTCCCGCCGATGTACAGCTTGGCCGTGCGGTCCACCGGCGGCAGGCCGCGCCCGTCCTTCTCGTCCTTCTTCTCCTTGACGTCCTTGGTGCCTTTGCTGTCCTTGACTGCCTTTACTTCAGCTTCCCACCCCGGCCGCACATACTCCCACAGCCCTTCCTTCCCCCCTTCGCGGCCGAACCCGCTCTCGCGGTAGCCGCCGAACCCCGCGGCGGCGTCGAAGAGGTTGGTGCTGTTGATCCAGACGGTGCCGGCCTTGATCTTGACGGCGATCTCCAGGGCGAGGTTGATGTTCTCGGTCCAGACGCTCGCGGCCAGGCCGAAGCGGGTGTTGTTGGCCAGCTCGATGGCCTCTTCCGGCGTGCGGAAGGTCATCGCCACCAGGACCGGCCCGAAGATCTCCACCTGGGCGATGGTCGCCGACGGCGCCACTCCGGTGAACAGGGTCGGCGGATAGAACCACCCCTCCTGCGGGCAGCTCCACGACGGCTGCCAGACCTCGGCCCCTTCGTCCACTCCCTGGCGCACGAGCCGGTCGATGCGGTCGAGCTGCACCGGCGCGATGATCGCGCCGATGTCGATCGCCTTGTCGCGCGGATCGCCGACGCGCAGGGTCTCCATCCGCGCCCGCAGCTTCGTATAGAGAGCTTCGGCGACCCCCTCGTGGACCAGCAGGCGCGAGCCGGCGCAGCAGACCTCGCCCTGGTTGAACCAGATGGCGTCCACCACGCCCTCGACGGCGCCGTCCAGATCCGCGTCGTCGAATACGACGAAGGGGGACTTGCCGCCCAGTTCCAGGGAGAGCCGCTTGCCGGTGCCGGCCGTAGCCTCGCGGATCAGGCGGCCGACCTCGGTCGAGCCGGTGAAGGCGATCTTGTCGATCCCGGGATGGCGGACCATCAGCTCGCCGGTGCGGCCGTCGCCGTGGACGATGTTGACCACGCCCGGCGGCAGCCCCGCGTCGCGGCAGATCTCGGCGAAGGCGGTGGCGGTGAGCGGCGTGAATTCCGCCGGCTTCAGGACCACCGTGTTGCCCATGGCGAGCGCCGGGGCGATCTTCCAGGCGAGCATCAGAAGCGGGAAGTTCCAGGGGATGATCTGCCCGGCCACGCCGACCGGCACGTATCCCGGCAGCTCGCGCTCCATGAGCTGGGCCCAGCCGGCATGGTGATAGAAGTGGCGCGCCACCAGCGGCACGTCGAGGTCGCGCGTCTCGCGGATCGGCTTGCCGTTATCCATCGTCTCCAGCACGGCGAGCAGGCGCGCGTTCTTCTGAATGTGCCGCGCGAGAGCGTAGAGGTGGCGCGCGCGGCCGTGGCCTCCCAGCTCCCACCAGAGCGGCTGTGCGGCGCGCGCCGCGGCGACCGCGGCGTCCACCTCGGCGGCGCCGCCTTGGGCCACGCGGGCCAGGGTCTTGCCGTTTCCTGGGTTCAGAGTGTCGAAGAATTCGTCCGTCGCAGGCCGGCGGAACGCGCCGTCGATGAACGGCAGGATCTCGCGGTCGCGGGCCTCCAGCCAGGTCTGGGCGGGATCGGCGCTCTCCGGCGCCGGGCCATACTCCATGGTCTCGAAGATCTCCGCAACGCTCATCTTGAGCCTCCTCAGGCGAGGGGGTGGCGGAAGGAGGCCGAGTAGCGGCCCGTGACGTGGTGCTCGAGCTGGCGCTCGATGTCGCCCAGCAGGCTCGACGCACCGATCCGGAACAGATCGCGCTTCATCCAGTCGACCCCCAGCTCCTCTTTCATCAGCGCCAGCCAGTCGGCCGCGACCTTCGCGGTCGAGATCCCGCCCGCCGGCTTGAAGCCGATCCGGAAGCCGGTGCGCTCGCGGTAGTCGCGGATGGCGCGCACCATGACGAGCGAGACCGGCAGCGTGGCGTTCGCCTTCTCCTTGCCGGTCGAGGTCTTGATGAAGTCCGCGCCGGCCATCATCGCGACCCGGCTCGCCCGCGCCACGTTGCGCAGGGTGCCGAGCTCGCCGGTGGCGAGGATCGCTTTGAGGTGCGCCGGCCCGCAGGCCTCGCGGAAGGCGCGGACCTCGTCGTAGAGCGCCTGCCAGTCGCCGGTCAGCACGTGCGCGCGGCTGATCACGATGTCGATCTCGCCGGCGCCCGCGGTGACCGACTCGCGGATCTCGGCGATGCGCAGGGGGAGCGGGTTCAAGCCGGCCGGGAAGCCGGCCGAGACGGCGCAGACCGGGATGCCCGAGCCCTCCAGGGCCTCACGGGCGGTGGCGACCAGGGCGTGATAGACGCAGACCGAGGCGACGCGGATGTCCAGGTGCGCGACGCCGAGCGCTTCCAGGATGTCCTGGCGGACCGGCCGGCGCGCCTTGGCGCAGAGCCGGCGCACGCGGCCCGGGGTGTCGTCTCCCTGCAGGGTCGTCAGGTCCATGCAGGTGATCGCCCGCAGGTACCAGGCGGCCTGCCAGTCTTTCTTGACCGTCCGCCGCTTGGGCAGGGTGGCGGCCCGGCGCTCGACCGCGCTGGTGTTGATTCGCACGTCCCGCACCCATTCCAGGTCGAGCGGGATGCCCGGGTTGCGCTCCGGGTGCGGATCAGACCGGCGCGCGGCGCGGACGGTGTGCTCGCGAAGGTCCTGAACGGCCATGGCGGGAGCTTACCACCGCCCGGGCCTTACTGCGCCGCCACCGTCGGCGCCGGATTGCGCACGCGCCCCAGCTCCACGCCGGTGTAGTAGTGGGTCAGGATGTCCTTATAAGAGTGCCCGCGCTGCGCCATGCCGTAGGCCCCGACCTGGCACATGCCGACGCCGTGGCCGAACCCGCGGCCGGTGAACAGCCAGCCTGCCTCCTGGTTTTTGGGCGCCAGGCGCTTGGCGGTGAACAGCGTGTCGGGCACGTCGAGCGTCCAGCGGATCGCCAGCCCCTCCACCTCGACCACCTGGTCCCCCTCGCCGTGGATGCGGATCTTGCCGACGCGGCCCGAGCCGCCGCGGGAGAGGACCTCCAGGTCGCGGAAGCCCATGCCCGGGAAGCGCTGGCTCACCTGGCGGGCGAGCTGCGTGTCCGAGCGGAAGCGCGTCCACGAGCTGTAGGGGCTGCTGCGGTCGAAGGCCACGCCGTCCAGGTCCACCTCCTGGACCGCGGCGAGCAGGCGGTCGCCCTGCCAGAGAAGGGCGACGTTGTCCCCCGGCAGGAGGGCGAGGCTCGCGCTGGTCAGGCTCACCCCGCGCCGGCGGAAGGTGGCGAGCTCGCCCGGGAGCTCGTAAACCTTCTCTTCCTTATTGGAACGGACGATCAGCCGCCGCTGGTCGAGCGAGAGGAACGCGGCGTCCTCGCGGCGGACGACCTGGAGCATCTCGGCGAGGGCCAGGAGCATGCTCTCGACCTCCTCCTCGGAGAGCGGCCGGTCGAGCGGACCGGTCATCAGGCCGCTCTTCATCAGATACGCGGCGCGCCGCAGGTCCTCCTCGCTCCAGTCCTTGGGCGGATCGTGGAGCAGGTACTGGACGTCCTCGGGGGCCATGAAGAGACGCGCGTCGAGCACCAGGTCGAACGCGTAGGCCACGAAGCGCTGCACCTCCCGCCGGTCCAGCGAGCCGAGCCGCTCGCGCGGTACCGGCAGCCCGGAGAGCAGGGCCAGGTGCTCCAGGCGCGCGGACAGCATCGCCGCCGGGGCGACTCCGGAGGCCGGCGGCAGGAGCGAGCGGGTCAGCCCGGCGGGGAACGCCACGCCCGGCGGCAGGCTCCCCTCGATCCGTGCGAACCCGGCTTCCATGCAGGGGACGCCGCGCAGATAAGGCTCCTGCTTGAGCGGGAAGATGACCGGCGCGTCCTCGGTATGGCCGCCGCAGGTCGAGCTGTAGAGCGCGTCGGCGAGGCGCCCCTGGAACAGGACGACCTGGCCGGTGGTCTCGGACACCGCGCGGTCGGAGAGCGGATGCTCCGCCTCCATCCCCTTGTAGACCTGGCAGCGCGGCGTGGCGCAGATGTCGTACCCTTCGCGGGCGAACTCGCCCAGGTTGCGCAGCGTGTAGGTGCGGGCGGCGACCGCCTGCGCTTTGAGCGCCTCGACCTGGTTGTACTGGATCGGCCCCATCTCGCTGGGCACCACTCCGCGCAGGTACTCTTCCACGGGCAGCTCGTTGATCAGGTTCAGCAGGCCGCGGTCGTTGACGTAGACGAGCATTCGCCCGCGCCAGCGCTTCCCCTGCACGCGGACGCTGCCGCCGTTCGCCGGGGCCACGGACAGCCAGCGGCCGGGATAGACCGCCGAGTGGGCTCCCTGCGAGACGCGCAGGGCCGGAGCGGTCACCGAGCCCCCCTCGCTGATCACGAACGCATCGGTCACGCCGATCGCGCCGAGGCGCCGGCGGTCGGCCTCCGCCGCCTCGCGCGTGGCATAGCGGCCGACGCGCACCCGGTAGAGGTCGATGCCCGCGTCGAAGTGGGACTCGCTCGGCTGGCGGGTCTCGCGCGCGAGGCGTTGCGCCAGCTCGTCCGCCTGCTTCTCGTCGCGCAGGGCGGCGGCCTGGATGCTGTAGTACCCCTGCTCGGCCCCGGCCGCGGCCGGCTCCACCTTGAAGCTGGCGACCGTCTCCAACGGCTGCTCTCCGGCCCTCGCGATCAGGGCCTCCTCGCAACAGGGGAAAGCGATCTCGGTCAAGTCGGTGCCGAGGCCGACCTTGAGGAGAAGCGGGACGGAAGGGCCCAGCGGAATCGGCTCGACCGGCGCCGGCTCGGGCCGGGGCGCGGGCTGCTTCGGCGGCTCCTCGGCGGGCGACGCGGGTTGCGGCGCGGGCGGAACCGGCCGGGGCGCGGGTGCGGTGCGGCAGGAGGCCAGGGTCACCAGCAGGAGGAGCAGCAGGGCCGGAACGGGGTACAACGTCTTCTTCACGCGGGCAAACCTCCGGAGCGCATCTCGGATCTGATCTTCAACGCAGGCGGGCGCCGTGCACCTTGTTCTCCCGCCGGAAGTCCTCGAGCGAGGTCATGAGGACCGGCTGGGCCATCTCGTACAGGCGGCTGACGAGCATCGCGGGGAGACGGGAGGTCAGGAGCTCGCCGGCCGGAGCGGCTTCCGGGCTGTCGGCCCCCCGGTCGAGAGTGGCCAGGCTCGGGAACGCCGGCTTCAAGGCCTTCCTGTTTTTCGCCGTCTCTTCGAGGAGGTAATTGGTGGTGAAGAGGGTCGGCAGCTGGCGCGTGTAGCGGTGGTTGATGATCAGATAGAGGATGTCGCGGACCCACGGGGTCATCTGCTGCGCCCCGAGCTCGTCGAGGACCAGCAGCTCGGCTCCCATCAGCGGATCGAGGATCTCCCGCTTGGACTCCGGCGAGCCCGGATCGAAGGTGGCCTGGATCTGGTGGATCAGCGAGGTGAACTCGGCGAAGCGGCCACGCACGCGGTAGCGCTCCATCAGCTCGACGAGGACGCCGACCGCGAGATGGGTCTTGCCGGCGCCGGGAGGGCCGAGGAAGAGGAGCCCCGACTGGCGGAATCCTCCCTCCTGCAGGAACCCCTCGACATAGTGCTCGGAGAGGGTGCGCGCTCCCTGGAGCTGCGTCCGCTCGGCCGGCGACGGGCTCGACGTCTGGAAGTTGGAGAGGCGGCAGTGGCGGTAGCGCGGCGGGATGCCGGCGGCCTCCACCAGGCGACGGACGCGGTCCTGCTCGCGACAGGAGCAGGGCCGGGCGGCGCCGGCGCCTCCATCCGACTCGATGACCCACCCTCGTCCACCGCAGAGCGGGCACGTCTCGTCGCGGGTTTCAGGCAGCATTGCGAGGAAATCGTACCATGGGGCCCACGCCTCAGGCTCCGGTAGAATCCTGCCTCCCATGAGCCGCCGCCGATCACTCCTCCTCTTCTCGCTCCTCCTCGGCCTCTCTTGCGCCCTGGCCGGCTGCCCGGGCAAACCGGCGGACGAGGCGGCCCCGCGCCCGCGCCTGGGCGGCGCCGCCAAGGGGTGGAACGTGGTCGTGCTGTCGATCGACACCCTGCGGGCCGACCGGCTCGGCGCCTATGGATATAAGGTCAGGCCCACGAGCCCGCATCTGGATACCCAGCTCGCCTCCGGCCTCACCTTCGACGCGGCCATGGCGCCGCGCGCCGCCACCTGGCCTTCGCTCGCCTCGCTCTTGACCGGCCTCTACCCCAGCGGCCACGCGGTCCAGGAGAACGGCTATGGGTTCCCGGACGACCTGCCGACCCTGCCCAAGCTCCTGCACGGGGCCGGCTACCGGACCGGCGCCTTCCTGAGCAACATGTGCAAAGCGAACCACCAGGGGTGGGACGGCTTCGGCTGCACCGGCGGCCAAGACGGCAAGACCGTCCAGAATGCTCTCGGCTGGGCCCGGTCCCTGCCGGCCGACGGCAAGCCGTTCTTCCTCTGGGTCCACCTGTTCGGCGCCCACGGTCCCTACTACAACGGCGGCGATCTGGCGGACCGCGAGCTCGATCCGGGCTATCAGGGTCCGGTGGGCACGAAGAAGCGGCAGCTCGACGAGATCATGTCCCAGAAGATCCCTCTGGGGCCGCGCGACCTTCAGCACCTGAACGCCCTGTACGACGCGGCGGTGATGGGGGCCGACGGCCTCGCGGGCACGCTCCTCGACAGCCTGCGCGCCGCCGGCCGGCTCGACAAGACCCTGGTGATCGTCACCGCAGACCACGGCGAGGAGCTCTACGAGCACAACCGTTACCTCTACCACTCCTGCTCGGTCTACCAGTCGACCCTGCACGTACCGCTCGGCATCTCGGCGCCGGGCCTGATCGCTCCGGGGGCGCGGGTACCGCAGACCGTGGAGCTGATCGACGTGACGCCCACCCTCCTCGCCCTGCTCGGCCTGCCCGCGCTCCCGGAGGTCCACGGCAAGTCGCTGGTGCCCTATCTCGAGCGGCCCGGCGAAGGCGGGCGCGGCGTGCCGGCCTTCTCCGAGTACGGGGACACGCGGCTGCACACCGTGCTCGACCAGGACTGGAAGCTGGTCTTCAACCCGGACGCGGTGGAGCCGGTCTGCATCCCCAAGGCGCCCCCGGGGCACTACCCGATCGGCCGTGTCGAGCTGTACGACCTGGCGCATGATCCGCGGGAGACCACCAACCTGGCCACCCGCGAGAAGACCCGGGTCACGGAGCTGGTGCGCCTCCTCGACCAGCGCTTCTCCGGCCTGCGCCGCCGCGGCGGCCACCAGGCGGTGCCGGAGGAGCTGCGCAAGGAGCTGGAGGCTCTGGGGTATGTGGCGAAGTGAAGCCTGTGCAGCAGATTTGAAAGTAAAGGCTGGAGCTGTCGGACCAGTTGACGAGAGGGCATCGTTCGTCTACCGTAACCTTCTTAGCCTATCTTTGCATGCAAAAAATCGCCAGGAGCGCAGACCATGCCGGCCGACGTAGTGTTCATCTCCATGCCCTTCGGCGCCGTCTTCCAGCCCGCGATGTCGCTCTCTTTGCTCAAAGCCGAGCTCCAGCCGCTCGGAGTGTCGACCCGGGTGCTCTACCTGACTCTCGACTTCGCGAAGAGGGTCGGCTTCAAGGTGTACAACACGATCTCCGGCAACGAGCCGACCGTCCAAGGGCTCGTCGGCGAATGGGTCTTCACGTCCGCGCTCTTCGACAACGATGCCGGCGTCGACGCCTACGTGCACGACGTGCTCAAGGCCAAGTCGCCCGGGCTGCGCGCCGCGCTCGGCAACCTGCCCGCCATGGACGACGAGCTGATCGCGAAGCTCCTGGCCCTGCGCGCCGAGACCCGGCCGTTCATCGAGGAGTGCCTGGAGAGAGTCCTCCGCTTGAAGCCGCGGATCGTGGGTTTCACCAGCACCTTCCAGCAGCAGGTGGCCTCGCTCGCCCTCGCCCGGCGGATCAAGGAGGAGGCGCCCGAGGTCTTCGTCGTCTTCGGCGGCGCCAACTGCGAGGGCATCATGGGGGCCGAGGTGGTCCGCCAGTTCGGGTTCGTCGACGCCGCGGTCTCGGGAGAGGGCGACCTGGTCTTCCCCGAGCTCGTCCGCCGCGTCCTCGACGGAGCGTCCTGCGACGATCTCCAGGGAGTCAACACCCGCAGCACCGTCGGCCCGGCCACGGCCGCCCAGCCGCAATTCACGAGCGCCCCCATGGTCCGCGACATGGACTCCCTGCCCTACGCCGACTACGAGGACTTCTTCGAGCAGCTCGCCGGTTTCGACTTCGGCGAGGAGGCTGCCGGCCGGCGTCCCCGGCTGATGTTCGAAACCTCGCGCGGCTGCTGGTGGGGGGAGCGCGCGCACTGCACGTTCTGCGGCCTGAACGGCGGGACGATGGCCTTCCGCGCCAAGTCCGAGCGCCGCGCTCTCGAGGAGCTGATCGCTCTGCACGAGCGGTATCCGGACTACCCGATCTCGGTGACGGACAACATCCTCGACATGCGGTACTTCAAGAACCTCATCCCCGAGCTGGCGGCGCGCAAGATCGACCTCGACCTCTTCTACGAGGTCAAGGCCAACTTGAAGAAAGAGCAGATCCGCATGCTGCGCGACGCCGGGATCCGAGACATCCAGCCTGGGATCGAGAGCTTCATCGACGACGTCCTGAACATCATGCGCAAAGGGGTGCGGAGCCTGCAGAACGTCCAGCTCCTGAAGTGGTGCAAGGAGTATGGGGTTACGCCGCACTGGAACCTGATCTGGGGCTTTCCCGGCGAGCGCCCCGAGGATTACGCGTGGATCGCCGATCTCCTGCCGCGGCTCGCCCACCTGCCTGCCGCCGGGGGCGGCGGGCTCCTGCGCCTCGACCGCTTCAGCCCGAACTTCGAGGACTCGGAGGCGCTCGGCTTCCGGGACATTGCGCCGTATCCGGCCTATTTCCACATCTACCCCTTCGCCCCCGAGGTGGTCACCAACCTGGCCTACTTCTTCACCTATCACTATCGCGAGCCGCGCAACGTCAACGACTACATCGGCCCGGTCAAGGAGCGGCTCATGGCGTGGAGGGAGGACTACCCGACCAGCGACCTCTTCTCGGTCGCCAAAGGCGAGAACCTCCTGATCTGGGACCTCCGGCCGATCGCCCGGGAGCCTCTCACCACACTCAAGGGTGCGCTCGCCCGCGTCTACGCGGCCTGCGACTCGATGTGTCACCTCGGGCGCTTGTGCGAGCTCCTCGCGCGGGAAACCGGCGAGACGTTCACGGAGGCCGCGGTCGAGGAGATTCTCCAGCCCCTCGTCGACCGCGACCTCCTGATGCGCGATGGCTCGTATTACCTCGCGCTCGCCATTCCGCTCGGGGAGTATTCCCTGTCCCCCAAGATCCTGGAGCGCTTCCAGGAGGTTGCCCAAAAGCTTGGCGCCAAAGCCGGCGCCAACATCGTGATCCCGCTCTCCATCGAGTCACGGAAGGAGGTGCTGCCTCAGTTTGCCAAGGAGCTTGTATGACCGATTTCCGCTATGCCTGGCGGACGTTGCGCCGGGACCCGCGCTTCACCCTCCTCGCGCTCCTGGTGCTCGCACTGGGGATCGGCGCCTCGACCGCGATCTTCAGCCTCCTCGACGCGGTCGTCCTGCGCTCCCTGCCCTATCCGGACCCCGACCGCCTGGTGTTCGTCTGGCAGGCTCCGGCCAAGAGCCCGGGGGAGCGCAACCCGGTCTCCTATCCCGATTTCATGGACTGGCAAGCGCAGAGCCACTCCTTCTCGCACCTCACCATTTTCTCCAACCCCACCTATGCCCTCACCGTGGGGGACACGACGGACCGGGTCAACGGGGAGCTCGTCTCGCACGGATATTTTTCGATGCTCGGGATCCAGGCCCAGCGGGGCCGGACCTTCCTGCCGGAAGAGGACCAGCCTCCGGGCCCGGCCGTGGCGCTGGTGGGCGACCGGCTATGGCATGAGCGCTTCGGCGCCAAGCCGGCGCTCGTCGGCAGCACGCTGCGGATCAATGGGTACCCATATACGGTGGTGGGGATCCTCCCGCCCGGATTCAGCGGCATCACGGGCAAAACCGCGGTGTGGCTCCCGGCCAGCCGGCACACCGACGCGATCCCCGAGATCGCCGGGCTCGACCCCGTCCACCATCGGGACGTCAACTGGATCGCGGCGTTGGGCCGCCTCAAGCCGGGCGTGAGCCAGGAACAGGCCCAGGCGGAGATGGCGGCGCTGACGGCGCGTCTGCCGCCCGCCGATCCGCAGGCGCCCGAGCCACGGACGGCCCTGATCGTGCCGCTGCGCGATCTGCTCCTGGGCGGCATCGCGATCGCGGTGACGATCCTGCTCGCCGGCGTCCTTTTCGTCCTCCTGATCTCCTGTGCCAACCTGGCGGGCCTCCAGCTCGTGCGGGCGCTGGCGCGCGAGCACGAGATGGCCGTGCGGACGGCGATCGGAGCGAGCCAGAGGCGCCTCGTGCGCCAACTGCTCACCGAGAGCCTGCTCGTCTCCATCCTCGGCGGCTCCTGCGGCATCCTCCTCGCCTTCCTGGTCGTCCAGGTGCTGACCTCGGCCCTCTCGGCACAGTTGCCGAGCTTTCTCAGCATCCAGTTCGACTGGGCCGTCCTCGCCTTCGGAGTGGCCGTCTCGCTGGCCACGGGCCTCATCTTCGGCATCGTGCCTGCGCTGCGGGTCTCCCGGGTCGATCCCGGCCGTTCCCTCAGCACGAGCCGCTCGACCGACAGCAAGGGGCACGACCGGAGCAGGAAATTTCTGGTGGTGTTCGAGACGGCGCTGGCCCTTGCTCTGCTCGTCAGCGCCGGGCTGCTGGTGAAGGCGAGCTACCGGGCGGCGAGCCTTCCTCTGGGATTCGAGACGGCGAACCGCCTCGTCATGCGGCTCGACCTCCCGCTCGGCCGCGACTCCGACGCCCAGATCCTCAACCTCGCCCAACGGCTCGCCACGGACGTCGGCGCGCTCCCCGGGGTCCGCGGCGCGACCTACAGCTCGGACGTGCCGTTCGACAATCGGCAGACGAGCGTCGGCAACCTGGTGATCGAGGGCAGGGCCACACAGCCTGGCGAGAACATCAAGGCGTTTCGGCACGCAGTGGGACCGGGCTTCTTCGCCGAGATGAGCATGCTGCTCGTCCGCGGGCGCGCCTTTGCCGCGGAAGACGACGCGCGGTCGGCACCGGTCGCCATGGTCAGCCGCTCTTTCGCCAACCGCTATTGGCCGGGCGCGGACCCGGTCGGCAAGCGGCTGCGGATGGACACCAAGGAGCCGTGGCGGACCGTCGTCGGAGTCGTGGACGACGTCCACTATCGGAACCTGCTCTCCGATCCGAACCAGGACGGGGACCTCTACCTCCCCTTCCTCCAGAGTCCCGCGAAGACGTTCGCGCTGGTCGTGACGACCACCCGCGCGGCCGAGGCCGCGGTGCCGAGCGTCCGCGGAGCGGTCCAAAAGATCGTTCCCGACGTGCCGGTCTACAACGTCAGCACCTTGGAAGAGCAGCGGGACAGCGCCTACTCGAACACCCGCGTGAGCGCCCTGCTCATGGCGATCCTCGCGGCCATCGCCCTGCTCCTGGCGGCGATGGGGATCTACGGCCTGGTCTCCTATGGCGTAAGCCGGCAGACGCGGGAGATCGGCATCCGCATTGCCATGGGCGCACGCCGCTACGACGTGCTCCGGTTGGTGGTCCGCCAGGGCCTCGTCGTCGCGCTTGTCGGTGTCGCCATCGGGCTCCTCCTGGCTGCCGGGCTCACTCGTTCCCTCGCGAGCCTCCTCCTCGGCGTGAGCGCGTTCGATCCCGCGATCTTCGCCGCGGTGTCGGTCGTGCTCGTCGCCATCGCCATGGCGGCAAGCTATTTCCCCGCCCGACGGGCGAGCCGCCTCGATCCGACGACGGCCCTGCGCAGCTAAAAGGGAGCACTCCAGAAGGAGCGCTCCCTTTTGTCGTTCAGCGTACGATGGGGAGGAGGGCGCGGACCGGGGTCTCGGGGTCAGCCACGGTCCGGAAGGGCTCGGCGAGCTCCGCCGCTCCGTAACTCTCGGAGGCAATCAGGGGACAGCGGAAGCAGGCTTCCGCTCCCTCCTGGAGCCACCAGCGGCAGGAGTCCCGGATGGCGCACTGCGGGAGGTGGTCGACCGCCGTGGGCAGCCCCTCGACGATGCGGGTGGCGAGGCGGCAATCCGTCCCGTCGAAGTGCTGGCAGGCGCCGCCGGCACAGGGCGCGGCGAACCGGAAGACCTCGGTGGGGGCAACCGGCCCCGCGAGAGCGAGGAGCTCCTCGGTGACCGGCCGGGTCTGGTCGAGATAAGCCACTCGCGGCTGCTCGACGCTACCCAGGACCACGCCGAAGACGGCGCTGCCAGGCATCTCCGGCCGCGAGCTCGGGCACTGGATCCGGGCGGACGCCTCGGTGCGGTCCGCCGTCGCGGGATGAGGTTGCGGAGCCATCGCCGGCCCCGGGTCAGTCGAGGATGAGCCCGATAAAGATCGAGATGGATTCGAGTGGGCCCTGGGGCCTGTTCTCACGGTCCTTGACGGCGCGGCGGACCGACGTCGACGTGGCTTCGATGAGATCATTGATGGTGATCTGCTCCGCTCCGCGCAAAGACTGGGTGGACTCATACTCGTTGGGCATGGAGACACCTCCGTCCTCGGGTCTGTCGGCGCCATTGCCGCTAGCCTAGGGGTGCCTCATCTTAGGCGATTCCGCGCGAAGAATCCAGAGAGGGCACCGCGGCCTGCCGCGGGTGTTGACAGACCCAGACTGCGCCCGTAGTATATGCATCCTTCCGCGCGGCGGGAGGTTAGCTCAGCGGTTAGAGCACCTGCCTTACACGCAGGGGGTCGCGGGTTCAAATCCCTCACCTCCCACCAAAGAGGTGAGACGCCGCGGAGAAGCTTGAGATCAAAGGTTTCAGAAATTCGCGGGGCTGTAGTTCAGTTGGTTAGAACGCCGGCCTGTCACGCCGGAGGTCGCGGGTTCGAGCCCCGTCGGCCCCGCCAATCATGAGCCTGGATTCGCTGGAGAGACTGCAATGCGCGACAAGATCAAGTTGGTTTCGACAGCCGGCACCGGCTACTTCTATACGACGGACAAGAACAAGAAGCTCTCCACCGAGAAGCTCCGCCTGAAGAAGTACGACCCCAAGGTGCGCAAGCACGTCGAGTTCGTCGAAGAAAAGATGCGCTGAGCGGGCTCCCCCTGCTCCACCCCCGCCGCGAGGCCCCCCAGCTCGGGGGCCTTTCGTGTTTCAGCCCCTCGTGACAAAATGCCTCAAAGGAGGAGATGCGATGCACGAGTTGCCCCAACTGCCTTACGCTTTCGACGCTCTGGAGCCCCACATCGACGCCCAGACGATGCAGATCCACCACGACAAGCATCATGCGACGTACGTCACCAAGCTGAACGACGCGCTCAAGGACCAGCCGGACCTCCAGAAGAAGAGCCTCGAGGACCTCCTGCGCGGCATCAACGAGGTTCCCGAAACGATCCGGACGGCCGTGAAGAATCATGGCGGGGGCCACCACAACCACAGCCTCTTCTGGCAGGTCATGGGCCCGAACGGCGGCGGCACGCCCTCCGGCCCGCTCAGCGACGCCATCTTCCAGGCGTTCGGCGACTTCCGGGCGTTCAAGGAAAAGCTCACCAACACGGCCACCAACCTGTTCGGCTCCGGCTGGGGCTGGCTGGTCGCCAGGGACGGCAAGCTCGACGTCATCGGCAAGCCCAATCAGGACAGCCCGCTGATGGATGGCGCGACGCCTCTCCTGGGCGTCGACGTCTGGGAGCACGCCTACTACCTGAAGTACCAGAACCGGCGCCCCGACTACCTGTCGGCCTGGTGGAACACGATCAACTGGAAGGATGTCGAGCAGCGCTTCCAGCGCGCCCGCGGTTGATCTCCTCATCCCTCTGTCTGGGGGTTTCCCCGACATTCCGTGCTCACGGAATTGGCAGGGCTCCTGAGACGGGAGTCCTGCCTCTGTCACACCGCTGCCGCACGCACAGCCCCAACTTGCGGTTATAGAGAAGTTTGCACGTGTCAGCTCACGCCGTGAGCACCAACCTGCCATCTGGATAGCGCAGAATCAAGCGAACCTCAAGTATCGTCCCTCTAGAATAGGTTCAAATGAGGCTGAGGGGATGGGCACCTCAGGCTACTTAATCGCTCCAAGGAGGGAAGAGCATCATGGCTAACTTTGACCGCGCAATCCACAGCTTTCGGCAGGATGAGCGGCATCTGACGAAAGTCTTCAAGGCGCTGTCGGACGGGACGCGCCAGGAGATCCTGCGCCTGCTGGAGGGACGGCAGCGCACGGTCGGCGAGATCGTCGGGAACTTCAATCTGTCGCAGCCGACCATCTCTCGTCATCTTTCAGTCCTCAAGGAGGCGGATCTGGTCGTCGACCAGAGGCAAGGGCAGAATGTGATCTACCGTCTCAATGATAACGCCCTCTCCACCTCCATGCAGGAGTTCTTCGGACAGTTCCGGAGCTGCCAGGAAGTAATGCGCTGACCTGAGAGACGGACCTCTCCGGCTCTCCTGACTTGTCTTTTTTCCCTTTGCAATTCGAGGCGGGGGCGGTATAAGATTCCGCCCCCGGGTCGCCTGCCCGTCCGGCGGGTAGCCTCCGTTCACTTCCCATTCTCGGCGGTGTAGCTCAGTTGGTTAGAGCGAGCGACTCATAATCGCTAGGTCATGGGTTCAAGTCCCGTCACCGCCATCATCCCTTCATGGCCGTCGTGTCCCTCCTCGCCTCTCTGCGCTCCTTCTTCCGGGAGACGGCTCCGCTCGCTCCCGGCGACCCGGTCGTCGTCGCGTTCTCCGGCGGGCCGGATTCGACGGCGCTGCTCCTGGGGCTGAGCCGGCTTCAGATTCAGCGCCTTCAGATTCAGATCACCGCGGCGCATCTCGATCACGGGCTGGACGACGGCTCGGCCGGCCGCGCCGCCGCCGCGGCCCGGATCGCGGCGCGGCTCGGCGTGCCGTTCGTGAGCGAGCGGCGACCGGTCCCGGACCTGCGGCGGCCGGGTGAGAGCCCCGAGGCCGCGGCGCGCCGGATCCGCTACGGCTTCCTCGAAGAGATCCGCGACCGCCTCGGCGCCCGCTATGTGGCGACCGCCCATCACCAGGACGACCAGGCCGAGACCGTCCTTCTCCGCCTGCTGTTCGGCAGCGGGCTCGAAGGGCTGTCCGGAATCCGCCCGGTCCACGGCCGGATCATCCGGCCGCTCCTGGAGGTGCCCCGCGCCGTGCTCCGGGAGGAGGTGGAGGCCGCGGAGATCGCCTGGGTGGACGATCCGGCGAATCTGGATCTGAGCGTGCCGCGGAATCTGGTGCGGCATCGGTTGCTGCCGGCGCTGACGGCGGAAGAATCCTCACCCCCGGCCTCCCTCGCCCGCCTCTCCGACCGCGCCCGCCGCGCCAGCTCCGCTCTCGACCGGCGCCTCGGCGATCTGCTGGGCATGCGCTCGCTCGACGACGGCGCGGTGGCCGACCGCCGGGCTCTCCTGGAATTGCCGGAGGAGCTCCTTCCGTTCGCCCTCGCCGCCCTGCACCGGCGGGCCGGCGCTCCGTACCCGGCGGGAAGCGCGGCGCGGGCGGAGCTCCTGCGCCAGCTGGGGCCTGCGGGCACCGAGCGGCTCGCGTGCGACGGCGGCGGCGGCTGGCGCTGGGAGGCCGCGGGCGGCCTTCTGGCGCTGCGCCGTCCGCGAATGTCCGTGAAACCCCTGCGCTTCACATATACTCTGGAAGTTCCGGGCTTCCTCGAGATCCCGGAGCTTGGCGTCAGGGTTGGGCTGCACCACCGCCCTGTGGAGCCCTGGATGTTCCAGGGCTCTCCTCACCGCGCGGGTCTCGCGCTGCCTCTGGCGGCCGGGGACCGCGTCACGGTGCGAAACCGTCGCCCCGGCGACCGCCTGCACCCCCTGGGAGCGGCCGGCAGCCGGCGGCTGAAGGAAGTCCTGATCGATCGGCGCGTGCCGGAAGGCGCAAGGGACCGCATCCCGCTGCTCTGCGTGGGAGAACGGATCGCCTGGGTCCCCGGGATCACCATCGATCAGCGCTTCCGCATCACCGGCGAGGCGTCCGCCTGGGTCGCCGAGGTCGAGACGCGATGAACGCGAGAGAGCCGCAGACCGCTGAGTCTCTGTTGGACGTTTCCCGGGATCTCGAGATCCTGTTCGACGCCGCCACCGTGCGCGACCGGGTGGCCGAGCTCGGCCGCCAGATCGCCGGCGAGATCGGGTCCGAGGACCCCATCCTCGTCGCCCTGCTCGAAGGCTCGGTCATCTTCCTCTCGGACCTCGTACGGGCCATCCCGGCGCCGATCCGCTTCGAGCTGATCCAGGTGCACTCGGGCGAGGACTCCGGAGTGATCCGGATCGAATACCCGATCCCCGTCGACATCGCGGGGCAGAGCGTAGTGGTGGTCAAGGACGTGGTGGCCTCGGGCGTCACCGAGCCGTATCTGGGGCAGCAGCTGCGGGACCATGGGGCGCGGCAGGTCCGCTTCGCCGCCCTGGTCGACCTCCCCGATGAGCGGAAGACCGACTTCCGCCCGGACTACACGGCGTTTTCCACCTCCCGCCGGGGAGTGCTCGTGGGATACGGCCTGAAGCACATGGGAAGGTATGGGAACCTTTCCGGTGTTGGACGCGTCAGAGGGACGGAGTGACCCGCGTGCGGGCACACGGGAATCCCTCTCCGGGCCTTTCGGTTGTCACTGAGCAGGAACTTCGTGTTCTTCCGCGAGGGGGCGCGATTCTACAAGAGGTAGCCGAGCTTTGAACTCTACGCTCAAGACGCTTTTTCTCTGGATGGCGATCTTCGTCGTCGTCATCCTGCTCTGGAATACGTTCCAGCGCAGCAAGACCTCCCATACCGACCTGTCCTTCACCGAGCTCATGAACAACGTGCGCGGGGGCAAGGTCTCGGAGGTCACCATCATCGGCGAGCAGGATCTCACGGGGAAGTTCAAGGGGGGCGCCCAGCATGCCGAGGGAGAGGAGTTCAAGGTCGTTCTCCCCAAGGAGCACCCCGACCTGATCCGTGAGCTCGAGCAGTCCGGGGTGGACATCCGGGCCGAGAAGCCGCGGGACAACCCGCTGATCGCGGTGCTGTTCACCTGGGCGCCGGTCCTGTTGATCGTCGCGCTGTGGATCTTCTTCATGCGCCAGATGCAGACGGGCGGCAACAAGGCGCTGTCGTTCGGCAAGAGCAAGGCCAAGCTCCTCAACACGACCGGCAAGAAGGTCACCTTCAAGGACGTGGCCGGGGTCGAAGAGGCCAAGGAGGAGCTCCAGGAGATCGTCGAGTTCCTGAAGGAGCCGCAGAAGTTCCAGAAGCTGGGCGGCCGCATCCCCAAGGGCGTGCTGCTGATGGGCCCGCCGGGCACCGGCAAGACGCTCCTTGCCCGCGCGATCGCCGGCGAGGCGAACGTCCCCTTCTTCTCGATCTCCGGCTCCGACTTCGTCGAGATGTTCGTCGGCGTCGGCGCCTCGCGCGTCCGCGACCTGTTCGAGCAGGGCAAGAAGAACGCCCCGTGCATCATCTTCATCGACGAGATCGACGCCGTCGGCCGCCACCGCGGCGCCGGCCTGGGCGGCGGCCATGACGAGCGGGAGCAGACGCTGAACCAGCTCCTGGTCGAGATGGACGGCTTCGAATCGAACGAGGGCGTCATCCTGATCGCCGCCACCAACCGCCCCGACGTGCTCGACCCGGCGCTGCTGCGCCCCGGCCGCTTCGACCGCCGCGTCGTCGTGGACCGGCCGGACATCAACGGCCGCATCGGCATCCTCAAGGTGCACACGCGCAACATCCCGATGGACGACAACGTCAATCTGAATGTCATCGCCCGCGGCACCCCGGGCTTCGCCGGCGCCGACCTGTCCAACCTGGTCAACGAGGCCGCCCTGATCGCCGCCCGCCGGAACAAGAAGAAGGTGGACATGGGCGACTTCGAGTACGCCAAGGACAAGGTCCTGATGGGCGTCGAGCGGAAGACCATGATGCTCACCGACGAGGAGAAGCGCGTCACCGCCTATCACGAGGCCGGCCACGCCCTCGTCGCCGCCTTCACGCCGGGCTCGGACCCGTTGCACAAGGTGACGATCATCCCGCGCGGCCGGGCTCTGGGTCTGACGATGCAGCTCCCGACCGAGGACAAGTACACCTACCGCAAGCAGTACGTGGAGGCGCAGATCGCCATCCTGATGGGCGGCCGGGTGGCGGAGGAGCTGACGCAGCCCGACATCACCACCGGCGCTGGCAACGACATCGAGCGCGCCACCGACATGGCGCGGCGCATGGTCTGCGAGTGGGGCATGTCCGAGTTGGGCCCGCTGTCTTTCGGCGCCAAGGACGAGCCGGTCTTCATCGGCCGCGAGTTCTCGCAGCGCGCCGACTACAGCGAGGACACGGCGCTCCACATCGACCGCGAGGTGGCCCGTATCGTCCGCCAGGCGTACGAGCAGGCGACGAACGTGCTGACCACCCACCGGGCCGTCCTCGACCGCGTGTCGACGGAGCTGCTCGAGCGCGAGTCGCTGGACGGCGAGGAGGTTTACCGGACCATCCGCGAGATGACCGGCCACGAGCCCGCGCCGACCCGGCCGACGCCTCCGGGTGAAGGCCTGGTGGTGGGCGGCCACGAGGTGCCCGAGGCGGTGATCTCGCCCCGGCAGCTCCCAGTCCCGGCGACCTCGGAGATCACCGAGCCCGAGCCCCGGGAGACGTAGTCCTCACCTCCGCACGGCGATCCTGGAAACGCCCGGCCTTTGTGCCGGGCGTTTTGCTTATAGAATGCAGTCCAGGCTGACGCCCTGCCGCCCATGGAGACTGCGAGAATCCCCCAAACCCAACGATCCTGGACTCTCCGGCTTCCCGGTGGCCGCTCCCTGGTGCTCGGGGAGAGGCCGCTGGTGATGGGCGTTCTCAACCTCACTCCCGATTCGTTCAGCGACGGCGGGCTCTGGATCGAGCCGGAGCGCGCGGTCGGCCAGGCGCTCCGCCTGCTCGCCGAAGGCGCCGACCTGCTCGACCTCGGCGCCGAGTCGACCCGGCCCGGCGGCGGGGTCTACGGAGCGGGCGCGTCCACGGTCTCGCCCGAGCAGGAGGCGGATCGTCTCCTGCCGGTTCTCGCGGCGGTGCGGCGCGCCACGGATGCGCCGCTCTCGGTGGACACCCGCAAGGGCGAGGTGGCGCGGCGCGCTCTCGACGCGGGCGCCGACCTGATCAACGACGTGAGCGCCCTGGGTGATCCGGGGCTCGGCCGCGCGGTGGCAGCGGCCGGATGCCCGCTCGTGCTCATGCACAGCCGCGGCGACCTGGCCACAATGCAGCGGGACATCCGGTTCACCGATCTTCTCGGCGAGGTGCGGAGCGAGCTCGCCGAGGCCATGGCGCGCGCCGCCGCTTGCGGCATCGACCCGGAGCAGCTCGTCCTCGACCCGGGGATCGGCTTCGGCAAGACCGCCGAGCAGAACCTCGCGCTGGTCGGACGCCTCCACGAGCTGGCGGTGTTGGGCCGGCCTCTCCTGGTGGGCGCCAGCCGCAAGAGCTTCATCGGCCGGGCCGTGGAGCAGACCGGCCGGCCGGCGCCGGCCCCGCAGGAGCGTCTCCCCGGCAGCCTCGCCGCGGCAGCCTGGGCCGCGGCCCGCTCTGCCGCCATCGTGCGGGTCCATGACGTGGCTGCGACCGTCCAGTTCCTCGCGGTCTGGCGGGCGATCGGCGCCCAGGCCGATCAGGGCGCGGAGGGAGAGGTATGAGCCTGGCGCGGCTGCTCGATCTCCTGACCTGGCGCGACGCCGTCGACATCCTGGTCGTCGCGATCGTCATTTACAACCTGCTCCTGCTGATCCGCGGCACCCGCGCGGTCCAGATGCTCCTCGGCATCGTGTTCGTGGGCATCGTCTACTACATGGCCCGGATCGTCGAGTTGCCGACGCTCCAGAAGATGCTGGAGAGCCTGCTGATCGTCCTGCCGTTCGCCATCATCGTCCTCTTCCAGCAGGAGATCCGCCGTGCCCTCGCCACCTTCGGCCGCAATCCTCTGTGGGGCCTGACCAAGCAGCAGAAGGTCGTGGCCTCGTTCGGCGACATCGTGCTCGCCGCCACCACCCTGTCGTCCCGCCGGGTCGGCGCGCTGATCGTCATCGAGCGCCTGCAGGGGCTGCGCACCTACGTCGAGAACGGCATCCCGCTGGACGCGAACCTCTCCTATGACCTGTTGATCAACGTCTTCACGCCGGACACGCCGCTCCACGACGGCGCGGTGATCGTCCAGGACGACCGCATCGCCGCCGCGGCCTGCTTCCTGCCGCTGACGCCCAACCCCGAGCTGTCCAAGGAGCTCGGCACGCGGCACCGGGCGGCTCTGGGCATCACCGAGGAGACGGATGCCGTGGCCGTCGTGGTCTCGGAGGAGAGCGGGATCATCTCGGTCTGCTTCGACGGCGAGATGTTCCGCGACCTGGACGGCAAGAGCCTGCGCAACACGCTCTACAAATACCTGGTGACGGACCTCTATCCGCAGGCTGGGACGGCATGAGCGATGGCCTGCGCACCTGGGGCCTGCGCCTGCTGGCGCTGGGCATCGCCGTCGCGCTCTGGTTCAGCATCTCGCTGGAGGACCGGCAGGCGCTGTCGGAGCGGCTCGTCGAGGCGAGCGTCAGCTACAACCGGCCGCGCGGCCTGATCATCCTCGACCAGGTGCCGAGCGTGCGGGTTCGCGTGCGCGGCGGCAGCAAGCAGGTCCGCGAGCTCAACCCGTTTCAGGTCAACGTCCAGGTCGACGTGGAGCGGACGAGCCGCGGGACGTTCAGCGTCAATCTCGGGCCCGAGAACGTGCTGCTGCCGGAGGGGTTGGAGGTGGTCTCGGTCGAGCCCACCGCGATCCGGGTGGAAGTCGAGCCGGAGGGGACGAAGCGCCTGCTGGTGGTGCCGAAGCTCGTCGGCGAGCCCGCGGCGGGATCGATCATCGAAGAGCTCGAGGTCTTCCCCAGCCAGGTGCTGGTCTCCGGGCCGGAATCCCTGCTCCGGCGGACCGAGTCCCTCGAAACCATCCCGATCCGGCTGGACGGGCACGCCCTCACCTTCGAGGTCGAGGTGCCGGTGGTTCAACCGGACCCGCTCGTCCAGATCGTGCAACCCACCCGGGTCACTGTGCGCATCCCTCTGCGGCAGCCTGGGAAAGACGATGGTCCCGCGGAGGACCAGGAAAGCAAACCTTGAGCTCGAGCGCCCGACATCTCTTTGGAACCGACGGCATCCGCGCCCGCTTCGGCGAGGCCCCCCTGGACCGCCCCACCGTGACCTCCCTCGCCGCGCATCTGGCCGCGACGCTCCGCAACGATCGGAACAGTCAGGCGGGAGACTCCCCCCTGGTCGTGCTCGGCGGCGACACCCGGGAGAGCACGCCGGAGATCTGCCTCTGGCTGGCCGAAGGGCTGACCGCGGGCGGCGCCCAGGTGCAGCATGCCGGAGTCATTCCGACTCCGGGCGTGGCCTGGCTCACCCGCGAGCTCGGAGCGGCCGCCGGCGCGGTCGTCTCCGCGAGCCACAACCCGTGGCCGGACAACGGGATCAAGCTGCTCGATCCGCGGGGCTTCAAGTGGAGCGAGATGGCGGAGGCCGCCCTCGAGCGGCGCCTGGAGAAAGGGACCGCCGAGGTCCCTGCCCTGGCGGCGGAGGTGGCGGCCGACGCCTCTCTGCGCGAGCGCTACCTGAGCCGCCTGGCCTCGACGGCCGCCGCGTCGGCCGAACATCCGCTGGCCGGCCTGAAGGTCGTGCTCGACGCGGGCAACGGCGCGGCCTCGTTCTATGCCGGCGACCTGTTCGAACGGCTCGGCGCCGCGGTCACGCAGATCCACGTCGAGCCGAACGGCCGCAACGTGAACGAGCGCTGCGGCTCGACCGCGCCCGAGGAGATGGCGGCGCGGGTGGTCGCCGAGGGGGCGGACCTGGGTTTCGCGTTCGATGGCGACGCGGACCGCTGCATCCTGTCCGACGAGCGCGGCGAGGTGCGGGACGGCGACGCCATCCTCTATCTTTGGGCCACCCGGCTGCGGGAGCAAGGTCGCCTGGAGCCGCCGCGGATCGTCGCGACCACGATGAGCAATCTCGGTCTGGAACGGGCGCTGGACCGGGAAGGGATCGGGATCGAGCGCTGCAACGTGGGCGACCGCTATGTGGTGGAGACCCTGCAGCGCGAGGGGCTCGCGCTGGGCGGCGAGCAGTCGGGGCACATCGTCCATCTCGGGCTGTCGAGCACGGGAGACGGGCTGCTGACGGCCGTGCAGATGGCGGCGATCGTCCAAAAGGAGTTTCAGCAGACGGGCCGGTCCCTGTCCGAGCTGCTCGCCGGCTTCCGCCGCTATCCCCAGATCCTCAAGAACGTGCGGGTGCAGCGGAAGCCCGACCTCGCGACCCTGCCGCGGGTGGTGGCGGCGGCGCGCTCGGTCGAGGAGCGGCTGGGCGCGGACGGCCGCCTGGTGCTGCGCTACAGCGGAACCGAGCCGCTCGCCCGCGTCATGATCGAAGGCCCCGACCAGCCCACCATCGAAGCGATGGCGGGCGAGCTGGCCGGGGCGATCCAGGACGAGATTGGGGCGTAGCTACTCCCCGTTCATCGCCGCCAGCATCTCCTTGACCGCGGCCTCGATGCCGACCATCACGGCCCGCGTCACGATCGCGTGCCCGATGTTCAGCTCCTCAATGTTGGGGATCGCGGCGATCGGGCCGACGTTGCTGGTCCGCAGCCCGTGTCCGGCGTAGACCCGCAGCCCCTTGTCCTTGCCGATCTCGGCCATCTCGCGGACCTTGGTCAGCTCCTCCTGGACCTGCGCCGGATCGGTCGCCCGGGTGAAGGCGTCGGTGTTGATCTCGAACCCCTCGATCCAGCGGGCTCCGCCGCCCGGCATGCTGGACAGGGCCTGGAGCTGGCGGGGATCGGGATCGATGAAGAGCGAGACGGCGATGCCGGAGGCTGCGAGCACCTCCGCCACCTCGGCGATCCGCCGGCCGTAGAAGATCAGGTTGAGCCCGCCCTCGGTGGTGACCTCCTCGGGGCGCTCCGGCACCAGCGTGACCTGATGCGGCCGCAGACGCAGAGCGGCCTTGAGCATCTCGGCCGAGATCGACATCTCCAGGTTGAGCTTGCCGCGCACGCTCTCGCGCAGCCGCTCGACGTCATTGTCCTGGATGTGGCGGCGGTCCATCCGCAAATGAACCGTGATGCCGGAGGCTCCCGCCTCCTCGGCGACCCAGGCCGCCTCCACGGGATCGGGGAACGGGGTGCGCCGCGCCTGTCGCAGCGTGGCGATGTGGTCGACGTTGACGGAGAGTTTGGCCATCAGCGTTCGATCTCCAGGTTTTGCCGCGTGGTGTCCTCCGGCTGCGGACTGATAACGACGGTTCCTTGGATCGGCAAGAGGGTGCGGTGAACCCGCTCGCCGAATGTCAAGTTCATCTCGTAGTACCCGTCCGGGTTCACCTGGAGCAGGATTCCACGAGCGCCCTTGATATTCAGCAGCTCGTTATGGATCAAGACTTCGGCCGGTAATTCCATCCAACCCCTCCTAATCAGTGTCCTGGAGATAGCCTTCGTCCTTGTACTCCTTGAGCTTTCTCTGGAGCGTCCGCAGCCCGATGCCGAGGAGGTCCGCGGCCTTGGCGCGGTGCCCCCCGGTGCGGCTGAGCGTCTCCAGGATCGCCTGACGCTCGATGTCCGCCATGGTGCGCGGCTCGCCCGCGGCCGCTTGGACCGGGGCCCCGGCGGCAGACAGAGCGGTGGACTCGCGCACCTCCACCGGCAGGTCTCCCGGTCCGATCTCCTCGCCCTGATGGAAGATCACCGAGGATTCGATCACATTCCGCAGCTCCCGGACATTGCCGGGCCAGGGAAAGCGGACGAGGAGCTCCACGGCTTCGGGGCTCAACCGCTTGGGAGGTTTGCCATGCTCCTGGCAGAAGACGCTCAGGAAATGGTCGGCGAGCTGCTGCAGGTCGCCCGGCCGCTCGCGCAGCGGCGGGATGCGCAGGGTCACCACCTTGAGCCGGTAGTAGAGGTCTTCGCGGAAGCGCCCTTCGGAGACCTCCCGCTCCAGGTCGCGGTTGGTGGCCGCGATCAGGCGGAAGTCGACGTCGATCAGCTCGCTGCCGCCCACGCGCATGACCTGACGCTCCTCGAGGACGCGCAGCAGCTTGACTTGGAGCTCGGGATAGAGCTCACTGATCTCGTCGAGGAAGAGCGTGCCGCGATGGGCCAGCTCGAACTTGCCGATCTTGCGCGACACGGCGCCGGTGAAGGCCCCGCGCTCGTGGCCGAACAGCTCGCTCTCCAGGATGTCGCTGGGGATGGCGCCGCAGTTGATGGCCAGGAAACGCTCGTTGCGGCGCGGGCTCGCGCGGTGGAGCGCATTGGCCACCAGCTCCTTGCCCGTGCCGCTCTCGCCGATGATCAGGACGCTGGAGCGCGTCGGAGCCACCAGCTTCATCTGCTCGAACAGGCGCTCCATGGGCGCCGAGCGGCCGATGATGCTCTCGAAGCCGTAGCGCTTGTCCAGCATCTGCCGGAGGGTCGAGACCTCCTCCTTGAGCTGCTGCTTCTCGAGCAGGTTCATCACCCGCTGGCGCAGCTCATAGAGGTCGACCGGCTTGGTGAGATAGTCGTCGGCGCCGACCCGCATGGCCTCCACCGCCGACTCGATCGTGCCGTAGGCCGTCACCAGGATCAGGCCGATGTCGTATTTCCGCTCCCGCACTTCTTTCAGGAACGCCACGCCGTCCATGCCCGGCATGCGCAGGTCGCAGACCACCAGGCGGACGCTGTCGTTTTCTTCCAAAAGCTCCAGGGCTTTCCGCGCATCGTCGAACGTGCGCACGGCGAAACCGGCCTTTTCGATCGCGATCGCCATGGACTCGCGCGAGCCGGTCTCGTCGTCGATCACCAACACGAGAGGGTTATCCTGCATGCAGAGTCATTCTGGCACAGGAGGGCCGGAACCGGAATGGCAAGCGGGGGCACCGCGGCGCCTCCTGTCGTAAACTGGCCTGCCGATACAGTATGACCTTGCCCTTCGATCCCCCGCCTGCACGCGACGAAGGCACTCTCGAAGGGGTGCTGGAGCGGGTCGTCTTCGCCAACGAGGAGAACGCCTGGAGCGTGGTCCGCCTGGTCGTCCCCGGACGGCGCGATCCGGTCACGGCGGTCGGCAATCTGCTGGGCGTCCAGCCGGGCGAGAACCTGCGGCTGACCGGGGCCTGGGTCCAGGACCCGAAGTACGGACGGCAGTTCAAGGTCAGCTCCTACGCGACGGTGGCGCCCGCCACGCGCACCGGCATCGAGAAATACCTGAGCTCGGGGCTGATCCGCGGCATCGGCAAGGGGCTCGCCGGCCGGCTCGTGGAGGCGTTCGGGCTGGAGACTCTCGACGTCATCGAAAACCGGCCGGAGCGCCTCCGTGAGGTCGAGGGGATCGGGCCGCAGCGCAGCGCCGCCATCCAGCGCGCCTGGGTCGAGCAGCGGGACATCAAAGACGTCATGGTCTTCCTCCAGTCGCACGGCGTCTCCACCCACTTCGCGATCAAGGCCTACAAGGCCTACGGAGCCCAGGCCGTGCACGTCGTGCGGGACAACCCCTACCGGCTGGCGATCGACGTGCACGGGATCGGCTTCAAGACGGCCGACGCGATCGCCACCTCTCTGGGCATCTCCCCCACGGCGCCGCAGCGCATCGAGGCCGGCACCCTCCACCTGCTGGGCGAGGCGGCCGACCGCGGACACGTCCTGCTGCCGCGCCGAGAGCTCCGGGAGGAGGCGGCCAAGCTCCTGGGCGCCGAGGACCGGCGCGTGGACCAGGCGATCGATGCCCTCGCCGAGTCCGGCCAGGTGGTGGTCGAGCCCCTCCCCGCCGCGCCGGCCGATCCGGCGGAGGCGGCGATCTTCCTGAAGCCCCTGCACACCGCCGAAGCGGGGATCGCGGCGCGCATCCGGGCTCTGCTCGTGCAGCCGCCGCTGCCGCTCGAAATCGACCTCGACCGCGCGCTCGAATGGTTCGAGAAGCAGGAGCGGATCGCGCTCGCCCCCGGGCAGCGCCAGGCGATCCGCTCCGGTCTCACCCGCAAGGTGCTGGTGATCACCGGCGGCCCGGGCACGGGCAAGACCACCCTGGTGCGCGGCATCGTGCGGATCCTGGAGAAGAAAGGACAGAAGGTGCTGCAAGCGGCGCCGACAGGCCGCGCCGCCAAGCGGCTCTCCGAGGCCACCGGGGGCGAGGCGACCACGATCCACCGGCTCCTGGAGTTCAACGCCCAGACCCGCGCTTTCGACCGCAACCGGGATCGCCCTCTCTCCTGCGATCTTCTGATTGTGGACGAGGCGTCGATGCTCGACACGGCGCTGGCCTATCACCTGCTGCGCGCCCTGCCCGACAACGGCCGCCTGATCCTGGTGGGGGACGTGGACCAGCTCCCCTCGGTGGGTCCGGGGCGCGTCCTGGCCGACCTGATCCGCTCGGACGCCGTGGAGGTGGTCCGCCTGACCGAGATCTTCCGCCAGGCCCAGCGCAGCCTGATCGTGGTCAACGCCCACCGCTTGAACCAGGGGAACATGCCGGTCCTGGAGGCCGTGGACGGCGACGGCGACTTCTTCTTCTTCGAGCGGCGCGAGCCGGAGGAGATCGTGGAGACCATCTGCCAGCTCGTGGCCCGGCGGATCCCCGCGGGCTTCAAGCTCGATCCGGTCGAGCAGATCCAGGTGCTTTCGCCGCGCAACCGCGGCCCGCTCGGCACGGAGGTCCTCAACGCGCGCCTGCGCGACCTGCTCAACCCCGAGGGGCCGGCCGTCACCCGCGGCGGGCAGACCCTCCGGGTCGGGGACAAGGTGATGCAGGTCCGCAACAACTACGATCTGGAGGTCTTCAACGGGGACATCGGCCGCGTGGCGGCCATCGACGAGGAGGAGCAGCTCGTGCGCGTGACCGTCGACGGCCGCGACGTGATCTACGACTTCGCGTCGCTCGACGAGCTGGTCCTCTCCTATGCCTGCTCGATCCACAAGTCCCAGGGGAGCGAGTACCCCTGCGTGGTGATCCCCCTCCACACGACCCACTACCTGATGCTCCAGCGCAACCTCCTCTATACGGCGATCACCCGGGCCAAGCGGCTGGCGATCCTGGTGGGCGAGGAGCGGGCCCTGCGCATCGCGGTCGGGAACCGGAAGGTCCGGACGCGCTTCACGCGCCTCGCCGAGCGGTTGCGCGAGCCCTCTGAATAGGCCATGGAGCTTGACGAGGGGGTCCAGAAATGCGGAATCGAGGTATACTCCGCCAGTGCTCCAAGTCTTGATCCTCGACGACGAGTCGATGGTGGTCGACACGCTCGCTGTGTGGCTGCGCATGCCCGGCGTGCACCTGACGACCTGCCTGGAAATCGAGGCGGCCGAGGCGCTCCTCAGCACCTTCCGCTTCGACGTGGTGGTCACGGACCTCTCTGTCTCCGAGCTCGGTGGGCTGGAGGGGATGCGGCTGATCCGCTTCGTGACGACCCACTTCCCGGACACCACCGTCTATGTGCTCTCCGGCTACGTGGACGAGAGCGTCCGGTCGCTCTGCTCGGTCCTCGGGGTCACCGCCGTGCTCGAAAAGCCGGAGGGGCTGTCGCAGCTCCGCACTCTCCTGCTCGAGCACCGGGCGAGCCAGGCGAACGGCAGCCCGATCACCGGCGACGGCGAGGTCCAGCAGGTGGAGCGCCTGGAGGAGTTCCTCCACGCCGACACCATCCGGTCCGTCCTCCAGCCGGTGATCAAGCTGAAGGACAGCGACGCCCCCTTCGAGGTCTTCGGGGCCGAGGGGCTGGCGCGGGGAACGACGGGCTCGGTCCTGGGCAATCCGTCCTTCCTGCTGGCCTACGCGGCGCGCAAGGAGCTGCTGTTCGAAGCGGACATGATCTGCATCCGCGCCGCTCTCCACGAGGTCTCCGTCCTGGGGCATCCGCTGACCACGTTCCTGAACGTCCAGCCGCGGTCGCTGACCAACCCGGAGCTCACCACCAAGCTCTGCGCCGCCGTGGCCGCGGCGGGCCTCGAAGAGAAGAGCATCGTCCTCGAGCTGACCGAGCAGCAGACCATCGTCAATCCGCGGGCGTTCGCGGCGACTCTGCAGAAGCTGCGCGACCGCGGCTTCCGGATCGCGCTCGACGATTTCGGCGAGGGGTCCTCCAACTTGAACCTCTTCCAGGACCTCCGCCCTGATTACCTGAAGATCTCCGGAACCTTCTGCCGCAACCTGGCCCAGGACCCTTTCAAGCAGATCATCGTCCAGAGCACGGCCGAGATGGCCGCCCGTGCCGGCACGGCGACGATCATGGAAGCGGTCGAGACCGCCGAAGAGGCGGAGGTTCTGCGGCGCCTGGGCATCGACTACGCCCAGGGATATTACTTCCTGCGACCGCTCCCCGGCCGCGAGCTCGCGCGGATCCTCGAAGCGGGGCCGATGCGCTGGCCTCGTCCCGGAACGATCGGCGACATCGGTATCCCGCCCTCCGCTCCCTGATTCATCTCTATTTTTCTTATTTCGCAGGTGGTTGGCCGCGAAGCTCGGCCAAAAAAGTTTCGTGGAGTGTCCCGGTTGATCGCTTGGGGTACACTATTCTCACGGACGGGCGCGCACGTCCTTGGCAGTCACAAGCTGCCATTAACTTTGATGCTTTTCTGATGTGGAGGGACTCAACATGACCGGTCTTCCCCCAACCTATCCTTAAGCAGTCCGTTTGTTTGCTCTGTCGTTGCCGTTGTCCCTGGTTCGTTAACCTTGAACGGCAGGGGACCCTGCGTCCTCCTGCAATGTGGAGAAACTACGCCCATGTCCATTCATGATTTTTATTCGAAGTTTGTGTCTGCCGACGAAGAGAGCTCACTGCTGGGAACGCTGCGCAAGCTGACTCTGTTCGAAAGTCCCCGGGCGATGTTCCAAGAGGAGCCGCTGGGGGACTGGGCGGTCTGGTCGAGCGACGCTCAAGAGCTGCCTCTGGAAGGGGCGGTGCTGTAGCACCCCATTGAGCCTGAGCGAACGTCCGCGGGAACGGGCTCCCCGAGCCCGCGGACGCTTCACCTCGGTCAATCGATTGAGCGCGGAGACATGCAATGAGCTTCGAAGCAATCAAAAGCGCAGTTCGCGGCTTGCCCGAGATCTCCCAGTGGCCGGAGATCCTCGGTTTGATGGAGCGGGCGGGGCACAGGGAAGGAATTTCCGTGTGGGACTATCCCGGCGCGTCCTGCCGCGCCGTCGGAGGAACGGCGAAGGCTGCCTTGCCCGGGGCGGCGGCGGTCTTCTGCTCCCTCCTCAGCATTCATCTCGTCGACGACATGCTCGACGGCGAGCCCTGCGGTGATTTTCGGCGTCTCGGCGCAGGCCCGGCCGCCAATTTCGCTCTTGCCTTCCAGGCCGCCGGTCACCGCCTGCTGAGCGATCCATCTCTCGACGCGGGGGTCAGTGCCGCGGCCCAGGCGATCCTCGCCCGCATGGCCCTGGGAACGGCCTATGGCCAAGGGCTCGACGTCCGCGACGCGCGCAACGAAGACGAGTACTGGCAGATCGTCGAAGCCAAGACGCCTCCTCTGTTCGGCGCGGCGTTCGAGATCGGAGCCCTGCTGGGCGGCGCGTCCGCCGAGATCATCGCGCGCCTGGAGCGGCTCGGACGCATCCTCGGGCGCTTCATCCAGGTGAGCGACGACCTTTCGGACGCTTTGCAGACTCCGGCGAAGGTCGACTGGAACAAACCGAGCAACAATCTGGCCATCCTGTACGCCTTGACCGCACAGCACCCGGACCGGGAGCGGTTCCGCGAGCTCGCCGCACGATCGGAAGATCCGGAGGCCCTCTCCGAGTCACACCAGATCCTGCTGCGGAGCGGATCTGTGAGTTATTGCACTTTCAAGATGATCGAGTTTTCACAACAAGCGCAAGAAATCCTCGATGGGACTCCTCTCCGCGACCCCGAGCCCGTGGCAAAGGTTTTGCGTCTTAATTTGAAACCGCTCCATCGCCTGCTCGGATCGGTGGGCGTCGAAGAGCCAGAGTTGATGACGGTGTGAGGGGACCATGATCCCGATCGTCCGGAGAAGACCTGCCTGGCAACTCCAGCCGCGGTGCGCGGCAGATGACGACTTGTCACTCTGGCGAGGATGTAAGGAGTATAATTGGAAAAGATCCCCCGGATCAGCCGAGCGTACCCGAACGATCCGAGACGGCTTTCGTCGTACCGATCGACAGGACGGCTTCTCAGAGGCCGATTGACACCATGCTGGCGCCTTTCCTCTCTTGCTTATTTGCGCGGCTCGATCGCGGGCCCCAGGACGAGAAAATGCGCGCCGAGGCTCCACGGACGTCCTTCCGCTCCCGGGCACCTCCTTCTGCCCCTCCACCGGGCTTCCTACTAGTAAAGCAAATAAATGTTCTCGACTTTTCCGAGGGAGGATTGGCAAATGTCCATTCATGATTTCCATTCGAAGCTCTCATCCCAGAACGAGACCCATGGGCTGTTCGGGGCTCTGCGCCGGTTGCGGCGCATCGACGACATCCGGAGCCTTCTGTTTACAGAGACGGTCGCGGGCGGCTGGTATCCCTGGAATGAAGGGGCTGAACCCTACCAGCATGCGGTTGTCGAGTCCTGAACGGCATGGCTCGAGCCCCGGGGCGCGCAGGCTGGACCGGCGCCCCGGGATCTGCTTCTGACGCTGCCTCATCCGCACCCCCTCCCGCCGTCTGTTGTACAATTCACCGGATTAAAGCCCATGAGCCTCGAACGCACGAAGGATTTGATCCTCGCGCTCCGCCCGGTTGCGGCATGGCCCGAGATGGTCGAGCTGGTCCAACGCGTCCAGCCCCGGGGGCTCTTCGGCGTCTGGGACCACCCTGCGGCCGCCTGCGAGGCGGTCGGAGGCTCTCCCGAAGCGGCGGCGCGGGGCTCCGCGGCGATCCTCTGCTCGCTGATCAGCATCCATCTGGTCGATGACATGCTGGACGACGATCCGGACGGAGACTACCGCCGCCTCGGCCCGGGTGGCGCGGCCAACCTGGCTCTGGCCTTCCAGGCGGCGGGCCACCAGGTCCTGGACGGGGCGTCTCTCGCCCCCCCGGCGCGTTCAGCCCTCCAGGCGATCCTTTCCGGCATGGCCCTGGCCACCGCGTATGGCCAGAGTCTCGACGCGCACGCTCTGCGGGACGAGGACGAGTACTGGCACGTGGTGGGCACCAAGACCCCTCCGCTCTTCACCGCCGCCTTCGCCATCGGCTCTCTGCTGGGCGGAGCGCCTCCCGACGCGGCGGACCGGATTGGCCGTCTCGGCCGGCTCCTCGGCCTCTGCGTGCAGGTGAGCGATGACCTGCTGGACGCGCTGCGCACTCCGGCGGCGCCCGACTGGAACCGCCCCCCGAACAACCTCGCCCTGCTGTATGCGATGACCGCCGAGCATCCGGAGCAGGCCGCCTTCCTCGATCTTTCGGCTCGCGCGGCGGAGCCGGCGGCTCTCGCCGCGGCGCAGGAGATCCTCGTCCGGTGCGGCGCGCTCAGCTACTGCGCCTTCAAGATGCTGGAGATCCTCGGCGAGGCCCGCGCCCTGATGGCGCGCCTCGCTCTTCCGAGTCCAGCCCCGGTGGCGCGACTCTTCGACGCCCATACCGAGCCGCTCCATCGCCTGTTCGCCGCTGCGGGGGCTCCGGACGTGGCGGGCCTTTCCCTGGAGCCTTCATGAAGAACAAGCTCCTCGGCTGGAAGCTGGTGGACGTCCTGTGGACGCTCGCCTCGGTGCTCGTCCTCATCCCCTGTCTGTACTATCCCTACCTGGCGACCTACCGGAGCATCGACTTCGTGATGACGCCTTCGACGGGGAAGGTCATCACCAGCTCCCCCTGCGCCCCGAACGAAAAGGACTGTACGCGACTGGGGGATCGGATCCTGACGTTCGGCGGGGTGGAATGGCAGACCTTCAACCGCAACCGGCTCCTGCCGCTCGACTCTGTGGCAGACGCCGACGGGTACGTGACGATCCGGGTCGAGCGCCAGGGACAGATCCGGGAGTTCCGGCAGCTCGCTTTCAAGCACCGCGCCGACTGGAGGCAGCTGACTCCGCTCGCCGTTCTTCCTCTCGTCCTCTGGCTCATGGGGACCATCGCAGTCTTTTTGCTGCGCCCGCGCGATGAACGATGGCTGCTCCTGGTCCTCTTCAGCTATATCACCGCCATCTGGTTCGCGGCGGGTCAGGCGTCCAACGTAAAGGCCGGCGGCACGGCGGTCGTCTTTCACTTCTTCGTCTGGTTCTTCCTCCCCCTCGCCATCCACCTCCACCTCATCCTTCCCTCCTGGCTGCTGAGCCCGCGGCAGAGAGCGAGAATTCTCGTCCCTCTCTACCTTCTGGCCCTGACGCTCAGCCTCCTCGACTCCTTCTACCTCCTGGGAAACTACGACGCCCTGTACGTGCTGACCTCGCTGGCCGGGGTCGCCGGCGCGCTGTCGCTCTTCCTCATCCGCCTTTTCCTGCCTTTGCCCGTGGCGGTGAAGATCGCCAACCGCATCATGCTGTATGGCCTGGTGCTCGGCCTGGGCCCCTTCATCCTCTTCTTCGGGGCGATCTCGCAGTTCTATCCAATCTTCAATGCCGTGCTCGGAGACGTCCGGGTTCTCTTCCCCTGGTTCATCACCGTCTCGAGCGTGAGCCTGCTCATCCTCCCGATGAGCTACATCTATGCGATCTACAAACACCATCTCGGAGCCCTGGAGTTCCGCGCCAACCGGTTGATCGGCGTCTACAGCTACATGGTGCTGGCGACCACGCCCTACATCGTCGCCCTGTTCGCCATCGCCAGCCGCTGGCCGCCGATCAACCAGGAGCTCCTCACCTCCCTGCTGTTCACCTCTCTGCTGTTCGTCACGACGACCCCCTTCCTGCTCAACCGGTTCCAGGCGCTCGTCGACCGGCACGTCTTCGGGATCCGGCACAGCGCGGAAGAGGTCATCGAGCTCGTCTCCGAGCGGATCCCGACCGCCTTTGACCGGACGGTTCTCGCTCACGTGATCGGGAACGAGATCCTTCCGGCCCTCCTGATCCGCCAGTCCGCGCTGTACCTGTTCGAGGGAGACCGGGTCGAGGCGCTCCACCATCTGGCCCTCCCCGAGGGGGAGCCCGGGCCCGACCTCTGGGAGCTCCGGGAGCTCCTCACCCAGAGCGGCCGCTACCGCCCTCCCGGTCCGGCCGACGTCCGTTTCGGCTGGGTGCGCCTGGCGCTCCCTTTGACCGTGCAGGGACGGACGGTCGGAGGCTGGCTGATCGGCCGGCGCGATCCGGACGACTTCTTCCCGGTCAGCGACATCCACCTGCTGTCCACCGTGGCCAACCAGGTGGCGCCGATGCTCGAGAACATCCGCCTGTTCGAGCGCGCGCAGCAGGAGATCGCCCAGCGTAAGGCGGCCGAAGAGGAGATCCGGAGCAGCGAGGAGCGCTTCCGCACGCTCTTCGAGGCGACGCTCGAAGGGATCGCCATCGTGCGCAACGGGGTCATCCTGGAGGTCAACAACGCACTGCTCGGCATCCTCGGCACCGCCCCGGAGGAGGTCATCGGCCGCCGGCTCTCGGAGGTGGTCGAGGAATCCGGAGCCGAATTGGACCACATGCCGCGCGAGAGCGTCGCCCTCCGCAGCGACGGGACGCAGGTGGACATCGAGATCGCCGGCAAGAAGTACGTCTTCCAGGGAGAGGACGTGACCGTGGTGGCCATCCGCGACATCGCCGAGCGCAAGCGCAACGAGGCCGAGAACAAGATGCTCCAGCGCCAGCTCCTCCACTCCCAGAAGATGGAGGCCATCGGCCGCCTCTCCGCCGGCGTGGCGCACGACTTCAACAACTGCCTCCTCGCCATCTTCGGCTACAGCGATCTCGTCCTCGACCGCCACCGCGAGGACCCTTTCCTCACCCGCAACCTGACGGGCATCAAGGAAGCGGGACAGAAGGCGGCCTCCCTGACCAAGCAGCTTCTCGCCTTCGCCCGCCGCCAGCCCATGGAGGCCCGGGTGATGGGCCTCAATCCGATCATCACCGGGCTGGAGAAGATGCTCCACCGCCTGCTCGGCGAGGACGTCACCCTGATCAGCGACCTCCAGGCGGACATGGCCAAGGTCCGCATCGATCCCGGGCAGATGGAGCAGGTGATCATGAACCTGGTGGTGAACGCCCGGCAGGCGATGCCCACCGGCGGACGCCTGACGATCCGCACCGCGCAGATCAACATCGCCTCCGAAAGCGCCGCGCCGCACGCCAATGTCCCCGTCGGCTCCTACGTGTTGCTGAGCGTGACCGACACGGGGAGCGGCATGGACGCCGAGACCCAGGCGCGCGCCTTCGAGCCGTTCTTCAGCACCAAGGGCGAGGGAACCGGCCTCGGCCTCTCGACGGTCTACGGGGTCGTGCAGCAGAGCGGCGGCTTCATCTTCGTCGACAGCGCCCCGGGGCAGGGCGCCTGCTTCTCGATCTACCTCCCTGTCACCTCCGAGCAGGAGAGCAGCGAGGTGCTCGTGGTGCCCGTCACCGAGGGCACGGGGTCGGAGACGGTCCTCCTGGTCGAGGACGAGGACGAGGTCCGGAAGGTCCTGCACCAGATTCTCATCGGTAAAGGCTACCGGGTCTTCCAGGCGGGGTCCGGCGAAGAGGCGCTGGCGATTTCCCGGCTGCACCGCGGCGCCGTCCATCTCCTGCTGACCGACGTCACCATGCCCCGGATGAAAGGGACGGAGCTCGCCTCGCGTCTGCTCAGCGAGCGCCCGCAGACGCGGGTCATCTTCATGTCCGGGTACAACGAGGAGCGGCTCTCCGGCGGCGAATCGACCTGGACCTGCCTGCAGAAGCCGTTCTCGCAGCAGACCCTGACCCAGACGGTCCGCGCCATCCTGGACGCGACCGGCGAAGCCGGGCGGCGCGAAGCCGCCATCGCCTAGTCCCCGCATCCGCATGACGACCTCCCGCCCGGATCGCTGGGGACGGCGGCTCCTCGCCGCGGCCCTCGTCCTCCTGGCGGCCGGATGCCTGCTCCAGGCGGCCCAGGGCTCGACGAGCACCGATCTGTCGGGGCATGCCGCGGGGAGCGACGACGCCTTCATCTCCTACCGCTATGCCTTGAACCTGATCGCCGGCCATGGGCTGGTGTTCAACCCCGGCGAACGGGTGGAGGGCTACACGAACCTCCTCTATGTGCTGCTCCTGGTCCCGGCGGCCTGGCTCGCCGGCGCGGAGCGCCTCCTGGCTATCTCCATCGGCGTCAACCTGCTCTCTGCGGCGGCAGCGCTCCTCGGCTTCTTCGGATTCGCCCGGGAACGCCTGGGCGGCGCGCGGGCCGGGATGGCGGCCCTGGCCCTCGCCCTCTGCCCCTCGCTCTGGGTGGCCGTCGCCTCCGGCCTGGAGACCCCGCTCGTTCTCGCCCTCCAGGTGGCGCTCTGGATCGCCGTGGAGCGCACCGTCGAGCGGGAGGACGGCCAGCCGCTCCTTCCGCTGACGGTCCTCACCGTCCTCGCGGGCCTGGCCCGGGCCGACGGCTTCATCGCGCCCCTTCTCGCGGCGCTCTACCTGGCCGTGCGGGGACGGCGCCGCGCGGCCCTGGCCGTGGCGGCCGCGAGCCTGGCCACCCTGGCCGCGCTCGTCGCCTGGCGACTCACCTACTACGGCTGGCCGCTCCCCAATACCTACTACGCGAAGGTGGCGGGGCCGCTGCCGCGGCGCATCGAGACCGCCCTGCCCCAGCTCTCGCGGGTCGTGTTCACGACCGGCCTGCTGGTGCCCGTCATCGCCCTGCTCTTCGCCATCCTGCGGCTGGTCCAGCAGGTTTCCCGCGGCCAGGCGAGGCTGTCCGCCGCTCTCTCCTTCCCGGTCTTCTTCGCGCCGGCCTGGATCGGGTACTGGATCTACGTGGGCGGCGACGTGTTCTACGAGCGCTTCCTGCTGATTCTCTTCCCTCTCGGGATCTACGCCCTGTTGCAGCTCCTGCGGACCGCGCCGCGGGCGGCGTCCGCCGCGACCCTCGGCCTCGCGATCCTCCTGCAGCTCGCCCAGCTCAGGGAGGACCCGCGCTTCCGCTACACCCCGGAGCACTACGACCGCTGGGTGCTGCTCGGCCGCCATCTCGCCCGCAGCCACCCGGGGGCGACCCTGGCGACCGACGCCGCCGGGAAGATCCCGTACTTCTCGGGTCTGCGGACGATCGACATGCTGGGGCTGACCGACGCGCACATCGGCCACGTGGAGCCGCCGGAGGACTCCCTTCTGATCATCGGCCACAGCAAGTACGACGTCGAGTACGTGCTGGCGCGCCGTCCCGATCTCATCGCGACGTGGATCCAGTCCGATCTCGACATGAAATGGGGTCTCGAGCGCTCGCGATGGCAGAGGGCGGGCTACCGGCTGCGGTTCCTGGTCAACGCGGAGCCGCATCCGCAGACACCCAACCTGCTGGACGTCTCCGGAAAGACCACGGAGGAGATCGGTCCTCTGATCTCCTCCGGGTATGGCTACGGGGTTCTCGAGCTCACCGGTCGAGGGGAGGCCCGTCCAGCGCCGGTCCGTCCGACGCCGGGTCATAGGGCACCGGGGCCGGGGGCGGCGGCAGCGGGGGTGGGGGCGGCGGAGTTGGCAGCGAGGTCCCCCGAACGCCTCCGAAACGGGCGAGCAGCACCGCGCCCAGCCCGATGGTCCAGGCCACGTACTGCACCACGAAGCCGAACGCCACGACCGTGAAGGCGAGGAACTCGAGGAACCCTCCGCCCAGCCCGATCACCCGCCCCAGCAGGCTCCAGACCTCGATGGCCAGGACGCCCATCAGGGCCACCGCATACGGGCCTCCGAAGCGGCGGCCGAAACGGGCCTCGAGGAACCGTCCGAGCCGGTGCGCCACGGCCGCGTAGCCGAGCAGGGCAGCGAGCCCCAGCGCGATGAACACGAAGGGATAGAGCGCGATCAGCGCGCACCCCACGATCGTGATCACGAGCAGGATCGTCACGGTGACCAGGAGAGGGACGAAGAGCAGCTGCGCCAGCAGACCGACGAGCCCCGCCACCCAGGGCTCGTTCTGAACGTGGCGCTCCACCCTCTCCAGCGGACCGCGCGCCACCAGCAGGCACAGGCAGACCAGCAGGGCGAGGATGCCGACCCCGGCGAGCTGCCAGAACAGCTCCATCGTGTCGCTCAGGAACGGCGACCAAGGGTGGAACGAGATGTCGACGTCGTCCCAGTCCCTGTCCTCCCCTCCCACTTCCGAGGTCTGCCCATGGATCTGCGACCCTTCGGACCGGATGATCGTGCCGCCGACGCTGTTGACGTCGCCGTCGACCACCGCATGCGGCCCCAGGCGGACGCTGCCGCCCACGGCCGTCACGCTCCCTCCGACCCGGCCGTTGATGATCGCCGATCCGCCGACCGCGGTGACGTCGCGGCTCACCTCGCCCTCGACGCGGACCGAGCCGAAGATGGCCACGGCCTCCTCCGCGAGCTCGTCCTTCAGGATGGTGATGCCGCCGCCGAGATTCAGCCGGCTCCCCGTGGTCGAGGACGGGAAGTCGCGCTCCGGGGTTTCGGGGGCCTCCGGGATGGGCGGCGTCTCGGGAGCTTCCGGCGTCTCGGGCAGAGCCTCGCCTTCGGCGGGGATCTCCGTCTCGCCGCCCTGCTCCGCAGGCACCTCTGCTGAAGTCTCCGCAGGCGCTTCTGCCTCGGGGCTCCGGTCACCGGACTGCATCCCGAAGAGCGCCTGACGCTCGCGCGGCGGGAGACGGCGGAGACGGAGGACCGGCTCGGCATCCGCGGCGAGCCAGGCGCGCAGCACGCCCTCGGTGACGCGCTCGCCGTTGACCGCGATCGTGTCGCCGCTCACCTCGATGGTGCGCACCCCGAGCCGCTCCTTGCGCGGCCGCAGCACGACGCCGTTGTGGAGGGGGAGGATCTCGTAATTCTTCTCCAGGACCTGCCGCAGGTCCTGACGGTTGGTCTCGGCGGGCCCGGGAGCGGCCTCCGCGGGCGTGCCGGTAGAGGCCTGCTCCTGTGCCAGGACAGGCCCGGAAAGGGCGAGGGCGAGGGCGAGAACGACGGCCCCGGCCCGGAGCATCCGTTGCGCGGCAGTGCCGCGGTCGTTCAGGGGTTCAGACGGATTCCACATGAGTCCAGCTCCTGTCTCGTGTCATGAGATTCCGGAGAAAGTGGAACGCCACCAGGGACACCAGCAAGCAGCCGGTCATGATCAGGGCCACCGCCGGCGTCGCGAACGGCGCCGCCAGCGTCCGGCCGATTCTCAGGAGCCAGTCCCAGAGGGCGAGAACCGCGACCAGAGCCTGGCTGATCGCGATGAGAGATCCGGTGCCCAGGCGGACCAGGTCGCCCGGGCTCCACAGGGCACTCGCGAAGCTCGCCAGGGACTGCAGGACCTCGGACAGCCACGGCAGGGACAGTCCGATGATCAGCAGGGGGAGCATCGCGACAGCGCGCAGCCAGCGCGCGGCGAAAACGCTTCGCCGCCGCGGCACCGGAACCGCCAGCCCCGCCCGCGCGAGGACCCTGTCCGCAAACTCCGCCGGAGGCGCGACCGGCGGCAACGCCTCGAACAGCGCGGCGAGCGCGGTCTCGGCGGCATCGTCCCGGCCGTCTTCTTCGGCGGCGAGCCAGCGGTTCAGGATCTCTTCGTCGGAGGGGCGCATTCGTTCTTTCTCCTTCGCCCGCCCTACGAGCCCGGCGCGCTCCGGGTTTCGCTTCCCCAGCCGAGTGCCTTCATCTCCTCGGCCAGCTCCTTGCGCGCCCGGTGGAGGTTGGTCTTCACCGTCCCCAGCGGCAGGTCCATCGCGTCGCAGATCTCCTGATACGAGGCCCCCTCGACGTAGAAGAGGACCACCACCTCCCGGTACTCGGGGCGCAGGCGGCCGATCGCCCGTTCCAGGGATCTTGCCATGTCTTTGCGCTCGGCGGCAGCGGACGGATCCTCGCTCGACTCATCCGAGAGGACGGCGGCCAGCCCGCCGCGGTGCTCCTCGTCCCGCTCCTTCCCCCCGTCGAGAGGGACGGTCTCGGGAGCATGCCGCCGCAGATGGTCGATCGTCGCGTTGTGGGCGATCTTGAACAGCCAGCTCGAGAGCTTCCGCACCGGATCGTAGGTGTCGAGCCGCCGGAAGGCCTTGATGAAGACCTCCTGGGCCAGGTCCTCGGCCGTCCCCGGGTCCTGGACCATGCGGACGATCAGGCTGTAGACCGGCCGCTCGAAGCGCACCACGATCTCGCGGAAGGCCTCTTCGGCCCCGCCCAAAGCCTCCGCCACCAGCTCCGCGTCGGTCTTCATCCCGGGATTGTTCATCTCCGGTCTATTCTTCCGGTTATGGGCATACGCCCGGGCGGTCCTGGGGTTGCGGCCACCGCTCCGGGCGCGGATCGGCTATGCTCTTCGTGCTGCGAACATTTCTCGGAGGAACTCTACATGCGAACCCGTCTCGCCGCTCTCCTCGCGCTCTTTCTGACCGCCTCCGCCGTCTGGGCCGGAACCCTCGCCGGGGTCACCCTGCCCGACAAGGCGGACGTCGACGGTCATGCCCTGGTCCTCAACGGGATGGGCCTGCGGTCGAAGCTCTTCATCAAGGTCTACGTCGGCGGTCTCTACCTCCCCCAGAAGGAGAAGTCCGCCCAGAAGATCCTCGCCGCGGACGCCCCGCGCCGGATGGTCCTGTCCTTCATCTATGACGTGAGCAAGGACCAGATGTGCGAAGCCTGGGGCGAGGGGCTGGAAGCGAACACCCCGAACCCCTCGGCGGAGGTCAAGAAGAACTTCCAGACCCTCTGCACCTGGATGGACGGAGTCGGCAAGGGGCAGCAGCTCGCCCTGACCTACCTCCCCGGCACCGGCACCCGCGTCGAGATCGCCGGCAAGGCCAAGGGGACCCTCCCCGGCAAGCCCACCGCCGATGCCATCCTCGCCACCTGGATCGGCCCCGATCCGGCGCCGGGGAAGGACTTCAAGAAGGCTGTGCTGGGCGGGTAGGCAAAAACTCCCGGCCGAATTGAACCCTTCTCACCCCCGGCCCCTCTCCCGCTTGCGGGAGAGGGGCCGGGGGTGAGGGCACCAAAAAAAGAGGAGCGCATTCGCGCTCCTTTTGGAGGGATGAGAGGAGGTCTACACCTCCCCGCGATTCGGGAGCTTATGGCGGTTCATCGCTAGTTGTCAATAACCTTCGCAGGACAATTTTTAAGATCTTGAGGTCTACGCCCTCAATCCCGGAAGAACACCGTCGCCAGGATCACCGCGCCGAGGATCAGGCGGTAGACCATGAAGACCTGCAAGCTCCGGCTGCGCAGCCACTTGAGCAGCCAGGCGATCACCACATAGCCGATCACGGCCGAGCCGGCGAGACCGATTCCCATTGGGACGAGCTCCGCGGTGGGTATGCCCGTCTCGAGCAGGTCGAGACCCTGCTTCAACGCGGCCAGGGTGAAGACCGGGATTCCCAGGAGGAACGAGAACCGGGCCGCGGCCGGGCGGGTCAGCCCCAGGAGGAGCGCCGCGGTGATGGTGACGCCCGATCGGGAGGTGCCGGGCACGATGGCCAGCGCCTGGGCCATCCCGATTGCGAGCGCCGCCTGCCAGCCGATCTCCCCGATCGTCTTCGCATGCCGCCCCACGCGGTCGGCGAGCCCCAGCAGCAGACCGTAGACGATCGTCGTCCCGGCGACCAGGAGCGCCGAGCGCGCCTGGGTCTCCACCCAGTCCTTGAACAGCAGGCCGGCGATCCCGGCCGGGATGGTCGCGAGGACGATCATCAGCGCCAGGCGGCGCGGGTTGTAGTCCCCATCCGCCGAGCGCGGCTGCCCGGTGAAGAAGCCGACGACCAGGTCGCGCACGTCCGAACGGAAGTAGACGAGGATCGCCAGCAGGGTGCCGACGTGGGTGGCGATGTCGAAGGCCAGACCCTGGTCCGGCCAATGGAGGAAGTAGGGGACCAGGATGAGATGGCCGGACGAGCTGACGGGAAGGAACTCGGTGACCCCCTGCACGGCGGCAAGGATGAGCGCCTGGAGCGGGGACAGGGTGGGAGGTGGCGTCATGGCGCCCGATGATATGCCACGGGGTATACTTCCCCGCCCATGGAAACGATCCTGATCACCGGCGGCGCCGGTTTCATCGGCTGCAACTTCGTCCGTCTGGCCCTCGCCGAGACCGAGGCCCGGCTCGTCGTCCTCGACAAGCTCACCTACGCGGGCAGCCTGGAGAACCTCTCCGGCGTTCTCGACGACCCGCGCTTCACGTTCGTTCTGGGGGACATCGCGGACCGCGCGACCGTCCGAAAAATCTTCGCGGAGCACCGGCCCACCGCCGTCGTCAACTTCGCGGCCGAGAGCCACGTCGACCGCTCGATCGAGGACGCCAGCGCATTCATCCAGACCAACGTCGTGGGGACCTTCGAGCTCCTGGAGGCGGCGCGGCGGCACGCGGCCGAGCTCGACGCAGCCGGGCGCCAGGCCTTCCGCTTCCTCCACGTCTCGACCGACGAGGTCTATGGCAGCCTGGGGCCGACCGGCGCCTTCTCGGAGACCACTCCCTACGCGCCCAACTCCCCCTACGCCGCCTCCAAAGCCGGCGCCGACCACCTGGTGCGCGCCTATCACGAGACCTACGGCCTGCCGGCCCTCCTCACCAACTGCTCGAACAACTACGGCCCCCATCAGTTCCCCGAGAAGCTGATCCCCCTGATGACGTTGAACGCCCTGGAGGGCAAGCCGCTCCCCATCTACGGCGACGGCGGCAACGTCCGCGATTGGATCTACGTCGACGACCATTGCCGCGGCGTCCTGACCGTCCTGCGCCAGGGCCTGGCGGGCGAGAAGTACAACCTGGGTGGACGCAGCGAGCGGACGAACCTCCAGATTGTCGACACCCTCTGCGACATCCTGGAGAGCGAGCGGCCGGCCGCCGGGAATCTGGCTCTGCGCGACCGCGGGATCGCCTCCTATAAAGATCTGAAGAAATTCGTGGCGGACCGGCCGGGGCACGACCGGCGCTACGCCATCGACGACGCCAAGGCGCGGGCCGAGCTCGGCTGGGAGACCCGGCACGACTTCGCCTCCGGCCTCCGCGCCACCGTGCGCTGGTACATCGACAACCGACCCTGGTGCGAGGCCGTGCAGACCGGCACATACGACCGCGAGCGCCTCGGCCTGATCCGGAGCTGAGACCCGACATGGAATTTCGCCGCCTCGACCTCGACGGAGTCATCCTCGTCGCGCCGGACGTCCACCGCGACGAGCGCGGCTTCTTCCTGGAGACCTACCACCGCGACAAGTACGCGGCCGGAGGCATTCCCGAGACGTTCGTGCAGGACAACCAGTCGTTCTCGTACCAGAGGGTCCTGCGCGGCCTGCATGCGCAGCTCCGCTATCCGCAGGGGAAGCTGGTGCGGGCCATCGTCGGCGAGATCTTCGACGTGGCGGTCGACATCCGGCCGGGCTCCCCCACCTTCGGCAAATGGGTGGGAGAGACCCTCTCCGCCGAGAACGCCCACCAGCTCTACGTCCCCCCCGGCTTCGCCCACGGCTTCTGCGTGCTCTCCGAGACCGCGCACGTGCAGTACAAGTGCACCGACGTCTACCGTCCCGGCGACGAGATCGGCGTCGTCTGGAATGATCCCGAGATCGGTGTCGCGTGGCCGGTCCACGATCCGATCCTCAACGAAAAAGACCGGACCGCTCCCCGGCTGGCGAAGATTGTGCAAAGACTCCGATCCGTCTGACCGCTACCGCCGCGGTCGTTTCGACGGAGGAGCCCCCTTGCAGCCGACGACCCTGGAAACGCCCGTGCTCGACGCACCCAACAGCTCGGAGGACCTGTTCACCGCAGCCGATCTGCGCCAGATGGCGGAGCTCGGGATCGAGCCCGGCGAGGCGCTGCGCCAGATCGAGCTCTTCCGCAATCCGCCGCCGTTCACGCGGGTGCTGCGCCCCTGCACCCCGGGCGACGGCATCCGGATGATCTTCGAGAGCGACCACGACCGCCTGCTCGGCTACCACGAAGAGGCGGCCCTCGAGGGGCGGATCGGCAAGCTCGTCCCCGCCTCCGGAGCGGCGAGCCGGATGTTCAAGGCCCTACTGGAAGACCTGAACAGTGGCTCCGGCGAGCCCTCGGCCGAGGTGCGGACGTTCTTCGACAACCTCCCCCGCTTCGCCTTCGCCGAAGACCTCGCGGCCCTCACCCGCGAGCACAAGAGCGACCGCCGGGCTGTGCTCGCGGCCCTGCTCACCGGGCAAGGACTCGGCTACGCGGAACTTCCCAAAGCGCTCCTCAAATTCCACCGGTATCCCGACGGAGCGCGCACCTCCCTCGAGGAGCACCTGGTCGAAGCGGCTGCCTACACCCAGGACGCGCTGGGCGTCTGCCGTCTCCACTTCACCGTCACCCCCGGGCACGAGCCGGAGCTCCGACGGCTGCTCGAAACGGTCCGTGCCAGCTACGAAGAGCGTCTCGGCGTCCGCTTCGACGTCTCCTTCTCCTACCAGGAGCGCTCGACCGACACGCTGGCCGTCGACCTGGACAACCGTCCCTTCCGGCTGGAGGATGGCACCCTCCTCTTCCGGCCCGGCGGCCACGGCGCGCTGATCCACAACCTCCAGGCGCTCGCCACCCAGGGCTGGGACATCGTGCTCCTCAAGAACATCGACAACGTCGTCCCGGACGACCGCAAAGCCACCGGCCTCCTCTGGAAGAAGCTCCTGGCCGGCGCCCTCCTCGCCCTGCAGAAAAAGATCTTCGGCTACCTGGAACAGCTGGAGGACGGCCCCTCGGTCACCCCCGAGCTGCTGGAAGAGGTCGAGAAGTTCATGACCGACGCTCTCGTCCGTCCGGTCCCGGCGGAGATGTCCCTCAGGGCCGAAGAGCTGCGGCTCTACTTCCTGCGTATCCTGGACCGTCCGCTCCGCGTCTGCGGCGTGGTCCGCAACCAGGGAGAGCCGGGAGGCGGCCCCTTCTGGGTCGAAGCTCCCGGAGGCGAAGTCTCCCTCCAGATCGTCGAGACCTCGCAGATCGACCCCAAGGACCCGGACCAGCAGCGGATCCTCCGCACCTCCACCCACTTCAACCCCGTCGACTTAGCCTGCGCCCTCCGCGACCGCCACGGCCGGCCCTACAATCTGGAGAAGTACATTGATCCCACGACCGTCTTCATCTCGCGCAAGTCGCACGAGGGACGGCCGCTCAAAGCCCTGGAGCGCCCGGGGCTCTGGAACGGCGCGATGGCGGAGTGGAACACGGTCTTCGTCGAGGTGCCGGACGCGACGTTCGCGCCGGTCAAGACGGTGCTGGACTTGTTGCGGCCGGAGCACCAGGCGTAGGACACAACTGAGAACGCTGCTGTCGAGAAGAAGCGGCAGGGGCATCGGTTCAAGAACGGAAGGTTAAGGGGTCGCCTTCAACCCCCGCCTTGAGCTCCTGCCAGAGCTTCTGCTCGACCTCCGTCGCAGGTTTTGCCATACGGTCACGGATGTGACCGGCGAGGGTTTTCCTCTTCGCCATCGCCTCTTCAGAGGTAAGAGTGCTCGTCTTCATGTCCTGCTCCTCGATGACAGCGGTCGCGCGCTTTGGCATTCGAAGTTCTCCATGCGAGACGGAACTTTTCCGGCCGACGGCAATCGGTACCCGCCGCGTCGCTCTTAATCATAGCATCGGACATGTCCCCTCACCACCCCAGCAGGCCCTTGAGACCCTGCAGACCAACGACATGGAGGAGGGGCAAGAACGGCTAGGCCGGCGAGGAGTAGGAAGGTCCGGCCCACTCCCGGCGCATCAGCCGGGACCAGAGAAGGAGGAAGGGCACGGTCAGGCTCGAGGATCACGAAGTTCTCCCGCACGAAGCCGAGGCTGGGCTGTGCTCGCGGCCCTGCTCACCGGGCAAGGGCTCGGCTATGCGGACCTTCCCAAGGCGCTCCTCAAGTTCCACCGGTATCCCGACGGAGCGCGCACCTCTTTCGAGGAACACCTGGTGGAGGCCGCCGACTCGACCCGCGCTGGGCGTCTGCCGGCTCCACTTCACCGTCACCCCCGGGCACGAGCCGGAGCTCCGGCGGTTGCTCGAAGGGTCCGGGCCAGCTACGAGGAGCGTCTCGGTGTCCGGCCACGGAGCGCTGATCCACAACATCCAAGCGCTCGCTGAGAGGGGCTGGGACATCGTGCTCCTCAAGAATATCGACAACGTCGTCCCGGACGACCGCAAAGCCAGCGGCCTCCTCTGGAAGAAGCTCCTGGCCGGCGCCCTCCTCGCCCTGCAGAAAAAGATCTTCAAAGCCCTGGAGCGCCCGGGGCTCTGGAACGGAGCGATGGCGGAGTGGAACACGGTCTTCGTCGAGGTGCCGGACGCGACGTTCGCGCCGGTCAAGACGGTGCTGGACTTGTTGCGGCCGGAGCACCAGTAGGAGAGACTCCCTGCTGGTTTTGCCCGCTTCGTGACCCCATGGTAGGGTTGATCCCGGACGGAAACATCATGATGAGCAGCTCTCATCCCACGGTGCCAGCCCGCCGCCTGCCGCCGACCACGCCTTCTCTCTTCGACGAAAACGCGCGGCCCTACTTCCTTTGGTGGACGGACGCCACCGTCGGCCAGCTCAAGGAACACCTCGCCTCGGCCGATCCGGAAGAGCGCGCCTACTGGATGGGCGCCCTCCTGCGGGAGGCCAACACCCGGGACGTCTGGCTCTTCGTCCGCCCCGACGAGATCCGCGCGCTCTGGCCTCGCCTCATCCGGTATCTCGGGCGCTCCCGGCAGATGTGGGCCTGGCTCCTGGAGCTCCCGCCGCCCGAGTGGCCACCGCTGAGCGAGATCCGTGCAAGCCATGCGGAAAACGTTTGATCGCCGGGTGGTCCCGGATTTCGTCCTGGATTTCGTTCGTGCCTGCCAGACGCGCATCCCCTGCCATCTTGGTGGAGGCGCGGCTCTCGCCGGGGCGTATCTCGGCCATCGGACGACCGGTGACATCGACCTCTTCGTCCATGACGCCGAGGAGATGCGGGCGCTCGTCGGCCTTCTCCCCGGCGCCGCCGCGGACGCCGGGATCGGAATCACCCTGCTGCGCGATGTCGGCCACCTCGTCCGAGATGCTTTGGCGGAGAAGCTGCGGCGCAGCACCATCGAGTGAGGTCGGTAGCTCAAAAGAGCAGAGCCCCGTAAAGGCTGGCACTGCTCTTCCCGGTGCTGGATCTGTTGCGGCCGGAGCACCAGTGGGCAGAGAGGACCGGACAACGCTCTTCTCTACCTTGCGCCGCTATGCTGCCGGACGAAGTCCCGCACGATCACGAACACCGGATCGCCCTGCTCGCCCAGATGGTGGATTGCGCCGTAGTGCGTCCGGCCGGGAAGAACCTTGTACTCGGCCCAGTTCCCCAGCGCTCGTGCGTCCTCGACGAATTTCCTGTTGGTCTTCAGCACCGGAGGTTGTTCCTGCTCGCCTTCCGCGATCAGAAACAGAAAGGGCGGCAGCCCCGCCCGGACGTGGCGGATCGGCCAGTGATCCAGGTACGTGTCCAAGCTCGCGTACATCCTGTTGTCCGGGTCCCGTCCGAAAGCCTCTTCGACACGGCTGCGACCATAGCGCGTCAAGGCCTGCTCGAGCTCGTCGTCCCACATGATGGAGCCCATCGGGACAACGCCGCGCAAGTCGCTCGTCCCCAGCTCATGACGGGCGAGGTAGCGCTCGTCCGTGCCCACGAGCGCGACCAGCGTGGCTCCCGAGCTATGCCCAGCAAGGAACAGCTTGTGTGGATCACCACCGCGCGAGCCGATATTCTTTCGCACCCAAGCGACAGCAGCCGCCACGTCTTCGGCCTGCGCCGGCCAGGCGTGCACCGGCGCCAATCGGTAGTTCACGTTGGCGCACGCGATAGCGGCGCCAGCGAAAGCTGAGCACACGTTACGGTAGTCCTCGTCCGCCTTGTCACCGCTCGTGAGGCTGCCCCCATGAATGAAGAGAACTGTGGAAAATCCTTTGGCGGCTGGGACCGATAGATCCAGACGTTGTTGCAGATCGGAACCATAGGCCAGATCTCGCTCCAATCCTTGAGCTGCTCCGGCGTTGCTCCACGCCACGAAAGCGAGGACGGTCAGGCTGGTGAACAGGCGAGATTGAGAAAGCCATCCGCCTGCTGGCCGAGCAGTCCGCTCACTCACTGGCGTCCAACCGATGCAGAGGGTACTGCTTCGCGGTTCCGCGATCGAGAGCCTCTACTGTGTGAGTTGGAAGGGGCAGGTTGGCAAATCCCGGCAAGGGGAACCTGGTACCAAAGAGATCGAGTTGTTTCGGCTCAACTCCCAAGGGACACCAGTACTCGACCAAAAACTTCCGCGTCGGTACCACAAGCGGTCGCTCCTGAATGGGTTGCTCCAACACCGCACCGGACCAATCGACCTCGATCCAGCGGTCACAGTCGCAGTACGTACTCTCCCGGCCTGCCGATGAGTGCAACGTATACCTCGACGGCTCATCCACGCGAAACCAGTTCGTCGCCTCCAGCAGTGCGATGTAGGGCTGGTATTCACCTGAGGGCGCATTCCTCCGGGCAATCGCTGTAACCTTGACGGCCTGATCCGGCACCACCGGACCTGTCTCAGCCAGAGGTACGGCGCTCGTATACAGCATTTCGCCCCAGTAGCCGAAGTTCACGACGGTGACTCGCTCTGGCACTTGCCAGATGAACCAGCCACGGTAATCGTGACGGCCCGCCACCTCCGGATCGTCGTCACCGACGAGCTGCCCTGACGGGGTCAAGGGATAGAGGAGCGGATCGCTACCGAAGTTTTCACCTGTCTTGGCGTCGAAGATGTCGATGTCGTCGAGATCGAACTCGGCCGGGGGAAGCTCGATGTCCGCTGCGACAAGCTTGTATCCTGCCTTTGCTCGAAGGTCACCGTGACCGGCGTACACCCATGCCGCATGGACTTTGCCGTAGTCGGAAGTCGCTGGAGCGTAGACCGAAGAGTCGGAAGGCGGAGCCGACACGGGTCCGTGGCACGCGGAAATGCTCGCCAGCAATCCGAACAAGACTAAATGTCTCATCTCCAGCGCCTCCTCTGCTGTTCCCAGATGCACCTAAAGAATAAGCGAATCCCTGGCATGCTTCCGGTCGTTGAGCCGCTGGAGTCAATCGCACTTCTCCGGCCCGGGCAGTGCCTCGCAGGTCTTACGGTAGGGCTTGTCGGCGCCGATATAGTTTCGCCATTCCTCGCAGGTCAGATTCCGATTGGCCGTGCGGCACGCCTCGGCCTTGAGATGATTAAGATCCAGGTCCCACAGGATGATGGTTTGGTCCGCACTCGCCGAAGCCAGCCGCTTGCCGTCCGGGCTGAAAGCGACGCCAGAGACCCTCTCTTTGTGCCCCTTGAGCGTGACCAGCGGCGCGCGGCTGTCCACGTCCCACAGGATCACGGTCTTGTCCTCGCTCGCCGAAGCCAGCCACCTCCCGTCCGGGCTGAAGGCGATACTGAAGATCTTGCCTTTGTGCTCCTCCAGCGTGGCTAACCGCTTGCGGCTGTCCACATCCCACAGGATCACGGTCTTGTCCTCGCTTGCCGAAGCCAGTCGCTTCCCGTCCGGGCTAAAGGCGACGCTAGCGACCGTACCCTGCCCCTCGGGTGTGACCAACTGCTTGCGACTGTCTATGTCCCACAGGATCACGGTATCGTCCATACTCGTCGAGGAAAGGGGGTCGTACCTACCCACGGAGGCCAGCCGCCTCCCGTCCGGGCTGAAGGCGACGCCAGAGACCGGGCCCTCCAGCGTGCCCAGCAGTTTGTGGCTGTCTACGTGCCACAGGATCACGGTCCCGCCCTGACTCGTCGAGGCCAGCCGCTTGCCGTCCGGACTGAAGGCGACGCCGACGACTTCGTCCCTGTGCCCCTCCAGCGTGGCTAACCGCTTGCGGCTATCCACGTCCCACAGAATCACGGGGTAATTCTCACTCATTGAGGTAAGGGTGTTGTACCTACCCACGGAGGCCAGCCGCTTGCCGTCCGGGCTGAAGGCGACGCTGACAACCGGGTTTTCGTGCTGCAGCTTAGCGAGCGACTTGCGGCTGTCCACGTCCCACAGGATCACGGTATCGTCCATACTCGTCGAGGAAAGGGGGTCGTACCTACCCACGGAGGCCAGCCGCCTCCCGTCCG
>Ga0126309_10000027_pt1 | contig 49502 bp, 27 predicted proteins | sample Plot56_FD_92541 | JGI IMG/M metagenome (GOLD analysis project Ga0126309, IMG submission 92541) | Serpentine soil microbial communities from UC McLaughlin Reserve, CA, USA - Plot56 | ecosystem: Environmental > Terrestrial > Soil > Grasslands | place: USA: UC McLaughlin Reserve, Lake County...
CAGGCGGCGAGGACGCCGCAAGCGGTCGCGGTCCGCGGCGCCGGGCGGGTGCTGCGCTACGGCGAGCTGGCGGCGCTCTCCAGCCGGCTGGCGCGGCGCCTGGCGCGGTTGGGCGTGGGGCCGGAGGTGCTGGTAGGCGTCTGCGTCGAGCGCACGCCGGCGCTGCTGGTGGCGCTTTTTGGAGTGCTCGAAGCGGGCGGCGCCTACGTGCCGCTCGACCCCACCCATCCGCGCGAGCGGCTGGGGTGGATCCTCGCCGACTGCCAGGCGCGGGTGGTGCTGACCGAGCGGTCGCTGCTCGACGTCCTGCCGCCGCACGGAGCGCAGGTCGTGCTGATCGAGGAGGAGCTGATCGAGGAGGAGGGGGAGGCGGCGGAGCGGGCGGCGCTGCCGCCGGTCGCGGCGGAGAACCTGGCGTACGTGATCTACACCTCGGGGTCGACGGGTCGTCCCAAAGGCGTCGAGCTGGGCCATCGCGGGGTGGTCAACTACCTGGCGTCGATGGCTGTGCGGCCGGGGCTCGGCGCCGGCGACGTGATGCTGGCGGTGACCACGCTGTCGTTCGACATCGCGGTCACCGAGCTGTTCCTGCCGCTGTCGGTGGGGGCGTGCGTCGAGCTGGTGGACCGCGAGACGGCCGGCGATGCGGCGCTGTTGGCCGCGGCCCTGGAGAGCTCCGGGGCCACCTGCATGCAGGCGACTCCGGCGACCTGGAGCCTGCTGGTGGAAGGAGGGTGGCAGGGGCGGAGCGGGCTGAAGGCGCTGTGCGGCGGCGAGGCGCTGCCGCGGGCCCTGGCCGAGAAGCTGCTGCCACGGGTGGCTGAGCTGTGGAACCTCTACGGTCCCACCGAGACCACGGTGTGGTCGGCGCTGCTGCGGGTGGGCTCGGGGCCGGGCGCGGTGCCGGTGGGTCTGCCGCTGGCCAACACCAGCCTGCACCTGCTGTCGCGCCAGGGCGGCGTGGCGCCCCTGGGGGTGGCGGGGGAGCTGGCGATCGGGGGCGAGGGGCTGGCGCGCGGCTATCACCGCCGGCCGGAGCTGACGGCCGAGCGCTTCGTGCCCGACCCGTTCGGCGATCTGTCTGGCGCCGGGGGAGCGCGGCTCTACCGGACAGGGGACCTGGCGCGCCGGCTGGCGGCAGGAACGCTGGAGTTTTTGGGGCGCAGCGACCATCAGGTGAAGCTGCGCGGCTTCCGCATCGAGCTGGGGGAGATCGAAGCGGTGCTGGCGAGCCATCCGGCGGTGCGGGAGTGCGTGGTGGTGGCGCGGCAGGATGGGCAACGGGACAAGATATTGGTGGGCTACGTGGTGTTCCGGACGAAGCCGGCGGAGGCGGGCGAGCTGCGCGGCTTCCTCGCCGCCAAGCTGCCGCCGTACATGGTGCCGGCGGTGTTCGTCCCGCTGGCCGCTCTGCCCCTCTCGCCCAGCGGCAAGATCGACCGCAACGCCCTCCCCGCGCCGGCGGAGGCGGAGCTCGGAGAGGCGGGGCAAGGCGAAAGCTTTGCGCCTCCTTCCGTTGACCCGACCACGGAGCTGGTGGCCGGAATCTGGGCTGAGGTGCTGGGGCGCGAGCGGGTGGGGATCGATGACGACTTCTATGCCCTGGGAGGCCATTCGCTGCTCGCCACCCGGGTGGTCTCCCGCCTGCGCAGCGTGCTCGGGGTGGAGCTGCCCCTGCGCACCGTGCTCGAAAAACGGACGGTCGGCGCCCTGGCCGCGGCGGCGCGGGCCGGGCTGCAGAGCGAGCGGCTCGCGGACCCGCTCCGCCCCCTGCCCCGGCAGGAAGACCCGCCCTTGTCGTTCGCCCAGGAGCGTTTCTGGTTCATCGACCAGCTCGAGCCAGGCAGCCCGCGGTACAACATCGCGGCGGCCGTGCGGCTCACCGGACCGCTGGCCGTGCACTGGCTGGAGCGGGCCTTCACCGAGGTCGCCCGGCGTCACGAGGTGCTGCGCACCTCCTTCGGCTCGCGCGAAGGCCGGCCGGTGCAGATCATCGCGCCCGAGCCGCGGCTCGCGCTGCCCCTGGTGGATCTGGCGGGGCTGAGCCGCGAGCGCCGGGAGGCGGCGGCGCGCCAACTGGCGCCCGCGGAGTCTCTCCTGCCGTTCGATCTGCAGGCGGACCCGCTGCTTCGCCTGACCTTGCTGCGGCTGGAGACCGAGGAGCATCTCCTGCTGGCGACCCTGCACCACATCGTCGCCGACGCCTGGTCGATGGTTTTGCTGGTCCGGGAGGTCCAGGCTCTGTACCGCGCCGCGAGCCTCGGCGCAGCCTCGCCCCTGGCGGAGCTGCCGATCCAGTACGCCGACTTCGCTGCCTGGCAACGGCAGTGGCTGGGCGGCGAGGGGCTGGACCGCCAGCTCGCCTACTGGCGCGAGCGGCTGGGAGACTCGGCCGGGGTGCTCGAGCTGCCGGTCGACCGCCCGCGTCCGGGGATCCTGAGCCTGCACGGCGGCGAGCACCGCTTCGCGATCGGCCGCGAGCTGTCGCGCCGCATCCAGGCGCTGGGCCGGCGCGAGGGGGCGACCTCCTTCATGATCACCGCGGCGGCCTTGTGCGCGCTCCTCTCCCGGCTTTCCGGCGAGCCGGATCTCAGCCTCGCGGCGCCCATCGCGGCCCGCCCCCGGCTGGAGCTCGAAAGCCTGATCGGCTGCTTCGTCAACACCCTGGTGCTGCGCGTGGACGCGCGGCGTGCGGAGACCTTCCTCGATCTGCTCGAGCAGGTGCGCGAGGCGAGCCTCGGAGCCTATGCCCACCAGGATCTGCCGTTCGAGCGGCTGGTCGACGAGCTGCAGCCGGAGCGCGACCTGTCGCGCCCGCCGCTGGCGCAGGTGGCGCTCTCGTTCCACAACATCGGGCTGCCGGAAGCCGACCTCGAGGGCCTGCGGATGATCTCGCAGGAGCCGCCCTCGCAGGTGGCGAAGTTCGATCTCGCGTTCGTCTTCGCCGAGGACCGGGAGGGGGGTTTTTCCGGATGGCTGCAATACGCCTCGGACCTCTACGACCCGACGACGGCGGTCCGTCTCGCGCAGCACCTCACCCGCTGCCTGGACGAGCTGACGGCCTGGCCCGAGCAGCCGCTCGCCGACCTCTCCTACCTGACCGCGGGGGAGCGGCAGCAGACCCTGTACGAATGGAACGACACGGCGGCGGGCCCGGCGCCGGAGGTCCTGCTGCATCAGCTCTTCGAGGCGCAGGCCGAGGCGCGGCCGGCCGCTACGGCGGTGGCGTGGGAGGGGATCGAGCAGAGCTACGCCGAGCTGGAGGCGCGGGCGAACCGGGTGGCCGGCCTGCTGGTCTCGCTGGCGGAGCCGGGGCGCGGGCCGGGCGCGGCGGTGGGAGTGTGGATGGAGCGCTCGCACCATACCGTGGCGGCCCTGCTGGGGATCCTCAAGGCGGGTGGGACGTATGTGCCGCTCGATCCGGCCTGGCCGGCGGAGCGCGTGGAAGCGATCCTGGCAGCCACCGGGGCCACGGCCGCGGTGGTGAGCCGCGCCACCCTGGCGGCCGCCGAGGCGCTGCGCTGGCGGCTGCCGCGCCTCGGCGACCTGGTCTGCCTGGACGTGGAGGAGCCCGAGGTGGAGACCGAGGCGGTGGACGAGGCCGGCGTGCGCGCCCTCTGGGACCTGGTCGCCGCGCGGGCCACCGACCGGGTGACGGCCGGCGGCTTCGTCAGCAGCTTCACGGGCCAGACGCTCAGCGAGGCCGAGGTCGACGAGTACAGGGACCGGGTCCTGGCGTTGGCGGCGCCCTGGCTGCGGCCGGGAGCCCGGGTGCTGGAGGTCGGCTGCGGCGCGGGGCTGATCCTCTGGGAGATCGCCCGGCGGGTGGAGCGCTGCGTCGGCCTCGATCCTTCGCCGCTCGTCCAGCAGCGCAACCGTGAATACGCCCGCTCCGCGGGGATCGACAACGTGGAGCTCGCGGAGGGCTTCGCCCACGAGCTCGGCGGCCGCTTCGCAGCAGGCTCGTTCGACCTGGTGGTGATGGCCAGCACGGTGCAGTTCTTCCCCGGTCCGCGCTACCTGGAGAAGGTGGTGGCCGAGGCGCTGGGGCTGCTGGCTCAAGGCGGAGCGCTGCTCCTGGCCGACGTGCCGGATGCGCGCCGGGAGGCCGGCCTGCGCGACGCCCTGGCGGCGGCGGGGGTGCCCGCGAAACGAGGCGAGCGGGAGCTCTGGATCGACGAGGAGCAGCTCCGCGATCTCGCGGTACCGGGAGCCGTCGAGATCCTGCACCGCCGGGAAGGCTTCTCCAACGAGCTGCGGTACCGCTACGACGTGCTCTTCCATGCGGAGGCAAGGACGCCTGGTCGGCGCAGCAAGCGGCTGTGGACGGGCTGGCACGTCGAGCGGTGCGCCGCCACCCGTCCATCCGGAGCCCGCTCGCCGGAGGAGATCGCCTACATCATCCACACCTCGGGCTCCACCGGCGCTCCCAAGGGGATCGCGGTGCAGCATCGACCGGCCGCCGGCTTGATCCGCTGGGTCAACGGGACCTTCGGCGTCGGCCCGGACGACCGTCTGCTGTTCATCACTCCTCTCACCTTCGACCTCTCGGTCTACGACGTCTTCGGGACCCTGGCGGCGGGCGGCACCGTGCAGGTCGCCGCGGAAGCGGCGCTGGGCAACGCGGAACATCTGGTGCGCCTGCTGGGCGAGACGCCGGTCACCATCTGGGACTCGGCGCCGGCGGCCCTCCAGCAGCTCGCCCCGCTGTTTCCACCTGCCGCGGCCGGCGCCGGGAGCGCCCTGCGTCTGGTCCTGCTGTCGGGCGACTGGATCCCGGTGCGGCTCCCGGACCAGGTGCGTGCGGCCTTCCCCGGCGCGCGGGTCGTCGCCCTGGGCGGAGCCACCGAGGCCACGGTGTGGTCCAACTGGTATCCCGTCGCCGAGGTCGATCCGCGCTGGCCGAGCATCCCCTACGGCCGGCCGATCACCGGAGCGCGCTACCACGTGCTGGACGCAGGGATGCAGCCCTGCCCGATCGGCGTTCCCGGAGATCTCTACATCGGCGGGCCGTGCCTGTGCACCGGGTACGCCGGACGGCCGGAGCTGACCGCGGCGCATTTCGTGCCCGATCCCTTCGCGCCGCCCGCGGAGCGCGGGGCCCGGCTGTACCGGACCGGCGACCGGACGAGGGCGTGGTGGGACGGCAACCTCGAGTTCCTGGGCCGCGCCGATCAGCGCGTCAAGGTGCGGGGATATCGCATCGAGCCCGGGGAGATCGAGGTGGCTCTGCTGCGGCATCCCGCGCTGCGCGAAGCGGTGGTGACGGTGCGCGAGGACCGGCCGGGCGACCAGATGCTGGTGGCCTACGTGGTGCCGCGCGCGGCGGCCCCGTCGGCGGAAGAGCTGCGGGCGTGGCTGCGCGGCAAGCTCCCCTCCTACATGGTGCCAGCCGCCTGCGTGACGCTCGCCTCGCTGCCGGTGACCGCCAACGGCAAGCTCGATCGGAGCCGCCTGCCGGACCCCCGGTGGGAGCACGCGGAGGCGAGCTACACGGCGCCGTCCGATGCGGTGGAAGAGCTGCTGGCCGGCCTCTTCGCCGATCTTCTCGATCTCGAGCGGGTGGGCTCCGGAGACAGTTTCTTTGCCCTGGGCGGGCACTCGCTGCTGGCGACGCAGCTCCTCTCGCGGGTCCGCGAGAGGCTCGGCGTGGAGCTGCTGCTGGCGCAGCTGTTCGAGGGGTCGACCGTCGCCGAGCTGGCCCGGGCGGTGCGCTCCGCGCGGCAGGCAGGGGCTTCCGCGGCGCCGCCGATCCTGCCGGTGCCGCGGCCGGCGGCCGGTGAGCTGCCGCTCTCTTTCGCGCAGCAGCGGCTGTGGTTCGTCGACCAGCTCGAGCCGGGCAACCCGGCCTACAACATCCCCTGGGCGGCGCGGCTCGACGGCGCTCTCGACGCCGGCCTGCTGCGCCGGATCCTGGCCGAGGTGGTGCGGCGGCACGAGGCGCTGCGGTCGACGTTCGCGCGCTCGGCGCGCGGGCCGGTGACGAGGGTGCGGGAGAGCCGGCCCGTGCCGCTGCCGGTCGTCTCGCTGGAAGGTCTGCCGGAAAGCGCCGCCACCGCCGAGGTCCGGCGCTGGGTGGCGGCCGAGGCCCTGCACGCCTTCGACCTCGCGCGCGGTCCACTGCTGCGCTTCACCCTGCTGCGCCTGGACCCTCGCGAGCACGTGCTGATCACGGTGATGCACCACATCGTGTCGGACGGCTGGTCGATGGGCGTGCTGCTGCGCGAGGTCGGGGCGCTCTACCGGGCGTTCTCGGCGGGCGCGCCGTCGCCGCTGGCCGAGTTGCCGATCCAGTACTCGGATTTCGCCGTCTGGCAGCGCGAGTGGCTGCAGGGCGAGGTGCTCGCGGGCCAGCTCGCCTACTGGCGCGACGAGCTGGCGGGAGCGCCGCAAGTGCTGGAGCTGCCGGCGGACCGTCCGCGTCCGGCCACTCCCGCCCATCGCGCCGGCGTGCTGACGACGTTGCTCGCTCCGGACCTGACGCGCGAGCTGGCGGCTTTTTCGCGGCGCGAGGGCGTGACGCTGTTCATGAGCCTGCTGGCGGCGTTCGCCGTGCTCCTGGGCCGTCTGTCCAATCAGGAGGACGTGCTGGTGGGGAGCCCGGTCGCCAACCGCAACCGGCGGGAGATCGAGGAGCTGATCGGGTTCTTCGTCAACACCCTGGTGCTGCGGGTGCCGCTGCGGAGCACGCCGAGCTTCCGGGATCTGCTGGTGCTCGTGCGGCAGGCGGCTCTGGGGGCCTACACCCACCAGGATCTGCCCTTCGAGCGGCTGGTCGAGGAGCTGGCCGCCGACCGGGCCGACCGCAAGGGCGGCCCGCCGCCGCTCTTCCAGGTGATGCTCGGTCTGCAGAACGCGCCGGTGGCACCGCTGGAGCTGCCGGGGCTCGCGGTGAGCCCGCTGGCGCTGGACGGCGGGGTGGCGAAGTACGACCTGACGCTGCAGTTCGACGAGACCTCGACAGGTCTCGGCGGCTGGCTGGAATACGATGCGGAGCTGTTCGACCGGACGACGGCCGGACGCCTGCTGGCCCGCTTGGAGGGTCTGCTGCGGAACGCTCTGGCCGAGCCGGACCGGCGAGTGGGGGAGCTGGATCTGCTGCTGGAGGGCGAGCGCGAGCAGCTCATCCGGGAGTGGAACGACAGCGCGAGCGTCTATCCGCGCGAGGCGGCGCTGGGCGAGCTGTTCGCGGAGCACGCACGGAGGCAGCCGAAGGCGCCGGCGGTGGTCGAGGCCGGAGGGACGTGGAGCTACGGCCGGTTGGAGGCGGAATCCAACCGCCTGGCCTGGCACCTGCGGTCGCTGGGCGTGGAGAGCGAGGTACGGGTGGGGGTGGCGATGGAGCGCTCGGCGGAGCTGGTCCTGGCTCTCCTCGCCGTGATCAAGGCGGGCGGGACCTACGTGCCGCTCGATGCAGGCTATCCCGACGAGCGGCTGCGCTTCATGCTGGAAGACGCCGGAGTCCCGGTGGTGCTGGTCCATGGTCGAACGCGGCAGCGGTTGCTCGACCTCGCCGCGGGAGCGGAGCCTTGGCGGCTGGTCTGCGTCGAGTGTGACCGGGACGAAATTGCAGCCTACCCGGTAACAGCTCTGCCCCCTGCGGGAGCCGGCGAGCAGCTCGCCTATGTGACGTACACCTCGGGCTCGACCGGGCGGCCGAAGGGGGTGGCGGTGCCGCAGCGGGCGGTGGTCCGGCTGGTCCAGGGGACCGACTACGTCCAACTGGGTTCGGCCGACCGTGTGGCGCACGCCTCGAACGTCAGCTTCGACGCCGCGACGTTCGAGATCTGGGGCGCACTGGCCAACGGCGGCGCGGTGGTGGTGATCGATCGCGAGGTGGCGCTGTCGCCGGGAAGGCTCGGGGAGAAGCTGCGCGAGGACCGGGTGACGGCGATGTTCCTCACCACGGCGCTGTTCAATCAGGTGATCCGCGACGAGCCCGCGGCGTTCTATCCGCTCGCTCACCTGATGGTGGGCGGCGAGGCGCTGGACCCGGCCCTGATGGATCGAGCGCTGTCGGAAGGTCCTCCGGAGCGGCTGCTCCAGGTCTATGGCCCGACCGAGAGCACGACGTTCGCGGTGTGGGGAGAGATCCGGGAGATCCCGGCCGGAGCGCTGTCCGTGCCGCTCGGCCGCCCGCTGGCGAACACCACGGCCCGGGTGGTGGATGCGGGAGGAGAGCTGGCGGTGCCGGGTCAGACCGGAGAGCTGTGGCTGGGAGGAGGGGGGCTCGCGCGTGGGTACTTCAACCGGCCGGATCTGACGGCGGAGAGATTCGTACCAGACCGGTGGAGTGGAGAGCCGGGCGAGCGCCTGTATCGGACCGGCGACCTGGTGCGTTGGCGCCCGGACGGGATGCTCGACTTCCTGGGGCGGATCGACGCGCAGGTCAAGATCCGGGGCTTCCGGATCGAGCCGGGCGAGGTCGAAGCGGTTCTGGCGGGCTGTCCCGGCGTGCGGGAGTGTGCGGTGCTGGCGCGGCGCGCGCCGGGCGGGGACCCGGCCGGGCAGCCCGGGGAGCTGCGGCTGGTGGCCTACGTCGTGGCGGCGCCGGGGGCGGGCCTGCGCGAGGCGGAGGTGCGCGACTTCCTCAAGCAGTCGCTGCCCGACTACATGGTGCCGGCGGCCTTCCTGTTCCTGGATGCGCTGCCGCTGACCCCCAACGGCAAGCTCGACCGCGCGGCCCTGCCGGCGCCCGAGGGGACGACGGCGGCGGCAGGCAGGGAGGACGGTTCCGTGGCGCCGCGCGATCCGGTCGAAGGATTGCTCGCCGGCATCTGGGAAGAGGTGCTGGGACGGGAGCGGGTGGGCGTGACGGACGACTTCTTCGCCCTCGGCGGGCACTCGCTGCTGGCCACTCAGGTGGTCTCGCGCGTGCGCGAGACCTTCGGCGTCGAGCTGCCGGTCCACGACCTCTTCGAGCGGCCGACCATCGCGGGGCTGTCGGCGGCGCTCCATCCTCTGCTGCAGGGGCGCGCCTTCCTGGGCGATGTCCCTCCCATCCTGCCGGTGCCGCGGTCTCCTGGCGACGAGCTGCCGCTCTCCTTTTCCCAGCAGCGGCTGTGGTTTGTCGAGCAGCTCGAGCCGGGCACCCTGGTCTACAACATGCCGTGGGCGATGCGGCTCACCGGCGCGCTCGACCCCGCCCGGCTGCGCCGCACCCTGGAGGAGGTGGTGCGGCGGCACGAGGCGTTGCGGACGACGTTCCACGGCTCGTCGCGCGGTCCGGTGTCGAGAGTGCTGGAGAGCCAGCCGGTGCCGCTGCCGTTGATCTCGCTGGAAGGCCTGCCGGAGAGCGCGGCAGAGGCCGAGGTCCGGCGGCTTGGGCTCGCGGAGCTGCTGCGCCCCTTCGACCTGGAGCGTGGTCCGCTGCTGCGCGCCATCCTGCTGCGGCTGGGCGCGCGCGAGCATGCGCTGATCCCGGTGATGCACCACATCGTCTCGGACGGCTGGTCGATGGGAGTCCTGCAGCGCGAGGTCGCACTGCTCTACGGAGCGTTCTCGCGCGGGGAGAGCTCGCCGCTGCCGGATCTGCCGATCCAGTACGCGGACTTCGCCATCTGGCAGCGCGAGTGGATGCAGGACGAGGTGCTCGCGGTGCAGCTCGCCCACTGGCACGACGCGCTGGCCGGGGCGCCGCTGCGCCTGGAGCTGCCGGCCGACCGGCCGCGGCCGGTCACGCCCACCCATCGCGGCGGGGCGCTGCCGGCCCGGCTGTCCGCGGGTCTGACGCGGGAGCTGGAGGCGTTTTCGCGGCGCGAGGGTGTGACGCCGTTCATGACCCTGCTGGCGTCGTTCGGCGTGCTCCTGGGCCGTCTGGCCCACCAGGAGGACGTGCTGGTGGGCAGCCCGATCGCCAACCGCAACCGGCGGGAGATCGAGGAGCTGATCGGGTTTTTCGTCAATACCCTGGTGCTGCGGGTGATGATGCGCGGTACGCCGCCGCCGAGCTTCCGGGAGCTGCTGGGACGGGTGCGCCAGGCGGCGCTGGGAGCCTACACCCACCAGGACCTGCCGTTTGAGCAGCTGGTCGACGAGCTGATCACCGAGCGTGAGGGAGGATACCCGCCGCTCGTCCAGACGGTGTTCGCGCTGCAGAACGCCCCGGCCGGGGAGCTGGAGCTGCCCCATCTGACGTTGAACCCGTTCGTCATCGAAAACGGGCTGTCGAGGTTCGACCTCACCCTGGTGCTGAACGACAGCCCCTCGGGTTTCCAGGGTTATGTGGAGTACGACGCCGAGCTGTTCGACCGGACGACGGCCGAGCGTCTGCTGGACCGCCTGACGGGTCTTTTGGAGAGCGCGCTGGCCGAGCCGGACCGGGAGGTGGGGGAGCTGGAGCTGCTGCTCGCGGGCGAGCGCGAGCAGCTGGTGCGGCGGTGGAACGACACCGCGAGCGCGTATCCGCGGGAGGCCGGGCTGCCCGAGCTGTTCGGGCAGGTGGCGCGGGAGCTGCCGGAAGAGCCGGCGATCCTGGCTCGGGGAGAGATCTGGACCTACCGCCGGCTCGACGAGGAGTCGAGCCGCCTGGCGCTGCGCCTGCGCTCGCTCGGAGTCGGCGCGGAGACGCCGGTCGGCATCGCGATGGAGCGCTCGCCCGAGCTGATCCTGGGCATGCTGGCCATCCTGAAGGCCGGTGGGATCTACGTGCCGCTGGATGCCGGCTATCCGGACGAGCGCCTGGCCTTCATGCTGGAGGACACCGGGGCGCGGGCCGTCCTCGTCCATGCGGCGACGCGGGACCGAATGGCGGCGCTCCGCCCCCCGCCCCGCCTGGAGCTGGTGGCGTGGGGGCTCCCCTCGCCCGGAGAGGAGAGCAGGGAGAGCCGGAACGGGATCGGGGGGGACGCCCTCGCCTACGTCATCTACACCTCCGGCTCCACCGGCCGTCCCAAGGGGGTGGCGGTGACCCACCGGGCCATCGTGCGCCTGGTCTGTGAGACCAACTACGTGCACCTGGGACCGGGCGCGCGCCTCGGGCACGTGGCGAACATCAGCTTCGACGCGGCCACCTACGAGATCTGGGGCGCCCTGCTGACCGGAGCGGCCGTGGTCGTGATCCCGCGCGAAACCGTGCTGGACCCGCAGGCCTTCGCCGCAACCCTCTGCGAGCAGCGGGTCACCTCCATGTTCCTGACCTCGTCCCTGTTCACCAGGATGGCTCAGGAGGTGCCGGACGCCTTCCAGCACATGAGCGAGCTGCTGGTCGGCGGCGAGGCCGTGGACCCCGCGGCGGCGCGGAGGGTTCTGGCACGTCGGCCGCCGCGGCGGCTGCTCAACGGCTATGGTCCGACGGAGAGCACGACGTTCGCGGCCTGGCACCCCATCTGCGAGGTCCCTGCCGGGGCGGCCGGCATCCCGATCGGCCTGCCGCTGGCCAACACGAGGATCTACGTGCTGGACCGCTGGCTGCGGCTGGTGCCGCCGGGCTCGACGGGCGAGCTGTGCATCGGGGGCGATGGCCTCGCCCGCGGGTATTGGAATCGTCCGGAGCCGACCGCCGAGCGTTTCGTGCCCCACCCATGGGGCGATGGCGAGCGGCTGTACCGCACCGGCGATCTGGCGCGGCAGCGGCCGGACGGAACCGTCGAATTCCTGGGGCGGCTCGACGATCAGGTGAAGATCCGCGGCTTCCGCATCGAGCCGGGAGAGATCGAGGCGGTGCTGGCCGGCCATCCCGCGGTCCGGGAATGCGCCGTCCTGGCGCGGCAGGATGGCGCGGCGGGCGAGCGCCACCTGGTCGGCTATGTGGTCCTCGATCCGGCCGATCCGTCCGATTCAACCGATCCGAAACCGGCGCTCTCCTCCTGGCTCCGCGACAAGCTGCCCGACTACATGGTGCCCGCGGCCTGGGCCGTCCTGGAGGCGCTGCCGCTGACCGCCAACGGCAAGCTGGACCGCCGGGCGTTGCCGGCTCCGCTGGCCGGAGACGCCGAAGACAGGGGCTATGTCGCGCCGTCCGGCCCGATCGAAGAGGCGCTGGCGGCGATCTGGGCCGAGGTGCTGCGGCTCGAGCGGATCGGAGCCCACGATGACTTCTTCGCGCTGGGAGGGCACTCCCTGCTGGCCACCCAGGTGGTCACCCGCGTGCGGGAGGTGTTGGGTTTGGAGCTGCCGCTGCGGCGCCTTTTCGAGACGCCGAGCCTGCGCGAGCTCGCCCGCAGCCTGGGCGCGACGCCGGCCGAAGACGCGGGCGCGCCGATCCTCTCCCGGGCCGCGGCTCCCACGGATGGGGGAGAGCCCCTGTCCCTCGGGCAGCAGCGGCTCTGGTTCCTCGACCAGCTCGAGCCGGGCAATCCGGCCTACAACGTCCCGCTGGCGGTGCGGTTGACCGGCGATGGCGGCGAGCTGTCGGTGGAGGCTCTGGAGCGGACCCTCGGGGAGGTGGTGCGCCGGCACGCGGTGCTGCGCACCTCGTTCGTCGCGCAGGCAGGCCAGCCGGTGCAGGTGATCGCGCCTCCCGAGGCCGTACGCCTGGAGCTGCAGGGGCTCGATCTGTCGGAAGTGCCGGACGAGGTGCGTGAGGATGGCGCGCGCGAGCTCGCCTTGGAGGAGGCCCGGTCTCCCTTCGACCTCGGGCACGGTCCCTTGCTGCGCAGCGGCCTGCTCCGCCTGGCCGAGCGGGAGCACCTCCTGCTGGTCACCCTGCACCACATCGTCTCCGACGGCTGGTCCCTGGGCGTGCTGTTGCGCGAGATCGAAGCTCTGTACCCGGCCTTCCTGCGCGGCGAGCCTTCGCCGCTCCCCGAGCTGCCGCTGCAATACGCCGACTTTGCCCGCTGGCAGCGGAGCTGGCTGCAGGGGGAGGTCCTGGAGCGGCAGCTCGCGTATTGGAAGGAGAAGCTCGCCGGAGCACCGACGCTGTTGGAGCTGCCTACCGACCGGCCGCGCCCGGCCGTGCAGACGTTTCGCGGCGCGACGCGCGCGATCCACCTGTCCGCCGCTCTGTCGGAGAGGGTCCGCGAGCTGGGTCGGCTCGAGGGCGCCACTCCCTTCATGATCCTGCTGGCGGCCTGGGCGTTCCTCCTCGGGCGCCATGCGGGCCAGGAGGACCTGTTGCTGGGCACGCCGATCGCCGGCCGCAACCGGCGCGAGATCGAGGACCTGATCGGGTTCTTCGTGAACACCCTGGTTCTGCGCATCCGGCCCTCCTCGCCCTCGTTCCGGGAGCTGTTGGGACAGGTGCGCGAGACGGTCCTGGAGGCTTTCGCCCACCAGGAGCTCCCGTTCGAGCGGCTGGTCGAAGAGCTCCTTCCGGAGCGGGACCTCGCGGTCCCCCCGATGGTCCAAGCCGTGTTCGCGCTGCAGAACACGCCCACCCGGCCTCTGTCCGTTCCGGGGCTCTCGCTGGAGCCTGTCGCCATGGACAGCGGAACGGCGAAGCTCGACCTGACGCTGGGCCTGCAGGAGGAGGCGGGCGTCTTCGCCGGAGCCCTGGAGCACAACACCGATCTGTTCGACGGCAGCACGGCCGTGCGCCTGCTGGCCCGCTTCGAGGCACTCCTGGAAGGAGCCGTCGCCGATCCCCGCCGGCCGATGGCGGACCTGTCGCTCCTCCTCCCGGCGGAGCGCCACCAGACCCTGGTGGAGCCGAACGCGGCCTGGGACGGCGCGCCGCCGGCGGCGCGTCTCCTCGAGCGCTTCCTGGAACGGGCGGCTGCGGCTCCGGAAGCGCCCGCCCTGATCTTCGCCGGCACCGGGGAGGTCCTCTCCTACCGGGAGCTGGAACGCCGGTCGGCGCTCTGGGCCCGCTCGCTGCGCGGTCTGGGGGTGGGGCCGGAGGTGCGGGTGGGGATCTGCGTCCGGCGCTCGCCGCGGATGATCGTCGGGCTCCTGGCCGTCCTGCGGGCGGGAGGGGCCTACGTGCCGCTGGATCCCGCCTGGCCGGCCGAGCGCCTGGCCTGGATGCTCGACGACGCCGGGGTCGGCCTGGTCCTCACCGAGGCGGCGACGGCAGAGCGTCTGCCCGATGGCACCGCCCGGCCGCTGCGGCGTCTCTTCCTGGATCAGCCTGTCTCTGACGCGGCCCACTCCTCTCCCGCGGGCCTGCCGCTGGACCTTCCGGACCCTGCTCAGCCCGCGTATGTGATCTACACGTCAGGCTCCACCGGCCGGCCCAAGGGAGTGGTGGCCGTGCACGGCGGTCTCGCGGCGTTCGCCGAGGCGCTGGCCGGCGTCATGGCGCTGACCCCGGACGACCGGGTGCTGCAGTCCGCCTCCCTGTCGTTCGACGCCTCGGCCGTGGCGGTCTGGCCGACCCTGCTGCGGGGCGCCGCGGTCGTCCTGCATCCAGATCCGGCGGCCTTGTCGGCCCGGGAGCTGCTGGCCCTCTGCGCTGCCCGGGAGCTCACCGTGCTGGAGCTGCCCGCCGCTCTCTGGCGCCTGGTGGTGCAGGAGATGGACGGCGCCGGCCTGCGCTTCGGCCCGTCGGTGCGCCTGTTCATGACCGGCGGCGAGAGCCTGTCTCCGGAGATCCTGCGGCAATGGGGGCGCACCGTCGCGCCGGAGGCGCGGCTGGTCAGCTCCTACGGCCCCACCGAGGCCACCGTGGCCGCCACGGTCTTCCAGGCGGACGGCCTGGAGGCGGTGGGCTCGACCCTGGCCGGCGCTCCGCTCGGCAAGCCGCTGCCGGGGATTGGGGTCTATCTGCTGGACGCGCGGCTCTCCCCCGTGCTCCTGGACGTGCCGGGCGAGATCTTCCTCGGCGGCGCGGGCGTGACCCGCGGCTACCTGGGGCGGCCCGACTTGACCGCCGCCGTCTTCCTCCCCGATCCCTGGGGCCCGCCCGGGGCGCGGCTGTATCGCACCGGCGACCGGGCCCGGCGCCGGCCACACCATGAGACGAAGCTCGGTCTCGAGTTTCTCGGGCGGGTCGACCAGCAGGTGAAGATCCGCGGCTTCCGCGTCGAGCCCGGGGAGATCGAGGCCGTTCTCGGCGGCCATCCCGCGGTGCGCGAGGCCCTGGTGCTGGCGCGGGCCTGGGCCAGCGGCGATCTCTGTCTGGTGGCTTATCTCACGTTGCGGGACGGGCTGGCCGCGCCGGCGGCGGAGCTCCGCTCCTGGATGCGGCAGCGCCTGCCCGAGCACCTGGTTCCGTCGGCCTTCGTCGTGCTCGAGACCTTCCCCCTCGCCCCGACGGGGAAGGTGGACCGCCGGGCCCTGCCGGCGCCCGAAAGAGTCCGGGGCAGCGAGAAGGAGACGGCGCCCGGCGACCCGGTGGAGGAGCTGCTGGCCGGGATCTGGACCGAGGTGCTGCGTCTCGAGCGGGTGGGGGTGCGCGACGATTTCTTCGCCCTCGGCGGGCACTCGCTGCTGGCCACCCAGGTGATCTCCCGCCTGCGGGAAGTGCTCGGGGTGGATCTGCCTCTGCGGACGCTGTTCGAGAAGCCGACCATCGGCGCGCTGGCCGAGGCGGTCCGGCAGGCCCGGCAGGAGGGTGCGCCGCCGGCCCCCCCGATCGTGCCCGCCGCGCGGAGCGGCCTGGCGCCGCTCTCCTTCGCGCAACAGAGGCTCTGGCTGATCGATCGGCTCGAGCCGGGCAACCCGGCCTACAACACCCCCTTGGCGGTGCGTCTGTCCGGAGAGCTTCGGCCGGCTCTGCTGGAACGGATCTTCGCCGAGATCATCCGCCGTCACGAGGCGCTGCGCACCATCTTCGCCCTGCGGGACGAGGAGCCGGTCCAGGTCATCGCCGCGGCATCTCGCTGCGAGCTGCCGCTCGCCGATCTCTCGCACCTCTCCGCGGCGGCGAGCGAAGCCGAAGCGCGCGCCCTCGCGCTGGCCGAGGCCCGCCGCTCCTTCGATCTCCAGAAGGGCCCGCTGCTGCGCCTGCTCCTGGTGCGCCGCGCCGCGACGGAGCACCTCCTGCTGGTCAGCCTGCACCACATCGTCACCGACGGCTGGTCCATGGGCGTGCTGCTGCGCGAGGTCGGGGCGCTGTACGAGGCCTTCGCGCACGGCCGTCCGTCCCTCTTGCCGGAGCTGCCCGTCCAGTACGCCGATTTCGCGGTCTGGCAGCGAGAGTGGCTGCGGGGCGGAATCCTGGCCGCGCAGCTCGATTTCTGGAAGCGCGAGCTCGCCGGCGCGCCGACGGTGCTCGGTCTGCCTCTCGATCGCCCGCGCCTGGCGGCGCGGACCTCTCGCGGAGCCTCGCGCCCGATCGCTCTCGACCCCGTTCTGTCGGACGCGGTCCGGGAGCTCTGCCGGCGGCAGGGAGTCACTCCCTTCATGGCCCTGCTGGCGGCCTGGGCGGTCCTCCTCGGGCGTCACGCGGGCCAGGACGACGTCCTGTTGGGCTCACCCGCCGCCGGCCGCACCCGCCGCGAGATCGAGGAGCTGATCGGATTCTTCGTCAACACCCTGGTGCTGCGGGTCGTCTTGCGCGGTACGCCGCGGCCGAGCTTCCGGGAGCTGCTGGGCCGGGTGCGGGAGACGGCGCTGGGAGCCTTTGCCCACCAGGACCTCCCCTTCGAGCGGCTGGTCGAGGAGCTGGTCACCGAGCGCGGGGGAGGCTACCCGCCGCTCATCCAGGTGATGCTCACGCTGCAGAACGCTCCGCTCGCGCCGCTGGAGCTGCCGGGGCTGACGGTCTGCCCGCTGGCGCTGGAGGGCGGAGCGGCGAAGCTCGACCTGACGCTGCTGTTCGAGGATACGCCGGCGGGCCTGGCCGGCTGGTTGGAGTACGACGCCGCGCTGTTCGATCGCAGCACGGCGCAGCGTCTGCTCGCCCGCTTCGCGGGGCTGCTCGAGAGCGCGGTGGCCGAGCCGGACCGGGAGCTCGCGGAGCTGGGGTTGCTGCCGGCGAGCGAGCGGGCGCAGCTGGTGCTGGAGTGGAACGACGGCGCGAGCGCCTTTCCGCGGGAGACGGGGTTGGGCGAGCTGTTCGCGGAATGGGCGCGGTCGCAGCCGCAGGCGCCGGCGGTGGTGGAGGCCGGGGAGACGTGGAGCTACGGCCGGTTGGAGGCGGAGGCCAACCGCCTGGCCTGGCACCTGCGGTCGCTGGGAGTCGAGCGGGAGGCGCGGGTGGGGGTGGCGATGGAGCGTTCGGCGGAGCTGGTCCTGGCGCTCCTCGCAGTGCTCAAGGCAGGCGGGGTCTACGTACCGCTCGATCCGGGCTATCCGGACGAGCGGCTGCGCTTCCTGCTGGCCGACGCCGGGGCGGCGGTGGTGCTGGTGCACGGTCGGACGCGGCAGCGGTTGGCCGGAGTGGAGCCGGAGCCTCCCTGGCGGCTGGTCTCTGTGGCCACGGACCGGGACGCGACCGCCCCCTGGCCCGCGGCGGCGCCGCCGCACCAGGCCCATGCGGAAGAGCTCGCCTATCTCCTCTACACCTCGGGCTCGACGGGTCGGCCCAAGGGCTCGGCTCTGCCGCACCGGGCGGTCGCACGGCTGGTGCGGGGGACGAGCTACATCGCGCTCGGCCCCCGGGACCGGCTGTCGATGGTGACCGGCATCGGCTTCGACCCGTCGATCTTCGAGGTCTGGGGAGCGTTGGCCAACGGCGGGGCGGTGGTGGTGATCGAGCGCGAGGTCGCGCTCTCGCCGCGGAGGTTGGCGATGCGGCTGCGGGAGGAGGGGGTGACGGCGATGTTCCTGGCCACGGCGCTCTTCCACCAGGTGGCGCGCGAAGAGCCCGCGGCCTTCCGCTCTCTACGCCACCTGCTGGTGGCAGGCGAGGTGATGGACCCGGTGGCGGCGGCGCGGGTGCTTGCCGCCGGCCCTCCGGAGCGGCTGCTCAACGCCTACGGCCCGACCGAGAGCACGACGTTCGCCACCTGGGCGGAGATCCGCGAGGTGGCCGCCGGAGCGCTGTCCGTGCCGATCGGGCGCCCGCTGTCGAACACCACGGCCTACGTGGTGGAGGCGGGAGGAGAGCTGGCGGCGCTGGGTCAGGTCGGGGAGCTGTGGTTGGGAGGAGAGGGCCTGGCGCGGGGGTATGTCAACCGGCCGGAGCTGACGGCGGAGAAGTTCGTGCCGGACCCGTGGAGCGGGGCTCCAGGGGGGCGGCTGTACCGGACGGGAGACCTGGCGCGGCGGCGCTGGGACGGGGTGCTCGACTACCTGGGCCGGATCGATCACCAGGTCAAGATCCGGGGATTCCGTGTCGAGCCCGAGGAAGTGGAGGCGGTGCTGGCGGGCTGCCCGGGGGTGGAGGGGTGCGCGGTGGTCGCGCGGCGAGCGCCGGGCAGGGACCCGGCGGGGCAGGCCGGGGAGGTGCGGTTGGTGGCCTATGTCGTGGCGGCGCCGGGGCCGGAGCTGCGCGAGGCGGCGGTGCGCGACTACCTCAGGCAGTCGCTGCCCGATTCCATGGTGCCGGCGGCCTATCTGTTTTTGCAGTCGCTGCCCCTGACTCCGAACGGCAAGCTCGACCGCGAGGCGCTGCCGGCACCCGCAGGAACGCAGCACGGAGAGGGGGGCTACGTGGGGCCGCGCGACGCCCTGGAGCTCGCGCTGGTCAAGATCTGGGAAGAGATCCTGGAGCCACGGCCGATCGGGGTCCGGGACGACTTCTTCGAGCTGGGCGGCCACTCTCTGCTCGCCGTCCAGCTGATGGCGAGGATCGAACGCCGCCTCGGCGCCCTCCTGCCGGAGGCGACGCTGCTCAGGCGGCGCACGATCGAGGGCCTCGCCGCGGCGATCGGCGAGCAGGCCGGACCGGTCCGTCACGCGGCGCTGGTCGAGATCGAGCCGGGAAACGGGCGGCCGTTCTTCTGTATCCATCCGATCGGCGGCGACGTCCTCTGCTACGTCCCGCTGGCCCGGCGTCTCGTCGGCGACCGCAGCGTGTGGGGATTGCAGGTGCCTGATCTCGCGGCAGGGCGGGCGCTCGCGACCGTCGAGGAGATGGCGGCGCACTATCTCCAGTGCATCAAGGAGGTCCAGCCCGAGGGCCCCTACTCGCTGGGCGGCTGGTCATTGGGCGGCGTCGTGGCCTTCGAGATGGCCCGCCAGCTCGAAAGCCGGGGGGAGACCGTCGAGCTGCTCGCCCTGATCGACTCCTTCGCACCCGGAAACAACGGCCGCCCGGGACGCGTGCCCGACGGCGAGCTGGTGAGCCTCTTCGCCAACGATCTCGTCCGCCGTCTCGGCAACGGCCATGGCGCCTCTCTCCCTGACCTCGCGCAGCTGACCGCCGGGGACGCTCTGCGCCGGCTGGCGGACGAGGCGAAGCGGCTGGGCCTGCTGCCTCCCTGGCTGCAGGACGGCATGCTGGAGCGGCGCTTCCTGGTGTTCCAGAGCAATTTTCGGGCGCTCGAGCGCTATCTGGGAGGGCCTTGCGCGGCTCCCCTGATCCTGTTCAAGGCCGCCGAGCTGCCGGCCAGCGAGGCGTGGCCCGAGCCCGACCTGGGCTGGGGCCGGCTGGCGCAGCGGCCGGTCGAGGTCCGCGAGGTGGTGGGCAACCACTACACCTTGCTGGAAGAGCACTCCGTCGACATCCTGGCCTCCCATCTGCGCGAGCGGCTCGTCGCGGGTGCGCGGGCGCAAGCGTAAGCTTTATCGGTCCATTGAAGAAAGGGGTTCACCCATGTACCGCATCGCACTAGTCAACATGCCGTTCGCCAGCGCCGACATGCCGTCGATCGCTCTGGCCCAGCTCAGGACCGTGCTGAGGAGCGAGTTGGGCGACCAGGTGGAGTGTGAGGTGTTCTACCCCAACCTGGATTTCGTCGGCTACCTCGGCCCCCACCTCTACGAGCTCATCTCGAACACCGTCCTGGCCAATACCTCGGGGCTCGGGGACTGGTTCTTCAGCCAGGAGGCGTTTCCCGAGAAGCCCGACGAATCGGACGCCTACCTGATCCGCCACTTCTCCGAGCACCGCTCGCAGCTCGAAGCCTTCCGCGGTGAGCTGAAAGAGAAGCGCCGGCAGGCGGGCGCCTACCTCGACAAGACCATCGACCTCTACCGGCTCGACAGCTTCTCGCTGGTCGGCTTCACCACCATGTTCTCGCAGAACATGGCGAGCATCGCGATGGCCAAGAAGCTCAAGGTCCTGCGTCCCGAGATCGTCACCTTGATGGGCGGGGCCAACTGCGAGTCCCCGATGGGAGACGTGCTCGCCAGGAACGTGCCCGAGATCGATTTCGTCTTCTCCGGGCCCAGCCTGGTCGCCTTCCCCCGGCTCGTCCGCCATCTCCTGCAGGGAGAGGAGGAGGAGTGCCACCAGATCAAGGGCGTCCTCTCGCACCGGAAGCTGATCGCCCCGAAGGGCGATCACCACCGTGAGATCGGCGACGAGCTCGACATCTCGGTCGACCTGCCGCTCGACTACGACGACTACTTCGCGGCGTTCGACGCGAAAGTGCCGCCGGAGGCGAACTACGAGCCGAAGGTGATGTTCGAGACTTCGCGCGGCTGCTGGTGGGGAGAGCGCGCGCACTGCACCTTCTGTGGCTTGAACGGCGTCACCATGTCCTATCGCGCGCTGCCGGCGGACAAGGCCCTGCATCTCCTGCACGGGCTCTTCGAGCGGTACGGCGCCCGGGCCGCGGAGTTCAAGTCGGTCGACAACATCTTGCCGCGGGAGTATCTCACCGATGTCCTTCCGTATCTGGAGACGCCGGAAAGGAATTTCCTGTTCTACGAGATCAAGGCCGATCTCAAGGAGCGGGAGATGGCGGTGCTGGCGCAGGCCCGGGTGACGAGGCTCCAGCCCGGCATCGAGGCCCTGGCGACAAGCTCTTTGAAGCTGATGCGCAAGGGAACGACTTCGTTCCAGAACCTCAAGTTCCTGAAGCACTGCCAGCGCTACGGCATCTATTCGTTGTGGAACCTCCTGGTCGGTTTCCCCAACGAGCCGGAAACGGTCTACGCGAAGTATTACGACGACCTGCCGCTGCTCATCCATCTCGAGCCGCCGAGCGGCGCCTACCCGATCCGTTTCGACCGCTTCAGTCCCTATTTCGTGAAGGCCCAGGAGTACGGCCTCAAGTTGAAGCCGTACAAGTGGTACGAGATGCTCTATCCCTTCCCGCCCGGCGAGCTCGAGGACCTCGCCTACTACTTCGCCGACGCGGACTACCAGGCGACCTATCTCGCGAACACCGCGCGCTGGCTCGGCAAGCTCCGCGAGCGCATCGCCCACTGGCACGTCCGCTACTACCAGCGCGACCGGCGGCTCAAGCCGGAGCTGACCATCCGGGAGCGCCGCGGAGCCAAGGTGGTGTACGACTCCCGCTCCGGCTCGGTCGTCGAGCACGCGCTGTCTCCGGCCGCCTGGAAGATCCTGGACCTCCTGGAGGAGCAGCACAAGATACCGCGGCTGGCCGAGAAGCTCGAAGGCGTGCCGGAGCAGGAGGTCGCGGCACAGGTCGCCTTCCTCAAGCAGCGCGGCCTGCTCTTCGAGGAGGATGGCATCTACATGAGCCTGGTGCTGCGGCCGGAGAGCCGGACCCCGCTCCGTGCACCGCAGGCCGAGGCCGCCAGGGAGGTCAGCCTGGCCTAGCCGGCGCTGAGCGAGGACGAGGACCTCGGGGCGGGGGGTGAGGGCTGCGCTATAATCCCCCCGCCTGTGCGGCTATAGCTCAGGTGGACAGAGCAGGAGTTTCCTAAACTCTTGGTCGGGGGTTCGAGTCCTCCTAGCCGCACCATTTCCCGCTTTTTTCCGATACGATCCGATTCCTTCGAGAGACTTCTAGAGTGATGGAACCTGCCGCCCTGACGGACGACGTACGCCGGCCGCGCCTCTGGCTCGCGGCCCTCTATGCCGTGGCCGTGCCTCTCTTCGCCATCGGGATCTGGTGGGGGATGCCTCACTGGTTCGGCTGGTCCGGCGACGAGATGCACCCGACGTCCTGGCCGCAGGCCCTCTCGTTCAAGGCGTACAACGGCTGGCACACGCGCTATCCGCCGCTCCACTTCGCAGTCCTCCAGGGGCTGTCCTGGCCGCTGCGGCTCGCGCTCAAGGCCGCCGGCGTCGATCCGGTGTCGCGGGTCGTCTGGCTCACCTACTTCGCCCGCTGCGTCAGCCTCCTCCTGGCTCTGGTCACGGTGGGGCTGGTCTACCGCATCGGCCGCGAGGTCTACGACCGGCGGTCCGCCCTCTTCACGGCGGCGATCCTGGTCTGCGTGGCCCCCTACGTCTACTACGCGAAGATGGGGAACCTCGACGTCCCCTACATCTTCTGGTTCACCCTGTCGCTGCTGTTCTACGTGCGCATCCTGAAGCACCACCGGCTGCGCGACTACGTGCTGTTCGCCCTGATGGCCGCCGCGACGGTGTGCACCAAGGATCAGGCGTACGGCCTCTTCGGATTGGCTCCGCTGCCCATCCTCTGGGGTTTGATCCGGTTTCGGGCCCGGCGCGAGTCTGGAGATCGTGGGGTTCTGGGCGGTCTCGGCCGGGCGCTGATCGACCGGAGGTTCCTGGCGGCGGCGGGGGCGGCTGTCGTGGGGTTCGCGGTGTTCCAGATGCTCTGGAACTGGGACCGGTTCGCCCTCCACGTCCGGCTGCTGCTCGGGCCGATGAGCGACAACTACCAGGACTACGAGAACACGCCGGAGGGGCACGAGGCGCTGCTGACGCTCTTTCTGCGGCAGATCGTGTTCTGCCTGGACCCGGCTCTGGCGCTCGTCTGCACCGCGGGCGTCGCCTGGACCGTCTGGCGGCTCATCAAAAGGAAGGGGGGCGGCGAGCCGTTCCTGATCGCCAGCCTGGTCTTCCTGGTGGTCTCGTACTACGTCACCTTCCTCTCCCTGATCCTGTTCAGCTACGACCGGTACATCCTGCCGATCGCCCTGCTGCTGGCGTTCCCCGGCGGGCGTCTGCTCGGCGCCCTGGCCGCGCCGTCGGGGCGGCTCGTGGCTCTCCGCCGCATCGCGGTGGCGGCGCTCCTCGGCTACTCCCTGCTCTATGCGGCCTCGGTCGATGCCCGGCTCCTCGCCGACAGCCGCTACGCCGTGGAGGCGTACGTGCGGGAGCATGCCCCGACAACCCAGCTGACGGGTGGGGCGTCGCGCCTGGCGGTGGGGATCGGCCGGCGCAAGCACATCCCGCGCTTCCGCTGGCTCCCGTGGGAGCGGGTGCTGCGCACGCGCGGCAAGGTGCTCGCGAAGGAGCGCCCCCGCTACGTCGCGATCAACTTGACCGACCTGCGGCATCCGGCGGAGATCGAGTTTTACCAGCGGATGCTGCGGGGCGAGACCGGCTACGGCCTGGTCCTGCTGTACCGGGGCAAGCCGCTCTTCGACCTTTTCAACGTCAACGCGCTGGGGACCAGCAGCCAGCGCTTCATCAATCCGGAGATCGCATTGTTTGAGCGAATCGGGTCAACCGAACGCATGGACAGCGCGCCTCCTCCCATGGCAGACTCTCCGGCTGGCAGAGCGGAGAGGGGCCGCGGGCGTGTACACTAGATCTTTCTGGAGCTTTTCGATGACGCAACATTTGACTCGCAAGGAGATGAAGCGGGACGATTTCGCCAGCGCCGTGGGGAGAGGCATGGATTATGCCGAGAGCCATGCGCGGACGCTCCTCATCGGGCTCGGCGTGGTGGCGCTGGCCGCCGTCCTGTTTCTGATCGGCCGGGTGTTCCTGGAGAGCCGCAGCGAGAAGGCGAACGAGGCCCTGAGCCGTGCCATGAAGGTCTACCAGGCGCCGATCGAGGCCGCATCGGCCAAGCCGGAAGATCCCAAGAGCCCGACCTTCGCCGACTCGACGGCGCGGCGGAACCGCGCCAAGCAGCTCTTCGAAGGGGTGCGGAACGACTACGGCAGCAGCGATGCCGCGGACGTGGCGGGCCTGTATCTGGCGCAGATCGCCGCGGACGAGGGGCAGCTCGACCGGGCGCGCGAGCTGTGGACCGATTTCGTGGACGACAATCCGAAGAACCTCCTGGCGGGCGAGGCGCGGGTCAACCTGATCCACCTGGACCGCCAGCAGGGGAAGAACGAGGACCTGACGCAGCGCCTCAAGTCCATGCTGGAGCAGGAGGAGCCCGGCCTGCCGAAGGACGTGATCCTGTTCGAGCTGGCCACGACGCAGGAGGCGCTCGGCCGCAAGCAGGACGCCCTCCAGTCCTGGCGGCGGATCGCCGAGGAGTACCCCGAGTCCGCGTACCGGTCCGAAGCGCAGAGCAAGATCACTGCGCTCGATCCGTCGCGCGGCGGAGCGCTCGGCGGCGGCATTCCGGGTCTCGGCGGCGGCGGCTTCCCACCGGGCTGACCGCGCGTCCGTCTCCTCCCTGGCGATGATCCTCCCCTATCGCATCCTGGAGCGGAAGCGCGCCGGCCTTCCGCTGAGCGAGGAGGAGGTCCGCACGGTGGTGCGCGGCACCACCGACGGCTCGTGGAGCGAAGGGCAGCTCGGCGCCTTCCTGATGGCCGCGGCGATCCGCGGCATGGACGCGGAGGAGACGCGCGCGCTGACTCTGGCCATGCTGGAGTCGGGCGACCGCTGGCACCTGGCGCGGGAGGTCCCCGGGGTCTGCGACAAGCACTCGACCGGCGGTGTCGGGGACAAGATCTCGCTCATCCTGGGACCGCTCCTGGCGAGCTGCGGCGTGCCGACCGCCATGCTCACCGGCCGCGGCCTCGGCCACACCGCGGGCACGATGGACAAGCTGGAGACCCTGCCGGGCCTCGACCAGCAGCTCGACCGCGGCCGTTCGATCGACCTGCTGCGCCGCTGCAACCTGGCGATCGGCGGCGCGACCTCCGAGATCGCTCCCGCCGACCGCCGTCTCTACGCGCTGCGCGACGTCACGGCCACGGTCGACTCCCTGCCGCTGATCACCGGCAGCATCCTGTCGAAGAAGCTGGCGACCGGCGCCGCCGCGGTGGTCTTCGACGTGAAGACGGGCGACGGCGCCATCCTGCCCGAGCTCGCGGCGGCGCGGGAGCTGGCGCGCGGGCTGGTCGAGACGGCGAAGGCCCTGGGCACGCCGGCGAGCGCCCTGCTGACCGACATGAGCCAGCCCCTGGGGCGCTGGACCGGCCACGCCGCCGAGGTGATGGAGTCGCTCTCCTGCCTGGAAGGCAACGGCCCGGCGGACCTGGTCGAGCTGACGCTGGCTCTGAGCGAGGAGGTGGCGCGCCTGGCCGGGCATGCGGGCGTCGGCCGCGCCGAGCTGGAGCGGGCCTTGGGCGAAGGCCGGGCGCGCGAGCGCTTCGACCGCTGGGCCGAGCTCCAGGGGACCCACCGGACCTGGCTGCGGTCCCCCCGTTTCGCGCTGGCGCCGGTGGAGGTGCCCATCCTCGCGCGCCATGCCGGCCGGCTCGCCTACGTCGCCACCCGGCAGCTCGGCCTGCTCCTCGTCGAAGCCGGCGGCGGCCGCTCCCGGCCGGACATGGACGTCGACCTCGGCATCTCCCTGGAGGTGCGCGCCCGCCTGGGCGACGCGGTGGAGGAGAGGCAGGAGCTGGCGCTGGTCTACCTGCGCCGGCCCGACGAGCGCCTGGCCGGGCTGTTCGCGGACTGCTTCACGGTCGCCGAGGACGCAGAGGCGCCCGCCCTGGTGATCGAGAAGATCTCTTAAAAAGAAGTCTTCCCGAAGTTCGACGCCAGCACGGCCAGATCCGCGCCGTTGACCTCGTTGTCGTCGTTGAGGTCGGCCACTCCGGCGAAGCGGACCTCTCCGCGGCGGGCGCCGAAGTGGGGCGCGAAGATGAGGAGGTCGGCGCCGTCGACGCGGCCGTCGCGGTCGATGTCCCCCGGCAGGAACGTCGTTCCCTCGATGGTGAAGAAGGTGATCTCCCGGTCGAGCACGTTCGGCGGGTTCGCCAGGTCCCGGCTCCGCAGCTGCACGGTGACCACGCCCTTCCAGGGAGCCGGCGGGCTGTAGGTGATCTCCAGCTTGCGCGAGCTTCCGGTCAGCGGGGTGTCCACCACCTGCTCGTTGACCACCAGGCGGGTGGCGGTCACGTCGATCCCGGCTCCGAAGTCGTAGAGGTTCAGGTGGACCGGCGTGGTCGGCGGCACGCGCGGGGAGTCGGCAACCGGCGAGATGAGGCCGGTGACCGGAGGCACCTTGTCGATGTTTGTCAGGACGTCGGCGAAGACCCGGGCCAGCAGGTCGTATCCCGCGGCGTTGGGGTGGAGCTTGTCGCTGTAGAGCTGGCCGTAGTTGGGGGTCAGGTGGTAGAAGACCTCGAATGGATCGGCCAGCTTCCGCTCATCCTGCCAGGCGAGCTCCCGCACCAGGCCGTTGAAGGCTCCGGTGACGATGTTCGTGCCGTCGTAGTTCGAGCCGAAGCGCGGGAGGACGGTGGCATGCACCACCGTGAGGCCGCGGGCCTCCGCCTTCTCGGCGATCTTGTCCAGATTGACGGCGATCGTCTCGTTGGAGATGTCCTGCGCGCCGATGTCGTTCGTCCCTTCCATGAGGAGCAGGACGTCGTCCCCCGCCTCCAGGACCTTGTCGATGCGGCTGAGCGCTTCGCCTGTCGTCTCCCCCGCGAGACCCTCGTTGCGCACGTCCGCGGTCTGGCCGCGCTGCTGGAGGAGAGCTTCGAGCCGCGGCGGATACCCTTTCTCGGCGCGGTTCGGGTCGTCGAGGACTCCCTGGGTGATGCTGTCGCCGAACGCCACGTAGGTGGTCTGGGCGCGGACGCCGGAGGCGAGCGCGAGCAGGGCCAGGAAGGTGAAGGAGAGCGCGCGCACCCTCATGGCACCTTCTCCCAGCGGATCGCGAGCCGCTCGCCGCCCCCGGGCCAGGACAGTGCCAGACCGCTCGCGGTGCTCTGGACGACCGGGCGCTCGGCGGCCGTGGACTGGACCGCCACGGCCGCGCGCCGCACCGGCCGTCCGGTCCGGTCGAGCTCGGCGACGCTCCAGCCGCGCGGCGCCGCGGTCCGGTAGAGCAGCCAGACCTGCCCCTGGGGAGCCGGCTCGAAGCCGGGGAAGAGCGAGCCCGCCGGCGCGGCGAATTCGGGCTTCGTCCAGGCTCCGTTGCGGAAGCGCGCCACCTCCACGCGGTACTCCGAGCCATCGAAGCGGCTCCAGGCGAGGAGGGCGCCGTCGCGGGTCGCGGTCAGCGCCGGGGTGATGTCCGGCACCTGGTTTCCGGCCGCGGCGCGGCGCGCCGGGCTCCAGGCGCCGTCCCGGCCGCGCCGGCTCCAGACGATCTCGTCGTCGGTCCCGTCGAAAGCGCTCCAGGCGGCGAGCCAGGTGCCGTCCGCGAGGCGGGCGGCGGTCAGGGCGAGCTGGCTCCCCGGGCCGGGAGCGGCCACGGTCTGCGGCTCGCGCCAGCCGGTCCCGTTCCACTCCGCGAAACGGACGCCGAACGACGAGCGGCTGTCCCCTTCCAGCCAGAGCAGGCCGGCGAGGTGGCCGTCCGCGATCAGCGGGAGCGGCTGGTGGCGGATCTCGGAGGTCCGGCCCGGCGGAGGCGGCAGCTCGGTCGCGGCGCTCTCGTCGCCGGTCAGGAGCAGGATCTCGGTCCGGCCGGAAGTGCCGGGGCCGGAAGCGTCAGGGCGGACACCCGCGGCGATCCATCCTTCGTCGAGAGACAGCGCGGTGCGCATCTCGGCGCCCCGCGGGATGGGCAGGGAGATCCGCTCTCCCGAGGGAAGCTGGAGGCGCGTTCCGTCCTGGTCCGGCAGGAGGAGCGGGCGCGACGCCTCGGCCCCGGCGCGTCCGGCCAGAGACAACAGGGCGGAAACGAAAAAAACAAAACGGGCTGTGCGCATGATCGCGGTAATGGTATTGCGGCCCCTGGCGGTGAGTCAAACCGGGGAGGCCAGCCCCCGGCTGCGCTATGATCCGGCCCCATGAAGGCGGCCATCCTGGCAGTCGGTTCCGAGCTCCTCGGCACCGAGCGGCTCGACACCAATTCCCTCCGGCTCACCAAGGTGCTCGACCGCCACGGCGTCGAGCTGCGCGCCAAGGCGGTGCTCGGGGATTCGGAGGAGGACATCGCCGCCGAGCTGCGCCGCTTCCTCGACCGCTACGACATCGTCCTGGTCACCGGCGGCCTCGGCCCCACGGCCGACGACGTGACCCGCGAAGCCGCGGCCGCCGCTCTCGGACGCGGGCTGCACACCGACGAGGAGGTCCTGGCCGGCATCGAGCGCCGCTTCAAGGATCTCGGCTGGCGCATGCCGGGCGTCAACCGCCGGCAGGCGGTGATCGCCGACGGCGCCACGGTCCTCGTGAACCGCCGCGGCACCGCGCCGGGCCAGCTCCTGAGGAGTGAACGCGGCTCCGCCCTATTTCTGTTCCCGGGCGTGCCGATGGAGCTCGACGCGATGATCGAGGACCATCTGGAGCCCTGGCTCGCCGAGCGCTCCGGGGGGATCGGCCGCGAGACCGTCACCCTGAAGATCGCGAGCCTCCCCGAGTCCGTCGTCGAGGAGCGGATCGCGCCGGCCTACGAGGAGTTCGGCCGGGAGAGCATCACGATTCTGGCGAGCCCCGGAGACATCCGCCTGTGCGCCACGGCCGAGGGGCCGGAGGCGGAGCGCCGGCGGCGCCTGGCGGCGATGACCGCGCGCCTGGCCGAGCTGGCCGGCCCGGCGGTCTATGCTCTGCGCGAGGAAGACACCATGGAGAAGGTGGTGGGCGCGCTGCTGCGCAAGGCTGGCGCCACGCTCGCCTTGGCCGAGTCGTGCACCGGCGGCCTGGTCAGCGAGCGGCTCACCCGCGTGCCAGGGAGCAGCGACTACGTCCTGGGCGGCGCCGTGACCTATACGAACGAGCTCAAGACCCAGCTCGTGGGTGTCCCCGCCGAGACGATCGCCGAGCACGGCGCCGTCTCCGAGCCGGTGGCCCGCGCCATGGCCGAAGGGGTGTGCCGCGCGCTGGGGAGCGACTACGGCATCGGCATCACCGGCGTGGCCGGCCCGGGCGGCGGCAGCGAGGCGAAGCCGGTGGGCACGGTGCACATCGCCGTGGCGGGGCCAGCGGAAACCGATCATCGCAAGGTCCGCTTTCCGGGCGACCGCGAGCGGGTGCGCTGGCACGCCAGCCAGCTCGCGCTGGAGATGCTGCGCCGCCGGCTGCTGGGGATCCCCCTCGTATGAGACTCTTCGTCGCTCTCGAAATCCCTGAGGCCGTGCGCCGCGAGGTGGCGCGCCGCGTGGCCGGCTTGCGCGAGCGGCTGCCGCGCGCCAAGTGGGTCGACACCGCGAATCTGCACCTGACCCTCCTGTTTCTGGGTCAGGTGGACGAGGCCCTGGTGCCTGTCCTGACCGCGGCTCTCCAGGAGGCCTTCGCCAGGCATCCGCCCCTCGATCTGCGCCTTGCCGACGCCGGGACCTTCCCGCCGCGCCGGCCCGCCCGGGTCGCCTGGGTGGGGATGGAGACGCCCGGCGATCTGGAAGGCCTCCAGGCCGACGCGACGGCCGCGGCGGTGGAGGCGATCGGCTTCGAGCCCGAGGAGCGGCCGTACCATCCGCATGTCACGCTGGCGCGCTGCGAGCCGAGCTGGCCGCGCGACGCCGCGGACAAATTCGTGGCGGCCTTCCCGGGGACCATCGGCCAGCCGTGGACCGCCGAGCGGGGCGTCCTCATGGAAAGCAAGCTGAGCCCGCGCGGCGCGCAGTACCGTGTCGCGGCCGAGCTGCCTCTCGCGGGAGCGGAGGAGGACGCGTGACGACCGGGACGGGTCTCGCCCTGGTCGCCGCGGCCTACCTCCTGGGCTCGGTCTCGTTCAGCTTCCTGATCGTCAAGATCAAGGAAGGCAAGGACGTGCGCACCCTGGGGAGCGGCAACGCCGGAGCGACCAACGTGCTGCGCGCCTCCAGCCTCGGGGCCGCGGTCCTGACGCTCCTGCTCGATCTCGCCAAGGGGGTGGCCGCGGTGGTGGGCACCCGCCTGCTCGACGCGCCGCCGCCCGTGGTCGGGGGCGCGGCGTTCGCGGTGGTGCTCGGACACGTCTTTCCGGTCTTCCTCGGCTTCCGCGGCGGCAAGGGGGTCGCCACCGCGGCCGGCGCCCTGGGGGCGCTGGAGCCCCTGACCATGCTGGCGAGCCTGGCTGTATTCATCGCGGTGGTGGCCTGGAAGCGCTACGTCTCGCTCGGCTCGGTCCTGGCGGCGCTGGTCTTCCCGCTGCTCGCCTGGGCGGGGTACCGCCTGGGATGGATCTCCGACGCGAATCCGTCGGTGGTGGCCGCCTCGGCGGCGATCGCCGCGCTCGTCCTCTACCGCCACCGGTCCAATCTCAGGCGTCTGCGCCGGGGCGCCGAGCCCCGGCTGGGGGAGAGAGCGGCATGAACGGCGATCCAAAGACCATCGGCGTCCTCGGCGCGGGCTCCTTCGGGACGGCCCTCGCCATCCACCTGGGCAAGGCGGGAGGGCATCCCGTCCACCTCTGGGCGCGCAATCCCGAGCTGGCGGCGCGCATGGCCGAGGAGCGCCGCAATCCCGAGTACCTGGACGAGGTCGAGCTGCCGCCCGAGGTGGCGCCGACCTCCGACCTGGAAGCGCTCGCCGACTGCGAGCTGATCCTGGTCGCCGCGCCGTCGCACGGCTTCCGCGACGTGCTGCGGTCGTTCCTGCGCGCCCGTCCGGGCCGGCGCCGCATCGAGCTCGTCTCGGCCGCCAAGGGGATCGAGACCGAGACCCTGGCGCGGATGAGCCAGGTCGTCTTCGAGGAAACCATGGCCGCGGACCGCGAGGTGCGCTACGCCGCGCTCTCCGGCCCCACCTTCGCCCTGGAGCTGGCCAAGGGGATGCCCACGGCCGCCGTGATCGCGTCCGAGGACTCCGCCTTCGCCACCGCCATCCGCGAGTCGCTCTCGACCCCGGCTTTCCGTCTCTACTCCTCTTCCGACGTGGTGGGGGTCGAGCTCGGCGGCGCGGTCAAGAACGTCATCGCCATCGCCGCGGGCACGGCGAGCGGCCTGCAATTCGGCGCCAACACCCTGGCCGCGCTGATCACTCGCGGCCTCCACGAGATCACCCGCCTTGGGATCGCCTATGGCGGCCAGCCGCGCACCTTCGCCGGCCTCGCCGGCCTGGGCGACCTCGTGCTGACCTGCACCGGCAGCCTCTCCAGGAACCGCCGCACCGGCCTCGACCTGGCCGCGGGCAAGACTCTCGAGCAGATCACCGGCGGCACCCACTTCGTCTCTGAAGGCATCCGCAACTCGATCGCCGTGGCGCGCGTCGCCGCCGCCAAGGGAGTCGAGATGCCGATCACCGAGCAGATGGTCCAGGTGATGTACGAAGGCAAAGACCCCCGCAGGGCCTGCGAGGAGCTGATGACCCGCGGCCTCAAATCCGAAAACGAGCTCTGAATCCAAAATCCAATGTCCGATCACCAGACCCTCCTCATCCTCGACTTCGGCAGCCAGTTCACGCAGCTCATCGCACGGCGGGTGCGCGAGAACCGGGTCTACTGCGAGGTCCACCCGTTCGACCTGCCGCTCGACGAGATCCGCCGCCGGCGTCCGCTCGGCCTGATCCTTTCGGGCGGGCCGCAGAGCGTCTACGAGGCCGACGCCCCGAACGCGGATCCTGCCCTGTTCGACCTCGGGATTCCCACGCTCGGCATCTGCTATGGCATGTATGTGATGGCGCATCGCCTGGGCGGCTCGGTCGCAGGGGCGGCCCATCGCGAATATGGGCGGGCCGAGGTCGCCATCGTCGAGCCCGGGCGGCTGTTCCAGGGGCTCTCCGCCTGCGAGACGGTCTGGATGAGCCACGGCGACCGGGTGGAGTCTCTGCCGCCGGGGTTCCGGGTGACCGCCAGCACGGGCAACGCGCCGGTGGTCGGCTTCGAGAACCCCGAGCGGGGCTTCTACGGCATCCAGTTCCACCCCGAGGTCTCGCACACCGTCTCCGGCTCCGAGATCCTCCGCAACTTCCTCTACGGCGTCTGCGGCGCCCGCGGCGACTGGCGCATGGCCTCCTATCTGGAGGAGGCGGTCGCCACCGTCCGCGAGCGGGTGGGGGAGGGCCGGGTGATCTGCGCGCTGTCCGGAGGGGTCGATTCCTCGGTCGTGGCGGCGCTGCTCAACCGCGCGGTGGGGGAGCGCTCCACGGCCATCTTCGTGGACAACGGCGTGCTCCGCAAGGACGAGGCCCTGCAGGTGACGCGCACCCTGCGCGATGCCCTGGGCGTGCCCGTCGTGGCCGTGGACGCCCGCGCCCGCTTCCTGGGCGAGCTCGCCGGAGTCGAGGACCCCGAAAAGAAGCGCAAGGTGATCGGCCGCGTCTTCATCGACGTGTTCAAGGACGAGGCGAAGCGGATCGAAGGAGCGCACCACCTGGCGCAGGGCACGCTCTATCCGGACGTGATCGAGTCCGTCTCGGTGAAAGGCCCGTCGGCGGTGATCAAGACCCACCACAACGTGGGGGGTCTCCCGAAGGAGCTGGGCTTCGAGTTGGTCGAGCCGCTGCGCTTCCTGTTCAAGGACGAGGTCCGGCAGCTTGGCCGTGAGCTGGGGCTGCCCGAGGCGATCATCGGCCGGCATCCGTTCCCCGGCCCGGGCCTGGCGGTGCGCATCCTGGGCGAGGTGACGGCCGAGCGCGTGGCCCTCCTCCAGGAGGCGGACGCCATCTTCCTGAACGAGCTGCGCGAGAGCGGCTGGTACGACAAGACGAGCCAGGCCTTCGCGGTGCTCCTGCCGGTCAAGAGCGTGGGGGTGATGGGCGACTTCCGCACCTACGAGAGCGTCATCGCGCTCCGCTCTGTCGAGACGCAGGACTTCATGACCGCCGACTGGAGCCCGCTCCCCTACGAGCTGCTGGGCCGCGTCGCCAACCGGATCATCAACGAGGTCCGCGGCGTGAACCGGGTGGTCTACGACGTGACGAGCAAGCCACCGGCGACGATTGAGTGGGAGTGACCTCCCCCCCGCCCCGGGTTGAACCCCCGGGGCTACGCGCCAGCGCCCGGGACGGGCGTCCGCTACCCCCGAGCCCTCGCACGCATCCTCCGCCGCCACCGCCGCTGACTCCCTGGCCGGGTGAGCCTCTCCCCCCGCGAGGTGAGCCTTGCCCCTCGAGAGGGGAGACTCTCACCTCGCCAGGGGAATCTCTCCCCCCGTGCGGGGGGACTCTCACCTCCCGAGGGGAGTCTTTCCCCTCGCCGGGTGAGTCTCTCACCGAAGGAGGGGAGCTTTTCCCCTCGCCGGGTGAGTCTCTCCCCTCGCCAGGGGAGTTGCTCACCTCGCGAGGGGAATGATCCACCTCACGATCTCCGCCACGATCTCCTCCGGGCTTCCCGCCACGTCCACCTCCAGCGCATGCGACGGCGGCTCCAGGGCCGCGAGCTGGCTGTCGAGCATCCTCGCCTTCATGAAGTGCCCGTGCCGCTGCTCCAGACGATCTCGGATCAGGTCCCGGCTCCCGGTCAGGTGGACGAAGCGCACTCCGTCCAGACCTCCGGCCAGGATCTCCCGGTAGCTCGCCTTGAGGGCCGAGCAGGCGACCGCCGCGTCCTCTCCGATGGCGAGGCAGCGCTCGATCAGTGCGCGCAGCGCCTCAAGCCAGGGGAGACGGTCCGCATCCGTCAGTGGAATACCGGCGGCCATCTTCTGGACGTTGGCCAGGGGGTGGAGATCGTCCCCCTCGTGGAAGGACCAGCCCAGGGTCTCGGCGAGCAGACGGCCGACCGTCGTCTTGCCCGAGCCGGCGACCCCCATCACGATGACGATCATCGAGTCGGGTGATATCATATCCAGGATTCGTCCAAACTAGGTTTCTGGAGGAGCTCCTTCGTGGAAATGCTCGGCTCTGTCCTGGCTGGTGTCTTCGCGTGCGGCGGTTGCTTCGGCTTCCTGCCGATGATCCTGGCTGCCGTGGCGCTCATCGACTCGATCCGCACCGGCGCCGGCTGGTACTGGTGCCTGATCATCCTCGCCATGCCGGTGATCGGCCCGATCGCCTACTTCGTCGTGGTGCGCAGCGCTCTCCTGGGCAGCCACAGCGCGGCGTTCATGTCGCATTCGACGGCGCGCCGCCTCCAGGCGCGCCGCCACCTGAAGGCGCTCCAGGTCCAGCTCGGCCACTGGCGGGGACCGGGCGTGCTGACCGAGGCGGGGGAGGATCTCCTCGTCCTCGGCAAGAACAAGGAAGCCGAGGCGCATTTCCGGGAGGCCCTCGAGAACGGTGCCGCGGTCGAGGACGTCCATTTCGGCCTGGCTCAGGCCCTCCAGCCCCAGGGTCGCTTCGCCGACGCCGTGCCGTATCTGGAGCAGCTCGTCGCGGTCGAGCCCGACGCCCGCCTCGGCGAAGGGCCGCTCGCCCTCGCGCGCTGCCTCGACGAGAGCGGCCGGCGCGAGGAGGCCGTACCCGTTCTGCGCCGCGTCCTCGAGCGCCGCACCGTCATCGAGGCCCAGGTGCGGCTCGCGCGCATCCTCCTCCAGCAGGGGAAGAAGGAGGAGGCCGGCCCGCTGCTCGCCGAGGTCGCCGCCGACGCGAAGTCGCTCCCGTCCTACCTCAAGCGCCGGTACCGCGGCTGGATCCGCGCCGCCCGCGGCCTCCGGCCCGGCACGACGCTGCCCCGGCCGCGGGTCGACGGCGCCGTCACCGTCCGGGAGGGCCTCCGGGCCGCCGGGATCGCCGTGGGCGCCGCCTTTCTCCTTCTGGTGGGCGTGCTCTACCTCTGGAATTCCGCCATGAGGATGCCGTCCCCCCAGAGCACCCTGCGGGATTTCAGGGAGATCCAGCAGCTGCACGACAGGCTCGAGACGCTCGACAAGACCTGGCGTTGGACGCATGGCGATGATCTCGCGGTCGTCGATCTGACCGCCGGCGACGTCGACCGCTACCTGCGGGTGCGGCGGGGCCTGGAGTCCGTCCTGCGCGAGATCGCCCGCCAGGAGTCCGAGCTCCGGCAGCAGAGAGCGGCCGCGCAGAGCTCTCCCGGCTTCGGTACGATCCTCACCGCCTCTTCGGCGCCTGGCCGGGGGTTGCAGCACGAATCCTTCTTCCTGCGCACCCTGATCGCGGAGCTCGAGCGGGAGGAGATGAGCCCGCACGAGCTCGGGAATCTCGTCGCCCTCATCGACTGGCGCTTCCTGCGCCGCTCCGAGGCCCTCGCCTTCGGCCTGCCGGAGTACCAGCGCGCGGACTGGGTCAACGCGCAGCGGGAGCTCGCGATCCCTGTCGAGCTCCTGGAGCGCGGCGAGGACGATCGCTCGGCCCGCCGGTATCGCAAGCAACATGCCCTGTTACGGGCCAAGGTCGAAGCCATGGAGAAGGAGGCCAGTGCCGCCGTCGACCTCTCGCCGGCCTCCCGCACTCTCCTGGAAAGCCGTCGCGCCGAGGTCGAGGCCTTCGATCCGGGTTTTCTCCAACGGATTCTCCTGGGCGTTGAATCGTCCCTGGCTTCCCATGTGGGCTGGGCGGAGTAGGAGACAGGGCCGTCTCGCTTCGGCACCTTCGCAGCACCTTTTCTATAGGACAACTACAAAGGAACGGCCCCTGCTTCCGGTGGGTCCAAATCTGTCCACCAGGGTCTACTATTGGGGCTTCTGTGACACTCTTGGAAAGAAGGGTCAGCCCCTGACGGCTGCGGGTGCGAGTCAGGAACTGATCCGGATAGAAGGAGGGCGGCATGATTTGTCCTGAGTGTGGGTCGGAGTACGAGAACGACGTTCCGGATTGCGAAGGGTGCGAGGTGCCTCTGGTCGAGGAGGTGGACGATGGAGTGGAGGAGGTCGACTTCGCTCCGCTCGTCGAGAGCACGGACGTTGCGTACTTCGGATTGGTGACGGCGCGGCTGGAGGAGGCGGGGATCCCTTGGTTCGTGCAAGGGGAGACGTCACTGGGGGTGCTGCCCAGGGATGGGGGAGAGATGGGTGATCCTGGCGAGGAGGTCGTCACGGTTCACGTCGCCGAGAACCGGTTCCGGGAAGCCCGCCAGCTCGTGCGGGATCTCGATCCGGTCGAGGCCGACGACTGGGGCGGGTGAGGTCTTTCAGGAAAGCCCGGGACGCGCGGCGCGCAGCTCGATGCGGGAGATCTTGTCCGGATTCTTCCCGAGCTCGCTGGCCAGCCGCACCCCGATGCTCCGCTGCAGCCTCCGGCGCGCCTCCTCCTCCGGAATCTTGCTGAGGTCGACCCATCCACCGGCCGTCCGGCCGTGGCCTCCGCCCTTGCCGCGGCGCCCGAGCAGGCGGTGCATGAGCGAGCCTGCCTCGGCCCGGGTGTTGGTGGTGCGGATCGAGAGATAGAGCCGGTCCTGGTAGAAGCCGGTGCACAAGGCCCAGGTCTTCCCCTCGATGCGCAGCAGCAGGTCGGCGATCTCCGGGACGATGTCGGGCTGGTCGACCTTCCCGAGATGGCTGATGATCAGGGAGTCGACCGACTCCAGGTTCTCCAGAGCGTCGTGGAGGTTGGCGAAGTAGGTCAAGGGGAGACGCGGGTTCTGGATGCAGGCCAGCCGGCGGTGGTCCGCCCGCGGGAAGAACAGGTCGTAGATCGCCTTGTCCGGCCCGGCGTACTCGCGGGCGAAGTCCTGGGTCTCCGAGCGGATCGCGTAGATCAGGGCCGTCGCCTCGGCGTGCGTCGGCTGAATACCCGCGGACAGCATGTACTCGCCCAGGATGGTGGCCGTGGCTCCGTACTCCGGACGGATGTCGAAGAACGGTCCGTTCTGCGTGTTCTGGCGCACCGGATGATGGTCGATCACCACGTCCGGCACGAGGCGCGCCGGGAGCTGGTTGTTGCCGCTCCTCGGCTGGGTGTCGACCAGCGCAAAGGCCTGGAAGTCCTTCCAGGAGAGGCCGCGGATGTGGACGAACGGCAGCCGCAGGGTGCGGAACATCTCCCGGTTCTCCGCCCGTCCGACGATGCCGCCGAACGCCACGGTGACGGTGTGCTTGAAGGCCGTGCGGAGCAGGCGTCTCAGGATGAGCGCCGAGGCGAGGGCGTCCGGGTCCGGATTGTCGTGGGTGAGGACGAGCCAGTGCGCGGCCTTCCCACGGCTCTGGACGGTCTCCCGCAGCCGGGCGTAGCGATCCCGGGTTACGTCGGTGATCATGAAGGGCCGATTGTACGACGATTGCCCCACAGGACCCCGTGCTACCATTGCGCCCCGCGACGGGGAGGCTCCGTCGGGACACTCCCTTTTATGATCCAAGAGCTCTTCCGCATCGGGTCGTTTTCGATCAGCCCTTTCGGGGTGATGCTGGTCTTCGCCTTCCTCGGCAGCTACCTGCAGCTCCGCTGGGGGCTGCGCAAGCACGGGATCGGCGACGAGGAGGACGCCAGCGCCCTGGTGTTCGCCGCCGGAGTCGGCGGGATCGTCGGCGCCAAGGTCTACTACGCCATCTTGAACACCGACTGGCACCTGCTGTTCGACCGCTCGGGCCTGGTCTGGTACGGCGGCTTCATCCTCGGCGCCCTGGCGGTCCTCTACACCATGCGCCACCGCCGGCTCCCCGGCTGGGAGACCGCGGACGCCGTGGTCCCGGCCCTGGCGCTCGGCTATGGCATCGGCCGCATCGGCTGCTTCCTGGTGGGCGACGACTACGGCCGCCCGACCAACCTCCCCTGGGGGATCGCCTTCCCGAACGGCCTGCCGTCGACCACGGCGGGCGAGCTGCGCCAGGCCTTCCGCGTCGACATCCCCGCCTCGATCCCGGACACCGAGCTGCTGCGCGTCCATCCCACGCAGCTCTACGAGACGCTCGCCGGCCTGCTCATCTGGGGGATCGGCCTCTGGCTGTTCCGGCGCGGCTTGCGGCCGGGCACCGTGGCCCTGGTCCTCCTCGCGCTGCTGGCGATCGAGCGCTTCCTGGTCGAGATCGTCCGCGTCAAGGACGACCGCTTCTTCGGACCGTTCACGATGGCCCAGGTGATCAGCATCTGCGTGCTGCTGATCGTCCTGGTGGCGACCTGGCTGCGCTCCCGCCGGCCGGCGGCCTCCTCTCCGGTGTCGCGGACGGCCTGACCTTTGCACCTCCTCACCGAGTGAGCGCGACGCAGCGGATTCCTCCCAGGCTCCTGACCATCGCCGGCTCGGATTCCGGCGGCGGCGCCGGCATCCAGGCGGACTTGAAGACCTTCGCCGCCCACGGGGCGTACGGGATGAGCGCGATCACCGCCCTGACCGCCCAGAACACCCGGGAGGTCCGGGCCGTCCACGCCGCGCCGCCGGACTTCGTGGCCGCCCAGATCGACGCCGTGTTCGAGGACATCGGGGTCGACGCCGTGAAGATCGGCATGCTGGCCGACGCCGATCTGGTGCGCGCCGTGGCCGGCCGGTTGCGCGTCCATGCCCGGGAAATCCCGATCGTGCTGGACCCGGTGATGATTTCGAAGAGCGGCGCCGCGCTCCTGGAAGACGCGGCGGTCGAGGCTCTGCGAGAGGAGCTGATTCCGCTCGCGACGCTGGTCACCCCGAACCTCCCGGAGCTCGTGCGCCTCACCGGGCTGCCGGTCGAGAGCGAGGAGGAGCGGCGCCGCGCCGCGGAAGCCCTGGCCGGGGATCGGGGACCGGCGGTGCTCGCCAAAGGGGGGCACGCGGACGGGCCGGAGGTGGTGGACCTCCTCTGGGCCGCGCCGCGATGGCACCGGTTCGTCCACCCGCGGATCGAGACGGCCGCGACGCACGGCACCGGCTGCACACTATCGTCGGCCATCGCCGCGCGGCTCGGCCGCGGCGAGGATCTGCCGCAAGCTGTTGAAGGAGCGATCGCCTGGCTGCACGCGGCCATGGCGGCGGCCTACCCGCTGGGAAGCGGGCATGGGCCTGTCGATCATCTGTACCAGTGGAGGGAGAGCGCGTGAGCAACACGGAAGTTCTGGACCTTCTGGTGGTCGGCGCGGGACCGACCGGGATCGCCATCGGCGCCGACGCCTGCCGCAACGGGCTGTCGGTCCTGGTGGTGGACCGCGGCCCGCTGACGGCCGCCATTCAGGGATACCCCATTTTCATGGAGTTTTTCACCACCCGCGACCGTCTGGAGATCGCGGACGTGCCGTTCACCATCGCCGAGGACAAGCCCACGCGGCGGCAGGCCCTGGCCTACTACCGCGCGGTGGTCGACCGCTACAAGATCCCCCTGGCCCTCTATGAAGACGTCCTGGACGTGCGCAAGGAGGGGGAGGAGTTCCGGGTGCGCACGGCGAAACGGACGCTCCGCGCCCGTGCCGTGGCGATCGCCACCGGCTATTTCGGCCAGCCGCGGACGCTCGGCGTGCCCGGCGAGGACCTCCCCTGGGTGAGCCTCCGCTACAAGGAGGCCTACCCCCACTTCCAGCAGGACGTGGTCGTCATCGGCGCCGGCAACACGGCGGCCGAGGCGGCGCTCGACCTCTGGCGCAACGGCGCCCGGGTGTCGATCGTGCACCGCGGGCCGCACATGAAGCCCGGGGTCAAATACTGGCTCAAGCCGGACGTGGAGAACCGCATCGCCGAGGGATCGATTCCCGCCCGCTTTCACACGCGGGTCCGCGCCTTCCGCGACGGCGAGGGGGTGGAGGTGGAGGGTCCCGGCGGAGTGGAGCTCCTGCCCGCCCAGGCGGCCTACATTCTGATCGGCTACGTGCCCGACGCCGACTTCGAGCGCCGCTGCGGCATCGAGATCGACCCCGAGACCTTGATCCCCACCTTCGACCCCGCGACCTGCGAGTCGAACCTGCCGGGCCTCTACGTCGCCGGCACCCTCCAGGCCGGCCGCTGGACCGACCGGATCTTCATCGAGAACTCCCGCGACCACGGGCCGCGGATCGTGGAGCACTTGAAGCGGCGGCTGTCCTCGCCGTAGGACGTTCCCGGACCGCTCCCGACCTCCCCCGAGCACGCCTCATGGTGTAAAGTCCTGTCAGAACAGGCCTTTTCTCCAGGCACCTTTCTTGCGATGGCCGGTCCTGTCTGAGAAATTCTCAAGAGGAGGACGCTGATGAAGGGTCCCGCCAGAATGATCCCGCTGCTGATGCTGGCCGGCTCGATGTCGCTCGCCGCGCAAGAGCCGGCTCCCGCAGGAGTGGATGTCGAGATCGGCGAGTCGATCGACGTCCGTGTGGTCAACGTGGAGGCGGTGGTCACCGACCGCCACGAACAGCGCATCAAGGGGCTGAGCCCCGCCGACTTCCGCCTGCTGGTCGACGGCAAGGAAGTCCCCATCGACTATTTCACCGAGATCCGCGGCGGCGCTGCCGTCGAGGCACGCGGCGATGGGCCGGCCTCTCCCACCTCGGGGACGGTGGGCCGCAATCTGCTGATCTTCATCGACCAGAGCTTCACCATCCAGGCGCAGCTCGATCTGGTGTTGCGCCGGCTCCAGGAGGATCTCCAGCAGATCGGCCCCGGCGACCAGGTGGCGCTGGTGGCGGCCGATCCGGACGGGCACCTGCGGGTGTTGAGCGATTGGAGCTCCGATCCGGCCCGGCTGGTGGCCCTCCTCGACAAGATCCGGAAGCAGCCCACCGGCGGAGCGCAGCTGCGCGCCGCGCTCGATACCGTCGAGAACGACCGCGTGCTGCGCAACATGGCGGAGACCGGCACCGCCTGGGGCGAATCCACCGGCCTGACCGGGTTCGAGGCCGGCCACTGGTGGGATCTCCGGGAGGCGGCCCAGCCCAGAGGGCTGTCGACCCTGGAGAGCTACTCGGCCGTAGAGCGGGGTGACGCGGCCCTCTTCGCCGACGATTCGTTCGGGATGAGCGTGCTGGCCGCGATGCGCGCCTTCTCGTCGGCGCCTGGCCGCAAGGTCATGCTGCTCCTTTCCGGCGGCTGGCCGGCAGGCGTCGAGCCGCGGGTCATCGAAGGGGCCAACCTGCTCGGCTACTCTCTGTATCCGGTGGACATCTCGGGTCTCCAGACATCGCCGATGCGGGTCAACGCCGACCGCTTCGGCGACGGCGAGCTCGGCTTCTACAGGGACCGCAATGCGTTCGTCACCTCGTCCTGGGAGCGCCGGGTGCAGTACGGCTTCGAGATCCTGGCGCGCGAGACCGGCGGCAAGGCCTCGCTCAACGGCTTGCGGGAGACCGCCCTCGAGCGGACCCTGGAGGACATCGAGGCCTATTACTGGATCGGCTTCTCGCCCACCTGGAACGCAGACGGCAAGAAGCACGACATCCGCCTCGAGGTGCGGAGCTCCGGGCTGCGCGTCCGCTCGCGCCGCAGCTACAGCGACCTGTCGCTCCGGGCGCAGCAGGCCCTGGAGGCCGAGAGCCGCCGGGTGCTCGCGGCGGCGGGCGCGGGAGCGCAATGACAGGATCGAGAGACTGACAGGAGAGAGATCGGTGGCCGCCGCCGGCGGGGCGGGAAAGGAGACTGGATGCGTCGCGCCTGGATCTGCTGCAGTGTCTTCTTCTTCCTGACCCTGACCGGTTTGCAGGCGGTCCGGTCTCAGCCGCCCCAGTCGGCCCCGCCGGACGCGCCCGTCTTCGAGGAGGCGATCGACGTCCGGGTGGTGAACGTGGAGGTGGTGGTCACGGATGCGGACGGGAAGCGGGTCCGCGGGCTCGATCCCGCGGACTTCCGTCTCCTGGTGGATGGACGGGAGGTTCCGCTCGATTACTTCTCCGAGATCGCGGACGGACAGGCGGCGATCCCTCCAGCCGCCGCGCCCGCCGTGGGAGGGCCGGCCGAGCCGGTGGCTCCGGCCGAGCCCGTGGGGCGCAGCTACCTCGTCTTTGTCGACGACTCCTTCTCCGTGGCCAGCCCGCGCAACGACGTCCTCGGGCGGCTGGCGGACGACCTCGGGTTGCTCGGACCGGCGGACCGGATGGCGGTGCTCGCCTTCGACGGCCAACGGATCGACGTGCTGAGCCCCTGGAGCGCGGACCGCGCCGTCCTGGCGCAGGCGCTGCGGGCGGCTCGCGAACGTCCGGCGCGCGGCAATCAGCTCATCTCCGGGAACCGCAGCATGGAGCGGGACGAGGACATCACCCTCGATGCGGCCCTCACCATGGAATATACAGCGAAAGAGATCCGGGACATGCTGGGCACGCTGGGGAAGCGGGTCAACCCCGAGGCGCGGACGCAGCTCGGCCGTACGGCTCTGGCCATGGCGGGGGCGCTGCGCGGCTTCGAGGTTCCGCCGGGGCGCAAGGTCATGCTCCTGCTCTCCGGCGGCTGGTCTCTCACCGTGGCTCCCAAGCTCTTCGGCCCGCTCGTGGAGTCCGCCAACCGGCTGGGCTACACCCTCTATCCGGTCGACGTGGCCCAAGGGGACGCCCGCATTCTGCGGGGGCTCGACCAGCTCGCCGCCGCGACCGGAGGGCGGGTCGCCAACTCGGTCCGCCAGGACGTGCTGCGCACCGTGGCCGAGGACTCCGGCAGTTATTACTGGCTCGGTTTTTCCCCTTCGTGGAAGGGCGATGACACGAGCCATGCGATCCAGGTCGAGGCCCGGCGGCCGGATCTGAAGGTGCGTTCCCGCCGCGGCTTCTCGGATCTGTCCCCGCGGACCGAGGTGGCCCGGAAAGCCGAGAGCGTGCTCCTGTTCGGCGGCGCCGGGGAGGAGCGCAAGGTCCGGGTGGAGCTGGCCGCCGCGCGGTCCATCAGCCGCCGGGAGGTGGAGGTGCCGGTCACCCTGGGCGTGCCGGTGGAAGCTCTGGCCCTGACGCCGGCGGATGGAGGAGGGTACGTGGCGGAGGTGCCCTTGGCGATCGCCTCTCTCGATGCGAAAGGCGGGCGCGCCGAGCTGCCGGGCTCGCGCCTGCGCGTCGCCGTGGCGCAGGTGCCGCCTGCCGGGGGCTACGCGCGATTCCGTACGGTCCTCAAGCTGCGCCGTATCGCGCAACGCTTGGTCTTCACGGTCCGCGACGCGGCCAGTGGCAAGATTCTCTGGGGAGAGGCGCAGCTTTCCTTCTGAAGGCTGAGAAAGAAAATTTCGCCACCGGTTGTTTGTCAGAGGGGGCATGCCCATCCGCGGCATCCCCCAGGGAGGTCTGATGAAATCGCTTCGCTTTGTCCTTGCCTTGTTGGCCGTGGCCCTGCCCGCCGCCGCCTGGCAGCAGCCGCCGCCCGCCGCCGAGCCGCCCGCGAGCATCTTCGGGGAGCAGATCGACGTGCGGGTGGTCAACATCGAGGTCGTGGTCACCGACAAGGACGGCAACCGCGTCTCCGGGTTGGCTCCGTCCGATTTCCGCCTGAAGGTCGACGGCAAAGACGTGCCGGTCGAGTATTTCTCCGAGGTCCGCGGGGGCCAGGCGATCGCTCCCGGCGCCGCCGCGACCGGGGAGGCGCTGCCCGGGTTGCCCAACCTGGCGCCGGGGACCACGGTGGGGACCAGCTATCTGGTCTTCGTCGACGACTTCTTCTCGATCCAGCCGCGGCGCAACGAGGTCCTGCGCGCGCTCAAGGACGAGCTGACGCGCCTGCGCCCCGAGGACCGGATGGCCATCGTGGCCTACGACGGCCGCTCCCTCGACATGCTGTCGACCTGGTCCAATTCGGAGCGCGTCCTGTCGCGGGCCTTCGACCAGGCGCTCGGCCGCCCCGCGTACGGCGTGCAGCGCCTCGCCGAGCTGCGCAACTTCGAGACGACCCAGCGGATGAACACCTCGATCGGGGTCGTCCCCGGTCCGCGCTCGGCGTTCTCCCAGCAGCTCACCCTTGAGGAGATCGGCTATGCCGGGCATCTGGCCGAACAGGTGCAGCGGACGGTGAACGCCGCGGTCAGCACCCTGCGCGGCTTCGCCTCGCCGCCGGGCCGCAAGGTGATGCTTCTGCTCTCGGGCGGCTGGCCCTACTCGCCGGCCGACTTCGCGGTCAACAACCTAGCCCGCGTCCTGGTCAGCAGCCGCGACGTGCCGCGCGGTGACGACATGCTGCGTCCCCTCGCCGACACGGCCAACCTGCTGGGCTACACGGTCTATCCGGTCGACGTTCCAGGGTTGGAGGTCCAGGGGCCGGACGCCTCGCTGGCGTCTCCGACCGCCGGCGGGATCAATCTGCGCGAGCAGGAGGTGCACGAATCGCTGGAGCTCTTGGCCAAAGGCACCGGCGGCCGGGCGCTGATCAACTCCCTGCGCGAGCAGGTCCTGCCCACGGCCGAGTCCGACACCCGCTCCTACTACTGGCTGGGCTTCACCCCGGGCTGGCAGAAGAACGATCAGCGCCACGCGGTCGTGGTGGAGCTGAACGACCGGCCGGGCCTCCGGGTCCGCTCGCGCAACGGCTTCATCGACCTGTCGCGCAAGACCGAGGTCTCCATGATGGTAGAGAGCGCCATGCTCTTCGGCAGCGCGCCGGGCGCGACGCCGATGCCCATGGAAGTCGGCGCGCCGGTCAAGGACGGCCGCAAGGAGATGGTGGTCCCGATCACCCTGGCGATCCCGGTGTCCGGCATCACCGTCGTGCCGCTCGACGGCAAGCACGTCTCCGAGCTCGAGCTGCGCGTCGCCGCGGTGGACGCGAACGGCGACCGCTCCGACATCCCGGTGGTGCCGCTGCGCATGACCCTGGAGCAGGCGCCGCCGTCCGAGGCCTATCTGCGCTATGACACCAAGATCCGGCTGCGGCGGATCGAGCAGCACCTGATCGTGGCGATCTTCGATCCGCTGAGCGGCCACATCCTCACCGCCGAGGCGGATGTGAAGCCGGACGCCAAGAAGAAAGGCAAGCCGTGAGGCCCGGGGGGTATAATCCCCGCGGAGGATCGATGAGCTCAATGCAATTGCGACGGTATCTGGCGGCCGGTCTCACGGCCGCCGTTCTCATGGCCGGAGCCGCGAGCGCGCAGAGCGCCGGCAAGGCTCCCGCAGGGCAGAAGCAGGGGCAGCAGGAGGGGGGAGAGTTCTTCGACGTGGTCAACGTCAGCGTCGTCAACGTCGACGTCTACGTGACCGACAAGAAGGGGAACCGGATCAACGGGCTCTCCCGGGACGATTTCGAGATCTTCGAGGACGGCCGTCCGGTGGCCCTCACCAACTTCTATGCCGTCGAGGAGGGCCGGTCGGTGACGCCGCAGCCCGCGCCTCAACCGTCGGCTCCCGTGGCGCAGGCTCCGGCCCCGCCTCCTCTGCCATATCAAAACCTGAACGACGTCAAAACGCCGGAGGACCAGCGGCTGCGCCTGGTGGTCTACATCGACAACTTCAACCTCCGGCCGTTCAACCGCAACCGGGTGATGCGCGAGCTGCGGGCCTTCGTCGGCCAGAAGCTGGGCCGCGACGACCAGATGATGCTGGTGACCTACGACCGTTCGCTGCACGTGCGGCGGACGTTCACCAGCGATCCCCACCTGATCGCCACGGCCCTCTTCGAGCTCGAGAAGGTCTCTGGCCAGGGGGTCCACCAGGACTCGGACCGCCGCGAGGTGCTGCGCCAGATCGAGGAGTCGCAGAGCGTCAACGAGGCGACGATGCACGCCCGGAGCTATTCCCAGTCGACGTTCAACGACCTGTCGTTCAGCATCGACGCGCTCAAGGACATCGTCGATTCGCTCGCCGGCCTGCCCGGGCGCAAAGCGATCCTCTACGTCAGCGACGGCCTGCAGCAGATCGCCGGCCAGGACATCTGGTATGCCGTCCAGGGGAAGTACGGCGAGAAGAGCTCGGGCCTGACCGAGCAGTTCCAGTTCGACGCCTCGCGCCGTTTCGAGGAGCTGACCGCCCAGGCCAATGCCAACCGGATCACCTTCTACACGATCGACGCCGCCGGTCTGCGGACCTATTCGTCCATCTCGGCCGAGACCCAGACCGCCGGGAAGCCCGGCCAGGGCGTCTTCCTCGACTCGATCCAGATCTCCAACCTGCAGAGCCCGCTCCAGATGATGGCCGAGAAGACGGGCGGGGTGGCCGTGATCAACGCGAACATCGTCACCCCCCAGCTGGAGAAGATCGCGGCCGACTTCAACAGCTACTACTCGCTCGGGTATACGTCGACCCACTACGGGGACGGCCGGTACCACAAGATCGAGGTCAAGGTGAAGCGCAAGGGGCTGAAGGCGCGGCACCGCGAGGGCTACCGCGACAAGAACACCGAGGCGCGGATGTCCGACGGCACCCTCGCCGCGCTCCGTTTCCCCTTCGAGAACAATCCTCTGGGCGTCCAGGTGGAGCTGGGGACGCCGACGCGGCGCAGCGACGGCTACTATCTGCAGCCGGTGCTGGTGAAGATCCCGATCGGCAAGCTGGTCCTGGTGCCGCGCGAAAACACCCATGAGGGGCGCGTCCGCCTGTTCATCGCCGCCGTGGACACCGACGGGAACACCACGCCGGAGGTGCAGCAGGTGCCGCTGCCGATCAGCATTCCGCTGGCGGACGTGGCCACGGCCGTCACCAAGGATTACGTCTACACGATGAGCCTGCTGATGCGGGGAGGCGACCAGAAGGTGGCGATCGGCGTGCGCGACGACGTGGCGGCGGAAGCCTCCTTCGTCTCGCGCTCCGTGCGGGTGGGTGGATGAGCGGCTGGATCGAGATGTTCCGGGGACTGGGAGAGTCCCTGCTCGACGTCCTGCGGGCCGAGGTCGCGACGCTCCAGGAGGATCTCTCCCGATCCGGGCGGATCGCCGGGGGAGCGCTGGCTCTGCTCGGCGTGGCCCTCATCCTCCTCTTCTGGATCGTCGGTCTCCTGATCTTCGCCCTGATCGCGGTGCTCGCGATCTGGCTGCAGCTCTGGGCCGCCTCGCTGATCGTGCTCGGCCTGTTCCTGATCGCGACCAGCATCCTCGCCTGGATGGGCGTGAACCGCCTGAAGCAGGTGGAGAACCCGGTTCAGACGTTCCGGCGGCGGGTGGACGACCATCTCGACTGGTGGCAGAGCACGCTGTTGCGCGACCAGCGGCCCCTGGACGTCGAGCCGGTCGCGGTGACCGACATCCTTGACGACGAGGAGGACCTGCCATGAGCCAGCGTCTCGATGAAGCGCGGCGCGAGGCCGAGCTCCGGCTGGAGCGGAGCCGCCGCGAGGCGGAGCTGCGATTGTCGGAAGTGCGGAGCGCCCTTGCGACCGAGGTCGGATTCGTGCCCCGGAAGAGGTACCTGCTTCTGCTGCTCGCCGCCGGGGCCGGCGGGCTCGCCCTCGCCCTGAAGCGCGGCCGCAAGCCACGCCGGCGCAAGCTCAAGGGTTGAAAAGAGAAGACCTGGGGGGCCGCCGCACGGTGACCCCCTGAATCATCTGAGAGTAGACGGCGGGTGGGCGGCGGATCTCAGCCGCCCGCCGCAGGGCGTTTGAAGACCATCGCGATATTGTCGGTCGCGCCGGTCTTGAAGTTGACCGAGGTGATGGAAACAAGCTCCCATCCATCTTCGCCCAGCTGATTGAGCTGCGTCACGGAGTTCGGATCGAGGCGGTAGTTCTCACTTCGGATGTTGATGATCTTGTACTCCCACTTGCTCATGGCCACACACTCCTTCCAAAGACCCATCGGGCTCCTCAGCCTCGGTCGCCCCCATTGTAGCCTGACTCGCGGAGGGTGTCACCGAATTGTTACACCGCGGCCGGGTGCTCGCTCCAGGAGACGCGCACGACCGTCCCGCGTGTGACGCCCCACTGCTGGGCGAGGCTTTCGCCGTTCAACGACAGCTCCACCGTACCGAGTGACCCGGAAAGGAAGGCCGCCTCGCCGGAAGGGATCTCGGCGTAGCAGGTCGCGCGGCGCCCGGCCGTCCGGTCTCCTACCTCGACCCGGCAGGTCCCCGCGGGCAGCCAGGCGGCCGGGATGTCGGTGACCAGATTGCCGTACCGGTCGACGTGAGCCACCCGGCCCACGATCTGTTCCGCCTCGCGGCGAGGCGGCTCGATCGGCAGGCGGACAGGGTCCTCCACGACCGGCCCGAGGGCCGCGAACGGCTCGCCGCGCAACAGCCAGGCGGCCGTCGGCGCGAACCGCTCCCGGCCATGGAAGGTCTGCCCCGGGCTCGCCAGGAAGAGATCGGCCCGCTCGACGGAGCGGATCTCCTCGACCCGGTCGAGCAGGGGAGTGAGCAAGCCGTTGTCCGGAGCCAGCAGCCAACCGGACACCGCTCGTGCGGCCAGGATCCGCCGCTCGCTGCCCACCCCAGGATCCACCACTGCGAGATGAACCGTCCCGGCCGGAAAGCTGGGAAAAGCCGCAGCCAGCAGAAACGACGCCGTCTCCACATCGCCGGCCGGCACGTCATGGGAGATATCCACCAGAACCGTCTCCGGGGCGAGCCGCAGGACGGTCCCTTTGACGGCGGCGACGTAGTAGTCGGTGAGGCCGAAGTCGGTGAGAAGGGTGAGGAGGGGCATGGCAATGCGGGATTTTAGCTAGAATCGCATCCGTGCCGGGATCCAGCCACCGCCGCCTTTTGCTCTTCACCAAACCGGCTCGAGAGGGGCGGGTGAAGACCCGCCTCATCGGCGCACTGACCCCGGCGCAGGCGGCGGAGATCCATCAGGCATTCCTGGACGACCTGCTGGAACGCTTGCGAGAGGGAAGCTTCGATCTCCGCCTCGCCTGGGCGCTCGATCCCGGGGAGGCGGTGCCGGATGGGCCGCTGCCCGGAGTCCGGCAGGAAGGGGAGGATCTCGGCGAGCGGCTGTTTCGGACCCTCGCTGCCGCCGGAGCCGAGGCCTCCTCGGTGGCCGCCCTGGGGAGCGACCATCCGACGCTCCCGCTGGAGATGGTCCACGAAGCCTTCGAGCGCCTGGAAGCCGGAGCCGACGTGGTCCTGGGTCCGGCCGAAGATGGCGGTTATTATCTGATTGCCCTGCGCGCCGGCGCCGTGGCGCCCCGGCTCTTCGAGGCGATCGCCTGGAGCACCGACCGGGTCTTCCCCGAAACCGTGGAGCGCTGCCGCGAGCTGGGCCTCCGTCTCGAGCTTCTGCCCCGGGCCTCCGACGTGGACACTCCCGAAGACCTCCATCGCCTCGCCTCCCTCCTGACGACAGACGACCTCGGCTGCCCGCGCACCCGCGCTCTCCTCGGCGCCTGGGGGTATGCATGAGAGTCCTCACCGCCGCCGCCATGCGCGAGGTCGACCGCTCGGCCATCGAAGGGCTGGGCCTGCCCGGTCTCGTGCTGATGGAGAACGCCGCGCTCGGTGTCGTCGACGCGATCGGCGAGGCCGAGGGAGCGATCGGCGGAGCCACCTCGGCCGCGATCTTTTGCGGTCCGGGGAACAACGGTGGCGACGGTCTCGCCATCGCGCGCCACCTGGCCGTGCGCGGCTGGGAGGTGCGCGTCTTTCTGGTGCTGGGGAAGAGCGGGCCGAGCGGGGACGCGGGAGTCCAGCTCGCGGTCTGCCGCCGGATGGGTCTGGAGATCGAGGAGGTGCGGGACTCCGCCGGGGTCCGCGCCGCCCTGGACGCCGCGCGGGATCTCGACCTGGCCGTCGACGCCCTGTTCGGCACCGGCCTGGGACGCGCACTCGAAGGAGTGTTCGCCGAGATCGTCGACGGGATGAACGAGCTGCCGGTCCCGCGGGTGGCGGTCGACCTGCCGAGCGGCCTCGACGCCAGCCGGCACCAGCCTCTCGGCCCCTGCGTCCAGGCCGACCTCACCGTGACTTTCGCCGCGCCGAAAGTCGCACACGTCCTGCCGCCCGCGGCCGAGGCCGTGGGCGAGCTGGTGATCGCCGACCTCGGGATTCCGCCCAGCCTCATCGATGAGGTCGAGGAGCCCGCCGGGCGTCTCCATCTCCTGGTGGGGGAGGAGCTCGCCGGGTTATTGCCGCCGCGGGAGCGGAGCGGGCACAAGGGGAGCTACGGGCATGCGCTCCTCGTCGCGGGCGCGCC
>Ga0126309_10000028_pt1 | contig 49279 bp, 40 predicted proteins | sample Plot56_FD_92541 | JGI IMG/M metagenome (GOLD analysis project Ga0126309, IMG submission 92541) | Serpentine soil microbial communities from UC McLaughlin Reserve, CA, USA - Plot56 | ecosystem: Environmental > Terrestrial > Soil > Grasslands | place: USA: UC McLaughlin Reserve, Lake County...
CCACGGCGACCGCATGGGTGACCAGGTCGCGCGAGTCGTAGAGGAGCGGCTCCGCAGCCGCCGTGCCTTTGTCGAGATCGTAAGGGCGTCCGAGATAGAAAACGCCGAGCTTCTCGTACGCCGCGGTATCGTCCGCCATGCTCTTTCCCTCCACCAGGAGGGCTCATCCTATCTGATGCGGCTGGGGCCTACAGATACGCCCGTGGATCGAGCTCGTACGGCAGCGGCGTCAGGTTCTCCAGCGTGCCGTCATCCCCGAGCCGCACCAAATCCTCCAGACGGACTCCAAACCCCTGCTCAGGGTGATAGAGACCGGGCTCCAGGGTGAAGACATCCCCTTCGCGGAGAACGCCTTCGGCGCCGGACACCTTCTTGAAGGTTGGCTGCTCGTGGAGATCGAGGCCGACGCCGTGGCCGAGGTTGTGGACATAGCCCACCGTGGTGCCCGGTGAAGAGATCGGGGTGAGCTCACCGTGCTCAGTCAGGAGAGCGCAGACGGACTCCTGTACAGACCAGCCGCGGACGCCGGGCACCGACCACTCGTATGCCCGTTCCAGCGCGGCGCGGACCGCGGCCCAGGCACGGGCGAGCGGCTCCGGCGGATCGCCGACACAGAAGGTCCGGGTACAGTCGGCGAAGAACAGAGGCCCGCGTGGATAGAGGTCCACCACCAGCGACTCGCCCGGACGGAGCACCCGCTCGTCCGTGCCCGCCGAGTGCGGCACTCCCGCTTCGTCTCCGGGTGCGACGATGTTCCCCTTCGGCTGCTCCAGCCCGCGCGACGAAAGAGCCCGGCCGGCCTCGGCGCGCAGGCGGGCCACCCGCAGGGGCTCGCCCTCCAGCCAGAGCGCGCCGTCGATGACCGTCGCTGCCGCGAGCAGCCGGGCTACGGCGCAAAATGCCTCGCACGCTCCGGCGGCGGCGGAGCGGATCGCCTCCACCTCGGCTTCGGTCTTGCGCTTGCGCAGGGCCAGGACGATCGAGTTGCCGGGCACCCAGACCCAACCATCCTTCGACAGCCGGGCACAGGCGGCCTGGATCACCCCGGCCGGTCCGTGCCCGGCCAGCGCCACCCGGCCGGGGGTGAGACCCGACAGCTCCAGCGCGCGCGCCGCCACCCAGGCGGTGAGGTCCGCGGGCTCCAGCGCCTCGCTCTGCCAGCGCGTGTGGTCGAGATCTTCGGGGGTGATCAGGGCGAGACCGGTCGCGGCGGCCTCGTCGCGTTCCATCGGGGTGAGGAAAGCGAGGCGCGCCGCACCACTCCGGGGAGCCACGAGCTGGCACTCCCCGATGTGGACGGAACCGACGAAGGGGACCAGGTCCGGATCCTGCGCGGACCTGGCCAGAACGAGAAGGGCTTCGCAGCCCAGCTCCTCGAGCCGGGTGGAAAGCTCGGCGAAGCGGTCCGCCATCGCCTTACAGGTTGCGCTCGATGAAGCCCTGGAACGCCGACTTGGGCACCGCGCCCAACATACGGTCGGCCATCTGCCCGCCCTTGAACAGGATGAACGTCGGGATGCTCGACACCTGGAACTGATAGGCGATCTGCTGGTTCTCGTCGACGTTCAGCTTGGCGATCCGGACCTTGCCGTCCATCTCACCGGCGAGCTCTTCGAGCACCGGGGCGACTCGGCGGCACGGACCGCACCACTCGGCCCAGAAGTCCACCAGGACCGGTGTATCCGACTTCAGCACCTCGTTCTCGAAGTTATCCTGCGTGATCGTGACGATCTTGTCGCTGGCCATTGGTTTATCTCTCCCTCTGATGAACAGGCGGCGATGCCGCGGAGGTCCGCGCGCCCCTGCCGTCTCCTACAACTCGGCGGGCGCCCCTTCTTGTTCCAGGGCACGCCGCCGGACGAAGTATTCACGCGTTGCCTCGACGTCCCGGGCGATCTGGGCCGACAGGTCCATCACCGTGGGGAAGATCCGCTCCTCGCGCAGGCGCTTGTAGAACGAGACCTCCACCCGCTTGCCGTAGACGTCCGCTTTGAAGTCGAGGACGTGGCTCTCGACGACTCTCTGGTAGTTCTCATAGACCGTCGGCCGCGTACCGATGTTGGTCACGCAGTCGAAGGTCGCCGGGAAGCTGGGGAAGTAGACCCGCCCGGCGTAGACGCCGTCGAGCGGCACGAGCTTGTGCTCGGGCACGAGGTTGATCGTCGGCCAGCCGAGCCGCTGGCCCATGCGGTCGCCGCGGGCGATCTTGCCGGAGATCGAATACGGACGTCCCAGCATGGCGGCGGCGTCCTCCACCTTGCCCTCGCCGATGGAGCGGCGAATGCGGGTGCTGGAGATCCGCTCGCCGGACCAGACCACCTCGTCGACGCCGAACGCCCGGAAGCCCAGCTCGCTGCCCATCTCCTGGAGGAGATCCAGGTCTCCCTCGCGTCCATGCCCGAAGACGAAGGTCCGGCCCACGTAGACCTCCCGCAGGTCGAGCCGCTCGTGCAGGAGCTCGCGCACGAACTGCCGCGCCGGCACACGGGAGAATTCGGGGGTGAAGCGGATGACCAGGACGACGTCCACGCCCGCCTCGGCGAGGAGCTTCTCTTTCTGCTCCGGCGTGGTCAGGCGCACCGGCGCCTGATCAGGACGCAGGATGACCAGGGGGTGGGGGTCGAAGGTGATCACCACCGACGGCACGCCGAGCTCGCGGGCTCGGGCCACCACCCGGTCGATGATGGCGCGCTGGCCGAGATGGAGGCCGTCGAAGTTGCCGATCGTGCCGATGCCTCCCCGCGGCAGATCGGTGCTCTGGCTGGCGTACGCGTCCTGGACGACGTGCATGGACCGGTCGAGATGCAGTCTATCTGATGATTCAGGCAGTGGCGGAGAACGCGATTTCGACGCCGGCGGCGCCTTCGGGACCGACGATGTGCCCGACCAGGTCGTCGGCGTAGGCTTCGGTGATCTCCACCTCCACCAGGGTACCGGCCGGCGCCGCACCGTCGTTGATCAGGAGCCGGCCGTCGATCTCCGGGGCCATGCCATGATGGCGCCCCTGGAGGAGATGCTCGGATTCTTCACTGACCCCTTCGACGAGGACCGGCAGCCGCCGGCCGAGCAGCCGCCGCCGGTTCTCCAGGGCGATCGGGCGTTGCGCCTCCAGGAGCTGGCGGAGCCGCCGCCGCGTCACGTTCCTGGGCACGCGGCCCGGCAGCTCGGCGCCGGGGGTCCCCTCTTCCGGGCTGTAGGCGAATCCGCCCAGGTGATCGAAGCGGGCCTGCCGGACGAATCGCAGAAGATCCTGGAAATGCTCCTCGGTCTCGCCGGGGAACCCGACGATGAACGTCGAGCGCAGGAAGACGTCCGGGGCCAGCTCCCGCGCCCGGTCGAGCAGGCGCAGATAGCGCTTCGCATCGCCGCCGCGCCGCATCGCCGAGAGGATGTCTCCGTGGCTGTGCTGGAGCGGCATGTCGAGATAGGAGCAGAAGCGCGGCTCGCTTCCCATCAGGCGCAGGAGGTCCTCGTCGAGCGTGGTCGGGTACGCGTAGAGGAAGCGGATCCAGGGGATCGTGGTGTGCGCCAGGAGCGCCTCGACGAGACGGACGAGGCCGTGGCGGCGCATCCCGAGGTCCTCGCCGTAGCGGGTGGTGTCCTGGGCGATCAGGTTCAGCTCGACGATCCCCGCCGCCTCGAGCTGCCGCGCCTCGGCGACCAGGCTCTCGATGGTGCGGCTGCGGAAGCGTCCGCGCCAGATGGGGATCGCGCAGAAGGTGCACGGGTTGTTGCACCCCTCGGCGACCTTCAGATACGCGAAGCCGCGGGTGGTCAGCAGGCGCGGCGCCGTATGGTCGAAGACCGCGTGGGAGGGAGCCGGCAGCGGCGGGCCGCCCCCGAGCTGCACCAGGTCGCCCACCTCGCGGAGCTGGTCGAGCCCGACGAAGCCGTCGATCTCCGGAATCTCGCGGGCGAGCTGGTCGCCGAAGCGGTTGACCATGCAGCCCGCCACCAGGATCTTGTCCACGCCCTGCCCCTTGCGGCCCGCGACCTCGAGGATCGTGTCGATCGACTCCTGCTGGGCCTCCTCGATGAAGGCGCAGGTGTTGACCACCACGGTGTCGGCGCTGTCGAGGTCCTGAACGACCTCGTAGCCGCGGCGCGACAGCTCGCCCAGCATGATCTCGCTGTCGACGAGATTCTTCGGGCAGCCGAGGCTGATCATGCCCACGCGGGGGCGACGGACGGATTCCGGCATGGCGGGAGAGTCTAACAGATCGTTGTGGGGGAAGAATTCCGCCGCGCGCCTAGGCCTAGCCCGCCACGCGGACGCCGACGGGTTTGTGGATGTCGAAGAACTCTTCCGCCGTCAGATCCGCCTCGATCTTGCCGTAGTCGAGCTTCAGGACACGGTCCGCCACGTGGAAGTAATGGTCGTCGTGGCTGATCACCAGGACCGTCCTGCCGCGCGCCTTCAGCTCGGGCAGCAATTGCAGATAGAAGATCTCCTTGAAGATCGGGTCCTGGTCCGCCGCCCATTCGTCGAAGAGGTAGATCGGCCGGTCCTCCAGATAGGCGGTCAGCAGAGCCAGCCGCTTGCGCTGTCCCTGCGAGAGCTCGATCGTGGAGAGCTCGCCGTCCTTGACCTGCACCTTCTGCTGCAGGTGGAGCCGGTGCAGGTACTTGCGGGCATCGTCGTCCAGAGAGCTGGCATTCAGGCCGAGCAGAGACTCGAAGACGAAGAAGTCCGAGAAGACCGCCGAGAAATGCTCGCGGTACTCCTCGCGGTTGCTGTCATCGATCGTCCGGCCCGCAAAACGGACCTCTCCCGATTCCGGCGCGTAGAGGCCGAGCACGAGCTTCGCGAGCGTGGTTTTGCCGCTGCCGTTGCCGCCCACCAGGAAGACCAGCTCGCCCGGCTCGAAGGTCAGGTCGATCGGTCCGAGAAGGAAGCTCTCCTCCTCGTTCTCGCGCCGGTAGCGGTGGGTCACTCCGGCCAGCTCCAGCCGCCCCCAACCGGCCGACCGCGCGAGCTCGGCCGCCCCCTCCTGTTCCTTGATCTCGGACTGCAGATTGAAGCCCATGTCTTCCACAGCCCGCGCCGACGCCAGTGCCCTCCCCAGGTTCGGCAGGGTGCTCATCACGACCTCCAGCGGGACCATCATCTGGAAGAGGATGACTGTGAAGCCGATCAAGGTGCGGCTGTCCATGGGCTGGAGTCGGGGGAGCAGCAGGACGAGCAGGCCGAGCACCACGAAGAAGAGGGTCTGCCCCCAACTCGATGCGGCCGTGAACACCAGGTAGCCGGCACGGTTCTCCTTCTGCAAGGCTTCCGCGGTCTGCTCCATGTGTCCCAGGAAGGCATCCCGCCGGCGGCGGTGCATCTTGAGCTCCTTCGTTCCCTCGGTGAGCGCGCGCACGTCTTTGACCAGATCGTTGTGGCGGTCGCGGGCCTTCACGAAGTGCCGGATCGCCCGGATCACCGGAAGCTGGTACGTCACCACCCCGAGCACGATGAACCCTGCGATTTCCAACAACACCAACCACGACAGCCACCCCAGATAGATCAGGCAGCTCACCACGATCGTCGTGTGCATGACCAGGATCGGGATCACCGCCATGGAGTCCACGAGGACACCGATGTCGTTGGTCAGTGTGGCGAGCAACCGGTGCGGACCGATCGTCTCCAGGTGCCGCAAGGGCGCCGCCAGGATGCTCCGCGCCAGCCGCAGGCGGAGCTCGAGCAGGCTTTTCTGGGTGAGATCGATCAGCATCATCTGGGAGATGAAACGGAAGACGGGCACCACCACGCAGAAAGTGATGAACAGGCCGGTCAGCAGAGCCGTTGCGCCCCCCTGCTTCGTCAGGATCTGCGTGATCAGGGCGATCATCGAAGTGCTGGCCACTCCGCTGATGATGCCGGCCGCCGCGATGAAGGCGATGCGCAACCGCGAGAAGCGGATCTCCTTGGACAGGCGGAGGAGAAAAGAGAGGAGGCGGACGATGTTCATCATGGCAAAAGCTCCCGGCGGGGCGCGTGATTGTAGCAGATACCGTTCCTAACCCTCGGCGACCTGGCGCCGCTCTTTTTCGAGCTGCGCGGCCACCAGGCGGGCGTAGACCCCGCCGCTCCCGAGCAGCTCCTCGTGCCGCCCCTGCTCGACGACCCGCCCCTCATCCATGACCAGGATCAGGTCGGCGTCGCGGATGGTGCTGAGACGATGGGCGATGACGATCCGGGTGGAGCGCAGCGCGGCCAGCTCTCCCTGGATCTTCACCTCCGTCACGGTGTCGAGGGCGCTGGTCGCCTCGTCGAGCAGCAGGATCGCCGGCCGGTGGACCAGCGCGCGAGCGAGCGCGAGGCGCTGCCGCTGCCCGCCCGACAGCGACGCGCCGCCGTCGGCCAGGATCGTCTCGTACCCCATGGGCATCGCCAGGACGTCTTCATGGATGTGCGCCCGCTGCGCCGCCTCCACCACCCGCGCCAGCGGCAGGCTCGGGTCGGACAGCGCGATGTTCGCGCGCAGGCTCGTGCCGAACAGGTACGGGTGCTGCGGCACGATGCCCACCTGCGAGCGCACGGTCCGCAGATCGAGCTCGGTCAGGTCGCGGCCGTCGAAGAGGATCCGCCCCTCGCTCGGCGTATAGAGTCCCACCAGGAGGCTCGCGAGGGTCGACTTGCCGGCTCCCGAGGGCCCGACCAAGGCCACGAAACGGCCGGCCGGGATCTCGATCGACACGTCGCGCACCGCGTAGGGCGCGAGCGGGCCATAGCGGAAGCTCACCCCCTCCAGCCGGATGCTCCCCTTGAGCCGCCCGGCCGGCGAGACCTTGCTGCGGTCCTGCTCCCGCGGCGTGTCCAGCACGTCGTCGATGCGGTCGAGATAGCTCCCCAGGAGTTGGAGCTGGAAGGCGGTCTGGACGAGCTGCGAGAGCGGCGTCAGGAACCCGGCGGCCAGCGCGTTCAATGCCAGCATGGTGCCGAGCGTCAGGTTCCCCTCCAGCACCTGGATCGCTCCGAAGACCAGGATGATCAAGGGGGAGCCGGTGGCCAGGGCCGCCAGCGCCGCGTCGACGATCCCGGTCAGGCGGCCGCGGTCGAGGGAGACGTTCAGCACGTCGACGAACAGGTGCGACCACTGGTCCACGGACCGGTGCTCGGCGCCCGCCGCCTTCAGGGTCTCGATCCCGGCCAGCAGGTTCACCTGGAAGCTCTGCGACCGCGCCTCCGCCTGGAGCGAGCGCGACATCAGCTCGCGCTGCCGGTGCCGCGTGAACAGGAAGAGCGCCACCCGCGCCGCGCCAAGGGCGAGGACGAGCAGCCCCAATCCCCAATTCGCCGCGAACAGCAGCACGAGGTAGAGGGTCACCAGCGCGCCGTCCAGCACCGCCGACAGCGCTCCCGAGGTGAGGATCTCGCGCACCGTGGCGTTGCTCGACATGCGCATGATCAGGTCGCCGGCCGAGCGCTGCTGGAAGAACGCGTAGGGCAGATCCACCAGATGATCGAGGAAGTCCAGGGTCATCCGCGTGTCGAGCCGGGTGCGCAGATAGAGGAGGAGATACGAGCGCAGCAGCGACGACAGGAAGTGGAAGCCGACCAGCGTGGCCATCCCGATCCCCAGGACAGTCAGCAGGTGGAGGTCGCCGCGCGGGATGACCCGGTCGACCAGGAGACCGATCAGCAGCGGCACCGCGAGGGCGAAGAGCTGGACCAGCCCGGAGGTGACCAGGATGCGCCGGAGGGGAGCCGACTGCTCGAGAAACAGACGGAGATAGCGACCGAAGTTGCGCGGCCGCCCCTCCTCCGGCAGGAAGTCCTCGCCGGTCTCGAACGCCAGGGCCACGCCGGTGAACGACCGCTCCAGCTCCTCTCGCGACACCCAGCGCCGCCCCACCGCGGGATCGACCAGATCGGCGCCCCCGGCCCGCAGGCGGTCGAACACCACGAAGTGATTGAACTGCCAGTGGAGGATCGAGCCGCGGTCGAGGAAGCGCAGGTCGTCGATCTCGTCGATCTTGACGCCGCGGCCGCGCAGCCCGAAGACGCGGCCGGTGTTGACCAGGGCGAGAGCGTCGGCTCCGTCCCGGCCGAAGCCGGTGACCTTGCGGACGTCGTCGAGCCGCAGGTGCTTGCCGTTAAGCCCGAGCACCATGGTCAGGCAGGCGGCGCCGCAGTCGCTGGCGGTCGTCTGCTGGACGTGCGGGATCGTCCGGCGGCGGGTGAACGCCAGCCGGCGCAGCGCCGGGAAGCGGCGGTCGAGCGGCTCGGGGGTCTCGGTCTCAGACATCAGAAATCAGCCATCAGCCTTCGTCGTCGAAGAGCGCGCGCAGGGCGGGGATCAGGGCGATCAGGATCCGCTCCGAGCGGACCCGCACCTCGGCCTTCCCCCACATGCCGTCGTGAAAGCGCCGCGTCTTGCCCTCCGCCTGAAAGGTGAGGGAGGGCAGGCGGGCCGTGACGAGGACGACCGGACCGCCGAGCGTGGCCGCGTCGGCGATCTCGTCCCCGAGGTAACGCCGCGCCTCGGCCGGCCCCACCACCTCGCCACCTACATCGGTCACGGTCAGGTTCTGGTACGCGTAGCGATAGCCCTGGAGCTCCATGCGGAGCTCCATCCCGGGCTTGAGCTGCGGCCGGTACTCGCCGGGCAGCAGAGCGATCACGGTGCGCTCGCCTCCCGGGCCCGCGAGAGTGACGAGAACCTGTCCCGGAGCCACTGGCTGGCCCGGGCGCACGCGCACGTCGTCGACCGCACCCGCCGCCGGAGCGCGCAGCTCCCTCTCGGCGACCCGCGACCGCGCCAGCTCGCGCTCGGCGCGCAGGGAGAGCAACGACCGCTCGGCCGCGGCATCGGCCGGGTCGCGCAATCGATTGATGAGCTGGAGCTCGATCTCGCGCTCGATGCGCTCGAGCTCAGCCGCCTCTTGAGCGCCGTGGAGCCGCACCAGGACCTGCCCGGCCGCGACCGGCTCGCCGCGCACCACCGCCACCTCGCTGACCGTGCCCGCCGCCGTCGCCCGCAAGTCGGTCCGGCCGCCGAGGCGCACCACCGCAGGGCCGGAGGCGTACTCGCGCACCGTGCCGAGCACGCTGAACAGGAGCGTCGCGACAAGCACGGCGAGGAGGAGCCGATAGGTCCATTGCATCCAGCGGGGGTCGGCCCGCAGGAGGTCCCCCTCGATCCGCATTCCTTCCTGATGGATGCGCAGCGCCTGCTCGCGGAAGAGTGCCTGCGCCGCCCCGGCGGACGCGGCCTCCTCCGGTGCGGGAAGAAGACGGGCAAGGAGCGGCGCCGTCTGCTCCGCCAGCCGGCGCAGGAGCCCGAGGTCGGCCGCGGTGAATGCCGGGTCTTGGCCGGCGCGGACGACGGACAGAACCGCGAGGACCGGCTCCCCATCCGCCACGCGCACCGGCACGGCCGCGAAGCGCTCGTCCCCCTCGGCCGGCGGATCGTCGGCGTCGCGGTCGAACCGGGGATCGCGCCCGATCCGTTCGAGTGCGATGGGGAGACCGGTGCGCGCCACGAAGCTCACCAGGCCGACCGCCGCGCTCTCGCGCCGCGCGTCGGGGTCCCCCTCCTCCCCCGCCCAGAGGAGATCCCGCACCGGATCGTGGAACAGACAGGAGGCCCGGTCCGCCTCCATGAGATCGTCTGCGGCGGACGCCAAGGCCCGGGCAGCGCCCGACGCCGTGCTCGCCGCGGCGACCGCGCCGACCGCCGCGGCGAGCCGGCGGGCCGCCTCGGCCTCGCCGCGCAGACGGGGGAAGCCGGCGCGGCGGCGCTCCAATCCGCTCCGCAGCAGGGCGGCCACGTCGTCGGCCGGGATCGGCTCCGCGGTCAGATAGAAGAGGCGGTCCTGATCGATCCATTCCTGGAACGCGGAGAGGTCCGGCCCGCCCGCGAGGACGAGGTTCACCCGTCCTTCGGAGCCGGAGAGAGCCTCGGCCCGCTCCAGGAGATCGAGCGCGCGCCCCTCGGGGAAGGCGGCTCCCAGGCAGAACGCGGCCACCGGCCGCTCCGCCAGGATCTGGAGAGCCTCGTCCTCCGATCCCGCCGTGAGCACCCGCACCTCCCCCTCCAGACGCCGCCGGCAGACCTCGGCGGTCACGGCGTCGAAGCCGGCGAGCAGGGCGATGGGGCGGTTCTCGGTCATCTCCGGCATCTTCTTGTCCATCGGCAGTTTAGGGGCACCCCGTGGATGGGTCAACGCCGCCGGGAGCAGCAACGTAGAATCTGACAACCAACTTTGGAGGCGTCATGTTCCGATCGCTCCACCGCTCTCTGCCTCTCCTGCCGCTCCTGATCCTCGCTCTCCTGCCTCGTCCGGCCTGGGCCGGCATCAACCGCTGGACTCCGCTCGGACCGGACATCGGAACCGTCCAAGCCCTGGCCGTCGATCCGGAGACCTCCGCCACGATCTACGCCGGCACCGGCGGCAGCGGCGTCTGGAAGAGCATCGACAACGGAGCCCACTGGGCTCCCAGAAGCCGGGGCCTCGCCTCGCCCGACATCTTTGACCTCGCCATCGCGCCCGGAACCGTCTGGGCCGCCACCGGCCTCGGCATCCACCGGTCGACGGACGGCGGAGCCACCTGGCAGCGCGTCTGGTTCGAATCCGACGGGGATCCGCGGGCCAGCTCCTGGGTCCAGAGCATCGCGGTCGACCCCACCGACCCCGACGTGGTCTGGGCCGGCACCTTGCTGGGCCGGATCTTGAAGACGACCGACGGCGGCGCGAGCTGGGTGCGTGTCTTCGAAATCACCGGGCCCGTGGAGTCGATCGCGATCGATCCGACCGATCCGGACAAGGTCTACACCGGCAGCTTCCGGACTACGGACGGCGGCGCGACCTGGCAGCCGATGGACAGCCACGGCGGGCTCATCGCCCTGGATCCCACCGATCCGCGCACCCTCTACTCCGGCGGCAGCGGCGTCTGGAAGAGCACCGACGCCGGCGCGACCTGGACTCAACTGTCTGGTGTCGGATTGGCGGTCGAGAGCCTGCTCGTCGATCCTTTCGATCGGGACGTCCTCCTCGCGGGGGTGCTCGGAGACGGTCTTTTCCGCAGCGACGACGGCGGCCGGACCTGGGACAAAGTGGAGAGCCTCCCCACCTTTCGGGTGCTCGCCCTGGCCGCCGATCCGACGCGCTCGGGGAGGATCTGGCTCGGCAGCAGCGACCTCGCCGTCTTCCGCAGCCAGGACCACGGCCGTACCTGGCGCGCCCGCCGGCAGGGGCTGTCCGCCGCGCATACCCTGGCGGCGGACTTCGACCCGGCCCAGCCGGGCACCCTTTACGTCGCCGCGGAAGGCCACGCTCTCCGCACCACGGACGCGGGGCGGACGTGGCCCCGGATCGACGCGGCTCTCGCGTCGTCGCCGGGCACCTTCGACGTGAGCACCATCGCCGCTCACCCTACGCATGCGGGCCTCCTCTTCGCCGGGACCGGAGGGGGCGCCTACCGGAGCCTGGATCGGGGGAGCCACTGGACCCGCGTCATCAACGACGGCGAGATCCGCTCGTTCGCCTTCGATTTGCGGCGGACGCGCATCCTCTTCGCCGCAGGGGAAAATTTCTATCGCAGCCTCGACGCCGGGGGCACCTGGACGCAGCTCGCGCTGCCCACCAGCCCGGACGATTCGAAAGTCGCCAAGGTCGTAGTCGCCCCGCACTTCCCCGCCGCGGTCTTCGTGCTCAACTTCAACCCGCGCTTCAATGAGGCCACGACCCTCCTCCGCAGCTCCGACAAGGGGACCACCTGGACGGAGGTGTTCGACCGGGGCCCGGCGGATCTGGCACCGGACCCGGTCACGCCGGGGCTCCTGTACCTCGCCGAGAGCTTCCGCGGCGAGATCTGGCGGAGCCTGGACGACGGCCAGACCTGGGAGATGATCGCCGAGGGAGTCGGAGGCGGCGCCCAGCCGACCGCGCTCCTCGTCGACCGGCAGGACCCGTCGACCCTCTACCTGGGGACCTTCGGCACCGGCGTCTGGCGGAGCACCGACCGCGGCGTCACTTGGGCCCCCTTTGCGGCCGGCCTGGTCGCGCCGCGGATCACTTGCCTCAAGGAGGCTCCGCGGAGCCCGGGCCGCCTCATCGCCTGCACCTGGGGAGGCGGGCTGCAGGAGATCCGGCTATCATCTAATCCATGACGATTCGTACCGACGACGAGCTGACGGCCCTGCGCGCGGCGGGCCGGATTGCGGCGGAGGTCCTGGAGGCCATGCGCCGCGCCGTGCGCCCCGGGATCACCACGACGGAGCTCGACCAAGTCGCCCGCGCGGTCATCGAGCGCCGGGGAGCGCGCTCTGCCCCCGAGCTGGTCTACAAGTTCCCGGCGGCGACCTGCATCAGCGTCAACGACGAGGTCGTCCACGGCATCCCCGGACCCCGCGCTCTGGCGCCGGGCGACGTGGTGAAGCTGGACGTCACCGTCGAGAAGGACGGCTACATGGCCGACACCGCCTGCACCGTGGTCGTCGAGCCGCGCTCCGCGCTGGGCCGGCGCCTGGCGAGCTGCGCCAAGCAGGCGCTGGACGCGGCGCTGTCCGTGGCGAAGGCGGGCCAGCCGATCTCCCGGGTCGGCCGCGTGGTCGAGGAGATGGTCCGCAGCCAGGGGTTCTCGGTCGTCCGGCAGCTCTGCGGTCACGGCATCGGCCGCACCATCCACGAAGCTCCCGAGGTCCCCAACTACTTCGATCCGCGCCACCGCGGAGTCTTCGAAGAGGGAATGATCCTGACGATCGAGCCGATCATCGCCGCCGGCTCGGGCCACACCGTCCATGCCGGGGACGGTTGGACCCTCAAGACCGCCGACCTCTCTCTCGCCGCCCACTTCGAGCACACCCTCGCCATCACCCGCGGCCGGCCCGTGGTGCTGACCGCGGCGTAGGCCGTCAACCGTCCCGCGAAAGCCGTCGGGACGCACCTTATTGTCGAGAGCGATCCCCCAGTCGAACGAGGCCCCATCCTTTCCGCGGAGGCTTGGCTGCCGCCGTCCTGTCCGGATCGCAAATCAGCAGCACCGCGGGCGGGCCCCTGGGAGGGGGGCCCGCCCCTTTCTTTGGACACCAGCGGATGTGACATCCTATTGCCCATGACCACCTTCGTCTCCGACCTCGCCCCCCGGCTGCTCTGGAAGCACTTCGACGAGATCCTCACGATCCCCCGCCCCTCCGGCCAGGAGGAGGCCGCCCGGCAGTATGTGCTTGGGCTGGCCGAGCGGAAGGGGCTGCCCGTGCGGCGCGATTCGTACGGGAATTTCGTGATCTCCAAGCCGGCGAGTCCGGGGCGTGAGGGGGCTCCTGTGGTGGTCCTCCAGGCCCATCTCGACATGGTGACGGAGAAGAACTCGGACGTTCAGCACGACTTCACCCGCGATCCGATCGTTCCCCGCAGGGAAGGCGAGTGGGTGAAGGCCACCGGCACGACGCTCGGCGCGGACAATGGGATCGGGGCCGCCGCCATGCTCGCCGCCCTGGAAGCCGACGATCTCGTCCATGGCCCCCTCGAATTCCTCTTCACGGTCGAGGAGGAGACCGGCCTCATCGGCGCCGGCGAGCTCGACGGGTCCATTGTCAGTGGGCGCCTCCTCCTGAACCTCGACACCGAGGAGGAGGGGGAGGTGACGATCGGCTGCGCCGGGGCTGCCAACACCAGTCTCTCGCTTCCGGTGGATGCCGTGGCTCCGCCGTCCGGAGTCACCGCGCTGGAGGTCTCGGTGACCGGGCTCACGGGTGGGAACTCAAGAATGGAGATTCACCTGCCCCGGGGGAATGCCTTGAAGCTCCTCGCCCGCTCCCTCTATGCCGTCTCGCTGGAACGGCCGCTTCATGTGGCCTCGTTTACGGGCGGCGGCAAGCACAACGCCATCCCCCGCGAGGCGTCGGCGCTCGTCCTCGTCCCTTCCGAGGAGACCGCCGCCGTCCGCGCGGCGATGGAGAAGGAAGGCGAGGCGATCCGCGCCGAGCTTCAGCCCGGCGAGCCGGACGTCCATCTCGACGTCCGCGAGGCGCCTCTGCCGGAGCGTGCCTGGACCGCGGCGGCCGGCCGCCGCGCGGTCGCCCTGGTCCATGCCCTCCCCCACGGTGTGCTCACGATGAGCCAGGACATCCAGGGGCTCGTGGAGACCAGCACGAACCTGGCCGCCGCAATCCAGAACGGCGCGTTCGAGATTCTGCTGAGCACCCGGAGCATGGTCGATTCAGCCCTGCGCGGCGCCCGCCAGCGCATCCGCGCCGCCGCCGAGCTCGCCGGCGCCTCGGCCGAGGAGAACAAAGGCTATCCCGGCTGGAAGCCCGACCCGCACGCCGCCCTGCTCGCCACCTTCCAGCGTCTCCACCAGTCGATCACCGGCGCCGAGCCCGAGCTCAAGGCCGTGCACGCCGGCCTGGAGTGCGGAGTCATCGGGGACAAGTGCCCCGGCATGCAGATGATCTCCTTCGGTCCCCGTATCCAGGGAGCCCACTCCCCCGACGAGCGCGTCCACGTCGAATCGGTCGAGCGGTTCTGGAAGCTGCTGGTGGCGCTGCTGGAGGAGCTGGCGAAGTAGGCGCCCTACGCCACCGCCACCGGCTCTTCCACGAGCTGCTCGAAGTCCGCGGTGAAGTGCCGGAGCACCTTCGGGGCATGGGTCATCCGGAATCCGCGCAGCTCGTCGCGGTGGTCGCGGATGTGCTCCAGAACCTCCGCCACGTAGTCGAGGTGGGAGTTGGTGAAGACGCGCCGCGGGATCGCGAGCCGGACCAGCTCCATGGGCGCCGGGATGTCCTGGCCGGTCTGCGGATCGGTCGAGCCGAACATCACCGTGCCGATCTCCACTCCGCGCACGCCCCCCTCGCGGTAGAGCGCCACGGAGAGCGCCTGCGCCGGGAAATGGAGCGGCGGGATGTGCGGCAGGAGGGTTTTGGCATCGATGTAGACCGCGTGACCGCCGGTCGGGCGCATGATCGGGATCCCGATCTTCGTCAGCTTCTCGCCGAAGTTGGCCACCTGGGTGACGCGGTAGCGCAGGTAGCTCTCGTCGAGCACCTCGCGCAGGCCGCGCGCCACCGCTTCGAGATCGCGGCCGGCGAGACCGCCATAGGTCGGGAATCCCTCGATCACGATCAGGCGCTGGGTCAGCGTCTCCAGAAGCGCGTCGTTGCGCGAGGCGAGGAAGCCGCCGATGTTGGCCAGGCCGTCCTTCTTGGCGCTCATGGTGCACCCGTCGGCGTAGCTGAACACCTCGCGGACGATCTCGGCGACCGAGCGGTCCTGCTGCCCCTGCTCGCGCGTCTTGATGAACCAGGCATTCTCGGCGAAGCGGCAGGCGTCGATGTAGAACGGAATACCGAACTCGCGGCAAAGCTCCGCAGTGGCCCGGACGTTGGCCAGGGAGACCGGCTGACCGCCTCCCGAGTTATTGGTCAGGGTCAGCATGCAGAGCGGGATCATCTCGCGCGGCGTCTCCTCGAAGAGACGGCGCAGCCGCTCCAGATCCATGTTCCCCTTGAAAGGGTGGTTGGCGTTCGGATCCTTCCCCTCGGCAATGACCAGATCGAGCGCGATCCCATGGTTCGTCTCGATGTTGGCCCGCGTCGTGTCGAAGTGGTTGTTGTTGGGAACGATCATGCCCGGCTGGGTGAGCAGGGTCGAGAACAGCAGGTTCTCGGCCACGCGTCCCTGGTGAACGGGCAGGAAGTGCGGAAATCCGAAAACGTCCCGGATCGTGTCCCGGAGGTGGAAGAAGTTGCGCGCGCCGGCATAGGCCTCGTCGCCCTGCATCAGGCCCGCCCACTGCCAGTCGGACATCGCCGAGGTCCCGGAATCGGTGAAGAGGTCGATGAAGACGGCTTCCGAAGGAATCTTGAAGAGGTTGTACCCACCCTCTCCGAGGAGGCGCTCGCGCTCCTCCCGGGGAAGCAGGTGAATCTTCTCCACAACCTTCACACGCCACGGCTCGGGAAGTGATCTCATGGGAATACTGACCCTCCATACAGGACCAGGCAGACGCCACACACGCGGCGACCGCGAGGTCGATTGACACCTCAGATAGGACGCGACCCGACGAATGGCTTCGTTGCGTCAGGACTATAGTGTCGCGAGAGCCGAAAAGGAAGACACTATAATCCGCCGGATGCCGCCGCTCGTCGAGATCCGCGACCTCACCAAAGCGTATGAGGAGGGCGGGCGGCAGCGGACGGTGCTGCGAAACGCGAACGCGGTGATCGAGCGCGGCGAGCTCGCGGTGCTCGTGGGCCGCAGCGGGTCGGGAAAATCGACTCTCCTCAACCTGTTGAGCGGAATCGACCTGCCCGACGCGGGCGAGGTCTTCGTCGACGGAATCTCTCTGTCCAAGCTCGCCGAGCGGGAGCGGACGCTGTTCCGCCGCGACAAGATCGGCTTCATCTTCCAGTTCTTCAATCTGATCCCGACGCTGACGGTCGAAGAGAACCTCCTCCTCCCCCTGGAGCTCAAGGGGCGAGTGTCTCCCGCGCAGCGGCGCGCCGCGCAGAAGCTTCTGGCCGAGGTCGGCCTCGCCGACCGGGCCAACACCTGGCCCGACCGCCTCTCTGGAGGAGAGCAGCAACGCGTGGCCGTGGCCCGGGCGCTGACGCACGATCCGCTCCTGGTTCTGGCGGACGAGCCCACGGGCAACCTGGACCTGGAAACGGGTCTCCAGGTTCTGGAGCTGCTCGACCGACTCACCCGTCAGGCGGGCAAGACGATGGTCATGGTCACTCACAGCCCCGAGGTGGTGGGGATCGCCGATCGGGTCTACCGCATCGCGGAGGGGCACCTCGTGGAGCGCTCCCTGGAGCTGGAGACAGCCCGTTGACCCCGCTCCTCTGGCGGTCGAGCCGGCGCCATCTCACCCGACATCCCTGGCAGATCGGTCTGGCCACCCTGGGGGTGGCTCTGGGAGTGGCGGTCGTGGTCTCGATCGACCTCGCCAATGCGAGCGCGAGCCGCGCCTTCTCCTTGTCGACCGAGACCATCACCGGCCGCACGACGCACCAGATCGTCGGCGGACCGGAGGGGCTGCCGGATGCAGCCTTCCGCCGCCTGGCCGTGGACGCCCGCCTCGCCGGGGAGCTTCCGATGGCCCCGGTCGTCGAAGGCTTCGGCGTGCTTCGGGGGAAACCCGGCGAGGGGCCCCGCGTCCTCCGCATCCTGGGGCTCGATCCGTTTTCCGAGCGGCCGTTTCGTCCTTATTTGAATGGCGGCGCCGGAAAGTCCGAGGACACCCGCGGCTTCTCGGTCGACCTCGGTCCCCTTCTCACGCGACCTCGGGCCGGCGTGCTCTCTGCCGCGACGGCCCGCGAGTTGGGGGTCCGTCCGGGCGGGACCTTCCGGCTCCGCGTCGGCGGCGTGCCGCGGGAGGTCGAGCTGGCGGGAGTCCTGGAGCCAGAGGATGAAAGCACCCGTCGCGGGCTGGCGGATCTCCTGGTGATGGACATCGCCGCCGCGCAGGAGCTCCTGGGGCACGCCGGGCGGCTCGACCGGATCGACCTGATCGTTCCCGAAGGTCCCGCGGGCGAGCGCCTGCTGGCGCGGGCCGCCGCCGTCCTGCCGCCCGGGGCGCAGATCCTCCGCGCCGAAGCCCGCTCGCGCTCGACGGAGGAGATGACGCGCGCCTTCCGGCTCAATCTGTCGGCCCTGTCCCTCCTCGCCCTGGTCTGCGGCGGCTTCCTTATCTACAACACGATGACCTTCTCGGTCGTGCAGCGCCGGACGCAGATCGGCATCCTGCGCGCCCTGGGAGTCACGCGCGATCAGATCTTCGCCCTGATCCTTGCCGAGGCCGCGGCCGTGGCCCTCGTGGGCACGGCCGCGGGCCTGGGCGCCGGCATCCTGCTTGGACGGGAGCTGGTCCGGCTGGTGACGCAGACCATCAACGACCTCTATTTCGTCCTATCGGTCCGCGAGCTCTCCCTGCCGGCTCTCACCCTGGCCAAGGGGGCGGCGCTGGGGATCGGCGCAACGCTCCTCGCCGCTCTCGCTCCGGCGGTGGAGGCGACGCAGGCGCCGCCGCGGGCCGTGCTCACCCGCTCGGCCTTGGAGGCCCGCCTGCGCAAGGCGCTCCCCCGCGCGACCGCCATCGGCGTCGCCCTGCTGCTCCTGGGCGGTGCGCTCCTGGCGCTTCCCGCCGGCCTCATGGTGGGTTTCGCCGGGCTCTTCGGCGTGATCCTCGGCTGCGCACTCCTCGCGCCGGGAGCCACCGTGGTCCTGATGCGCCTGGTGCGCCCGCCGATGGGCGCCCTCTTCGGCGTCCTCGGCCGGATGTCGGCGAATGGCGTGGTGACCTCGCTCTCGCGCACGGCCGTGGCGATCGCCGCTCTGGTGATCGCGGTGTCGGTCACCGTCGGGGTCGGCGTGATGATCGACAGCTTCCGGCGGACGGTGGTGCGCTGGCTGGAAGCGTCGCTCCGCTCTGACGTCTACGCCACGGTGCCGAGCCGGGGCGGCGGGTTCGCCGGCGCGGATCTCGATCCGGAAGTCGCCCAACGGGCCGCCGCTCTCCCCGGCGTCAACGGGGTTCATACGATCCGACGGGTGGAGATCCCCAGAGAAGAGGGGCCGATCCGGATGGTCGTCCTCGGCACGGACCGCAGAGGGATGTCAGGCTACGATCTCCAGCAAGGGGACCCGGACAAGGTCTGGCCGGCTTTCCTTCAGGGCGGGGCGGTGATCGTCTCCGAGCCGTTCTCCCGGCGCTTCGGCGTCAACTTGGGCGACAGCCTCCGCCTGCCGACGGAGCAGGGGATGCGAACGTTCCAAATCGCCGGGGTCTACTCCGACTTCGCCTCCGACCAGGGGCTGGTGCTGATGAGCCGGGAGACGTATCGGCGGTTCTGGAAGGACCAACGGATCTCCGGCTTCTCTCTCGACCTCGCGCCGGGCGTGGACCCGGACCAGACGATCGAGCGTCTGCGCACCGTCTCCGGGGGCGAGGCGTTGATCGCCCAGCCGAACCAGGCGCTCAAGCGGATCTCGATGGAGATCTTCGACCGCACTTTCCGCATCACCGGCGTCCTCCGCCTGCTGGCCGGCCTGGTCGCCTTCATCGGCGTGCTCTCGGCGCTCATGGCCCTGCAGCTCGAACGGGCGCGCGAGCTCGGGGTGCTGCGGGCCAACGGTGTGACGCCCGGGCAGGTCTGGCAGCTCGTCACCTCGCAGACGGGGCTGATGGGGCTGGCCGCCGGCCTCCTGTCGATCCCGGTGGGGCTGGCGCTCGCCGCCATCATGATCTTCGTGATCAACCGCCGGTCGTTCGGCTGGACGATCCGCCTGGAAGTGTCGCCTGAGATTCTGTTCCAGGCGGTGGTCCTGGCTCTCGCTGCGGCTCTCCTGGCCGGGTTGTATCCCGCGTGGAAGATGGCGCGAACGTCGCCGGCTCTGGCGCTGCGGGAAGAGTGAGACCAAGGACGCCAAGGACAAAGAGATGAGGTCAAGCTTTTACTCGCCCTTGTTGTCTTTGCTGTCCTTGGTGTCCTTGGCTCTCCCAATCACCGCCTGCCGGGACAGCCCCTCGCAGCCCCAGGCTTCCCTCTCGGTCGCTGGCGCCCTGCGCGCCGCGGACGACCGCGGGTATGCCCGGGCCGTGGAGCCGCGGGAGTTTTCGTTCCCCGCGGACCACGGCCCGCATCCGGACTTCCGCACCGAGTGGTGGTACTACACGGGCAATCTCGTGACCGCCGAGGGGCGGCGCTTCGGTTTCCAGCTCACCTTCTTCCGCTCCGCCCTGGCTCCCCAGATGCCGGCCCGCGGCTCGGCCTGGGCGACCCGCCAGGCCTGGCTCGCTCACTTCACGGTGAGCGACGTCAAGGGCGAGCGCTTCCATTCGTTCGAGCGGTGGAGCCGCGGTGCCGTGGGGCTTGCGGGGGTGCGGGCGACGCCCTTCCGCGTCTGGGTCCAGGATTGGTCGGCCCAGGCCGACGGCGGGGCGGTGTTTCCGATGCGGCTCCAGGCCGCCCAGGGGGACGCGGCAATCGACCTGAAGCTGGACCCGGGGAAACCGCCCGTGCTTCAAGGGGAACGGGGGCTGAGCCGCAAGAGCTCCGAGCCGGGGAACGCGTCCTATTACTACTCGCTGACCCGCATGCCCGCCCGCGGCACGGTCCGTCTAGGCCGGGAGAGCTTCACGGTCACAGGCGCTGCCTGGATGGATCGGGAGTGGAGCACGAGCTCGCTCGGCGCGGGGCAGGTCGGCTGGGACTGGTTCGCCCTGCAGCTTTCGGATGGCACTGACCTCATGCTGTACCAGCTCCGCCACACCGACGGGCGCCCCGATCCGGCCAGCAGCGGCAGCTTTGTGGAGCCCGACGGCACATCCCGCACCCTCGCCTTCCGGTCCTTCTCTCTCGAAGGCTTCGATGCCTGGCAGAGCCCGCGCTCCGGCGCCCGCTACCCCGCCCGCTGGCGCGTGCGCGTCCCCTCCGAGGGGCTGGACCTCACCGTCACCCCAGTGCTGGCGGACCAGGAGCTGGACGTCTCGTTCCGGTATTGGGAAGGCGCGGTGGCCGTCGAAGGCACCCGCCGCGGCTCTCCGGTGGAGGGGCGCGGGTACGTCGAGCTCACCGGGTATACCGAGAGCCCCCACCTCTGAGGTTCGGGGTCACTCGCCTTTGGAGGCGTGGACCGGCTGTCGGCGCCTGGAAGGCCGGGGCTGGCTCGGGATCAAAGTGATCAGCCCCCGAAGGGCACGATTCACCGCCTCCGAGTCAGGAAAGTACTTCTGGACGTCAGGCTCCAGCATCACAGCACCCTCAGCCAAGGTGAAGTGCTGGACGCTGGTCGTTCCATCCGCCCGGTGGATCTTCACGGTATGTCCCTGGCGGTACGCCTGCGCATGCTTTCCGCGGACTCCGCCCCGAAAATCGTACTCAGGCAGCATGTCGTCCGAGTCTGACCGCGGCGGATCAGGTATCCCCTTCTTCATAGATCTTCCGTTCTGCACGTGTCGCTTCGCGGCTGCTGACCAGGCGAATCGTCTCTCCTCTCTCAGTGTACACGACTACGAGGAGGCGTTCCTGGGCCGAAAGCCCGATGTCGATGTAGCGGTGCTCTCTTATGGAATGCCGAAGGTCATCAACGGTGACGGACAAAGGATCACCCAACACCGTCTTGGCTTCCTCGAAGGAAACTCCGTGCTTGCGATAGTTGCTTTCCGCCTTTTCTTCGTCCCACTCGAAAATCAATGCCATGGCAGCCCCAATGGGCGCCGATTCTAAACCATGCCCCCCGGTAAGAATCGCCCCCTCTCCACGTTCCCAGGGTGTGCGCGTGGGAACCCTTCACCTCGCGCACGCAGCGCCCTGGCCGGCGCCCGCACCGGACAACGGAGATGCCTCCTCATCCTCGTTCCGGACGGGCGCCGGCCCGGTTTTTCGAAATGGGGTCCCCATGAGAGGATGAGCGCGCTCGTCACCAAGGAGACTCGTATGAATCGCTTCCTCCGCATCCCGATCGTTGGCCTTCTGGTGGCCCTCGCTCTCACCGGCTCCGGAGCCGCGCAAGACCGTCCTACTGCCGGGCTGGATCCCGGCCGGCCCAATCGGCCGACTCGTCAGGTCCCCAGCTACACGATCCAGCAGTTTCTCGCGACCACGCTCTACACCGGCGGCTCGTTCTCGCCGGACGGCAGCAAGATTCTGGTCGGGAGCGACCAGACCGGGACCTTCAATGCTTTCGCCGTACCGGTCACCGGCGGCAAGCCGGTTCAGCTCACCCAGTCCAAGGTCAGCGCCGTCACTCCTCTCGGCTACTTCCCGCGCGACGAGCGCTTCCTCTACTCGAGCGACCAGGGGGGCAACGAAAACAGCCACATCTACGTCCAGTCTCCGGACGGCAGCGTCCGCGATCTGACCCCGGGCGACAAGCTCAAGGCCGACTTCCTGAGGTGGTCGGAGGACGATCGAAGCTTCTTCTTCGTGACCAACGAGCGAGACCCAGCCGCTTTCGATGTTTATGAGATGACGCTCGACGGGTTCGAGCGCACCCTCCTGTTCAAGAACGAGGAGGGCTTCCTGCCAGGTGCCATCTCCCCGGACCGCCGCTGGGTAGCTCTGACGAAGACCTCGGGCTTCAATGACGTCGACCTCTACCTCCACGACCGGACCACCGGCAAGACGACCCTGCTCAACCCCGGCGACGTGCCCAACACCGAGATCTCCTTCCAGCCCAAGGCCTTCAGCCTGGATGGCAAGAGCCTCTTCTACATCACGGATAAGGGATCGGAGTTCGACTATCTCGTGCGCTACGACCTGGCCACGGGCAAGTCGACGGAGGTCCTGCGCCCCGATTGGGACGTGGTCAGCGCCAGCTATTCGCGCGAAGGGAAGTATTTCGTCGCAACCATCAACAACGATGCGCGCTACGACCTTCGGCTCTTCGACGCCTCGAGCCTCCGCCCCGTTCCTCTGCCGAACCTCCAGCAGGGGAGCATCTCGGGCGTGTTCTTCTCCCGGGACGGCAACCGCATGGGCTTCTATGCCGAGGGGACCGGACCGGCAGAGCTGTTTGTCCGCGACATGGCGACCGGACAGACACGGCAGCTCTCGCGGGCGCTCCCGGAGATCGACCCGGCCGATCTTGTGCAGGGCGAGGTGGTCCGTTTCAAGTCCTACGATGGCGTCGAGGTCCCCGGCATCCTCTACAAGCCGCATAACGCCTCACCGCAGACCAGGGTTCCGGCGCTCCTCTGGGTCCACGGCGGTCCCGGCGGTCAGGCGACGATCGGATACAGCGGATTCCTCCAGTACCTGGTCAACCATGGCTACGCGGTCTACGCTATCAACAACCGGGGGAGCGACGGCTATGGCAAGACGTTCAACGCCATGGACGACCGCAAACATGGCGAGGCCGATCTGGACGATTGTGTGGCCAGCAAGAAGATGCTGATCGGGACCGGCTGGGTGGATCCACAACGGATCGGCATCCTGGGCGGCAGCTACGGCGGCTTCATGGTGCTCGCCGCGCTGGCGTTCCGGCCCCAGGAGTTCGCCGTGGGCGTCGATCTCTTTGGCGTGGCCAACTGGCCGCGCACGCTGGAGAGCATTCCGGCCTATTGGGAAGCGCTTCGCGCATCCCTCTACCACGAGATGGGCGACCCGGCGAAAGACGGCGAGCGCCTGCGCCGGATCTCCCCGCTCTTCCACGCCGACAAGATCGAGCGGCCGCTGATCGTCCTCCAGGGAGCGAACGACCCGCGGGTGCTCAAGCAGGAGTCGGACGACATCGTCGCCGCGGTGCGCAAGAAGGGGGTTCCTGTCGAGTACCACGTCTTCGAGAACGAGGGACACGGCTTCCAGCGCAAGGACACGCAGGAGAAGGCGTATACGGCGACACTGGAATTCCTGGACAAGTATCTGAAGGGAGTGCAGGCCGCGACGCCGGCGCGCTGAGCCCTCACCCCCGGCCCCTCTCCCGCGAGCGGGAGAGGGGTGGAGACAGAGGGGCTGTAATCTGCCCCCCTACCTCAACCGCACCCGCCCGACTCCCTCCTCGATCTCGATCTCCGTCCCGAAGGGCTTCGACAGCTTCGCGAGCCCTTGCAGGATCGAGGTGGCCGTGTCCCCATGGGCCAGCAGCGGCAGGCCGCGCTCGTACATCGGCTCGCCAAAACCCTGGGTGATCGGGAAGATCTCGATCGAGGCCACGCGGTCTTTGTCGAAGGTGATCCGCGGCACGATGCTCTCCCAGAAACGCCGCTCCTTCGGATAGGGGATCTTGTTGTAGAACTCCGACGGGTCCAGCGTCCGCGGGTCGAGCCCGAAGCGGCTCAAGGCCTCGGCCGGGACGGGAGAGATCGTCTCGTAGTGGAACAGGAAGTTGCCCAGGCAGTAGAAGATCGGCTTCCCCTTGTAGATCTCGACGCCGCGCACCACGTGCGGCCCGGCGGCGAAGAAAGCGTCCGCGCCCGCGTCGATGCAGGCCCGGGCGAACGGCTGCAGGAAGGGGTCGTTGATCTCGAGCTTCCGCAGGGCCTCGTGGGCGTGGATCGTCGCGAGCACGGCGCGCGAGTTGTTGCGCGCCGCCTTGATCGCGTTCGTCACCCGCGCGAGGTCCGCCGGGTTGGCTTCGCTGCGCAGGTCGACGGTGTCCCCGGAGGCGATCGAGGTCTCGTCGAAATACCAGGTCCCCTTGGGAAGCTGCGCCTCCAGCTCCTTGATCATGTCGCCGAACTCGTTGTAGCCGCGGAGCTGGTCCATCTCGATGCTGAGCTTCTTGAGCTGCTCGAAGACTTTCGGCGGCACCTGCAGCGACTGCTGGAGGTTGACCGGATTGAGCCCCGGCCGGCCGGACAGGTTCGGCTGCTCCGGACCCGCCGGGAAATAGTTCATGAACGTCGAGCAGCAGTTGACCTGGGCGACGCGCCCCGCCGCCGAATCGAAGTAGGCCGGCCGCGACGCCGCCTCCAGGCTCTCTCCCGACCCGGCCTGGACGAGCCCGACCCGCCGGAGGTTCTCCAGAGTGGCGAAGACGCCCTCGTGCCCAAAGTCCATGACGTGGTTGTTGGCCGTGCCCACGAAGCCGACGCCGGTCCACGCCAGCTCGTCCGCCGCCCAGGGCTCGGCGATGGCATGAGGGTCGCCTCCCTTCGGCATGGGCCAGACCCGGCGGGGATCGGCGAGGACGGTCTCGCAGTTGCCCCAGGTGCAGTCGGCTCCGCGCACGATCTCCAGGATCTCGAGGAATCCGGGGTCTTTGCGGTGCGCGATCCGGCGGGTGAGGATGCAATCCCCAACGGCGACCAGGCTCAGGCGGTCCTGCACAGCCCCGGCGGCCCGGGGCAGAAGGCTCGACGCGGCGGCCACGGCGGCCGTCTGCGTCACGGTCTTCAAGAACTCCCTGCGATCCATGTGATCCTCCTCCAAGGATACCTAGACTATCTAGACTATACGGAGGAGAGGAGCAAAAGATTCAGCGGCTTTTCAGGTCCCTCCATGGGCGCGCAAAGACCGCGCGAGGAGCCCGAGGCCGCCGAACAGGAGGACCAGGATGACGATCAGCTCGAACAGGCTGGTGTGCTGGAAGTAGATCTGCAGGTTGAGGATGATCCCCGCAAGCATCAGCACGACCCCGATGAACAGCAGGAGCCAGCCGGCGACCGAGCGGCCGTTGATGAAGAGGAGCAGCACGCCGAAGATGAACGGCACCAGGGTCAGGCCGAAGGCGTTGTAGCCCCAGAATTGCCAGAAGCCGGTGGTGACGCTCACCCGGCTGGTCAGCATGTAGCCGCCGGCGACCGCCATCGCCAGCCCGATCAGGAACTCGCCGAGACCTCCCGGGGTGCCCCCGGGGCTGCGCAGATCCGCCATGAGTCGCTCCTCCTTCGCTCCGGACGATCATAGCCTGCGCCGCAGGATCAGATGGCGGTAGGAGGCGACGGAGCGCTCGTCGTGCGCCACTTCGAGAGGAGCGGACGCGCGCTCCAGGATCTCCCCCATCCGGCGGTTCGTGCTGGTGAAGACCAGGTCGAGCAGGGAGAGGCCGAACCGCGCCAGCGGTCCCGGACGGCGGCCGTCGGGCAGGAACTTGTCGAACACGGCGATGCGCCCGCCGGGGCGCAGGACCCGGGCGGCCTCGCGCAGGCAGCGCACCGGGTCCGGGATCACCTCCAAGACCATGTGGAGGATCGCCGCGTCGAACGAGCCGTCCGGCAGGTCGAGCGCCAGGCCGTCCATCACCCGGAGCTCGACGCCGGGCCGGGCGTGGGCCTCTGCCTGCCGCAGCATGGCCGGCGTCAAGTCGGTGGCCAGGACGTGGACGTCCGTTGGAAGGAACGGGATGTCCGCGCCCGTGCCGCAGCCGATGATCAGCACCCGCTCGCCCGGCTCCAGCGCGAGGAGCTCGATGGACCGCCGGCGCTCGCGGTGGAGCTTGGTGACCCGATCGTAGAACGGAGCCCAGAGGGTGTAGCGGAACCGTTGCCAGACGTTCGGCGGCATCTGGAAAGAGTAACCCACACTCCTCTCCCGCTCCGCGGGGGAGGAGCCGGCGGTGGGGGGCTCAGCAGACCAGCTTCGAAACCTCGAGATCCCCCCGCCGGAACGAGTCGAACGGCAGCTGGCCTGGCGCCTCGATGAAGCGGACGACCGCGATCGGGTCGCAGTGGGCGAGGCGGTGGTAGAGCCGGAGCGCGGCTTCCGCTTCGGCGAGCCAGAGGGAGCAGCGCTCGCCGTTGGGCGTCTGGCGGTCGCCCTCGGCGGAAGAGGCCAGGAAGGCGCTGTGGTTGCAGATATAGCGCGCCAGGCAACGCAGGCAGGGATGGTCCTCGGCGGCCCCCTCCCGGGTCTCGGGAGGCGTCGCCTCCAGGCCCGGATAGGGCTCGGAGCCGGCTGCCCAGGCGAAGCCGCCGCCCGCGAGGGTCCGTTGCAGCGGCTCGCTCCCCATCAACCGCCGGACGATCCGGGTCACCGGCCGGAAGTCGACCGGAACCCGCCGCGCTTCCAGCTCGGAACCGATCTCGCCGCAGACCGCCATCAGATCGTTGCGGTAGTCCCGGAGAGTCCCTCCCGCGAGGCGGGTCGCATCCAGGTGCCGCACCCGCAGGCGCTTGGCCCAGTCCCAGAGGTCCAGGAGCCGGGCTCCGCCGGAGAGCAAGCAGCTCACCGTCACCCGGTCGGTGAAGGGGTGCAGCAAGAGCAACGAGGACGAGGACGTCTCCCAGACCCGCAGGTCGGCGGCGCTCGCCCGCGCCGGAAAGGACTCGCAACGCACCTGGACGCGCAAGGGGATGCTCGCCAGGCACGTCGCCAGGGCGGGCGTGATCTGCCGGACGTCCACCGAGAGCTGGAAGGAGATCTCCTGGTAGGCCGAGGCCGCGAGCTCTCCAGCTTCAGCCAGGACCCGCTGCACGACCCGGAGGTCCGGGACCTCGCCGGGCCAGGAGAGGCAGAGTCGCACGCGCGACGCCCCGAGGCTCTGCTTGAAGACGGCCTCCAGCGCCTCCGCGACCTCGTCCTCGCACCGGGGTCCCAGATGCGCGCAGACCTGGTCGTCCATCCGATGGATCGCCCCCAGGTCCCAGCAGCCGGAGGTGTCGAGCCCTGCCGCGTCTCCGCTCCACCCCGCCTGGTTCTCCGCCGTCAGCAGATCCTCCTGGACGAGCCAGCTCAGCAGACCGTCGTCCAGATCACCGGTTTCAAGGGCCGGCGCGACATAGAACCGGAGGTCCTCGGGGACCTCCAGCACGGCCGCCCTCTCGAGATCGTAGATCAGGCTGCACGAGCCGTCCCCGTCGATCAGCGGATACATCTCTCGCCAGCGCAGCGCGCCAGGCATCGGGATCGTGGGCGTCATCAGCTTCCTCCTTCGCGGCTCAGTGCTCGTCATCGACGCAATCACTGGGGGCTGAGCACCGGCCGCTTCGCCCCTATCTACTACTAACGTTGCCGCAGGCCCGTTTCGAGGGACAACTTCTCATCGATTTTCCTGTGACAACAGAGATTGAATGTTTTCGCTGATTTCCTCCTCTTATTTCGTCGCGGCGGAGGGCTCGTTTTTCAACCACTGATCGAGCCAGCCGAGCACGGTTTCATGCCAGAAGATGCTGTTGCCCGGCTTCAAAACCCAATGGTTCTCATCAGGAAAGTGAACGAACCGGCTGGGGATGCCGCGTCGTTGCAGTGCATTGAATGCACCAAAACCTTGGTTGTCAGGAATGCGGTAATCCAAGCCGCCATGAATCACCAGCATCGGCGTCTTCCAGCGATCGACGAAGTTCACCGGATTCTGCCGCTCGTACTCCGCCGCCTTCTCCCAATACGGTCCGCCCTGCTCCCACTCGGGGAACCAGATCTCTTCCGTTCCGTAATACATCATTCGCTGATCGAACGTGCCGTCGTGGTTGACCAGACAGCGGAACCCGTCCGGCCACTGGCTCGCGATCCAGGCGATCATGTAGCCGCCGTACGAAGCGCCGAGCGCGCAGGCGCGTCCGCCGTCCAGCCAGGGATAGCGTTGGAGCGCGGCCTGCATCCCCTTCTGCAGATCCTCCAGCGGCTTCCCGCCCCAATCCATGCGGATCGCGTCGGTGAACGCCTGGCCATAGCCCAGAGAGCCGTGGAAATCGACGAAGACCGCGCCGTACCCCGCCGCCGCATAGGTCTGCGGATTCCAACGGTAGTGGAACTCGTTGTGGAACGAGCCCTGCGGGCCGCCGTGGATCAGGAAGGCGATCGGATATTTCTTCGCCGGATCGAACTGGATCGGCTTGACGACCCAGCCGTAGACCGTGTCGCCGTTCGCCCCTTTGAAGGAGAACTGCTCGGGCTCGCCGAGGAGGACCGAGGCCAGCGCCTCGCGGTTCACCTGGGTGATCTGCCGCACGTCCGAGCCATCCGTCTTCGCGGTATGGAGCTCGACGGGCGACCGCAGGTGGTCGCGGCCGAAGACGAGGCGGTCCCGCGCCAGCCGGACGTCGTGCACGCTGCCGCCGGCCACCAGCTTGCGCACGCGCCCGCTGGCCACGTCGATCGCGAAGAGTGGCACCTGGCCCGTGTCATAGGCCGTGGAGTACAGGGTTTTGCCGTCCGCCGAGAAGATGACGCCGTCCGAGGAGCGGTCCCACTCCTCGGCCAGCACCCGCTCCTTACCCGAAGCCAGGTCGCGCACGACGATCCGGAAGCGGTCCGCCTCGAAGCCCGGGCGCGCCATCTTCAGATAGGCGAGGGTCTTGCCGTCCGGCGAGAAGGCCGGCTGGGTGTCCCAGGCCGGATTGGCCGCGGTGAGGTTGCGCGGCTCGCCGGAGCCGTCCACCGCGGTCTGATAGAGGTCAAAGTTGGTGGACCAGGGCTCCTCGCGGTTCTTCTCGCCGGCCAGGCGGGCGGCGAAGACCAGGCTCTTCCCGTCCGGCGCGAACGCCCACTCCTCCGAGCCGCCGAACGGCTTCGACGGGACGTCGGCCAGCGCCAGCTTCCCGCCGGAGAGCTCCACCGGCTCGCCGGTCTTGCCGCCGGAGAGCGGCGCCACGAACAGGTGATTGCGCCGGCCATCGGCCCAGGTATCCCAATGACGGACGAAACCGCCGTCGTAGACCTGCGCCGAGGTCTTGTCCTTCTCCTGAGCCGCCAACCGCTCGACCGTGCAGGCAAGCGCCGAGCAGTCCGGATAGACCTCCAGGCTGAAAGCGATCCGTGACCCGTCCGGAGACATCAACAGATTGGACACGTCCAGCGGCAGATTGGTGACCTGGACGGCGTCCTTGTCGGTCCCCGGGACCGGCAGGCGCCAGACCTGGCTGGACCCGGAGCGGCTCGACAGGAAGTAGAGGCTTTTGCCGTCGGGCGCCCAGCGCGGCTCGCTGTCCGACGCCTCGTTCGTGGTGAGCTGGGTGGCACCGCTGCCGTCGATGCCCATCAGCCAGAGGTCGGTCCGTCCCTTGTTGGCTTCGAAATCGGTGGTCCGCAGCACGTAGGCCACCTGGCGTCCATCCGGCGAGGGCCGCGGATCACTGATCCGCCGCATCGCGTGCATGTCCCGCGCCGTAAACGGATGAGGAGCGTCCGCAGCGCTCGTCGCAGCCGCGCTCGCCCCAACGACAAACAGAAAAATAGAAACCGCTTTGCGCATCGCGTCCTCCATTAACGAAGGACACTTTACCAGACAGCCCTATCAGCCCTTCCGATTCGCACCAGAATGGCCAGACTGACGGTTCTTTCGTAAGATCGAGGAAATCACAAGGCATCCTCCAATGGGATGCATCGATCAGCCGGACGGATATGGTTCTCTTGGATTGCTTTCGCGATCTGGGCTCTCGCCGTTCTCTCGACTCCAGCATGTCGATCGCGGCCCCGAATTGCTGCCAGATGATGGTTTTCCAGATCGTGTCCATGGCCTTTTTTCCTGTCAGCCCTGGCTGGCCGCCGGGCTGGAGCGCAGCGGACGCGCCGCCGCGAGCGCGGCCGCGAGGTCGGCGACCTGCAGCGGCTTGCTGAGATAGCCGTCCATGCCCGCGGCGAAGCAGCGCTCGCGGTCCCCGGGCATGGCATGGGCGGTCGTCGCGAGGATCGAGGGTTGGCGGTCGCCGGGAAGCTCGCGGCGGATGCGCTGGGTCACTTCGAGGCCGTCCATCTCGGGCATCTGGACGTCCATCAGAATCACGTCGTAGGGCTGGCGGGCCAGCGCGTCGAGGACCTCCTGACCATTGCGCGCGAGGTCCGCGCGATATCCCAGGTGGGAGAGCAGGACGAGCATCACCTGCTGGTTCACCGGGTGGTCCTCGGCGATCAGGATGGACAGCGGGTGACTGCGCCCCAGGCCGGAATCGGCATCGTTGGAAGAATCATTGGCCGTGGCCGGGCGCTGCCGGGGGACCGGGGCGGCCTCTCCGACGACGGTAAAGTGGAAGGTCGAGCCCTGGCCAAGGGTGCTCTCGGCCCAGATCCTGCCTCTCATGAGCTCGGTCAGCCGCTTGCTGATGGCCAGGCCGAGGCCGGTGCCGCCATGGCGGCGGGCCAGCGAGCCTTCGAGCTGATGAAAAACGAGGAAGAGGCGGCTCAGGTCTTCGGGGGCGATGCCGATTCCGGTGTCGGTGACGGCGAAGTGGGCTTCCCACTGGCCATCCTCCAGGGGCTGGGCGGAGAGGGAGAGCCGCACCTCGCCCTGCGAGGTGAATTTGACGGCGTTGCCCAGCAGGTTGACCAGGACCTGGCGGATGCGCGCGGAGTCGCCCATCAGGGCGTCCGGAGCACCCGGCGCGATCGTCTGGTGCAGCGCGAGCCCCTGACGGGCGGCCAGCGGCGCGACGATTTCCACGCTTTCGTGCATCACCGCCGCAAGCTCGAAGGGGGCGCGCTCGATCGCCACTCTCCCCGACTCCATCTTCGAGAACTCGAGGATGTCGTTGATCAGGACCAGGAGGGCCTCGCCGCTCGCCCGGATGGTCTCCAGATACTCTTTCTGCGTACGGGTGAGGGAGGTTTCCCGCAGCAGCGTGGTCATGCCGATGACGCCGTTCATCGGAGTGCGGATCTCGTGGCTCATGTTGGCCAGGAACTGGCTCTTGGCGCGGCTCGCGCTCAGGGCTTCCTCCTTGGCGACCTGAAGAGCGGCGGTGCGCTCCTTCACCTGCTCCTCGAGGGTCTGGCGCAGCCGGTCGAGCTCTTCGTGGACCCGCTGGAACCGGCTTGCCAGGGAAAAACCCATGGCGATCAGAACGGCCGCGAAACCGAACGGCGGCAGCGACAGCGAGCCCAGCCACGGCAGGGAAGCGACCTGGCGGGCCAGCTCGATTCCTTCGAGGGCGATCAGCACGAGACCTCCGAGGGCGATGGTGCGGGCCTCGACGTCACCCCGCCACATCTCGCGCACGATGAGGACGGCGGCCATCACCAGGAGCGGCAGCAGCCAGAGCCCACGCAGGCCCTGGCTGGCAATCACCAGCCGGACGTCGGGCCACAATCCGACGAACAGGGCCAGGGCGCCATGGGAGAGCTGATACGCGCGGAGCAGGCGGGGGATGGGCCGGGCGAAGAAGGTCCAGAGGAACTGGATCGCGAAGAGCGCGGCCACGTGGCCGGTGAGATCGCTGAGCCGGACGGCGAGGTCATAGCGGCTGGTGATCTCGTAGATCCAGTAGGTGCTGGCGAGGGTATTGACAGAGAAACAGAGGGCCATGAGGCCGAACCAGAGGTGGCCGGTCTGCTGGCGGCGGCGCCAGTAGAGCAGAAAGTGGTAGGGCACCGCGGCCAGAAAAAGAAGGGCGAGGAGAAACAGGGGGAGCTCGGCTCCCAGCAAGCGGCTCCAGATCACTTTGGCGTGGTCGCGCAGAGCCCGTTCGGTGCCGAGCGCGACGACGTTGCCCACAGGGCCGGCTTCGGGCCTCTGATCGGCGATCCATCCCACGCGCCGCACCCGGATCGCCACGTGGAGCTGGCCGCCCGGCCCGATGGTCTCCAGGGGGACCGGGAAGACTTCGGCAAAGGGGAACGTCAGGCCTTTCGACCACCCGCGGGAGCTCCCGAGGAGGCGCCCACCGGCATACACCTGGTAGCCGCCGTAGCCGGACGGGCCGAAGAGGATGGCGAGCTCATTGCGGTGGGCGGCGAGCCGGGTCTCCGGGTCGATGTCGAAGGAGCGCCGGAACCAGACCCTCCCGTCGAAGCCCTGGGAGCCCAGCTCCCGCCAGGTGCTCGGGAGAGGCACCGACGGCCAGGCCGAGTCGTCGAACGTCGGGCTCGCCCAGCGGACGTCGTCGCCGCGCTGGGTCTTCCAGAGCGCCTTGTGGGCTGGAGTTTCCGAGGGAGCACCGGCCGCGGTGGCCGGGCAGAGCACAAGGACAGCCAGCAGAGCCGTAGCGCCGGCGAAGGCAGCGCGCCACCCGCCGCCGATGCAACGGCCCGGGGGCGCCGCCCCCCGGCTCACGGCCTCCCTCCGGAAGCGCGGTGGTCACGGCGAATGTGCACGGGCATGGCCCCGGGGAGGAGTATAGCTCGGCGCGGGCTTGGCTTTGCCGGTGCGGGGAATCTAGAATTTCTCCAACCGTTGCAACCAAGGAGACCCTATATGAAGGTGCTCGCTCTCTCCGCGCTCCTCCTCTCCTTCGCCCCGGCCGAGGCTCCGGCCGCGCCGGAGGAAGCCGCTCCGCCGGCCTATGCCCAGAAGCTCGAGGAGGGGAAGGACCTTCTCGAAGAAGGAAAATTCTACGAGGCCGTGCGGGTGCTGCGGGAAGCCGACAAGCTGGCGGACGGCAAGTGCCTGGAGTGCAGCCTGGGCCTGGCGAAGGCCTTCAACAAGCTGGGCGCCTACAAGGACGCGGTGAAGCAGGCCGAGGCGGCCCTGCGGCTGACCAGCGATCCGGCCCGGCTCTCGGAGGTCTACAACGAGCAGGGGCTCGCGCTCGTGGCGCTGGCGGGAGACGACGTGAAGCAGCTCGCGGGGGCCGAGAAGGCCTTTCGCCAGGTGCTGGAGCTGACCGGCGGGAACGCCAATGCCGCGCGCTTCAACCTGGGCTATACGCTGCTGCGGTTGTCGCGCGACGACGAGGGGGTCAAGATCCTCAAGGAGTACCTGGAGCAGGAGCCGCAGGCCAAGCGCGCTGAGGAGGCCCGCGACCTCATCAAGACCCCGCTGCGGGCGCGGAAGCGCCTGGTCCCCGATTTCGAGCTGGTGACCCTGGACGGGAGCTTCATCACGTCGGACGAGCTGCGCGGCAAGGTCGTCCTCCTCGACTTCTGGGGCACCTGGTGCGCGCCCTGCGTCGCGGCGGTCCCCACGATGCGCGACTGGAGCCGCCGCATGGACAAGGACCCGTTCGTGCTGCTGAGCGTCAGCACGGAGCCCGACGACTCGGTGCTGCGCGCGTTCATCGACAAGAACAAGATGCAATGGCCGCAGGTCTGGGACAAGCAGCACGAATTCGCCGGCAAGTGCCAGGTCGAGGGCTACCCCACGTATGTGCTGGTGAGCCACGAGGGCGAGATCCTCTACAGGACCCGAGGCTGGGGGCCCGGCATCGAGCAGGAGCTCCGTGGGAAGATCTTCTCGGCGATCAAGGCGGCGAAGAAGACCACGAAGAGCGGCAGATAACCCTCAAGAGATTGTGCAACCGGGCACCCCTCGATAGGATTGTCCCGGGACCGCGCGGGGCGGTTCCGCTTCCTCTGGGAGGGTTCCCACCGTGATGACTCCACCAGTCGAGACCGCAGACGAGCTCCACCCCTTCGCCCTCGTCGCCGGCTCCTCCGACGCTCTCTCCCTGGTCGCCGACGACGACGATGATGACGAAGACGAGGAGTGGGAGGACGACGACGACCTGGACGACGACGAAGATGATGATTTGGAGGACGAGGACGACGAGTAGGCGCGGCGCCGAGGCGGCGGAGGGAGTTGGGAGAAATCCTGCGCCGCAGGGTGCTTGGCGATCCAAAAAGAGGGCGTGGCCGGGGCCACGCCCTGGTGGTTTCAGGCGAGTTGAAAGGTTATGGAGTCGCCGGCCTGGCTGCCGGCGGCTCGCTTTCGGGCGGAGACGGCTTCAGCGGCTTGCCGTCGGGCCCGACCAGGACGAGCCGCGGCCGGCTGCGGAACGGCTGCAGCCCGAACTCCGTCAGCTTCTCCGACCGGGTGCCGTAGTGCTGCTTCACTCCTACATCCAGGAAGGCGACCAGCTTGTTCCCCTCTTCCATGAGCTCCGCGAGACGTTTGGAGACCTCCTGCTTCCTGGCGGCCAGGCTGGCCTGCTCTGCCGTGAGGCTCCTCACCTCGATCAGCACCTCATTGAGCCGCAGCCGCTTCGGCTCCAGGTGGGGAAGCTCCACCGCATTCGCGGCCAGCGCTGTGTTGGTCAACTCCATCTTCTTCTGAGCCACTGCATACGGGCGTGCCATTTGCTTTCCTCCTCTATGGGTTATCGTTCGAGCCGCCCGGCCTAGCCGAGCTGCTCCGCGAGGTCCAGAACCGCTTCCGTGATCCCCGTGTCGGCGCCCTTGGAGCGGCCGGTGAGGCCGACACAGACGGTGTTGCCGACCACCGAGGCGCGTAGGGGCTGACCCGACTGGCGGGCCAGGAGCGATGCAAAGGCCAGGTAGGCCGCCGCCACCAGCGGGTCTGGGAACTTCCGCATCCGATCGATCGCCTTCCCACTCTTCTGCAATCGCCAGAGGGGCATCCGCTTCAGGCGCAACTGCACCCGCTCGGACTTGAGCCGCTGCTCCGCCCGGCTCCCCGTCAGGGTCATCGCGGCACCGATCTCATCGTCCGGCGGCAGACGCTTCTTCCGCATCAGCAACTCCTCCTGCACACGCTCCGACTTGAGCTCCTGGACTGCGCTCTGCTTGTTCATAGGACTTCTCCTCTTGGAAAAACCCGCCGCCTCTATGGCGGCAGGGACCTGCTAGAAAACTTCGAACCCGGCGTAGGTGGTGAAGGTCGAGCTGCAATCGCGCGCCTGCACGGTGTGCCGGATCTCGTAGCTGCCGGCTGTCAGGCCCGAAAAGGAAACCTCGCGGGGAATCGAGCCCGGATTGATGGATTTGGTCTCCACCGGTGTGCCGGTGGTGGCGTTGCGAAGCTGAAAGACGACGTTGAGCACCTTCTCCCGCGGCGTGGTGGTCGTCTCGTCCTCACAGACGATGCGGTGGCTGCCGGCGACCCGGCACTGGCCGCTCAGGTGAATGAGATAGGGGCCCGTTTCGCACGTCGCGACCTGCTGCACATCGTCCTTCGGCTCGGTGGGGCTGGATTCGCAGCCTTGCCCGAGGAGAGAGGAGATCGCGAGAATCGCGAGCAGGGCGGTAAGTCTGGTGATTCGCATTTGCACACTCCCTCATGAATTTGGGCAGATCCCGCTTGGGGGGAACGCCCGGATTTGAAAGGCTCTACTGCGCGCTCCACGAAAGGCGGGTTGGGAGCAGCACCGGTCCGCGCCCCAAAGGCTGGCCGGCGAAGCTCACGCGAGCGTTGGGCGGGATTTCTTCGCACCGGGCCTGGAGCTCACCGGCTGGGCAGAAGATCCACCAGGGGGCGGTCTCGCCCACTCTCGTGATCGGGAGCAGGACCCCGACCAAACCCTGACCGATCTCCGCGGTGAGGTGATCCGAGGGAGCTGCCTGGACCGGGACCACGGGACCCGTCTTGATGCCCACCATCGTCAAGTCGGCCAACGTGGCGGAGGTGAACAGTGTCTCCCCGGCCTGACCCAAGGGCCGGGTAAGGCGGGTGAGGGTGCCGCAGCCGGTGAGGCCGATGGCCAGAGCGACCAACGCAGCGAAGAGGGGAGGATGGATTCGTTTCATGCCGGGCTCTCCTTTCGGGCAAGGTCCCAAGCTCTGTGCTTGGCGACCGTAGGCGAACGATAGGACAATTATAGTGAGCATGTCAACACCTTTCTTGATAGTCGTTCGCCTTTCTCCCAGTCGGGGTAGACTAGGCGCCATGGAACTCAAGAGAGAGAAGCTCGAAAACGAAGCCCGGGAGCTTTCAGAGCGGGTCCGCAGCGCCTTGAAGGCCGAGGCCCGGAGGCGAGACTTCCGCCAACTCGACCTGGAGCAGGCGCTGGGGAGGAGTCACGGCTATTTCTCCCACCTGTTCGCGGGGCGGCTGGCCCTCACGATGGAGGGCGTCCTGGAGGTCCTGCTGGCGATCGGCACCGATCCGGCGGAGTTTTTCGCCAGCGCTTTCGGTACGGCCGAGAAACGGACAGCCGGCCCGAGCTCCGAGGACATCGAGGCGACTGTGCTTCGGGCTTTGAAACGGTACGGCTACGCGCCGGGGGGAGAAGCGGCCGAAAAGGAAGGGACCGGGCGGTCCTAGACCGCCCAGAATTTCCGCTGCGCGTACAGGAGCCGGCTCAGCTCGCACACCAGGTCGACGTCAGGCTGCGAAGACTCCAGGATCCTGTAGAGGAGCTGAACCTCCTGCGAGTCTTCGGGAATGCCGAGCCGGTTCAGGATCGGGCCCACCAGCGCGACCTCCGCCCGCGCCTCCAGCGGGCTCGCGCTCAAGAGGTGAAGCGCCAGGTCGAGGGAGATCAACGCGACTTCCTGCAGCATCTGCTCCCTGGCGCAGCGTTTTCTCACCTCGACGAAAACCTCGCGCGCCGACGCCTCCCCGAGCGCGCCGGCAATCCGCGCCAGGACCCAATCCATCCTGAGCTCACAACGCGCTCCGCCGAGAGCCACGAAAGGGCGTGAATGCCGCACCACCCGAAGGGCCGCGTCCGGGCGGCCCGCGTTGGTCAAGTAGAGCGCCAGATTCTGGATTGCGGTCCGTTCCAGTTCCTCTCCCGCTCTAGAGACAGGTTGCTCAGCGAGCGTCTTCAAGGCGCTCAGCGCAACCGCTGCGGCGGCATCCGGCTTCCTGGATTGATCGAGGACCATCGCGGTCTTCAGCAAGGTCGCCGACTGCGCGAACGGATCGACCAGATTGGTGCGAAGCGCCGCCGCTCGAGAAAGGGCTTCGGCCGCTTCGTCCAGCCTCCGCAGATCGAAAAGGAGTGAGGCTTTGAAATCGAGAAGGCGGGGCTCGCCCGGAGCCAGACTCAGTGCCTTGGTCAGCTGCTCCTCGGCGCTCGTGAACTCCCCCACGACCCTGTGGGCGTTGCCCGCGTAGCCATAGAGGAGCGCCGCCGTGGGCGCGTCGGTCCCCGGTGGCAGCCCGATCAGGGCGGCATCGCACCAGGCCCGCATGGCTTTGGGATCGATGTACCGCAAGGAAAAGCCGTGCTCAGCGAGAGACAGGCGCTCACGCGCCGTCCCCGGCTGATTGCGGAAGTAGAGAGCTGCAGCTTCAGGCTCGCGGAAGCGCAAATTTCATCCCCCTCTTAACTTCGGGAAAGCGTCGAGGGGGATGATACCGAGCCGGAGCGGAAAGGGGAAGCTTCGCCTTTCTAACTTCCCGGGCATCCATCAGGGTCGATGGCGCAGCTCCCCTCAACCCACGACGCGGGCGGCGGCTCAGGCGGTGCCACCGCCCCGCTCGGGCACCCGTCGGGGTCGACTGCGCATCGACCGTCAACGTTCGAGTTGAGCTGAATGCCGAACCACGTGGCTAGGCCGCTCCAGAGGTTTTCGAGCACCGATGCCTGTGCAGGGGCACGCCCCTCTCTTTCCTGGGCGGCCAGCCCCATGGGCGCGCACAGCAGCAAGACTGCGACCACTCCCGATAACACCTTACGAGACATTCAATCCTCCTCCCAGCGTTTGACCGCATCCGCTGTCATGGCGGCGCGGCGATACAGTTGCGTTCTCCAGGAAATTATACGCTGCGCTATGGGCCTCGGGTCAACCCCGTGCTTCTAGGAGGAGAACGGAACCGGCGCCAGGCGAACGTCGAACCGGCGGCAAAGACGGAGGAATTCCGCGCCGGCCCGCGCCGCACCGCCCCATGGGTGTGCGCCCTGCTCGAGCGTCGCCCGATAGAGCTCGAGCGCTTCCACCGCGAAGACGACCCCCTCTTCGGGCTCGAAAGCGGCGTCCCGGATTTCCGCGGCCAGCCGCTCGATCTCCTCCGCACGGCCAAGGCTCGCGAGCACCGCTCCCTGGGTCAGGGAGGTCAGGGCCACCTCGGGCAGATCCCGCCGCTGGAGCTGCTTGCGGCGAAGCCCTTCGAGCAGAGACTCGCCGTGCCCCAGCTCACCAAGGCGAGCCCGGGCCGCGCCTTCCAACCGGTAGGCCCGAAGGATCTCCGCCTCGTCGCGCGTGCGGCTGTAAAAGTCCATGGTCCTTTCGAGCACAGCCCGGCCTTCCGAGCACGCCCCGAGCTCGGCCAGGTACGTGGCGCGCAGGAATCCGCTATGAAGAGCCAGCCAGGGATGGTCTGGGGTTCCTCCCACCAATGCGGCGTGGTGCAAGGCACCCAGACCCCGCACCGGCTTCGAGGTCTCCGACCAGAGCAGACCGAGGAGAGAAACAGAGACGGCGTCTTCGCCGATGAGGCCGTGCTCGTCGAAGAGCCAGGCCGCATGCTGCAACAAACTGATCCCCTCCGCGAGCCGGTCTTGGGCCCAGCGCAGGAGCCCGAGAGCGCGGCAGAAGAAGGGCTGTTCCGGTGAGTCGTCGGCGAGGTGGATCAGCCCCCCGGCGAATGCCCGCTCCGCAGCTTCGAGGTCGCCTTCCAGCCGCAGCACGTTCCCCTTGAGGCGGGCCGCACGGGCCTTCGCGTCGCTGCGCAAAAACCTCTTGTCGCGCAGAACCTCTGCCAGCTCCGAGGCGAGCTCCGCCCAGAAGACGGCGCTCTCCGGAGCCTCGTCCTGAAGGGCTTCGCTGTCCTGCAGGAGGAGATCGATCAATGCTTCAGAGTGAAACCGCGGGTGCAGCGGCTCGCCCGGCGCGAGGCTGAGCAGCTCGTCCCGCAGGTCTTCCACCTCCTCGACCTTGCGATCAGTGCCCATCCTCCAACACCCTCCTGAGATCCCGGAGGAGCGGCTCCAGGTAGTCTCCCGACACACATTCAAGGACGACGCGCGCCACGTGCAGGAACACCGGCTCCGCCTCGCCGACCAGCATCAGGTCGTCGCCGGGAGGGATGGCCAGCCGCCCGTGAAGCGCCCGCACACGGCCGGCCAGACTCTCCACCTCCCGAACGATCTCGTGGAGCTCGCCCCGGACCTGGCCATCGTCGCTGAGAGGAGGCGGAGCGCCGGTCGTCATGTGCCGCAACGGTAGGGCGGAAGCGGCCGTTTCCGAACCCCGGGTGAACGACAGGAGCCCGGGAACGAAGCCGTAGCTTTCCGGAGGTGACAGGCAGGGCGAAAGGCCGACGCAAGGCAAAACTCGGTGTCACGAAACGACGGCGAGCCGCACTTGTGTTGGATAGAAGTAAACTATCGGGGGGGTCAAGGAATGTCGAGAACGTCGCTTCCAGATCTGAGCGTAGTGCTGATGTTCATCCGATCCGGCTTGGGGTGGAGCCAGACCGAGCTCGCCGAAGCCGCCGGGATTCAGCGCAGCCTGCTCAATGGCTATGAGTCCGGCAAGAAGACTCTCCATCGACCGCGCCTGGAATACCTCCTCTCCTTCATGGGCCTCACGGCGGAGGCGATCGACCGGACCCTGACTTGCCTGGAAGCGAATCGCTCCGCCAGCCGAGGGCTGCGAGATGCTGCGGGCCAGCTCTCCCCGACCCAACGCTCAATCGACGCGGTCGCTGTCAAGGCGGGGCGCCTGATGGAGGACTTCGCGCGGCAGACCATCTCTCTGATGACGTTCGAAGGGGATCGTCTCCAAGCGCGCCAGCAGGCGGAGATGCTTTGGAGCCGCCTTAGCCGGAGAAAAGTGGACGAAAGGATCGCGCTGGTCGAGGACTCCCAAAAATTCAGAAGCTGGGCCTTGGTGGAGCGGGTGGCGGCCGAGAGCATCGCGGTGGCGCCAAAAAGCCCTGCCGATGCCCTGAAGCTCGCTCAGTTGGCGGTTCGCATCGCAGAGCTTTGCCCAGGCGAGGACTGGCTGCGCTCCCGAGCCCAGGGCTATGCGTGGTTCCATGTGAGCAATGCTCAGAAGGCATCAAGCAATTTTGAGGATGCCGAAGCCGCCATGAGCCTAGCCAGGAGACTTTGGGAAGCGGGAGCACAAAACGACCCCGGGCTCTTCAACGAGGCCATTGCACTGGCACTAGAAGCTAAGGTGCACCAAGCCCTTCGCCATTTTGCGCTTGCGTTGCGGCGCATCGATGAGGCCCTTTCAGTTGATACAGAAAACCTCCGAGGGAGGCTGCTCCTCAATAAGGCTCAGATTCTTGACGCTTTAGGAGATACTAGTTCTGCCAGCGAGGTCCTAAGCCTAGCCGTTTCCTATATCAACGAGCAACGGGATCCCCGGACAGCGCTTGGTGTTCGCTTTCAACTCCTGCTCAATCTTTGCCTAGAGGATCGCCCTCATGAAGCAGCAACCGGTCTTCCCATTGTGCGTACGCTCGCCGAAAGGCTTGGTCAACAATTAGATCTCGCCCGTGTAGTTTGGCTGGAAGGCAAAATCGCTGCAGGCCGTAATGCAACTAAGGAGGCTGAGGCTGCCTTCGAGCAGGCCCGCCGACAGTTTGCATCGTTTGAACCTCCCATCATTTGCGACTTTGCGCTAGTCAGTTTAGACCTAGCTCTCCTGCTACTCAGGGAGAAACGTTCGTCCGAGTTGCGGGCTTTGGCCCAGGAATTGGTGATGCTCTTCAGTAGGCAAGGCGGCCAGGAGGAAGTCCTAGCCGCCCTTCGACTTTACTACGAAACCGCCAAACGAGAAGCCGTCACACTAGAGCTAACCAAGCGTGTCATACGTTTCATCCACCGGGTACAACACGACCCTGATTTCACGTTCGCGGAAGCGCAGAGGAATGAGTAACCACTTTGATCGACTCGGGTCATCCGAATGCGCACCAAGTGGTCGGTCAGCCCCACGGATCGATTTGCATTCCTATGCCACTCTCGCCCAGGTCAGAGGGAGAGGCAGTTCCCCTTTCACCTGCGCCACACCGGCCCCAGGGGTCGATCTCACAGCCCACCTTTTCCCAGACAGTGTTTAGAAGGTTCTTGACTTGGCTGACCAGTCCGGCTGATCTGGTCTCCGGCTCCTGCTCGGGCGGCAGGGAAGTGCCACCAGCCCATGCGCGTGAAGTTACAAGTGCCAGCAAGAAGATGAAGGAAGTGATTCTGGAGCAACGCATAAAACACCCCTTTCTGGTAAACGCCCTGCGCCTGCCGCCATTGGCGACGCGAGCGTTCACCAGGTAATGGTGCGCCAGTTCAGGTGAACAAAGGCCGCCGCGAGCGCTGTGGCTTTGCTGGGGAGGTAGCGCAGGGTGAACGAAAAGACCAGGATCGATCCAGACGCTAGACTCGCTTTGGTTCTGCTCCGGTACTCCACCTTCTTGGACCAAGCAGGTTTCGCCAGAACGGCACGAATCTCGCCCAGCCAGGTTTCACTCTATGAACGAGGCGAGGGCTCCGTACCGTGGAAGGTTCTCGAGAAAGCGGCTGACGCGGCCGGCTTCCCACGACCACTCCTTAGACCTCTAGTGCGAGCTATCCAGTCCTTCCGGCTAGCGTGCAAAGGCTGGTCTCGCATACGAGGTTTACTGCTGGAAACTCTAGTTTCAGGTCTGATTGAAATTTCCGGTGAGGTGCTCAACTTGGTTGGCACACCGATAGCCGTGCCCCAGCCAGTAGTCGGCCCCAGCGTTTCCGACCGCGATGTGGCTCAGGAACTGTGGCTTCGAATGAAGCAGCGCACACCCGGACAGAGGCGGGCCTTGGTAGAGGAGGTCGAGGAGTTTCGGAATTGGGCCTTGAGTGAGCGGGTCGCGGAAGAGAGCGTTGCCACCGCGCCAAGCAGCCCTCCCAAAGCGTTAGAACTTGCGCAGCTAGCAGTTCAAATCGCTGAACTCCTTCCAGGTGAAGATTGGCTCCGCTGCCGAACCCAAGGCTATGCGTGGTTCCACGTGAGTAATGCACACAAAGCATCCGGCGACTTCGGAGATGCGGATGCCGCGCTTGTAAAAGCCAGAACTCTTTGGGCTGCGGGTGCGCCAGGGAAACCAGGGTTCCTTTCCGAGGCAATCGCATTGGCCCTGGAAGCGAAGCTGCACCAATCACGGCGCCGTTTCCATCTCGGACTACAGCGCATCGACGAAGCCCTCGCTGCCGATACTGGCGAACTCAAAGCAAGGCTCCTTCTCAATAAGGCACAGATCCTTGACGCACTAGGAAACACTGAAACAGCGAGCGCGGTACTACGCGAGGCGGTTTCCTACATCGACGAACAGCAGGATCCTCGGGCGGCTCTGGGCGTGCGCTTCCAGTTCCTCCTGAATCTTTGCTTGGCAGGCCGTGCGCGCGAGGCGGCTCCAGGCCTTCGGGTTGTCCGGGCTCTAGCAGAGAAGGTTGGCCAAGGTCTTGATGTTTCCCGCGTGGAATGGTTAACTGGCAAAATCGCTGCTGGTTGTAGCCAAGCTAAAGAGGCTGAGACAGCCTTCGAGCAAGCCCGCAAAGAGTTCGCTTCCTCTGACCCTCCACTTGCTTTCGATTACGCACTGGTCAGCCTGGATTTGGCCCTCCTGCTGCTGGAGCAAAACCGCACCTCCGAGGTGCGGCCCTTGGCAGAGCAGACAGTGAACCTCTTCAGACGCTACGGGATTCAGCGGGAAGCCCTCGCGGCTCTCCAGATCTACTGCGAGGCCGCCAAGCGCGAAGACGCAACGGTCGAGCTCACCAGGCAGGTTATCCGGTTCCTTCACCGCTCACAGCACGACCCCGAGCTGACCTTTAATGGAAATGAGCCGGGAACCGAGGGACAACGTTGATCGCCCCCCGGCCCGTTCTTCAAGGGTCGTCAGCCCCAAGGATCGATGATCATGCCGAGCTCACCACCCGGCCTTTCGTTGGTGCCTTCCTCGTCTCCCCAGGGGTCAATTTCCATACCGAGGTCGCTCCCATCCGTGTCCGCTTGACCTGGACCACACCGGCCCCAGGGATCGATCTGACAGCCCAGCCTTTGCCACGCGGCGTTAAGAAGAATCTCGATCTGGTCGACCAACCCGGCCGGCCTGGCGCCCGGCGCCGGTACGCCCGCACCGGCTGCCCAGGCTCCCGAGGCTCCCAGGGCCAGGCAGAGAAGAACAGAGACGATCCTCGAGCAACGCATAAAAGGCTCCTTTCTGGAGAACGCCTGCGCCGGCCGCCATCCAGGGGCCGCTAACAGATACTGGTGCCCTGGGTCGGATCCTTGGAGCCCTCGGCCGTTGCCACCTTGCGCAGGCGGAACGCCTGGTCCCGGTCCGTGCTGGGTAGCACAGCCGCGAATAACAGCGCCACGGCGCGGTCGCGAGAGACTCCAAAAGGCGGTAGCTGCCGTGCCTGCCCCTCGCCGGGCGGCCTGGCCCTGGAACGGCCCTGGGTGTTTCTCGTCTCGAAACCCAGCCCCGGCCAACCGCCGGCCGCCGCAGCTTCCGCGTGAGTCCCGCGCCCCCCAGCGCCAGCCGCTTCAGGCCCGCCGGGGGGCTTCGCCCTCGAAGAAGACAGGATCACCTGCTGCGTCGAAGAGGAAGTAACGACGGGCTGGATCATGGTTTCGTATGGAAAGGCCGTACCTGCCTGCCTCAGCCAGCATCGCCTCGGTCAGCTCTTGGTACGAGAGCCAATAGGGTGCCTTGTACAACCAGTGAACAGCTCCGGCGCCGTCCACCGCTTCCAAGACGAAAAAGCCATAGAAGGCGACGTAAGCCACCTCAGACATCACCAAGGGTTGCTTCAGGCCGTTCCCGTACGAAGGCAAGGATCTTCGCCCTGCCTGCAGGCACACAGGTTTTCCCGATGGAAAAGTTGGATAGTGCCGCCTCGTATGCATCTTCCGGGATCGAGGGTAGAGCGCAGACCTGACCGCCCGTGCACATTCGGGGCAGCCCTTCAACAGATGGGCCACGACGGTTCGGTTTTCCTGGCTCGATGCCGCGAGTGTCGCAAACCGGTCGATCAGGACTGGGTCGAGATGGGCAGTAGGTGGAAGACGCCCGTTCATGGGCAGGAAGGTTAGGGGGAAGAACCAGACTGCGGAAGAGAGGGTGAACACAGGAGACAAAAAGCCAACCAGCACCTTCCGGCAGGTGGCGGGCGGAAGGGTGGGCAGGTGACGGCCGAGCTGTCGGGAAAGGTGGTGCGATTTGTACAAAACGCAGCACAACCCAGAGCTGCGGTTCGCCGCGTGAGCGGACTATCGATCCCCGCGGCAGGCGCCGCCGTTCGGGTCCCAGATGCAGCCTTCGTCGATGCTGGCCTCCCCATCCATGGAAGCCCCGCCGTTCGGGTCCCAGCTGAGGCCTTCCGTGGGGGTGCTCACCAGCTCACTACCGTTCACGCCGTTCGGGTCCAGGATGAAGCCGACGTTGGCCCAGAGGTCGGCCAGCCAGCCGGCTTCGGCCGGCCAGGGCGCGAGGAAGAGAGCGGCGAGGGCCAGGACGGCGAACAGCGGGCGGATGCGCGGGGTGGTGGGCATGCGGGTTTCCTTTCTGATTGAGAAAAGGCGGTGGCTCTTCAAGGGATGGTGCTCCGGTTCCGTTTCACGAAGCCGCCAGAACCGGTTGTTGCACGAGGAGCCTCGAAGAGGCTCAAGAATGTAGCCCGGGGGCAGAGCGCCGGAGGCGCGGCGACCCCGGGTAGAAGGCCCCCAATTCTCCTCCGCCCCAGCGGGGCGGAAGCATCCCGTGCTCGCAAGGCCTGCTGCCGCCCCTCTGGGGCGGGGAAAAACGTTTGGCCTGACCCGGGGTCGCCGCGCCTCTGGCGCTTTGCCCCCGGGCTACAGGCTCTGGCCCCTCCGGGGCCTCTTCCCTGAGCCTTTGGTTGAAACGGACCCATGGCCAAGCTCGCCGCAGACGGCTCGGCAGTCTATCGATCCCCGCGGCAGGGGCCGCCGTTCGGGTCCCAGATGCAGCCCTCGTCGATGCTTTCCTCCCCCTCCATGGAAGCTCCGCCGTCCGGGTCCCAGATGCAGCCTTCCGTGGGGGTGCTCACCAGCTCGCCACAGGCTCCACCGTTCGGATCCCAAATGCAGCCGACGTTGGCCCAGAGATCGACCAGCCAGCCGGCTTCGGCCGGCCAGGGCGCGAGGAGGAGAGCGGCGAGGGCCAGGACGGCGAACAGCGGGCGGACACGCGGGGTGGTGGGCATGAGGGTTTCCTTTCTGGTTGAGAAGAGGCGGTGGCTCCATAGGGGATGGTGCTCCAGATCGGCTTCGTGAAGCCGCCGGCCGCCGCCGCTTCAGGCCCGCCGGGGGGCTTCGCCTTCGAGGAAGACGGGCTCCCAGAGCTCGTCGAAGAGAAAGTAATGGCGTTCCGGATCGTAATTTCGAATGACGACGCCATGCCGGGCCGCCTCGGCCAGCATCATCTCGGTCAGCTCCACGTACGAGAGCGCGTTGGGCGCTTTGTACAAACAGCGAAGGGCGCCGGCGCCGTCCACCGTTTCCAGGACGAAAAAGCCATAGAAGGCCACGTACGCGGTCAGGGTCACGGCTGCCTCTCGATTGGGTTCGCGCTCATGGAGAGCGAGAGTAGAGAGGCTCGGAATGGCTGAGAATAGATTCGGCCGTGTCCTTGTCTTGAAATGCCAAGGCAGGCTGGTATTTCGCGGGCGGGCTGGCCCTGGAACGGGCCGGGGTGATTCTCGCCGCCCGGCTCACGAAACCCGGCCCCGACCGGCCGCTGGCCGCCGCAGCTTCCGCGTGAGCGCCAAGCCCCCCGGCGCGACCCGCTTCAAGCCCGCCGGGGGGCTTCGCCCTGGTCAGGAGACGGAGAGCGAATCAGTACCTTCCGGCAGGTGGCGGGCCTGTGGAAGTGGGCGCAGACGATGACCGTGGAGAAGGAGAGAGGCTTCCCGTTGAGCCGGAGAGGCTTCCCGCTGCGCGAGAGAGGCTTCCCGTTGAACGGAGAAGGCCTCTCGTTGCCAGGGAGAGGCTTCCTGCTGAACGGGAAACGCTTCCCGCTGAGCAGGAGAGGCTTCCTGTTGATCGGGAAAGGCGGCCCGTTGCGCGGGAGAGGTTTCCCGTTGAACGGGAAAGGCGTCCTGGTCGGCGGGCCAGGCTTCCTGGTCAGCGGGAAGGGCTTCCTGGCGGGCGGGAAAGACTTCTCGTTGAACGGGACCGGCTTTCTACCAGCCGGGAGCGGCTTCCTGCTGAGCAGGAGAGGCTTCTCGTTGAACCGGAACGCCTTCCTGTTGAGCGGGGCGGGGCTCCCGTTGAACGAGAGAGGTCTCCCTTGGAGCGGGAGAGTCAGCGGAGCGAGCTGCAGCGCGTGCGGCGGGCTCCAGCACCAACCGCTCCTTCGCCTGCTCCTCCACCTGCTTCCGGCTGAACAAAAGCGGAAAGTATCGACCGCCGGCCCACAACGGCAGCAGGTCTCCATAGTGGGGGCTGCCCGGCTGGCCGGACTGGCCTGGCACGCTCGTGGCCACGGAGCGGTCCCAATCCGCCACGTCCAGAATCTCCCGGAACGAGGCGCCGTGGACAGCCCTGAAATCAGGGCCGGCTCCCGCGTTGACCGTGGTGCCGTCGCCACTCCGTTCGACCGGCGGCAGATCGAAAAGCGCCCGGCGGGCGTCGCCGGTGGAGAGCGCGTGGCGGAACGGGGTCTGGTGCAAGGTCCCCCAGCGCCATTTGGAAGGGTCCTTCCCGAGCCGCTCCTCGGCCTTTTTGAGGGCCGCGCCGAGAGCCCGGACGAGGATCGCGTCACGGGTCGGGCCCGGTTTCTCGAGCTCGTCCACGGCGCGCTCCGGATCGAGGAACGGTCCCAGCAGCTTCCAGACCGGCGCGGAGAGCTTCGGCTGGAAGACCGCGGCCGGCAGCTCGGCACGCCAGAGCTCGTAGACCGCCGCTTCGGCGGACTCTTTGTCGAGGACGCCGTCCCAGCGGCCGAGCCGGTCGATCCAGGGGCCTGTCTCCTCCGTGCGCGCGTTGGCCGGGAGCTGGCGAAGCAGGGCGAGCAGCCGCTGCGCCGGCACTGAGAGAGCGTCGTGCTGCAGGCGTTCGAAATCCTCCACGGTGAATTTCTTCGCGCCCGGAGCGCCGAGGACCTGGAGGATGCGCTGGAAGCGGTCCGGCGGCGCCCACTCGTAGCCCAGCGTGTGCGGATAGCCCGGCGGCAGGATGTTGTGATTCGCCGTGGCCACGAAGCCGGCCGGCGGATTGAACGAGCTCGGCAGCTCGGAGGCGGGCAGGAAGCCCTGCCATTCGAAGCGGCCGTCGCCCGGGGCCGGCAGGAGGCCGTCCCACCCTTTGCGGATCGGCGCGAGGCCCGCCACCTGCCAGCCGATGTTGCCGTCGACGTCCGCATACAACAGGTTTTCGGAAGGGACCTTCCAGCGCTCCAAAGCCTGGCGGAACTCCTCCCAGGTCCGCGCCCGATTGAGTGAGAGAGAGCCGAGATAGCCGGCGGTGCCCGGCTCGTTGCCGACCCAGCGCAGCGTATAGGCCCGGTGGCGCGCGCGGTCTTCGTGGATGACCGGGCCATGGCGGGTGAAACTGAGATCGATCTCGACCGGCTCCCCCCCTTTCACTCGGATCATCTCGCGCTCGACGCGCATCGCCTCCCAGCGGCCGTCGAACCGGGCCTGGTTCGGGTCCGCGGGATTCGTCTCTTCGACGTAGACGTCCTGCTGGTCGATGCCGACGATGGTGAAGCCGAAGCCCACGCGGTCGTTGTGGCCGGCGGCCACGCCCGGGAGGGCCGGCTCGCCGGCGCCGATGACGTTCCAGCCCGGTCCGACGAGGTGGACCAGCCAGCGCAGGCTCGGGAGCTGGATGCTCCGGTGCGGGTCGTTGGCCAGGAGCGGCTTGCCGGTGGCGGACAGGCCGCCGGCCACCACCCAGTTGTTGCTGCCTTCCCGGAAGGAGACCGGCCCGCTCATCGCGGAGGCCCCGGCGAGGATCTCCGGGCCGATGCCCGCGAGGTCGAGCCCCTCCGGGATCTCGATCTTCTTCGGCGGATCGGTCGGCAGGAGATCGGTGACGAGATCCGCGCCCGCCTCGCGGACGAGCTGGGCGCGGTCGACCTCGGAGCCGGCGTTCAGGGTCACGGCCCAGGAGGCATGGCGCAGCAGGCAGACCTCGGGGGTCCACGGCTCGGGGGCGAAGCCGGCGAGCTGGAACTCCAGTGGCAGGCGGTCGCGAGTCTGCTCGATGAAGGCGTTCACGCCGCGCACGAACGACGTGACGATCGCCTTGGCGTCCGGCGCATAGCTCGACCATTCGGCCTCCATGTCACCGCGGTAGCGCAGCAGCCGGGCGAAGCGGTCGCGCGCCACGGCCTTGGGTCCGAGCACCTCCGCGAGCCGCCCCTCGCCCGAGCGCCGCCAGAGCTCCATCTGGAAGAGCCGGTCCTGGGCCGCGACGAAGCCCTGGGCGAAAAACAGGTCCTCCTGGGTCTCCGCGTAGATGTGGGGAACGCCCCACGGGTCGCGCAGCACGGTGACCGGCTTCCGCAGCCCCGGGAGCCGCAAGGTGCCGGAGGTCTGCGCCAGGGCCGCCTGGGCGCGGGCGGCGAGATCCGCCGCGGGAGGCACATCCGTCGGCGGCGGCGTGGCAGGAGCGCAGGCGAGAGAGACGGCGAGGAGGAGACCGGCGAGAGCGGACGCGAATGGCTTCATCCGCCGGATTAGAGCGCAAAAAGCGCCCCTTGCTAAGATGGGCCGCATGGCACCGCGCGTCCTGCTCCTCCTCGTCCTCCTCCTGGCGCCCGTCCTGTCCGGCTGCGGCGACCCTGAAGCCCCGGAGGAGACGGCGGCCGCCGCGCCGGCCGCTCCCCCGCCGCCTGCTCCTCCGTCCTCCACCGCACCCGAGAAGCCCTGGCTGGGGGTCGTCCTCGCCAGCGAGTCGGTGGACGTGACCGCGGATTCCCAGGGGCGGCTCTCGGCGGTCTACGCCCAGATCGGCGATACCGTGCGCAAGGGGGACCGCCTGGCCTCGCTCGATCCGCGGATCGTGGCACAGGACCTGGAGATGGCGCGGTCGGCCCTGCGGGCGTCCGAGGCCGATGCGGGACGAGTTTCGGCCGAGCTGTCCGAGGCGCAGGCGCGGTGGGACCGGCGGCGGAAGAACCCGGAGATCTTCTCGAAAGAGGATCTGTCCGAGTCCGAGCTCCGGGTGACGACGGCGCGGTCGTCCGTGGAGGTGGCGCAGGCCCGCGTCCAGGAGCAGCGCGCGCGGGTCCGCCAGCTCGAAACGTCCGTCGGGCAGACCGAGATCCGCGCGCCGTTCGACGGCCGCGTCGCCGAGCGCTTCGCCGATCCGGGCGCCCAGGTGGGACCGGGGACGCCGGTGGTCCGGCTGATGAGCGGCGGCGACCTGCGGGTGCGGGCCGCGGTTCCCCCCGACGACGCGCGCAAGCTCTCCCCCGGTACGCCGGTCATCGCCCGGGTGCGCGACGTGGGGCTCGA
>Ga0126309_10000029_pt1 | contig 48242 bp, 34 predicted proteins | sample Plot56_FD_92541 | JGI IMG/M metagenome (GOLD analysis project Ga0126309, IMG submission 92541) | Serpentine soil microbial communities from UC McLaughlin Reserve, CA, USA - Plot56 | ecosystem: Environmental > Terrestrial > Soil > Grasslands | place: USA: UC McLaughlin Reserve, Lake County...
GAGACCATGGCTTCAACGCAAGTGTTCGGGAAGTTTTCCCAGCGCGACGGGACGACGGCGATCCGGGCCTCGCCGAGGAACCGCGGCAGCTCGCTGCGCGGCCGGCCTCCACGGAAGACGAAGCGGTTGCGCACCTCCGGCGGAATCCGCCGCTCCACCAGGTCCTCTCCGGAGATCCAGAAGAGGCCGAGCACGTTCGATCCCACGAAGTCGAAGCGGACCTCCGGGTCCTCCACGGCGACCTGGACGGCGGCGTCGATCCATTCGAGCACTCCCTTGCGCCGCTCCAGCCGCCCGACGTAGCAGACCGGCCCGCGGGCCCAGGCTTCCGGGCTCCGCTCGATCGGCCGGCCGTCGCCCAGCGGGAGATGGATGACCCGCACGCTCCCCGCCGGCAGGCCGTAGCGCTCCTCGGCCTGGCGGGCGAGGAAGCGGCTGGGGCAGAGGAGGGCGTCGGCGGCAAGGATCGTCTCCTCCTCCATGCGCAGGGCCGCCACTACGTCCGGCCGCGACAGGTCCCACTCGTTGTGCACCGCGATCGGCTCGGTGGGGGAGTGGAGGTGGACGAGGCAGGGGGGCTGCCGCCGCGGTCCCATCCCCAGGGCGCGCCGGAGCTGGAAGAACCAGAGGGGCGCCTCGTACTCCTGGGCCTCGATCAGGTCGATCCCCTCGCTTTCGACGAGCCGCTCGGCCAGCAGGGCGGCCTGCCAGGCGAAGGCGCGCGGCGGGAAGTCGGAGCGGACCAGGCGCGCGGCGGTCGGATCGGGCGGATCGATGGGGAGGCGGTGGACGACCAGCCGCCCGCCGCGCTGTCCCGGCCGCTCCTCGATCGCCTTCTCGGCGCCAGGACAGAGCTGGCCGATGACGTGGACCGTCTCGCCCGCGCCGGCGAGGAGGTCCGCCAGGTGGTCCACATAGGTTCCGATGCCGCCGGACGGCGCGGGCGGGTACTCCCGGCAGACGATGAGGTGCCTCACGGCGCCCCTTTCCGCGTTGTCCGCGCGAGGGGAGCCGCGAGGCCGAGCACCTTCCGGGCCGTCCGCTTCCAGAGGGGTTTCGCCTGGGCTGGGCCGGCCGGCCGGGCCTCCAGGGTCTTCAGGCGGTGCTCGATCTGGAGGGCGATCTCGAGGCCGAAGCGCGCGGCGGTCTCCCGGTGGGTCTCCAGGAGCCGCTCGCGCATGACCTGGTTCTGCACCGGCGTCAGGGTGCGCAGCAGCGAGTCCGGCCGCACCCGGTACCTGGCCAGGAAGGCCGGGATGGTGACGATCGGCCAGCCCGCGGCGAGCAGCCGCACCGACAGCTCCCAATCCTCGTAGTTGTAGCGCTGGCGGGCGTCATAGCCGCCGAGGCCGCGCAGCACCGCGGTCCGCATCAGGCAGGGGACGAACACCAGGTTCTCCACGAAGAGGAGAGGCAGCTCGGGATGCGGCGGGTTCCAGAAGCCCACCGGGCCAGCCGGCCCGAAGCAGACCGACCAGGCCGCCACGCCGCCGAGGCGCGGATGGCGGGCCATCAGATCGAGCGCCAGGCGGTAGAACGGCGGCTCGACGAGGTCGTCGCCGTCGAGGAATGAAATGAAATCGCCGCGGGCCGCGGCGAGCCCCGCGTTGCGCGCTCCGACGAGCCCGCGGTTGCCCTGGCGCAGCACGGTGAGGGGGAGCCCGCGCGCCGCCGCCTCCCTCTCCAGGCCGGCCAGGCGCGCGGGAGTCGCCTCGTCGGTCGATCCGTCGTCGACCAGGAGCACCTCGTCCGGCACGCGCTCCGAGGCCCAGACGCTCTCGACCGCCGCGCCGACGTAGGTGCCGAGGTTATGGCAGGTGAGGACGACGGAAAGGCTGTGCGGGCCGTCCCCCCTGGGACCGCCGGCGTCCGGCCGGCCTTCTGTCTTCCAGGACGGCGGCCGCGTCCGGTCCAGCAGCAGCACCGCGGCCTCACCGACGTCCACCCGCGCCGGTCCCCGCAGGAGGCCGTTCAGCGCCGCCGCCGTCTCGCGCAGCATCTGCCGGCAGGTCTCCCCCTGCTGGGCCGCGGCGGCCATCCGGCAGAGGTCGCGGCGGGCGCGGTCGACCTGACCGGGACCGACGAGGAGGAGGTCCGAGAGGCGGTCGGCCAGCCGCTCCGCCGTGGGCTCACCGCCGAGGAGAGTCTCCACCGGGAGATCCTCGCCCGGCGCCAGCCCTTCGGCGGCGGCCGGGGAAAGGAGGACGGCGGAGCCGCGGGCGAGCTCGCTCCAGACGTCCGGAAGGTGCTCGAAGTGGCTCGGCCAGAGGCGCAGCGGGAGGCCGCCGCCGTCAGGGCGCCCCCGCGTCCAGTCCCACATCCCGGCCGCCCGCAGCTCCCGCACCCAGGCGCGCGCGGACCAGTAGGCCGCGAACGAGCGGGGCTTCATCGGCGCGAACCACATGTCGGGACCGGCGCAGGCCAGCGGAGCGCCGAAGGAGATTCCGCGCCCGGCGAGCAGGCGGACCGCGTCCAAGGCCGCGAGGACCCCGGAGGCGCCGTCCTGCGGCTCGTCGAGGAACGGCCGCAACGGGCCCGGGCTCGCGGGGCTCTCGGCCGCGGCCGCGACCCGCTGGAGCACGCCGGGGTCGACCCGGCGCGGCGCGCGCACCGGTGGAGGGGTCTGCGGCGGACGGCCGGCGCGGGCGAGGGCGCACCCCCGCGGGCCGAAGGTCAGGGCCAGCTCGGCCAGCGCGAGCGACATCTCCTCGGCCTGGCGGCGGACCTGGGCCGGCCGCGTCCACACCCCCTCCTCGTTGGCCCGCTGGCGGTGCACCGACGGATCGGTCGCCACCACGGCGAAGGGCGCCTCGAAGCCGGCAGTGCCGGCGGCGCGGGCCATCTGCGGCAGGTGCCCGAGGCCTCCCCAGAGCGGCACGATCACCGCTCCGAAACGATCGTCCCGGAAGAGCCGCGCGAGCTCCATCTCCAGGCAGCGGGAGAGGAGGACCAGCAGGTCGTTGTCCGCGATGAGCCCGAGGGTCCGCGGGCTCTCCCCGATCTGTCCCAGGGGAAGGCCGCGCGCCGGCTCCCGCGCGGGGATGGAGCGGAACGCCACGGCCGGACCGAGATCGGGCGGCGGCGCCGGGGGGCGCGGCGGCGCGACCGGCCGGGTGGACGCCACGTGCTCCCAGGTGAAGGGGGAGCCCCACCCTCCCTCGTCGCGGCGCCAGTCGTCCCAGGTCAGCACGGTGAAGCGGCAGCCCAGCTCACCGGCCAACTCGGCGAGAGGGAGGCCGAGCCCGCGCGCCGCCGCCAGCTCCGCCGGATCATCCGAAAGAAATTCGACGAGCCCCTGATAGGCCTCGACGACCACGAGATGCCGCGGCCCCGCGCCCATTCAGCCTTCCTGTCCGGCGTGCCGCAGATAGTCGGCCACGACCTCGGGCGTCGGCCCCTCCCCCCGCACCTCCCCGGCCTCCAGCCAGACGGCGCGCGGGCAGAGCTCCTCGATCCCGGCGGGATCGTGGGTCACGGCGACCAGCGTGCCGCCCTGGGCCTTGAAGGAGCGCAGCCGCTCGAAGCAGCGCTCGCGGAACGCCTGGTCGCCCACCGCCAGGACCTCGTCGATCAGCAGGATGTCGGGATCGACACAGACCGCCGTGGCGAAGGCCAGGCGCGCCTGCATGCCCGAGGACCAGTACTTGACCGGCATGGAGATGAAATCCCCGAGGTCGGCGAAGGCCAGGATCTCCGGCGTGCGCGCCGCCATCTCGCGGCCGCCGAGCCCGAGCATGGCGCCGTAGAGGGCGAGGTTCTCTTCCCCGGTCAGCTCCAGGTGGAAGCCCGCGCCCAGCTCGAGGACGGTGCCCACCCGGCCGCGCACCTGGATCGTGCCCGCGGTGGGCTGATAGATGCCGGCGAGCAGGCGCAGCACCGTGCTCTTGCCCGAGCCGTTGGAGCCGAGGAGCGCGACCCCCTCGCCCACCGCGATCCGCAGGTCGAGCCCGCAGAGCGAGAACCGGGGGTGGCGCACGTGGATGGGCCGCCGCAGCAGGTGGCGCCGGAACAGCTCGCGGAGCGACGTCGTGCGGTGCGCGTACCAGTAGAAGCTCTTCGTCACCCCCGTGCAGACGATGGCCGGAAGCGGCTCCGGCACCGGCGCGGGGTCAGACAATCTCGGGAAGGAGCGCACGGTAGCGGCGGAAGGTGCCATATCCGATCCAGGCGATGAGAGCGGTCGCGGCGGCGGTCGCCGCCGCCAGCCCCGGGTCCGGCGCGCGCCCCTCGAAGAGCGCGCTGTGGTACAGGGTCAGCAGGCCGGCGAAAGGGTTGAGCGCATACAAGGGCCGCGCGATCTCCGGCACCAGGGCGGCCGGATAGAACACGGGCGAGGCATAGAACAGGATCATCAGGCCGATCGGCATCGCGTGCTGGATGTCGTGGAAGAAGGTCGAGGCCGTGGCGATCGCCAGGGTGAGGCCGAGGACCAGCGCGAGCTGCAGGACCACCAGCACGGGCAGGCAGAGGAAGGAGGCCGGCACTCCGTGATGATGGAAGACCGCGAGGAGCACGAGGACCATCAGCATCTCGGCGAGGAACTCCACCAGGCGCGACAGGGCGGTGGCGAGGATCAGCGCCTCCCCGGGCAGCGGCAGGTTGCGCGTCAGGTGGGCGTGCTCGGGCAGGACGGTCGTGGCCGCGGTGAGCGTCTGCTGCGCGAAGCTCCAGACGAAGTAGCCCGAGAGCAGGAACGCCCAGTAGTCGGGGACCTGGATGCGCACCACGTACCGGAAGACCGCGAACAGCACGCCGATCGTCAGCAGCGGGTTGAGCAGGGTCCAGAGGAAGCCGAGGACCGAGCGCTGGTACTTGACGCGCAGGTGGCGCAGCACGAGATGGAGGACCAGCCCGCGCCAGGCCGCCGGGGAGCGGCGCATCGCGCTCCCCGGCGTCACGAGGGCGTGTGGCTCACCGACCATGAGAAGAGGGAGCGGCGCCGCGCCGCGGTGCGACCCGCGGCCGGGTAGGCCCACAGGCCGGCCCAGCAGCCCCCGAGCATGTGGAGGAGCAGGGACATGGGCAACGGATCGCGGCCGCCCGCCCGCCGGGCCAGGCGCACGGCTGGTTTGGCGAGCCGCCACAGGAGGAAGAACAGGATACCCAGGCGCCGCCGGCCGTGCGCGCGCCGGAGCGACTTGACGAGGAACGCCACGAGCGCGCGCTGGTGGCCCACGATCTGGCGGCCGGCGGCGGCGAGGTCCTGCCGGTGCTCGTGCCGGGCGAGCGCCGCGGGCTCGTAGACCACGGAAGCCCCCTCCTCCAGCACCCGCCAGAGCGCATCGTGATCGCCGCCGCCGGGGAGCTCCGTCCCGAGATCCAGCGCCTCGTCGAACCCGCCGATCTCCAGGAGCAGAGAGCGCCGGACCGCCAGGCTGCACCCGCTGCCGACGCTGACGGCCCAGGCGATGAGGGGCGCCCGGCGGCCATGGAGGGGGAGGTCCGCCTCTTCCGGAAGCCGCACCCGCCGCAGTCCCCGTGAATACCCGCCGTTCGCTTCGACGAGCCGCTGCCCGGGGGTGTCGGTGGCCAGTGCCTCGACCCGGCCGGTCACGGCGCCGACCCGCGGGTCCGCGAACGGTGCGCGCAGGGCGGCGGCCCAGCCGGGGTCGGCCACCGCGTCGTCGTCGAGGAAGGCAACCACGTCGCCGGTCGCGGCCGCCAGGGCGCAGTTGCGCGCGAAGTCGAGGCCCGGCACCGGCTCGGGCATCCAGCGGACGCCGGGGAGCTCCCGCTCGATCAGCTCGCGGACGCGGTTGTCCCGAGGCGCGTTCTCCACGACCAGGATCTCGTCCGGCGGCGCGGTCTGGGCCCGCAGCGAGGCGAGAGCCCGCCGCAGCTCCTCCGGCCGGTCCCGGGTGCAGATGGCCACCGTCAGGGTCATCAGGGTCATCAGGGTCATCGGCGGAACTCCCCCGGCTCCGCGCCACCGCGAAGCCAGCGCAGCCCTCCGGCCGCCATTCCTGCCGCGTAGGAGAGGCGGGACGCCAGGATCAGGGGGAGGAAGAGGAGCGGCTCCATCCGCCGGTGGCGCAGCCAGCAGCCGACGGTGTGGACCGTGTGAGCGAAGGCGAGAGGAAAGCTCGCCGCCACCAGCAGGGCGGGGCGGCGGTAGAGCCAGGGCCAGCGGCAGGCGCCGGTCGCCGCCTTCCCTTCGAGGGCGCTGTACCCCCACCGGTAATGACGGCGGAGGAGATGCCTCAGGCCGGCACGGTTGTGGTGGAACACGACGGCGCCGGGCTCGAAGCGGATGCGCACCCCGCGGCCGGCGAGCCGCGCCTGCCAGGGGAGCTCCTCGTGGCCGTCCGCCAGGGGGAGGCGCTCCGCGAAGCCGCCCCCGTCGATGAAGGCGTCCCGGCGCACGCTCAGGTTGGCCGGCGTGTGGTTCGGCACGTAGCCCGCCGGTCGCGCCGGATGCACGTAGTAGGAGCCGCAGTAATGGTCGCAGCGGGCGCTGGCCGATAGCCCGGTCGGAGCGCCGAGCGCTCCCCCCACAACGGCCTCTCCGGACTCATGGGCGGCGAGCAGAGCCTCCAGCCACCCTGGGGCGGGGGCGCAGTCGGCGTCCAGGAACACCACCGGATCACCTGAGGCAACCGCGGCACCCCGGTTGCGCGCCGCGCCGGGCGAGCCCCCCCGGTCTCCCCGGCCCAGGCGGAGGACCCGCGCCCCGGAGCCGGAAGCCACCGCCGCCGTGTCATCCCTCGACCCGTCGTCCACGACGAGGACCTCGAGCTCAACCCCGGAGACCTCCTGGGCAAAGACCGCCTCCAGCGTGCGGCCGATCGTCCGGGCCTCGTCGCGGGCGGGGATCACCACTGAAATCCGCCGGAGCGGCAGCGCAGCCCGTACCTCACGCGGCACTGTCGTCACTCCTTCCGTTCCTGCCGTTCAATTCCTGATAGAGCTCGCCGACCGAACGGACGAAGGAGAACCAGCCGAGCTTCTCCTCCGCGTACTTCCGCCCGGCTGCGGCCAGACGCGCCGCCAGCTCCCGGTCGCGCAGCAGGCGGACGATGCCGCGGGCGAGGTCGGGCGACCAGAGACCGGTGAGCACGGCGCGGTCCTCCGAGAGCACCGCCCGGTGGGCCGGGATGTCGGTCGCCACGATCGGCTTGCCCGCCGCCAGGTAGTCGAAGATCTTGAGCGGCAGGTTGTCCCCGTAGGCGCGGGCGGAGACGAGCACGTCCGCCAGGGCCAGGAAGCTGGGGATGCGCTCCCGTGGCTGGCGCTTGACCACCCGCAAGGTCCCTTCGCGGACCAGACTGGCATGCGCCCGGCTCACCGAGGTGCCCCCCGATTCGTTGGCGCCGACCAGGACGAAGGTGACCTCGGGAACCTCTGCTTTCACCAGGGGAATGGCCGCCAGGAGCTCCGGCAGACCCTGGTACGGCTCGAAGGTGCCGCAATAGAGCACCACCGGCCGTTCCGCCGGGATCCCGAGCTCGGCGCGCAGCGTCTCCGCCTGTTCAGCGGGCACCGAGGGGAGCGCTCCGGCATAGCGCCATTCGCGGAGATTCGTTGAAGGAGAGAGGGCCCGCACCCGCGCCGCCAGGCCCGAGCTGCTCACCACCGAATCCGCCCGGCGCAGCAGCCACTTCTCCAGCCGGCGCAGAATCTTCTGGGCCAGCGGGTTGCGGAACGCGAGATGGCGCGCGAGCTGCTCCGGCAGGCTCGACTGCATGTCGTAGATGACCGGAATGCCGAACCGCCGGCCGAGCACCACGGCCGGAAATGCCGCCTCTTCGACTGCATGGATGCAGGAGTAGCCGTCGTCGCTCGACAGCCGCCGGGCGAGCTCGGTCACCAGCGACGCGTCGAGCAGCAGCTTGGCCAGCGAGAGCCCGACCGGGACCCGCCGCACACGGAACGGGTTCGCCGCCCGGAAGTAGCGGACGCGCGGAATCTCCAGCATGCGTCCGACCGGGTAGGTGAGGAGGTCCACGTCATAGGAGAGCTGTGAAAGTGCCTGGAGGACCTGACACACCGCGATCGGCGTTCCACGGTCTTCGTAGAACGGCTGCGGAGCCACGACCAGCACGCGAGATCCAGTCAGAGGGAACTTTCTCCTCATGCAATTGACACGTCTACCTTGTCATGAAAGGAAGCAGCAACCATGCCAGCCGGAGGGAGGGTCTCGGGCAGGCCAGATATGGCAAAAAGGGCGTCTCTTGTTTGTCGAATACTCCTCTCGCTATGTAAGGAGGAGACGCCGAGAGTCATGGTCCGGCTGGAGGGAGCACGTGGATCACGAGGTACCGCTCGTCGACCGCAAGGCTCTGCTGGAAGCTCGCGACGACTTTCATCCGGAGGTGGCAGGGAGGGGGAGGATAGGCCACGACGAACAGCGCGCCCCGCGGGTCGGCCGCGGCGAGCCGCCCGAGCTGGCCGCAGATGTCCTCCGCGGTCAGGGGGCGGGCCCGCTCCTGGTTCCAGAGGACGAACGTGCCCGGCCGCTGCGTCTCCAGATGGTAGAGCGGGCGTCCGAGATAGGCGCTCACCGGCGTCCCCAGGTAGTCCGGGCCCGCGGCCACGGGGAGCGGCACGTCCGCGAGCAGCCGGGCCACGGCCCGCGCGTTCGAGAAGGGGAGCGCCAGGTCGAGCCCCCACAACGTCAGGCCGGCGATCAGATGGACGGTGAGCCAGAGGACCGGCAGGAGGTCCCGCCGGGGCTCCCCGCGATTGGGCTCGCCCCCTTCGTCCCGGCGGGCGAGCCAGAGGCAGCCGATCGCCAGGATGAAGTGATGGCCATGGTGCCGCAGCCATCCGAAGTAGAAGACGTAGGTGAAGACGAGGAGGGCGAGGGTCCCCGTGAGATACGCCACGAAAGCCACCCGGGAGCGGGAGAGCCGCACGGCCAGCCCGGTCACGGCCGCGGCGCCCAGGAGAGCGCTCAGCGCCGGCGGGAGGCGCCAGAGGAGGAGCGAGTTCCAGACCGCATCCCCTCCGACGTTCGGCAGTGGGAAGTACGCGTAAGCGACCGAGCTGAGGGTGAGGAGCAGCTTCTCGGGCTCCCACGCCAAGGTGCCGCGCCCCGCGAACCCGCCGTCCGCCGGAGGCAGCATCTGCAATACACCGAGCGCCGCGCCCGCCCCCCAGATCCCCGCCGCCAGCAGCGCCTCGCGCACTCTCAAATCCCGCCGGACCTCGGCCCGGGTCAGGACCTCGACCGCCAGGCCGCCGGTCAGCACCGCGGCGAGCAGCCAACCATACGCATTGGCGTTCGCCAGCAGAGCCAGGACGATCCCCAGCGGGAGATACCTCCCGGAGAGCCGTACGGGGTAGAGCGACGCGAAGGCGAGGACGAGCAGCAGTCCCAGAGAGTAGCTCCGGCTCAGGACCCCGTACTCGAACAAGGGGAAATAGCCGAAGGCGAAGAGAGCGCGGGCGTGGCGGGAGAACGGCGCATTGCGCGCGAAGAGGAACACCGCCGACGCCGCGATCGCCAGGTGGAGGACCTGCATCGCCCACAGTGCGCCGGTGATCCGGCCAGTGATCCGGGAAACCGCGAAGAGGAGGAGATGCCAGAGAGCCGGATGCCCCTCGTACCGGAGATTGTGGAACAGCTCGGGCAGCGACCCGCTCTGGGCCGCCAGAAGCCACGCCTGCAGCTCGTCCCGCCACATCTCGTGGCAGAGCATCCCCAAGCCGCCGGCCGCCACGAACGCGAAGGTCACGGCGGCCGCGAACCGGGTGCGGCCGTGGTCCATGCGGCGGATCATACGCGCCGCCGGTGGAGAAGGGAGGTCTCAGGGGAGGATGGACTCGACCGCGATCTCGAAATCCGGGAACGCCTGCGGCGCGACCTGGTCCCCGCGGCGGAAGCGCTGGACGCTCCGGTAGCCCTCGCGCGAAGGCTCGCGGTAGATCTCGACAGCCTCCTTATTGATATCGACCTGCCAGACCTCGGAGATGCCACACAGGGCATAGAGCGGAATCTTGGTGTGGCGATCGAAGCCAATGCTGCTGTCCGCCACCTCGACAAGGAGGAGAACGTCCTCCGGCGTCGGGTGGCCGTCGCCGTAGAAGTCTTCCCGAGGGCGGAGCAGGGTGACATCCGGCTGAGGCTCCGAGATGTCCGTTAGATTGACTGGATTCTGCGGAGACAACACAGCCCGGTCTGCCGCTGTCAGGACGGAGAACCGGCGGACCAGACGATTGACGCACCCTGCGTGGGGATTTCCGATTGGAGCCATGCGGTAGATCTCTCCTTCGATGAGCTCCACCCGATCCTCCGGCTTCAGGATCCCGGCCTCCGCCATCGCGTAGTACTCGTCGCGCGTGAACAGCCTCTTGAGGGGCTCAGCCATACGACCTCCTGAACCGGAGTCTACCGCCTTTTCTTTGTCGTGGGAAGCCATGTCTTTTTGCCGGGAGAAGCTTTCTCGCCGCAGCGCCTCGGCCCCGCGTTGATTCCCCCGCCGCACAGTGTAGGATGAGCTGAACGCCAGGGGGGCCGCAAGGCTGAGATCCCGTCCGGGACCACCCTCAGAACCTGATCTGGGTCATGCCAGCGAAGGAAGGCAAGATGATCAACGAGTCCAAGCAGACCGCGTCCACCGTTCTCTCCACCGAGCCGTTCCCCGCTTCACGCAAGATTTACGTCGACGGGACCCATCCGGGAGTCCGCGTGCCCATGCGCGAGATCCGCGTGGCCTCGACCCAGACCCACGCCGGGCTCACCGTCGAAAACCCGTCCGTCATCGTCTACGACACCTCCGGTCCCTACACCGATCCGGACGTCGAGATCGATCTGCGCCGGGGACTCCCGCCACTGCGCCGGGAGTGGATCGTCGGCCGCGGCGACGTCGAGGAGCTGCCCGCCGTCTCCTCCGAGTTCGGCCGCCGCCGCGCCGCCGATCCGAAGCTCGCCGGCATCCGCTTCGCCAACCCGCGGAAGCCTCTCTGCGCCCGCCCGGGGGCGAACGTCACCCAAATGCACTATGCGCGGAAGGGGATCGTCACCCCCGAGATGGAGTTCATCAGTATTAGGGAAAACCAGCGGCGCGAGCTTGCCCGGGAGGTGGTGGGAGGAAGAGCGTGGGGCGGCGGCGTGGCGCAGCATCCGGGGATGCCCTGGGGCGCCGCCATTGCGCCGGTCCTCACCCCGGAATTCGTCCGCGACGAGGTCGCCCGTGGGCGCGCGATCATCCCGTCCAACGTCAACCACCCGGAGAGCGAGCCGATGATCATCGGCCGCAACTTCCTGGTCAAGATCAACGCCAACATCGGCAACTCGGCCGTGACCTCCTCGATCGAGGAAGAGGTCGACAAGCTCCTCTGGGCCATCCGCTGGGGCGCCGATACGGTCATGGACCTGTCGACCGGCAAGAACATCCACGAGACCCGCGAGTGGATCCTGCGCAACTCACCGGTCCCCATCGGCACGGTCCCGATCTACCAGGCTCTGGAGAAGGTCGGGGGGAAAGCCGAGGACCTCACCTGGGAGATCTACCGCGACACGCTGATCGAGCAGGCGGAGCAGGGGGTGGACTACTTCACCATCCACGCCGGAGTGCGGCTCGGCTTGGTGCCGCTCACCGCGCACCGGATGACCGGCATCGTCTCGCGCGGCGGCTCGATCCACGCCAAGTGGTGCCTGGCGCACCACCGCGAGAGCTTCACCTACGAGCACTTCGAGGAAATCTGCGAGATCATGAAGGCCTACGACGTCGCCTTCAGCCTTGGAGACGGCCTGCGCCCGGGCTCGATCGCCGACGCCAACGACGCCGCGCAGTTTGCCGAGCTGGACACTCTGGGCGAGCTGACACAGACCGCCTGGAAGCACGACGTCCAGGTGATGATCGAGGGGCCGGGTCACATCCCCATGCACCTCATTCACGAGAACATGACCCGCCAGCTCGAATCTTGCGGCGAGGCGCCGTTCTACACCCTGGGTCCGTTGACGACCGACGTCGCCCCCGGATACGACCACATCACCTCGGCCATCGGCGCCGCGATGATCGGCTGGTACGGCTGCGCCATGCTCTGCTACGTGACGCCCAAGGAGCACCTCGGCCTGCCGAACCGGGAGGACGTGAAGCAAGGCGTGATCGCCTACAAGATCGCCGCCCACGCCGCCGACCTGGGCAAGGGGCACCCCGGCGCGCAGATCCGCGACAACGCCCTCTCCAAGGCTCGCTTCGAGTTCCGCTGGGAGGACCAGTTCAACCTCTCCCTGGACCCGGACACCGCCCGCGCCTTCCACGACGAGACCCTGCCGCAGGAAGGAGCCAAAGTCGCCCACTTCTGCTCCATGTGCGGCCCGCACTTCTGCTCGATGAAGATCACCGAGGAAGTCCGCGAGTACGCCGCACAGCAGGGAGTGGGGGAGGCGGAGGCTCTGGAGGCGGGGATGCAGGAGAAGGCGGAGGAGTTCCGGAAGGGCGGGGCGGAGATCTATGTGTAGGCGAGGAGTTCCGCTTTCGCGCGCTCCGGGCTAGAATCGGGTCGTGCATTCAAGTTCTTGTGATCTCTGCGGAAACGACGTACCGCTCGCTCTGGAGTCGTGCCCTCATTGTGGCCGTCCCGGGCCTCCGCCCAACGTCAAGGCCGCCCGGACGGAAAGGGAGCGAGAGGCCCTCGATCGGCGCTACCGGGTGGCCCTTCAAGGTGCTTCCGACCGGGGATGTCGCGAGATGGTCGAGAGCTTGGAGGTGGCCTTCCAGGGATCGAAGGCTGTCATCAATCGGCCGCTGGCCGACCTCGAACGCCTCGTCGCCTCCGACCGGCAGCTCTATGCGAGCTACTACCAGAGGCTTGGTGCCGAGGTCCAGGCGCCTGACGGCAATGCTTGGGACTCCTGGCGACGGATGGCCGATGCGACCCTCTTTCCTCTCTTCGAGGAGCGCATCCGTTTTGCAGCACTCTCGCTGGACGGGATGGGACTTCAAAGCTATGGCGAGTGCTCTCTCGTTCTCCGCGAGGAGCTGATCGCGCACCGGGCTTCCGTTTTCGAGGACAACTCGGCAGTGTTCCTGCGCGATCGAGGCTATCAGCTATCCCCCGGGCACCGAGCAGTCTGGGAAGACCGCTCGCGGCTCGGCGTGGCAAAGCTCGCTTCGGCGGTTCACACCGGCACTGTGCCGGCCGATTTCCCCGGCCTCCTGGTACAGCAGGGGCAGACCGCGGAGGAAGATCGCTTCATTGAGGTTCATATCTGGGGTCCCGTGACCGCCAGGACATGTCAGTGTGCTATCCTTATCCCGAAAGGCGGAAAGGCCGGGCAGGCCTTTCGCAAGGCCCTTCGGGCCAGGTTGGCTGCTCAGGGTGTGGAATTGGAGGTGCGCTGATGCACGCTGTGATTTCAGGTCGGGCTGGCGTCGCACTGCTCTTGGACGGACAACAGTTGAGCTCTCTTCATGCCGGCGCAGGCGAGATCGTCCGCCGGAAGGAGAGAGAGATCCCCTACCTCTTGGGGGAGGCAACCGACCTCCAGTATCTGGAGAATGTCGAAACTCCGGAGATCTCGCGCCGGCTGGAGATGGCCGCAGCCCAGGCGGACGCTCTCCACCTCGCCCTGATCCTCCTCGATCCCGAGCTGCCGCAAGAGGTGCGCTGTGACGCAGCGGGTGAGCTGGAGGACCTGCTCAAGATCCAAGACGTCCGTAAAGACGTCGAAGGCATTCTCTTCGCCCGTCCGCTGCCGGGCGAGGCGGATCTCCGGGGAGCGCTCTCCTGCTGTTCCGGGAACGCGGATGCCGCGCGGGACCTGCTCATCGGCCTGGAGAGGCTCCAGACCGAATATCCTCTCTACGAAAGCGAGAAACTGTTCGTGGCCGAAGGCGCTCCGGATTCGTACCAGGCTGGGGGAGAAGACATCAAGAATCGCGAGTAGAGCAGCTCGACGATCAGGTAATCAAGCCCGCCGTTACGCCGCCGACCGCTCGTGGCACAATGCGCTGTCCTGTCAGCAGCGTGATCCAGGCCATGAGCTTCCGAGTCCTCCGACGCCTCGCCGTCGGTCTTCTGCTCCTGAGCACGTCCTGAGCACGCCGGCCGCGGCGCACAACCCGGCTGTCCGTGTCCTCGATGATGACACCGGCAGGGACGATTTTCCTCGCCAAGCCCGTCCTCCTGGAGAACCTGCGGGAGGCGCTGGCGCGCAATGCCGCCCCCCCTGTGTGGCGCGGGTGAGATCGTGGCACAATAGACTCTGCTTCCCGCAAGCAAAGATTTCGTATGAGTCTTCGTCTTCTCCGGCGCCTCGTCGCCGGCCTGCTGCTCGCCGCTTCGCCGGCTTTTGCTCAGGCTCAGGCCCAGGCTCCGGACAGCCTGCTCGCCGGACGTGCCCTCCAGACCTGGGGATTCAAAGAAGGGCTCCCCCAGGCCACGGTCCGCGCCATCACCCAGACCCGCGACGGCTATCTCTGGCTCGGTACCCAGACCGAGCTCGTACGGTTCGACGGCGTCCGGTTCTCGGTGATCGACGGGCGGGGCGGCCCTCTCGCCCTGCTCGGCGACCGCGAGGGCGGGCTCTGGTACTCCCCGTTCGGCCGCGGCGTCACCCGGATGGCGGACGGCCGGGCGACCACCTGGACGTCGCGCGACGGCCTGCCCGGCGACCGGATCTACCAGATCTTCCAGGACCGGGACGGCGCCGTCTGGCTGGCCACGTCGGGAGGGCTCGCCCACTGGCGCAACGGCCGGTTCGAAACGGTCGGCGCTCTGGCCGGCCGGTCGGTCGCCACGATCGCCCAGGGGCAGGACGGCGGGCTGTGGATCGGCACCTCCGAAGCGGGGGTCTTCCGCCTCGCCGAGGGGACCCTCTCGCGGCTCACCTCGCGCGACGGCCTGCCGGATGACCAGATCACGGCGCTCCTGGTGGACCGGGGCGGCGACCTCTGGGTCGGCACGCCGCGGGGGATCGGCCGGCGGCGGGGCGGTCTCTGGGAGACGCTGACCACCCGCGACGGCCTCCCGGGCGACGCCGTCACGGAGCTTCTGGAGGACGCCGACGCGAACGTCTGGGTAGGCACCCGGAGCGGTCTCGCCGTCTGGCGCCAGGGGCGCTTCGCCAGCCTCACCGAGCGCGAGGGGCTGCGCTCCGAAGGGATCGTCGCCCTGTACCAGGACGCCGAGCGGAGCCTCTGGGTGGGGACCGAAGCCGGAGGGCTCGTCCGGCTGCGCGACACCCCGTTCAGGAGCCCGGAGCCGCCGGGCATCCGCGGCGCCGTCTGGTCGGTCTTCGAGGACCCGGAAGGGACGTTTTGGATCGGCACCAATGACGACGGCCTCCTGCGCCTGCGCCCTGGCAAAAGCACCAACGGCACCGAGGTCACCGAGCTCACCGCGTTCACGGCCGCCGACGGGCTGCCCGCCGAGAAGGTCCGGCCGATCCTCCAGGACCGGCACGGAGATCTCTGGCTGGGCACGACCGGCGGTCTCGTCCGCCGGCGCGGCGGCCGCTTCGAGACCTGGACGCGGCGGGACGGGCTGCCGTCCGACTACGTCCTGACCCTGTTCGAGGACCGCGACGGCACGCTGTGGATCGGCACCAGCCAGGGGCTCGTCCGTCGGCGCGGCGGGCGTCTGGAGGCGTTCGGGCCGGGATCGGGGCTCCCGCGGGAGGCGGTCCATGCGATCCACCGCGACCGCCGGGGCACTCTCTGGGTCGGCACCCGCGCCGGTCTGTTCCGCCGCAGCCGGGGGCGGTTCGAGCCGGTGCCCGGCGGTCCGGGGAGCGCCCAGATCTTCGCTCTTCGGGAGGACCCCGACGGCACCCTCTGGGTCGGCACGGCGCGGGCCGGCCTGCAGCGCCTGCGCGGCGGCCGGTGGGTGGCGTTCCGCCGGCGCGACGGCCTGTTCGACGACACGGTCTTCCAGATCCTCGAGGACCGCCGGGGCCGCTTCTGGATGAGCAGCAACCGGGGGATCCAGCGCGTGCTCCGCTCCGACCTGGAGGCGTTCGCGGCCGGGCGGATCCGCCGGATCCCGGTCGCCTCCTTCGGCGAAGCCGACGGCATGACCAGCCCCGAATGCAACGGCGGCAGCCAGCCGAGCGCCCTGGTGTCGCGCGACGGCCGCTTCTGGTTCCCGACCGTCCGGGGCTTCGCCGTCACCGCTCCGGACCGGGTGCGGGGGAACGACCAGCCGCCGCCGGTGGCCATCGAGGAGGTCCTCGCCGACGGCGTCCGGGTCCCCTGGGCAGGGGAGAGCCCGGTCGAGCTCTCCGAGGACCGCAAGAAGCTGGAGCTCCGGTATACGGCCCTGAGCCTGGTGGCGCCGGAGAAGGTGAGGTTCCGCTACCGGCTGGATGGCTTCGATGCGGGCTGGGTGGACGCCGGAGCGCAGCGGGAGGCGGTCTACACCAACCTGCCGGCGGGCTCCTATACGTTCCGGGTCGCGGCCAGCAATGACGAGGGGATCTGGAACGAGACTGGAGCGCGCCTCGACCTGGTGGTGCCGCCCCACTTCTGGGAGACGTGGTGGTTCGCGCTCCTCGGCTCGGCCCTGGTCCTCGCCGTCGGCATCGGATCGGTGCGCCTGCGCGTGCGGGCCGTCCAGCGCAAGCAGCGCGAGCTGTCCCGTCTCGTCGAGGACCGCACGAGCGATCTGCAGCGGGAGAAGGCGCGGGCCGAGGAGGCGAGCCGCGCCAAGAGCGAGTTCCTGGCCAACATGAGCCACGAGATCCGCACGCCGATGAACGCCGTCCTCGGCATGACCAGCATGCTCCTCGGCACCCGGCTCTCGTCCGAGCAGCGGGACTACGTCGAGACCATCCGGCACAGCGGCGAGGCCCTGCTGACGGTGATCAACGACATCCTGGACGTCTCCAAGATCGAGGCCGGCGTGCTCGACATGGAGGCCGCCCCGTTCGTGCTGCGCGACTGCCTGGACGAGGCGGCCGGGATCGTGGCGGCCCGGGCCGCGGACAAGGGGATCGCGCTCGGCTGGCGGATCGGCGAAGGGGTCCCGGTCGCGGTGGAGACCGACGCGGCGCGCCTGCGGCAGGTCCTGGGCAACCTCCTGGACAACGCGATCAAGTTCACCGGCGCGGGAGAGGTGCGGCTGGAGGTCGAGGCCGGCGTGCCGGAGACGCAGGAGGCCGGCGACACCGTCGAGCTGCGCTTCGCGGTCCGCGACACCGGGATCGGAATCCCGGCCGACCGCATGGACCGGCTGTTCCGGCCGTTCAGCCAGGCCGACTCGTCCACCACCCGCGTCTATGGCGGGACCGGCCTGGGTCTGGTGATCTCGCGGCGGCTGGTCGAGCGGCTGGGGGGCGCGGTGCAGGTGGAGAGCCAGCCGGGCCTGGGCTCGACCTTCTCCTTCACCATCCGCTGCCGGCCGGCGGTGGCTCCGGTCGTCCCTCCGCGGCTGGTGGCGGACGGCGATCTGGCCGGGCCGCCGTCGCCCGTCCGCCGTCCGCTGCGCGTCCTCCTGGCGGAGGACAACTCGATCAACCAGAAGGTGGCCCTCCTCATGCTCGCGCGGATGGGCTACCGGGCCGACGTGGCGGGCAACGGGTTCGAGGTCCTGGAGGCGCTGCGGCGGCAGAGCTACGATCTGATCCTGATGGACATCCAGATGCCGGGGATGGACGGCCTGGAGGCGACGCGCCGCATCCGGGCCGAGCTGCCGCCGGAGCGCCAGCCGCGCATCGTCGCGATCACAGCCAACGCTCTGCGCGAGCACCGGGACGCCTGCCGCGTTGCCGGGATGGACGACTTCCTCGCCAAGCCGGTCCTCTACGAGGACCTCTTCGCGGCTCTCCTGCGGGGCGGCGGCGAGGTGGAGGAGGAGGGCGCGCCGACGCCGGCACCGGCGGCGGACGCGGCGCCGCCTCCGCCGGAGCTTCCGGCGCTCGACCCGTCCCGCCTCGCGAGCCTGCAGCGTCTCGCCGAGATGACCGGACAGCCGCTGGTCCGCGAGATCGTCGACAGCTTCCTGCGGGAGACGCCCCGGCGGCTGGAGCAGATGGGGAGGGCCCTGCAGCGCGGCGATGCCGAGGAGATCGCCTTCGTCGCCCACAGCCTCAAGGGGAGCAGCGGCCAGCTCGGCGCTCTGCGCGTGGCCGCTCTCAGCGCGGAGCTGGAGAGCCGCGGGAGAAACGAGCAGCTCGACGGCGCCTCCGGGCTCCTGGCCGAGATCGGGGAGGAGACCACCCGCGTGGCTCTCCTGCTCGAGAACCAGATGTGAGCGTTCGTGACAGAATGCAATGACCGTGCGCTCTTTCGGAGGCTCGATCCTCTGCGCCCTCTGCCTGGCCGGGCCCGCCGCGGCCCTCGATCCCGCGCGTCCGGTCAGCGAGTACGGCTTCCAGAGCTGGGGCTCGCGCGAAGGGCTGCCGCAGAACACCATCTACGGCATTGCCCAGACACGGGACGGCTATCTCTGGATCGCGACCCGCAGCGGGCTGGTGCGGTTCGACGGGGTCCGCGTCTCCCTGATCGAGATGGGCCCCATCGCCCAGGCGCTGCTCACGGACCAGGCAGGGCGCCTGTGGACCGGCTTCTCCAGCGGCCGGCTCGTCGTTCGGAACGGGCGCGAGGGGAGGACCGCGCCGGTCGCGGAGCCGCGGGAGATCGAATGGACGCCCTGGCCCGGAGAGGCCGTCCAGACCCTCTTTGCCGACCGCGACGGCACGGTCTGGGTGGGGACGCAGCACGGGCTCGCGCGGGTGCGCGGCGGACGCTTCGAGCGGGTCGACCTCCCCGGTGCCGAGCCCGGCGAGGCCAGGGCCATCCTGCGCACGCCCGACGGCGCGCTGTGGATCGGCACCGCCGACCGCGGGCTCGTCCGCTTCGCCGGAGGCGCGGCGAGGGTCTACACGGTGCGCGACGGGCTGCCGGACGACCGCATCCGGACCCTGGCCGCCGGACCGGGCGGCGCCCTCTGGGTGGGCACCTCCCGCGGGCTCGGCCGGCTCCGGGCGGGAGCCTGGACGGCTTTCACCGAGCGGGACGGCCTGCCGAGCGACACGATCAACGCCCTGCTGGCAGACCGCGACGGCAATCTCTGGGTCGGGACGCGGCGCGGGCTCTGCCGCTTCCGCGAAGGCTCCTGCGAAGGGCTTCCGTCGCGCGACGGCCTGTCTCCCTCCGGAGTGCTGTCGCTCTTCGAGGATGCCGAAGGGGCGATCTGGGTCGGGACCGAGACGAGCGGCCTCCGCCGCCTGCGCGACGTGGCCTTCACGACCTTGACCCTGGGCGGCGAGCTGGCGGACGTCTGGTCGGTCTATCGGGATCGCCAGGGGGCCCTCTGGTTCGGCACCGAAGACCGCGGGCTGATCCGCTCGCAGGGGGGCCGGATCACCAGCTTCACGACCGCCCAGGGGCTACCCAGCGACCACGTGCGGCCGGTCTTAGAGGACCGCAGGGGCGATCTCTGGATCGGCACCGGAGCCGGTCTCTGCCGCTTGCGGAATGGCCGGATCGAGACCTGGACCGAGCGGGACGGGCTGCCGGACCACTACATTCGGGTGATCTATGAAGACCGCGACGGGGCGCTGTGGATCGGCACCGGCGCGGGACTGGCCCGGTGGTCCGGCGGGCGCTTCGCGGCTGTGGATCCGGCGTCGGGCCTGCCGCGCGAACGCGTCAACGCCATCCTGCGCGACGCCCGCGGCACCCTCTGGATCGGCACCCAGGTCGGGCTCTTCCGCTCCGTTGGAAGCCGTTTCGAGCGTCTCGCGGGATCTCCCCCGAAACCGATCTTCTCACTGTACGAAGATCGCGCCGGCAGCCTGTGGTTCGGCACCAGCCGCGCCGGTCTGTATCGACTGCGCGCCGGCCGCCTGAGCGTCTTCCGTCAGCGGGACGGCCTGTTCGAGGACACGGCCTATCAGATCTTCGAGGACGCCCGGGGGTACTTCTGGATGAGCTGCAACCGCGGGATCTACCGCGTGCGCAAGGCCGACCTGGAAGCGTTCGCGGAGCGGCGGATCCCCTTCATCCCCTCGGCTTCGTTCGACGACATGGACGGGATGAAGAGCGCCGAGTGCAACGGCGGCAATCAGCCGGGCGGCATGGTGTCGCCCGATGGCCGCCTGTGGTTCCCCTCGGTCCAGGGCGTGGCGGTGACCGCTCCCGCCCGGTTGCGGATCAATCGCCGCCTGCCGCCGGTGGTCATCGAAGAGATCCTGGCGGATGGGAAGCCGGTCGCGCCGCGGTCCGGTGGGCGCCTTCCCCTCATCCCCGGGGTGGAGAAGATCGAGATCCGCTATACGGCCTTGAGCCTCGTCGCTCCCGAAAAGGTGAGATTCCGCTACCGCCTCGATGGGTTCGACCGGGACTGGGTGGAGGCCGGGAACCAGCGCACGGTGACCTATACCAGCCTGCCGCCGGGCACCTACACGTTCCGTGTCGCGGCCGGCAACAACGACGGGGTCTGGAACCAGACCGGGGCGCAGCTGCGGCTCGAGATCCCGCCCCGCCTCTGGGAGACCCGCTGGTTCCTGGCGGCGTGCGGGGTGCTGGTCTTCCTCGGCGGGATCGGCGCGATGCGGCTGCGGCTGCGCGCCGTCTCCCGGCGGGAGCGCGAGCTGGCCCATCTGGTCGCCGAGCGCACGCGCGACCTCGAGGAAGCCAAGGCGCGGGCGGAAAAGGCGAGCCGGGCGAAGGGCGAGTTCCTGGCCAACATGAGCCACGAGATCCGCACCCCGATGAACGCCGTGCTCGGGATGACCAGCCTGCTGCTCGGCATGCCGCTCCCCCGCGAGCAGCGCGACCACGTGGAGACGATCCGTCACAGCGGCGAGGCGCTGCTCTCCGTGATCAACGACATCCTCGATTTCTCCAAGGTCGAAGCCGGCGCCCTCGACGTCGAGCTCGCGCCGTTCGTCCTGCGCGGCTGCCTCGACGACGCCGTCACCATCGTCGCGCCCAAGGCCGCGACCAAGGGGCTCGTCCTCTCCTGCGAGGTCGGCGAGGGGGTGCCGGCCGCCATCGAGAGCGACGCGGCCCGGTTGCGGCAGATCCTGGTCAACCTGCTCGACAACGCGGTGAAGTTCACGCCGCGGGGCGAGGTGCGCCTCGAGGTCGCGGCCGCGCCGGGCGACGGCCAGGGTCTGGAGCTGCGGTTCGCCGTCCGCGATACCGGGGTGGGCATTCCGCCGGACCGGATCGAGCGCCTCTTCCAGCCGTTCACGCAGGTGGACTCGTCGACCACGCGCTTGTTCGGCGGCACCGGTCTCGGCCTCGCGATCAGCCGCCGGCTGACCGAGAGGCTGGGGGGGCGGATGTGGGCCGAGAGCGAGCCGGGCCGGGGCTCGACCTTCACGTTCACCCTCCGCTGCCGGCCGGCGGAGGTGCCGCTGCCGCGGACGTCGGCCTTCGGCGACGATCTCGCCGGAGCGCCGCTCGCCGAGCGGCTCCCCTTGCGGATCCTGGTGGCGGAGGACAACTCCATCAACCAGCGGGTCGCGCTGCTGATGCTCGAGCGCCTGGGCTACGTCGCGGACGTGGCGGCCGACGGCTTCGAGGCCGTGGACGCGCTGCGCCGGCAGCGCTACGACCTGATCCTGATGGACGTCCAGATGCCGGGGATGGACGGTCTGGAGGCGACGCGCCGCATCCGCACCGAAGCTCCCCGGGAGCGGCAGCCGCGCATCGTGGCGATGACGGCGAACGCTCTCCGCGAGCACCGCGACGCCTGTTTCGCCGCGGGGATGGATGACTTTCTGAGCAAGCCGATCCTGCTCTCCGACCTGCGCGCCGCCCTGCTGCGGATCGGCGGGGACGGCCGCCCGCCATCCGGGGAGGCGCCCGCCGGCACCGCCGAGCCGCCGGCGCTCGATCCGGCGCGCCTCGACGAGATCCGCCAGCTCGAAATGATGACCGGGCGGTCGCTGGTGCGCGAGCTGGTGGACGATTTCCTGGCGGAGGCGCCCCGGGGCGCGGAGCAGATGCGCGAAGCGCTCGAACGCGGCGATCTCAAGACGTTCACCTTTGTGGCCCACGCCCTCAAGGGGAGCAGCACCCAAGTCGGCGCCCTGCGGGTGACCGCCCTGAGCGCGGACCTGGAGAAGCGCGGCCGCAGCGCAACCCTCGACGGCGTGGCACGCCTGCTCGCCGACCTGGAGCGCGAGGTCCGCCAGGTGGCCCCCCGGCTGCTGGAGCAACGGGATCTGGCTGCGCGGCTGTACCCGCAAAGATAAAGCCCCTCAGAGGGTAGAATCCACGTACCATGCGAGCGCTCCGTCCGATTCCTCTCGTCCTCCTCCTCTCCCTGCTGCCGACCCTCGCCGCCGCCCAGGCGGACGAGACCTCCCGCTCCTGGAATCAGCCGGTCGAGCCGTTCAAGATCGCGGGGAACCTCTATTACGTCGGGGCCAGCGACATTACGTCCTTCCTGATCACGACGCCCCAGGGGCACATCCTGATCGACGGGGGCTTCGAGGAGACGGTGCCGTTGATCCGCGACAGCGTGAAGAAGCTCGGCTTTCGTCTGGAGGACGTGAAGCTCCTGCTCAACAACCACGCCCACTACGACCACGCGGCCGGGCTGGCGGAGCTCAAGAAGCTGAGCGGCGCGAAGCTGGTGGTGAGCGAGGGAGACGCTCCGCTCCTCGCCGCCGGCGGCAAGGGGGATTTCGCCTTCGGCGACAAGCTTCTGTTTCCGCCGGTCCAGGTCGACCGCACAATCAAGGATGGCGACACGGTCTCGTTGGGTGGCGTGACGCTGACCGCGCGCGTCACCCCGGGCCACACCAAGGGGTGTACCTCCTGGACGATGCAAGTAAAGGACGGCGGGAGGATGCTGGACGTGGTCTTTGCCGGCAGCGTGTCCGTCAATCCCGGAGTGACCCTGGCGGTCAATCCCAAATATCCGAAGATCGCCGAAGACTACGCGCACACGTTCGAGGTGCTGAAAGGGCTCCCCTGCGACGTCTTCCTTTCGTCCCACGGCTCGTTCTTCGATCTCCAGGCGAAGGCGGAGCGCCTGCGGAAGGGGGAGACGCCGAATCCGTTCATCGATCCCGGAGGATACCGGGCCTACGTGGCGCGGATGGAGGAGCGGTTCCGAAATCAGCTCGCGGAGGAGCGGAAGGCGGTTCCCGCCGAAGGAAGCTGACGTCAACTAGGGCCCGCTCACCCGCACCCCCACCCGCACCGTCCGGGGCGGCCCCACGGTCCGCACCGGCGTGCGGCCGATGTCGAAGCGCTCGTCGAACAGGTTCTCGGCCGCGGCGAAGAGGGACAGCCCGCGGCCGAGCGGGCGCTCGGCCAGGGCGTCCACCGTGGTGAAGCTCCCCAGCCGGAACTGGTTCTGGTCGTCGTCGAATTGCCCGCCGGACCAGCGCGCTTGCAGGCCCACCGAGGCGAGCCGCGGATCGTCGAACCGCATCTGGAAGCTCACCTGGTGGCGCGGCACCTGGGGGAGGCGCAGCCCCTCGAGGCCGGGCTCCTCCGGCGCGCTCTCCACCCGGGCCCCCGTGAAGAGGTAGCCGCCGGAGAGAGTCCAGCGGCCGGAGCGGGCCGTGGCCTCGGCTTCCAGACCCCGCGAGCGCGTCCGGCCCAGGTTCCGCCGCTGCCGGGTGATCAGGCCCGGCTGCGTGAAGAGGGTGACGTTGGCGATCGTCTGCTCGACTTCCATCCAGAAGGCGGTGGTCCGCGCCGTGATCCGGCCGCCCGGAGCCGTCCACAGCGCGCCGGTCTCGCCGCCGGTCAGCCGCTCGGCCTCCAGCTCCGGGTTCGCCAGGGTGAGGACGTCGCCCACCCGGAAGGCGCGGTAGAGCTCGTTCAGCGTCGGAGCCCGGAACGCGCGGTAGGCGGACGCGGTCCACGCCCAGCGCTCGGTCGCCTGGAAGAGGAGAGAGGCGCGCGGGCTGAACGCCGATTCGTCGCGCTCCGCGCCGCGATTCTCGTCGTTCGTCCAGAGATCCAGCCGCCCTCCCAGCGTCAGGCTCAGGCGCGGCGTGGCGCGGACCACGTCCTCCAAAAAGAGCCCGGAGGTCCGCTGTCTCCCGCCCGCCGAGACCGGCTGGCCGCCGGGAGAGACTTCGTCGCTCGTTCCGCGCACCTGCCGCGCTTCGAGACCGCCGACCAGCGCGTGCCGGTCCCCCAGCGGCCGGGAGGCCTGGAAGGACAGGCCGGCGAAGTCGGACGGGACGCGCTGGGAGCGCGTCAGCCGCTCGCTCGTCCGGCCGGCGGAGACGGCGGTAAAGGTCTGCCGGTACTCCTGGTCTCCCCCCGAAAGGCGGAGCGACAGCGCGCCCGCGCCCACCGACCAGTCCCCTCCGGCGCTCCATGCGCGGATCTCCGTATCGTTCTCCTGGAGAGGCGTGCCGTTCCCGCGCTCCTCGTCGAACCACGAGCCGCGGGCGAAGAGCCGGCCTCCCGCGCCGAGGCGGCGCTCGACCGTGCCCTCGGCGGAAGAGTGGCGGGAGCTCGCGGGCACGTCCACCGGCCCGCGCTCGGCGGGATCGACGAGCACGTAGCCGTCCGTCTCGAACCCCTCGGCCGCGAGGCTCACACCCCAGGCGTTGCGCGTCCAGGCGCCGAACGCCGATCCGTCGAACGTGCCCAGCTCGCCGGCCGCGGCCTCCGCGATCAGCGCCGGCGCGGCCGCGTCGCGCCGGAGGAGCTGGATGACTCCGGCGAGAGCGCCGCTCCCGTAAAGGTCCGAGCCGGCGCCGCGCAGCACCTCAACCCGCTCCAGCGACGCCCGGGGGACGCGCGCCCAGTAGATCCAGCCGCCGAACGGGTCGTTGAGCGGCACGCCGTCCGCGAGCACGAGAGCGCGGCTGGTGCCGCTCCCGCCGAGCCCGCGCAGCGTCGCCCCCTGCGCCGTGGGATTGGCGAAGCGGCTCCCGGCGCGGCGGAACAGGCTGAACCCCGGGATCTGGCGGAGAGCGTCGTCGACCGTGGGCGCCGCGCTCGCAGCCAGCTCGTCCGACGACAGCACGACCACGCTCGCCGCCGTGTCACCCAGGCGCTGCTCGGTGCGGGTGGCGGTGACGGTGACCTCGTCGGAGAAGCTCTGATCCTCCGGGGTGTCCTCCGGGATCTGGGCGAAGCCGGACTTTCCGAGAGAGAGGAGAACGAAGATCAGCGCTGCGCAGCGTCGGAGAGATCCCATGGCGCAGGAACTCTATCCTGTCCGCGGGCATCCGCCTTGCTGCCGGAAAGAAGATCAATGAGCGGTCTGGAGATCGACGTGCTCGCCGACTTCGCTTCTCTGGAGGCCCTGCGGGACGAATGGGGAGATCTCTGTGACCGCTGCCCGCGCGCCACGCCGTTCCAGCGGCCCGAATGGCTGATCCCCTGGAACCGGGAGTTTCCGCCCTGGGAGCCCTGGATCCTGACCGCGCGCCGCGAAGGCCGGCTGATCGGCCTGCTCCCCCTGTTCCTGTACAACAACCAGGACCGCGGCGAGCGGACCCTGGCCTTCTTCGGAGCCGGCTTATCGGACGTCCACGAGCTGCTGGCGGACCCCGGCGAGGAGCGGGAGGTGGCCGCCGCCTTCTTCGCCTGCCTCGACGAGCGCCGCGCCGCGTGGGACGCCTGCGACCTGGAGCAGCTCCGGCCCGGCTCGCCCCTGCTCGAAACCCCCGCGCCGCCGGGATGGACGGACGAGGTGGGGCGCCAGGATGTCTGCCCGGTCCTGGAGCTGCCGTCCACCGTCGAAGCATTGGACGAGGTCCTCCCCAGCCGGCAGCGCTACAACCTCCGCCAGTTCCGCCGCCGCGCCGAAAGGGAGCACGGCCTGCGCCTCGAAGCGGTGGGGGAGGACGGTCTCGATCCGGCGATGGACGAGCTGGAGCGCAGGGTGCGAGCCCGTTGGGGAGAGGAGAGCCTGCAGGCGAGCTTCCAACGGCGCGCCGCCGCGGCTTTTCTGGAGAGCGGCCGGCTGGCTCTCTACGTCCTTCGCCTGGGAGACCGGATCGCGGCCGTCCACTACGGCTTCCACGAGAAGGGGACCCTGTTCTGCTACCTCCACGGATTCGATCCCGCCTTCGAGAAGCTGAGCCCGGGCGTCCTGCTCCTGGGAGGCGTGATCGAGGACGCCGTGCGGAGCGGCGCGCGGGAGATCGACTTCCTGCGAGGGCGCGAGACCTACAAATACCGCTGGGGTGCGCGGGATAGGGAGAACCGGCGGCGGCGGTTAGGGCCCTCCTCTCTCACTCGATGGAGCGGTTGACTGGATTGATCACGGGTTCGAGCTGGCTCCCAATCTTTTGCAGGGCGTAGACGGCGTTGCCGAAGGCGCGGCGGAAGTCCTCTTTGGCCTTCTCGCCGCCGCGGGCGATGGCATGGTCGAATTCGGCCGTGCCATGGAGGAGAGGGATCAACAGGTTCTCCTGCTCTCCGAGCACCGGGTCCTCGCCCGCGGCCTCCCGCTCCAGCAGCTCCTCGATCTTCGTGCGCAGCAGCTTCTCCTGGCCCGCCCAGAGCGCGCGGAACGCCACCCGGCCGGAGCGGCCGATCAGATAGGCCGCGTTGGCGAACGCCCCGTACCGGCGGTCGACCCGGCCGTCCAGGCTGTCCACCACCACGGTCCAGGGGATGCGGTCGAGCTCGACCCAGTCGCTCGCGTGGCGCTTCTTCTGCTCCAGGCTGGTGTGGTGCGGATAGTTCTCGCCGGGGTGGGCCTCGCGCACGTAGACGGTCACCACCTCCACGCGCTCGATGTATTCGTCGAACAGATGCAGCAGGGCCGGCCGGGCCCCCGCGGTCATCGGGCAGGTGATCGAGCCGAACGTGAGCAGCACGGGCTGCTTGCCCCGGCGCACGCTCAGGCGGAAGCACCCGCCGCGGACGTTCGGCAGCTCGAAATCCGGCGCCTTCTCCCCCGGGCGCGGACCGCCTGAGAAATGGAGGTTCTCGTCCCCGATGGATCGGTCGAACGTCTCGTAGTTGTAGGGGGTCTCCTTCGTCGCTGTCATCCCTGAATCCTTGCAGCAAGAATCGTGCGCTCGCTCATCTCCCGAGGAATTCCAGCAGGGCCTGATGGAACCGCTCGGGCGCCTCCAGGTGGGGGATATGTCCGACGTCTGCCAGCTCGACGAGCTGCGCGCCCGGAATGTCCCGCGCCGCGGCCCGCCCGAGCTCAGGGTACAGGCCGAGCGTCGCCTTCACCTCCTCCGACACGGCGTCCCTGCCGAGAACCGTGCGATCCGCCTGTCCGATCACGAGAAGCGTCGGCCTGCGGATCAGCGGAAATTCGGAGCGGACCGGCTGCTCATAGGCCATCTGATACGTCAGAGCCGCCGACCGCGCCCAGCGCGGGAACTCGCCGGACAGGTGGATGCGAGACCGGACCTCCACATAGCGCTCGAAGACCTCGGGGACCCAATGCGCCGGATACATCTTGAGAAAGGCGCGGATCTGCGCCTCGGTCTGATTCATCTCGTTGGCGACCAGCGCGTCGGTGGGGCGGGGCGGGACCTTGAGGCGATAATCCTCCAGCCCGATCGGGTTCTCCAGCACCAGATGGGTGACGCGCTCGGGATACGTTCGGGTGAAGCGCACCGCGAGCATGCCACCCAAGGAATGGCCGACCACGGCAGTCTCGCGGACCCCCAGCTCGTCGAGGAGCCGGGCCGAGTTGGCCGCGAGCAGGTCGAAGCTGTAGTGGACGTCCGGCTTGGACGACTTGCCGAAGCCGATCTGGTCGGGAATCACCACCCGGTATCCGGCGGCGGAGAGAGCGCGGGCCGTCCCCTCCCAGTAGGCGCCGAAGAAGTTCTTGCCATGGAAAAGCATCACGCTCCGCCCATTGGCCTTGCCGGTCGGCGGAACGTCCATGAACGCCATGCGCTCGCGCCGCCCCTCGATGTCGAGCTCCAGGAACCGCACCGGCCAGGGATACGGCCAGGCCTCCAGCGCGATGCCGAGCGGAGCCGTGTACTCCGGCTCGGCCGAGCCGGCTTGCGGAGCCTGCGCCCAGATGAGGAGGGGGAACAGGGTGACAACGAGACCAAAAACTGCAACCCGTAGAACCAAGAGAAAGACCTCCCGCCGCGCGGCGGGCGCGGCTCGGAAGCAGAAGGTGCAAGAAGCGTGCGGTATAGTATTGCCGTGCCGCGTCAAGAATTCATGCCGCAGCTTGACGTAGCGCTCCGGCCTGTGGCACCCTACCCGTGGAGGGCCGCATCCTGGCCCTGAGGAGGCAAATTCCCCGATGGCCGATCTCTCCCTGGAAACTCCTGCTGCGACTGCGATCTTGGAGCCTGTCAGTCCCCGGGTCGGGCTCGCGCACCTGGCTCGCCTCGCCGCGATGGTCACCACCGTGGCGCCGCGCGAGAGGACCGAGATCCACTCTCCGCTCGACGGGCGGCGGGTCGGCGAGGTCCCCCGGACCACGCCCGACGACGTGGCCGAGGCGGTGCGCCGCGCGCGCAAGGCGCAGGAGGAGTGGTTCCACCGGACGTTCGCGGAGCGCGCCGAGATTTTCATTCGTTTTCATGACCTGATCATCGAGCGGCAGGACGAGGTCTTAGACCTCATCCAGGTCGAGTCCGGCAAGGCGCGCAAGCATGGCTTCGAAGAGGTCGCGGACACGGCGATCGTCGCCCGCTACTACGCGATCCATGCCGCGAGCCACCTGGAGCCCAAGAAGCGGCAGGGGGCGCTCCCCGGGCTGACCGTCGCCTGGGAGCACCACCAGCCGGTCGGCGTCGTCGGGATCATCGCTCCCTGGAACTACCCGCTCTCCATGGCGATCACCGATGCCATCCCGGCTCTCATGGCCGGCAACGCGGTGGTCCTGAAGCCCGACCAGAAGACCCCCTTCACCGCCCTCTGGGCCGTGGAGCTGCTGCGCGAGGCCGGCCTGCCGGCGGATCTCTTCCAGGTCGTGACCGGCGAGGGGACGGTGCTCGGGACTCCCCTCATCGAGAGCTGCGACGCGATCCAGTTCACCGGCAGCACCGCGACCGGCCGCAAGGTGGCGCGCCAGGCCGCCGAGCGGCTCATCCACTGCTCGCTGGAGCTGGGCGGCAAGAATCCGATGATCGTCCTCGCCGACGCCGACCTCGAAGCCGCCGTGGCCGGGGCGGTCCGCGGCTGCTTCAGCAGCGCCGGCCAGCTCTGCATCTCGATCGAGCGGCTCTACGTCCACGAGTCGATCTACTACCGCTTCGTCGAGCGCCTGGTCCAGGAGACCAAGGCCCTGCGCCTGGGCGCCGGCCTCGATTGGGAGGCGGACATGGGCAGCCTGATCTCCGCCGACCATCTCGCCAAGGTCGACGCGCACGTGCGCGATGCGGTGGAGAAGGGGGCGACGGCGCTGGCCGGCGGCAAGGCGCGGCCGGACCTGGGGCCGTGCTTCTACGAGCCCACGCTCCTCACGGACGTCACTCCGGAGATGACCCTGTTCGCCGAGGAGACGTTCGGCCCGGTCGTGGCCGTCTCCCGGTTCGAATCGGTCCACGAGGTCGTCGAGCGGGCGAACGCCTCCTCCTACGGCCTCAACGCCAGCGTCTGGACGCAGGATCCGGAGCTGGGCCACCGCATCGCCACCCGCCTGCAATGCGGCACGGTCAACGTCAACGAGGCGTACGCCGCGGCCTGGGCTTCGGTGGACGCGCCCATGGGCGGGTTCAAGGACTCCGGCCTCGGCCGCCGGCACGGCGCCGAAGGCATTCTCAAATACACCGAGCCGCAGACCATCGCGATCCAGCGCGGCCTTCCGCTGGCCGCCCCGGCGGGCATGCCCGACGAGGTCTTCAGCCGCGCCATGAGCACCACGCTCAAGGCCCTGCGCCGGATCCCCGGCCTGCGCTAGCGCCGGGAGGGATTCACCATGGCAGATAGATTGGCCACGCACTTCTTCACCGGGTTCCCCGGTTTCCTCGGATCGGAGCAGGTCCCGCGGGTGCTCGCGCGCTCGCCGGAAGAGCAGGTCGTCTGCCTCATCCAGAAGAAGTTCGCCGACCTGGCCCACAAGCGGGTCCGTGAGATCGAGGCGCGGGATGGCCGCTTCGCCGGCCGCATCCGTCTCGTCGAAGGGGACATCACCGTCCCGGGCCTCGGCCTCACGGAAGCCGCAGCTCTCCAGAAGGACGTCACCGAGGTCTGGCACCTCGCCGCGGTCTACGACCTGAGCGTCCGCCGCGAGGTGGGAATGAAGGTCAACGTCGAGGGGACGAAGAACGTCCTCGACTTCGCCGAAGGCTGCGCGCAGCTCCGCCGCGTCCAATACGTGAGCACCTGCTACGTCAGCGGCAAGTTCGCCGGCATCTACCGCGAGGCCGACCTGGCGAAGGGGCAGGTGTTCAACAATTATTACGAGGAGACCAAGTTCCTCGCCGAGGCCGAGGTGCGGGAGCGGATGAAGCGCGGTCTGCCCGCGACGATCTACCGTCCGGCGATCGTGGTGGGGGACAGCCGGACCGGCGACACGCAGAAATACGACGGTCCCTACTTCGCGATCCGCTGGCTCTTGAAGCAGCCCGGCGTCGCCATCATGCCGGTGGTCGGAGACACGCACCGCACCCGCCTGAACCTGGTGCCGCGCGACTTCGTCACCGAGGCGATCTCCTACTTGAGCGCGCAGGAGAAGTCGCTGGGCAAGACCTACCAGCTCGCCGACCCCGAGCCGCTGACCATCCACGAGATCCTGACCGCGGTGGCCAAGGCGACCGGGCGGATGATGGTCCGGGTGCCGCTCTCGGTGAAGCTCGCGAAGGCGGCGATCGACTGGGTGCCGGGCGTCTACCGCCTGATGCAGATCCCCTCGTCGAGCATCGACTACTTCGTGCACCCCACCTACTACGACTCCGCCAACACCCGCGCCGACCTGGCCGGGACCGGGATCGAGGTGCCGCCGCTGCGCAGCTACCTCCCGACCCTGGTCTCCTTCATGCGGGTCCACCCCGAGCTCGGCTCGGACGCGATGGTGTAGGGGGGGCGGGGCGCCCATGAACGCCGTCACTCTCAAAGAGGCCAAGCGCAACCTGGAGCAGCTCGTCGAGCAGGTCATCGCGTCCGCCGAGCCGACGATTGTCGTCTCGGAGAGCGGAGACCAGGTTGTCCTCCTGCCTCTCGATGAGTACAACTCCTGGAAGGAAACTCTCTACCTGCTGGGAAGTCCCGCGAACGCAGAGCACCTGCGGCGTTCCATTGCCGAGGCCCAGGCGGGGACGAGCACCGCCTCGTCTATACCGCTGACGCGGTCGAGCTGACCATCGTCGCTTGCCGGTTCCACTACGGGAAGTGAGACGCGGGGCGCGATCGTCTTCCTCAAGGGTCCTTGACACCGCCCGGGGTGGCGCGTATACAGAAGCTTCGTCTCCGTTGCATTCGGACAGCTTGCCGTGGGACCGGAGGGCCGGATGGGCAAGGACTCGGTGAAGAGAAACCGACTCGCCTGGCGGGTGCTGGAGCTCGCCGGCACCGCGTTGGCCTTCAAGCTCGCGAACGACTTCGCCGCACTGTTCAGCCAGCCTGAAGGCGCCTCGTTCCTGTTTCCCCCGGCGGGGATCTCGCTCGCGGCCGGCGCGGCGTTCGGCCTGTGGGGCGTGGCCGGCGTGGTGCTCGGCGTCATCCTCTCGCCTTGGGGCATGGCGGCGCAGCTTCCCGGTCTCCTTCTCTCCTGCCTCGCCAATGGCCTGAGCGCGGCGTTGCCTGCCTGGTTCCTGCGCCAGCCCGTCGGTGGGACCGGCCGGCGGCTGCGGCGGACGTTCTTCAGCGGCGCTCTGCTCAACAACCTGCTTTCGGCGGTGATCGGCACGCTCGGAATGGTGGCCCTCGGGCGCCTCGCCGCGACCTCGGAAGCCATGGCCTCGACCCTCTTCTTCTGGTGGGTCTCGGATCTCGCCGCGGCGGCGGTCCTCGGCCTGCCGCTCCTCCTCGCGCTGCGCCCCGAGCTGCTGCTGGCGGCGCCCGACCGCGAGCGCCTCCGCGCGTGGATCGTGTCGCGACGTGGCGTCGCGGAGTGCGTGGGGCTCGTCCTCGTCGGGCTCGTCCCCGTGGTGATCCTGGAGCATCTGGGCTGGACGTTTCCCTATTGGCTGTCGGTCCTCCTGGTCGCCCCGATCGGCCTGGCGGCTCTGCAGGGAGGAGCCGGGCCGGCGCTCCTGGTCGGCTCGTTCGCCTCAGGGGCCTATCTCACCGTCCTTCTGGCCGTCCGGCCGGAGTCCCTCGGCGATCTCCAGGAGGTCCTCGCTCCGGCCTACACCACGGTCGGCTTCTTCACGGCGTTCTCCCTGATCGGCGGCTGGCTCGCCGGCCGCAACCTGCGTCTGCTGGAGCGGGTGCGGGCACAGCAGGCGCAGCTCGAGGAAGACTTCGAGCGGACCGTCCTGTCGCTCGCGGCGGCGATCGAGGCCAAGGACCCGACGACCGAAGGGCACGTCCAGCGGGTGGCGCAGCTCTCCATCCTGGTCGGCCGCAAGCTCGGCTTCGACGAGCACCGGCTCCGCGTCCTGCGCTACGGCGCCATGCTGCACGACGTGGGGAAGATCGGCGTGCCGGAGTGGGTGCTCAACAAGCCCGGCGAGCTCACGCCGCAGGAGAAGGAGCTGATGGAGCAGCACGTGGACATCGGCCTGCGGATCATCCGCGACGTCGAGGTCCTGTGCGAGGTCGAGCCGCTGATCCGCTACCACCAGGAGCGTTGGGACGGCCTCCGCCACGGCGTGCGCTATCCCGGCTACTTCGGCCTCGCCGGCGAGCAGATCCCGCTCGACGCCCGCATCCTCTCCGTGGTCGACGCCTTCGACGCCATCACCCACGACCGCCCCTACCGCCGCGGCATGCCGGTCGAGGTGGCGTTCGAAGAGCTGCGGCGCGAGGCGGGCTACCAGTTCGACCCGCGGATCGTCCACGCGCTCATCGAGGCCGTGCGGGAGGGTGGCTGGGTGCCGGGCTCGGGCGTGGCGCCGGTCGCGGTGGCCCCTCCTACCCCACGAACTTATACCCGAGCCGGTGCACCGTGATCACGTGCCGGGGGTCTCCGACGACGTGCAGCGGCGCAGCACGGCCTCGACGCGCGCCATCAGCTCCATGAAGCCGAACGGCTTCGTCACGTAATCGTCGGCCCCCAGCTTCAGACCCAGCACCTTGTCGATCTCCTGGCCGCGGGCGGTCAGCATGATGATCGGCACGCGGTTGCCGTCGCCGCGCAGCTTCTTGCAGACGTCCAGGCCCGTGATCCTGGGCAGCATCACGTCGAGCAGAATCAGGTCCGGGAGCTCGGCCGTGGCGAGGCGCAGGCCGGCCTCACCATCCTGCGCGAGAGCCACGGAAAACCCTTCATATTCGAAGCCGTCGCGCAGGGCGACCGACATCGCGGGGTCGTCTTCGACGATCAGCACTTTGCGCATCTCAGGCCTCGCTCAGGCCTCCGGAAGGACCGACGAGCACGCCGGCGGCCACGGCCTCCGGCGGATCGATGGGCAGAAGGATGGAGAAGGTGCTCCCGTCGTCCAAGGCGCCGGCTCTCGGTCTCGATGTACTCGCCGTACTCGCGCGCCTTCTCGGGGCTCTCCACCCGGCCGAGCCGCAGAAGCTCGCCGAACACCCGGATCGACGCGAGCGGCGTGCGCAGCTCGTGCGAGACGTTCGACACGAAGTCGCTCTTCATCTCGGAGAGCTTCATCTCCCGCGACGCCGTCCGCAGGGCCAGCACGATGCCGCCGAGGAGGGCGAGGGCCAGGGCCACCGACAGGCCGATGTTCAAGAGGAAATTCTTGCGCGCCACCTGGGCCGCCGTGGCGTGCCGGCTGGCGATGCCGATCGTCCAGTCCGAGAACACGAACGGGAGGTGCTTCTGGATCTCCGGGTGCGCCCCTTTGCGCTTGGCCGACCAGTCGCTCATGAATGCGAGCCGCCCCTTGGCGTCCCACGCCGAGACGATCGGATCGAGATGCCCCCGCGAGCCGGGAGAGAGCTTGGGGAGCGACTTGGCCACCGCGGCCGGGAGCACGACCTCTTCGAAGAACGCTTCGTCGAGGATCATCCCCGCCAGCCCCACGACCTTCGAGGACTCGTCGGTGATGGGGTAGAGGAGGATGCGGTACTCGGGGTCGCGCTCGTCGATCTTGAACGTGACCGGCTCCACCACCCCGCCCTTTTGCGCGAGGATGCGCCACGGCGCGGCGGCCACATAGGTGGCCCGCACCTCCGGCGACCAGGGAGGGAGGGCCAGGGAGGCGCACGACGGCTCGAAGAAGAACGGATAGCCGTCCTTCCCCTCCACGAAGTTGACCACGAACAGGCGCTTGGCGCCCGCGACTCCCTTCTTCTTGAAGTAGTGGGCCGCCTTGTCCAGCCGGTTCTGGGTGAACACCGACGCCGGAAGATTGAGCCCGCGCTCGGCCACGCCGCTGTAGAAGTACTGCACCTCCGACGTGACCGCCTCCAGATAGTTCGACAGCGTCGCCTGCTGCGCGAGCGCCGACGTGCTGTCGAGCTTGACCAGCCAGCGGTATTGCAGGCCCAGGAGGATGAGCAGAGGCACCAGCACGGCGACGAGGCCGATCCAGAGCGTCTGCCGGTGGAGGGGGCGCCCGAGCTTCATGATGGAGTCAATATAAGGCAGGCTTCCGCCCGTTTACGAATGATTTACAGAGTTTGCCGGTGTTTTACCCGCCGGTGAGGAGTTTTCGGGGCCTTTTTCCGAATCCTGCTATACGATGGCCCGCGGGCAGTCTCATTGGAGGAGCACCCCGGATGACCATGTACTACCTGACCTACCTCGCGGTCCCCACCCCCGACGCCAAAGAGTTCCACGACTCCGGGGGAGCCTACGTGAGCTGCTGGATCCAGAACGAAGACCGCCAGACCGCGGAACAGCGCGCCCAGGACCTGATCCAGGATTACGGCTGGTCCGTCGAATCCCTCGAAGACGGAACGACCGTCACCAGCGCGGACTACACCGGGGACGACGAGGACCGCGAGTTCTACGAGCAGGCCCTCGCCGAGGGAGAGGTCCTCGTCTTCAACACCTGGCCGCGGGGGGAGGACGACGAGGAGCTCGAAGACGGCGAGGAGGACGAGGAGCCCGGATTCATCGGCTGACCGTTACGGCGTGCCCTCCGGAGACGGAGGAGAGAGCTTCGGATCCCGGTCAATCCCCTTCTTGCGGGGCGTGAAACCGAACTGGATGAGCAGGAGGGAGTCGAACCCGTACTTGCCCTTGAGGCTCGCACCGATCCGTCCCCGGATGCTGTCGCCCTTCTTGGAGAGCTTCCGGATCTTCAAGGTGATCTCCCGCAGCTTCATCTCCTGAATCAGCCGCTCGGCCCGCAAAACCGAGACTTCGTCCACGATCCCGCGAAGCTCCTGGAGATCTCCTTCGAGGTGAGGCACTTCCGGCAGGATGCTCCGCGTATTGTTGAACAAGTTGCGCCAACGCGCAATGCGTCCCGACAAGGAGCGGTCGTTAGAGGCCATGCGCGGTCTCCTACGGTTATGCGAGAGATTTCAGCACATCTCTGTCGCCGCGTCTAGATGCACAGGGGCTGCGCTCGCGGCGCAGCCCCTGTGTCTCGCAGCTCAGCGCTAGTGCGTCGACAACTCAGCCACAGGGCTCTCAGCTCTGGACCTGGGTTACCAAGCGCAGAGCCTGTGTCCTACAGCGTGACGGCTGCGTATGCGAGCGTAGTGGTTGTGCCTGGGAGCACAGGGGCTGTGTGCCGGAGCATAGCAGCCATGTAGGCCAGCGCGGGCCCGGCGAGGCGGCGGATGACGGCGGTTAAGCGTTATCCGCGGCGCGTTGTCACTGGAAGGCCGCGGCAGGCACAACAGGGAACGGGGAGCGGTTGTCCTCCTGGTCCTGCCGCCGCCCGGTGAGGATCGTGCGTTCCAGGTCGATCTTGGGCCCGGCGTCCCCGTCCGAAGCGAGGCCGGCACTCAGGAACAACCGGGTGGTGAAGCCATGAGCTCACCGACGCCGCCTTCCTGCCTGCACGCGAAGCTCTCCACGGTTGCGAGTGCTTCCTGCCACACGGAGGCTCTTCTGAACGAGATTGACCTCCATCAGGGGCCTCGTCGCTGTTGAGGCAGACGGTTGGAGAGCCCGAATTGGGCGGTGTGAAGCCGAACTGATGAACAGGACGGAGTCACTCGAAAGTCCCTTCTGTTTCCTGGATCGCGTCCATGGGTGCCAGTTCTTCTCCGGCACAGTCCTGCGTCACGCTACATATACCCGCCGCGAGGAACCAATTCAAGAGGCAATTTTTACCACCTGTTGCGGAAGGGCAGTTCAGCCCTTGATGCCTTTAGAATGTGTCCAGAGATTCACCATCACCATGATTACGAGCCCGCGCAAGGTCTTCGTCAGCTACAGTCATCGCCAGGGCGACTGGGTGTGGGACCGTCTGGTGCCTGTCCTAAAGGCCAGCGGGGTGGAGGTCCTGATCGACCGCGAGCGCTTTGAAGCGGGGCGTGGGCTCACCGGCCAGATGGATGCGACCCAGGATATGGCCGAGGTCAGTGTCTTGGTGCTTTCCCCCGAATACCTGGCGAGCCGCCCCTGCCTGCATGAGATGGGGCGCGCCATCGACCGCGATCCGCGGTTCGAGAACGGCGTCGTGGTGCCGGTGATGCGGGTAGACGTCGAGTTGCCCCAAACCATTCGCCAACCCATTCCTATCTATGCCGACCTCACCGATGACAGCGCCGTACAACCGTGGGATCTTCTCCTGCGGGCCTGTGGGGCCGACCTTCGAACCGATGCTCCGAAGTGGCTTACCGCCCGGGACGAGATGCGGCGGTTTCTTGAACGCGGTCAATCCGTCAATCTGGTGGTGGATAGTGCCGTTGCCTGGAGGGGGCTGCTCGCCGAGTTGCAGCGCGGCGAGCTCGCCGACCTGGCCTTGGTAAACCTGGAGAAGCCGACGACAGTATCGCGTCGGGGTTAATCGCTGAAATCCTCAGCGTCCTCGGTATATCGGCATCCATCCCGCCCGAACCCGAGGACCTTGTTGAGTTTGGCCGACTTCTCTCCGCCCGCCCGTGTAGCCGGTTGGCGCTCACCCATTTTGATCTGGTTGCCTACCGACCGGCCTATGGCCTGGATCTCTTCTCGACCTTGCGCTATCTGATGACAGAGAGCCGTCAGCTTATCCTCCTGATTCAATCGCGGCAGCCGTTCGTGACACTCTTGCCGTCGGGGCATCCATTATCGGAGAGCGGGCTTCAGACTGTCGAGCTACGGGGGCGGCGTTGACGCTCCTGCCAATCGCTCAGATTCGGTTCGATGCCAGGGGGCATCTGTCGGCTCTACAATGGGTCGGCTTGGTGTATCGCCGGCCGGAGAAGGTGTTGGCTGAAGAGCCTCTTCCATATTGGATTCGCGTCGGAGTTTTTTTGCGAATCTATTTTCACATTCTCCCCTATCTGGCCCTTGCTTGGCTACTCCACTGGTCCCTATTCAGATTTGAAATCGGCGTTTATGATATCCGGAATCCCGCCTTGATTCTCGCCGGTAGCCTCGCTTTCGGACTTGCCGCTAGCCTTGCCGAAGCTCTCGTCGTGGCTCTTGCCCTCAGCTTCAGTAGTGCGCTCATTTTCATCACTCTCACCAATCCCTCCAATCTTAAGCTCGCCCTTGCCGGTTTCCTCCTCGGCCTCTTCGGTAGTGTCATTCTCAGTCTAGCCCTTAAGGGTCGCTCCCTCGATACTGGTGTGATTGGTGCCAGCGCCATCGGAGTCGTCGTTCTCGTTAGCGCACTTATTTTAGATCCCGTCTTCTGCCTTGCCTTCTTCATTGGGTTTGTACGATTTTATTACCTCCCTATCCATTTTCTTCTTATTCAGCTGCCTCCCGCTCGAGCCAGGCTCTATCGCTTCCATCCTGTCGCTTGGGACGAAGTTTGTCATCTTCCTTTCCCTGGCCTTCACAGGCTTCTTGTCGGTTACGTCGAGTACCAACTCGAGGCTGGAGAGCGCGAGATCGAGCGACTGATCGACGTGTATCCCAGCCAGCGGCCGGCCGCCCTCCGCGCACGAGCGATTCTGTTGGTCCGGCGCGCTGCGGCGGCAACGGACCTCAACCGACTCGACGAGATCCTGGCTGGACTTCCGGCCGGTGAAACTGGTTTTCTAAGAGAGACTCCGGAACTTCGTCGCCATGTCCATGAGATAACCGTCCTCCAAGCACGGCTTGATACCCTCGACCGTCCCTTTCTCCGTGAGCCCTTTGCCGCGCTCCTGGTCAAAGAGATCGAATCGTTCCAGCAGCGGATCGCTGGTTTCAAACCGGCGCTCTCGACCGAGCTCCGCACGGCGGCGCGGCAATGGCTCATGGTCGCCCGTCGGCAGCTTGATCTGGCACGAGCTGCAAACACCAGGGAACCGACACATCAGGTATTCCATGCCGGTCGCCCAGTGAACCGCGAGCGCGAGGCTTTCGTGCCGCGTGCCGCAATTATAAGCGAGATCGAGCAGCAGGTGGTACTGGCCACCGGCTGCCCGGGCCTGCTCATTTACGGCCGGCGACGGATGGGAAAATCGACTCTTCTCCGTAATCTGGAGGGCTTGCTACCGCAGCGAGTGCGCGTGGTAATTCTCTCGATGCAAGATGCCCGCGCCTTTACCAGTATCCCCGATTTCGTGACCTTGATCTCTCAAGAGGTTGCGGCAGTCCTGCCGGGCGCGAGTGAGTTGCCGGCAGATCTCAGAGGACTTGAGCGGTTCCTGGATTCGACGCAGAAGCGCCTCGACGTAGCCGACCGCCGGCTCCTCCTCGCGATCGACGAATACGAGAACCTGGACCACAAGATCGGTGAGGGTGCGTTCTCGGAGGATCTGCTCGCTGTAATTCGCGAGTCAATCCAGACGCACCGGCGCCTCATCTGGGCCTTCGCTGGTAGCCACGCGATTGACGATCTGGTGCATGCCGCTTGGACATCGTATCTGGTGAGCGCCCGCACCATCGAAGTGATTCCCTTCGAGCTGGCGGAGACCCGCCTGCTCCTCACCGAGCCTCTCAAGTCTTCTTCGTTGTGGCGCACCTCAGGAGCCGAGCCGCCACGCTTCGCTCCGGGCTTCTGGGGCGAGGGCGGTATCGAACGCATCCATGCAGAGGCCGGCGGCTGGCCCCATTTGTTACAACTCGTCGCGGAGACCGTTGTCGATCTCGTCAATAGTGTCGGAAGGGTCTCTGTCGACGGCGCGCTCCTCGAACGTGCGTTGGATCGCGCTGTGGCATACGACAACAACACCTTTCTGGAGCTACTGGAAAGAGAATCACCTTTGCCGGGTGAGTGGGATTACCTGCGTTCCTTCCGCAGTGCCGAGGAACAACCGGTGCCCTCCAGCGAGGCACTGGACCGTTCGCTCCGCCGACGCCGGCTGGTCATTGAGGAAGCCGGCCGATACCGTCTGCGGGTGCCCCTTATGGCGCGCTGGCTGCGGCAGCGGGTTTGACGCCGCTCCCTGCCACCTGCATAGACGGTGCGCAGGTCCACCCCGATCCCTGTCCGGGGGAGGAGTGGACCGAGTTCCAAGAGGCGCCAGCGGTGCTTGCCCTTGAGTCTTGCGCCGATGCGGCCGGATGCGGTCGCCTGGAGATGCGGCTTTGGGTATAATGGAAGAGAAGAAGCAGGAGCACGAGAAGAGGGTCTCATCGGAGGGAGAGGCGCAGCTATGAAGAACAGGAGGCTGTCGGGGGGCGAGCCCCCCATCATCGTTGCTATCCTCATTGCCCTTGCGCAAATCTTGCCAGATCCTCTGCGAGCCATTTTGACAGTTGTCTTGATATTCACATTGATCTATTTGCTGTGCAGGATGTATATCCCAAATCGCCTATTCTCCTTCCTCCTTGCTTTGTTCGTGACCGGGAGCTTATTCTTTGCCTATCGGTACTTCCAGGGTTTGCCCCCACCACCTAAGCTTCCTCCTTTGGAGGAGGCCTATCGTGATGCTCTAAAATGCTACAACCTGAGTAATTTTGATTGTGTGATTGAAAAGCTTGAGCCCTTTAAAGGCACGAAAGACTTCGAACCGAAGCTGGTGGATCGGTCACATCATCTGCTGGGGCTCGCCTATCTCTCACTGCAGCAGCCGCGTTGCCAGGACACCTTCCGGTTGCTGTCCAGCATTGTCCAACCGAACCTGGAGAGATCTCTCCACGACAGGTGCAAGGCTATGTCATGCAAACTATGCCAAGGAAGACCTCTATGAATCGATCGCGCTGCCTCGTTTTTGCGCTTCTGACATGGCTTTCGGCCAGTTCCCTGCAAGGCCAACCCGAGCTTCCTGTCGATTGGCTGTTCTTGATCGACACCTCGCAGTCGATGATTGGAAAGGGAGGATCGGCGAATATCTTCGACAAAGTACAGAGGACTCTCAAGGCGTTCGTCAGAACGGCGAAGCCCGGAGACTCGGTCGCCATCTATACGTTCGACAGCAAAGTCGTTCCAGGTGAGTCCACCTTGCTGGGCAACCAGGAAGACAGGAATAAATTGTTCGGGCAGATCGACGGCCTCCAGGCGAAAGGCTTGTACACACATACCGGAGAGGCCTTCTATAGTGCAATGGTGAGGCAGGAGGAGCTGCACCCGCCGTCGAGCGGGTCGGATCGCAAGGGCTTCATCGTGCTCTTCACCGATGGGATCGAAGACACGAGAGACCACCCCGGAGCCTCGCAGATCGGTGACATTGACATTCCGCCAAAGAACAAGCGGCCCTATTCCATCATTGTCTGGCTGGGTGAAAACATGGAGGAGTTCGAACAATCCTCTCTCGCCACGCTCGCCTCGGAATTCGGAGACAAAGCGAAAGTTCTGCAACATCCTCAGGCGTTGGACATCGCCGACGTGTCGACGGAGCTGCGGGATATTGCGAGTAAAGAAGCCAGAAACCGTGTCGAGCTCAATACGCTGAAGGCCGATTTCGGAACTTTGCAGCCTGATCGCGGCTTCGAGTCGGCGGAGAAGGAAATTATCGTCTATGCAGAAAAAGAGCTGAGGGTGGGGTACGCTTTCGACGATCCGAGGGTGGAAGTGATCGAGCCCGCGGGTCCCATTAACCTCGCCCCTGGCGAGAACCGGGTTCCTTTTATATTGAGACTAAAGAAGGAGGGTGGCCGCGGCGATTTTTCATCGGAGTTGGAGCTTCACCGGTATGATGAGGAAGACGCTCCTACCATTGGAAGGGTCACCGTCGTCTATAGTATTGCGAAACCATCTTATACGAGTGAGATCGTAATTCTGCTCGTGGCGCTTGGATCTCTGGCTATCGTAGTCCAGCGCTGGAGGATGAAGCGTTACCTGTTCGGCGTCTTGGAAGTCGTAAGCCGCGCGGGAGGCGCCGCTTCGAGAGTCGATCTCTCGGGTAAAAAGCGCACAAGAGCTCGCTTATCAGAGCTCCTGCGCATGCCTTCCGCCGACGGCGACGCGGAGCTCAGCGTCGGCAAGCAGGAGAACGGCGAAAGAGTCGTCCTGCTGTCGAAAGCGAAGGGCGCCGTCTCCTTGAACGGCAGATCAGTGGGAAGTGATTCCACGGAAGAGCTTTTCAACGACGCTCTGCTAAAGCTCGGCGACCATACGACGATCCGGTATTCCGGACCAGAACGTCCCGAGCCGAGTGAAGAGCTTCGGCAAATCGAGACCGGTCAATCCCGGTGAGGTGGTACGATGGAGCCTGCTAATGTTGCCAATGTCGATGTGACGCTCCGCCCGACGGTGTTGCTCGGGCTGGGTGGTACCGGCCACGACCTTCTCCTGCAGGTCAAGAAGCGGTTGGTCGAACGTTTCTCCAAAGTACCGCCCTGCATCTCGCTCTTGTCAATCGACGGAGCGGATCCGGACAAGCCCGTGATCCCAACTTCGGGCGGGCGGCCTGTGGAGCTCGATCCGATGACGGAGCGCTTCCTGATCCAAGTCGCGAGCTCGGAGAACCTGATTGGCGATACGAACGAGCACATTGCGCAGTGGTGGCCTCCGGACACTCCCGTCTCCGCAATTACAGCAGGAGCGACGCAGATACGGCCTAGAGGACGCCTGGGTTTCTTTGCGAAGTATACTGAAATCATCAGAGCGCTCGAGAATGTCATTTCCAGGGTGACGGACGCCGGGAACCTGAGGGAGTTGGATGATAAACACATTCGGCTGTCCGATCGTCTGGGAATCGACGTCTATATCCTCTCGAGCCTGGCGGGCGGTACCGGGAGCGGCATGTTGTTGGACGTCGCCTTCAACATCCGGAGGCTCTGCGATGCCACGACCAATATCACGGGAGTCTTGGTTCTACCCCGAGTCTTCAATCGGGACCCCCCGATTCGACAAAAGCCAAACGCGTATGCTGCGTTGAAAGAGATCGAGTTTTTCATGAAGATCCGGCAGGGGCAGAGCTTCACGATCAACTATGGCGGTGACGGCTCGGTTCAGGTCACGAAGCCGCCCTTCGACCTTGCGTTTCTCGTCGACAGCATCAACGAACACGGAAGCTCCATCTCTCGGGAGGACCTGTTCTCTGTCGTCGGGGAAGGCATTTACCTGTTGATCGCCTCTCAAGTCGGGTCGAAGAGCAGCAATAGTCTGGACAACATCAAGGGTAAGCTGAGCGGCATCGGCAAGATCCGAGCACGATCCGCGGCCTATTGCAGCTTCGGTGTGGCATCTCTTGCCATGGACTGGAGGCAGCGCCAGGAAGAGGAGGCTGAGGGCGCGCGTGCCGGCGCGCTCGGATTGTTGGAGCAACTGCTCGGCTCCCACCGAGCCGGTGAATCTGAAAGTTCACCCATCGATTTTGTGCCTCCGGAGGTTGTCGCTCATTTCATTTCCGAATCCCAGAGAAAGCAAGGGTCTCCCATTGATGTTTCACTGGGCGTCTGGGTTCCAAAGGAAAGAGATCGGATCCTTTCGGAGCTGAAATCACGTTATGACAGAAGGAAGAGAGAGATCGAGGGGGAGGTCGCGGAAGCGGTACGCGACGCCGGAGCGACGGCGTTTGCCGAGATCCACCGAAGAGGACGAGAGTGGTGGCAGGACAGGACCGGCTCGCTGGGAGGGTGGGAAGAAATTGCCCGTCGAGCTCCTAAGTCCATCGAGGATCTGGATTCCAGAATCGTTGCTCTGAACAAGGAAGCCGACGAAAAGGAGAAAATACTGGCTCAGCGTAGGATGGAGGTGGATGGCGTTCGAGCCCAGATCGAACAGGCCACGGAGCCGAAACGATATTTCTTTCAGGGGAGTTTCATGAGTATTGGCCGTCTCACCAGGCGAATGAGCGACCTGTTCTCTGGAGAGTTTACCGCCTATCGTGAGCTGGAGGCCCGGAGAGCGGCGATCCGTCTCTTGGAGGCTGCAAAGGAGTCTTTGCAAGAGTACGAGAGGTCGACTCGTGCGGTGATCGACAAGCTGGAGCGGGCGAGATCCTCGTTGGGGAACGGCGGGGTTGAGAGGAGCCATGGCGAGACGAAAAATCAGAAAAACCCGTTCGAATATACCATCCAGGCGTCGAAACAAACGGCCGCCGAGGCGTCTCCGGCTAGCTTCATCGAGTCGTTCAATAAGAAGTATGGCTCTTTGGAGGCTCTCAAGAGCCTTGATGCGGACGAAATGAGGCAACAGATCTACAACTTCGTCGGTAATGGCAGGTCGGCGAGCCAGAACGGCACGATCGAGTCTGCATTGAGCCAAGGAGGAGAGGACGCGAAAAAATTGATTCTCAAGAGGCTTTCCGATCTGGCTTCACCCCTCTGGTCTCCAGATGAGAGCAAGATTCCTTTACCACACGACACGGTTTTGGAGATGTCTTGCTATGGCGTCTACGATGCCGATAACCCCTTGGAAGATCTTGACAAAAGCGCATTGGGAGCGAGATCGGATCCGACATTCGTGTCTCTCTTCCAGGATGACCGCATCACTTTGTTTCGAGTCAAGGCTGGCGTCCCGCTCTTCGCCCTGAATGGATTGGAGGAGCTCGAGAACGCCTACTACCGGCAGACCGACAGGGCCATTTGCCATGTGGACGCCCGCTGGCAGTGGTTCCCCGACCTGATACCCACTCGCAACAAAGTCTCTTTTCACGATTTCGATTTCAGGAGCATGGAGCTCCTGTGGTTCGTCGGAGCGCTTGCCTTCGGTTTGATCGTTGAGAAGGAGAAGGCCTACTTTTACAGCGATGACCCCGAGCCTCTCGGGGACAGCTTCCGATCGGCGTTCAGCACGGTCAGCAACAGGCGCTTGGTGAAGAGGATCGAGGAAGAGGTGCGGGGCGCCATCAAGACAAAGGCCGAACCGGAGGTCCGTAAAGCCCTTGAGAACCAGTTGGACCTGCTCCGGGAAGGGCGGAAGGAGAGACGGAAAGACTTCGAGGCAACCGGGTTTTTTGAAACGGCGATCCTGATGCTCGAAGAGCTCATGGAGAAACCATCAAGCTTTCCGCGGATCGAGTGACAACAGCAACTGTCGTACGGGGGAGGCGCTGGCGGCCCGGGTGGTCGTCCTCTACAGAGCCTGAGGCAAGCCGGAACGATCGGCGGAATATGCGGAAAAGACGAACCAGTAGACCCGATTAGCTCCGTTTTCGGCAAGCTTGTTCAGCCTCTCCAGATCGACAATCCGGTATCTCTGCCGCCCCGCCCTCACTCGAACCAGCCGCTCACGTCGAGCACCAGGTGGACCGTCCCGGAGCCCAGGGGCTGGGTGCCCAGCCCGCCGCCACCGCCCTCGTCCATTACCAGCGCGCCCTGCGCGTCCGCCGGGACCTGGGCAACGAGCTCGCCCTGGCCGAGAGCTTCAGCAACGTCGGCTATGGGGCCGCCAGCCCCTCACCACCTACTCGTAAAACCCCTGCACGCCCAGGATCAGATGCACCGTGCCGCCGCCCCACCTCGGGTTTCAACCCGGAGTGGGGCGGCGGAGCGCGCCGGCCAAAATCTGGGCGGGTACCCCCTCTCCCGATCCGCGGGAGAGGGGCCAAGGGTCGGGGCCGTCCGCCGCCGCCTCCGCATCCACCAGCTCCCCGCCCCGCCGGTGGTAGCCATGCTTCTCGATCAGCCGGCGGGCCTCGGCCAGCGCCGCGCGGTCGCGAAAGAGGCGGGCGCGGGTGAGCTGAATGTCCGCCTGAAACAGCGGCATCGGCCCGCGCTCGGCGATCTCCCACGCTTCGTCCAGGTCCGCCCGGGCACCCGCTTCGTCACCCGTACGACAACGCTGCCAGGCACGGGTCAGCAGGCCACGGGGAAGGTGGTCCATCGTGCCGGCTGCGCGGAGGCCGTTGACAGCAGCGTCGATGTGGTCGCGTGCGGGCTGGCCTTTGTAAAATGCGGCTCGGGCCAGGGTGAGGTGGTCCAGGGCGATATCGAGAAGCCATCGATTGGCCTCGGCAATTCTGAGAGCGTAAGCGGCGCGGTCGCTGACAGCATCGCGGGCAGTGGTTGTCGTGAGCATCTCACTCGGGCCGGTCTCTGTGCGAAGCCAACGCCGCCACGCCGCGCGTTCGGCTTCGGAAAGAAGAAAATCACCGTACCGGAAGCCCTGCCGCGATGTGAGCAGCCGCGGGAACACCGGCTGATTCGCAGCTTGCCGCGATTCCGCCTCCTCGAACAGAGGTCGCGACTCGTCCCGCCGGCCCGCTTGGTGCAGGGCTTCGGCCAGCATCGCTCGCCTGGCAATCTGTTGGAACTCATCCCCACTGCGGTCGGCATACGTCACCGCCTGCTCGCCAGCAGTGACCGCTGCGGTCACCTCACCCCGCGTGAGCTCCAACTCACCCAGATTGTTGGCGCTGATCGCGGCCTGCCTCCAATCCTCCTCTTGGACGTGCATATCCAACCCGGCCCGCATCGGCTCGACCGCCTCGCTCAGCCGGCCCAGGGCTCGCAGGCAGAAAGCCGTCGAGTCGAGTAGCCATGCCTGGGCGGCGGGTGCGAGGGCGGGTGCGGGGGTGGTCCATGGCCGGGTGAAGAAACAGGCCACCGCTCCCAAGTCTGCACCGAACGCGCCGAGTTCATGAATACTGTAAAACTTCATCCCCCGCAGGATGCGAGCGAGGTAGATGTCGGCACGCGCCTGCTCGTGCAATCCGGCCCGGCAGCCGTGGGCCACGGCCTGGTATAGCGGCTGGAGACCCTCGATTCCCTTCGGCCAGTAGGGGATCGTGCCGCCCAGGTGCTCGAACAGCCGACGGTGACCGGCTTGCCATGCGGCCGGAAACTGTGACCGTACCTGCTCGGCGAAGCACTCGCGTAACAGCGGATGGGCATCTAACGCAGGCGACTTTTCCGGTCCGGTGAGATCGATCAACCGCAGCTCACGCAGCCGGTTAAGCACGCGGAGCCATTGGGTCTGGGGGAGGTCCAGCAACGACGCGGTCACCTCGGGCAGAGCGTCTTCGATGCGCTTCGGTTGGGCCCGCCTGTCGGCTGGCTTCGCTTCTTCCGACCACTCATAGACCACACCCTCCCGCGCCCGCAGCACGTCGAGCAGCTGCCGCTCAGCGGCGCGGTCGAAGAAGCCGAGGAGACGCAGCACGGCGACTTCCGAGCTGTTCTCTCCCAGATGCTCTACGTAGGCCGCGAACATGTGTCGGGCATGATTGCCGTGCTCGGGATCTTCATCCAGTAGCACGACCTCGCGCCGGCGGCGGATGTCGTGTTGGTCGGTCGCAGTCTTCAGGTACGAGCCCAGCAGCATCAGCGAGTAGGCATGCCCGCGAAACTCGTCCGACGCCTTCTTCAGCTCCTCGGCTGGACCGGCGATCTGAAACTGCCGCAGCAGCGCCGCGCCGTCGTCGCGATGCAGGAGATCGAGCGACTGCTGGACGACGGTGGCACCTTCGCGATCCCGAAGCTCGACGACCGGCTGGCGTGACGTGATCAGGCAGAGGCCGGGTGTCCCGCCAGGAGCGACGCTGGCCAGCGACAGGAGCAGCCGCGCGATGCCGGGGTCTTTCAGCCGGCCCCGCTCGGCGTGCTGGGTGGGATGCTGCAACGGCTCGAATCCGTCGAGGACCAGCAAGCCATGGTGCTCGACGAGCAGCCGGGCCAGCGTGCGACCCTTCTCGTCGGCTTGGAGGATCGGGGCACCCTGGTATCCAAAGTAGGCAAGGGCCTGCTCGAAGAACAGCTCCGACGTCGCATTGCGCCGCTCGCCGCTCCCCTGACTATAAAAGGAATGCACGAACACCCTCCTCGCCCCTCGCCAGCCGGCATCGCGCATCCGCCGCAGCCACTCAACGACGCCCCGCGTCTTGCCCGCCCCGCCTTCTGCATGCAGCGCGAAGATCCGCACCCCCGTCGCCCAGGCCCGGTCCAGTGCCGTCAGCTCCTCCTGCCGGCCGACGAAACTTTCACCGTAGATGCGTAGCTCGTCGGTCCATTTCGGTTCGACGGGCGGATCCGGCGCAGTATCTTGGGCGGCGGGCAGCCCAAAATCGCGTTGCCAGCGCTCGAGAATCCGGTCCGCGATGTCCTTCGGTGACCTCTCGCCGATCCAGATATAGCCGTCGGTCGAGAACAGGCCGGGGATTTCGGTGTTGTCGAACCGTAGGGGCATCACGGAGGACACCTGTCGTCGCTTGATCAGGTCACGAATCGCCCGCCATTCCAGGCCGCACCAGTCCTTGCGCTCGTAGTCCGCGCAGAGGAACACGGCGATGAGCTCGGACTCGTCGTGGTAGAGTCGCTGGAGGTGTGTGTCCAGGTCGACGCGGGCGAATTCGGATTCGTAGTACTGGTCGTACAGCATCCGCTCCCGGCCGACGGCGGCGGAGAGATGCTCGGCCACCTGACCGACGAACGGGCGGTGCTCGCCCGGGAACGACAGGGCGATGCGGAAGCGGCGGGTGGGCGTCGGCATGGTCGTTCGGAGCTCCGGTGATCCTTGCAATTATGTTGCATGCGGACCCCCACTCCGGGTTTCGACCCGGAGTGGGGGTCCGCTGCAGCTATCTCCGGCGGTAAGGCTCGTCATGAAGTAACTTCGTCAGATGCGATCTTCTTTCGCGGTAAGATTGTGTAGTTCCATTCGCCAGGCCCGCATCGTGGAGCTGCGTTTCTTCACCGGTCTGAAGCACGAGGAGATTGCAGATCACCTGAGGGTCTCCGTAACAACGTTAACAGGAGAATGGAACTCCGCTCGGCTTTGGCTCTACCGGGAGCTAAGGTCATGCTACGAAATAAGTGCCTCATCAGCGCACTACTTACCTCGATGCTACCTGCGATGGCGACTCGGAGCTGCGGAGGGAGGTGGACTCCTTCCTAGCTTTGGAGGCCCGGATCGGGGATTTTCTCGAAAATCCGATCTTCGATCTCCACGAATGGTGAACCGGTAACGCCACGTCACCCCCCCTCCGCCACCCCCCCCCCAACCCCCCGGGTACACAAACCCATACCGCCGCCCCCCCCGCTCCCCAATCCCCTCCTCCCGCCCCCCCCTCCAGGTCCGGCCCAACGGA